>SESG01033606.1_pt1 | contig 13441 bp, 8 predicted proteins | sample 3171421 | NCBI WGS metagenome assembly SESG01 (sample SAMN10866946, study PRJNA518727) | freshwater metagenome | biome: subpolar coniferous forest; feature: holomictic lake; material: water; isolation source: holomictic Lake 227, 6 m and 8 m depth | place: Canada: near Kenora, Ontario | collected... | reverse complement strand
AAAATGAGGGAGTCCGTTAGTGCGGGAGGAGGCGTCCGCCGTCCAGGAACCTTTATTGAAAAGAGCAAAGGCCTTATTGACGAGCTAAATGCATTTCATACTCGAAAAGTGCTAATGCCGACTGACTTCTCAAAAATAACACGGTGTATATCATATTATGATAGCATGATTGTATTTGATCGCGGGACAAGAGGAGATATGCACAGGGTGATAACGGGGCGGGCTTGTGAGGAGGCATCAGCCTGCCAATATCTTAGCATAATAGATGGAGAAGATGTGCAACAATACTTTAATAGGCTTGTTTCAATAGTTCGGCGAGGCGAGGTAAATTTAACTGACATAATAACATTTGCGGATAATATATCGAGTGCGAGGCCAGATGCTGCGGCATTTATCATAAATGACTGGATATCATGCTCTTTATCTGCTATAAAGCACTTGGCACATTATAAGCTTGGCAACTATTATTTAATGGCTGGGAATAGTAGTGCCGCAAGGAAGGCTTTCCAGGATGCAATTGGTTTAAGACCCGACTTCAAATGTGCTCATAAAGCACTCGCCGATCTCAAATAGGTTCTCACCAAGGAGCCACTATCCACCTCTGTTGTAGTAAGAAAGCGCTGTCTTACAAGTTAAGACGTGTGAACCTGCGCTTTCTCACCGCAACATCAAAGGACTAGGTAACCCCGATAATGGGAATGCCCGGTCAGGACCGATGGCGCATCCCATTGAACCAGCTCGAGAATTTTCCAGTAGTTGACAACCACCACAGAAAGGATTCTCTGAAGGGGAGGCCACAATAGAGACGCAGTTCCTCACATGCTGGACAGACTTGTAGAACTATATTGTGATATCGATGACTTTAATATTGAGTTTAATGCCATGTGGGAGGCCTACCTCATCGGCAGTGATGCCGTCCCGCGAGGGCCTGACCCTGGGTTCCCTCCTGCTGGTACTGACGGCCTGCGGGCCCAAGGGGGGCAGACAGAGCAGAACTTCGATAAACAATTGCGGATACCGAGCGGCTAATGGAGGAGATTATAGCAATAACTGTTGACCTTCGCACCCCATCCGCGGACATCAGCGCTTTCTCTGCAGAAGCTGTCCGGTGGGGCCTGGGTTTCGGGTTTTTTCTGCAAGTCGGGCGCAGGTAAACCGGCGCCAGCTTGCCAGGGGGCAGGCCCCCCATGGACCCCAGCCCGGTCGCTGCCGGAACGGCTGGGTGCACAGGTTCGGCTTGCGGGTGGCCTTGCCGTTCGGCGTCCGAGTAGAAGCGAATACCCGGCGTTTTAGTGCCAGCGTTCCGGTCGTTTCGGGCTGAAAATTCCAACACTGAGAATTCTGGCCTGGGCAGCCAGTAAGCCATAGAAAGAAAACAGGAAACGCCTGTTTCCCCCGACGCTCTGGGCATTTCCAATGCACGGGTGTGGTCGCTTCCCCGGAATTGAGACTGGAATAATCGAGCTTTGCGCGGTCAATCTTGGCCTGCCAGGGAATGAAAAAGTGAGGGTTTCTGCGGGTTGTGACACTTTGCGACAGAATATCTCATTTTGTGACACTTTGGGACACCGGGGTAAAATCTCTAGGATTCATGCGGCTTGTGGTGGATTGTGGTGAAATCGTGAAGGAATTGCAGGACAGCATGCCGGCACCACGGGTAAAGACCAACAGCGAGAGAAGCGGCTATCGAAAAACCGGCCGCAAGTCCCCGGGACGTAAGAGCTTCGTCGACAATCACATTGAGGCTCGCGCCGCGGCGGCTGCCGCTGGCTCTGGACAGTCTCTTGCCCGGTCCGGCCCACGCAGCCGTAGGTGTGCCTGGCATGGGCACTGAATTGGAGGTGAAAGTCCTTCGCGGGGCGAGTTGGTAGCAACCGCGAGCCAGAGGCAACTGCACGCAGGGCCGGCCGTCGTGAGACGCCCAACCCTGGCGCCGCGAGGTCGTGTGGGGAAGAAGCCCGAGGCGTACCGCAGCACCGAACGAAAGTGAAGCCCTGAACAGGCCGGGCCGACCGGGTGAGCGTGCCTACGAACGCGACGCCCAAATTCCAACCGAGGTCGGAGCGGTAATGGGGACGGCGGCGGCGGGACATTCAGTGCACCTTACCCAGGGAGGTCTGCATGGGTCCGCGCGAGCGGTAGACCCGGAGGAGGCAACGACGATGGGACGATGCCCATGCAGAAGTCGGATCTCCTTGTAGTAGCGGGGAAGCCGGTGAAAGCCGGTGGAGCAAAGGAGGAGATGGATTGAGAAGGACGGGACCACGGCAATTGAGCCTCGTGTTCGCCGACAGCCCCTCGGGGGGCGGGACGGCCGAGCCCTCGGACGCATCCGAGCGGCGGAGCTTCCTGCTGCACAAAGCGAGGATCAAGAAGACGAGAGGCCCCGCCGCCAGCGTGGCCGACACCAGTCGGCTGCTCGAAGATGTGGCGTCCGAGGCCAATCTGGCACAAGGCGCTGCTGAACGTGGTGCGTAATAAGGGAGCACCCGGAGTGGATGGGCAGACGGTCGAAGCGGCGGAAGCGAGAGCCCCGTCGATCCTCGCCCGCCTGCGTCGTGAATTGTTGCAGGAATGCTATCGACCCGGTGAAGTACGTCGTGTCTGGCTGCCGAAGCCAGGGGGCGGACAGCGGGGGCTCGGCATTCCAAACGTGATCGACCGGACGGTTCAGCAGGCGGTCCTCCAGGTTCTGGAACCGATCTTCGAACCAATTTTTCACGACAGCAGTCACGGCTTCCGCCCGAACCGGGGGGCTCATACCGCCATTGCCGAAGCAAAAGGCTATCTGAAAGACGGCTATCAAACGGTGGTTGATTTGGACTTGGCCAAATTTTTCGACCATGTTCATCATCAACGCCTGCTCGCCCGGATCGCGGACCGCGTGAAGGACGAGCGGATTATCCGCCTGATACGGCTGATGCTGACAGCGAGGGTGGTGATGCCGGACGGAACGAAGGTCGCTGTCCGGGAAGGAACTCCCCAAGGGGGGCCGCTCTCGCCATGCCTTTCCAATATCGTCCTCGACGAATTGGATCGGGAACTGACGAGGCGGGGCCTTCGGTTCGTCCGATACGCCGATGATGCCAACATCTTCGTGCGGAGCGAACGGGCCGGACTGCGGGTCATGGCATCGCTTCGAAAATTCCTGGAAACGCGCATGCGGCTCCAGGTGAACGAATCGAAGAGCGGGGTCCGCAAACCCGATGAGGTCGCCTTCCTGGGCTTCAAATTCCGCTGCACGAAGGAGGGCCAGGGCGACAACACTGTCGCAGTGTTTCCCTCCGGAAAGGCGGATCGACGACTGAAAGCCACCATCAGGGAGATGACGCCGCCAAATTGGGGGCGGTCCATCGCCAACTGCATGGCCGACCTCAGCCAGTACCTGAACGGATGGATGACCCACTTCCGGCTTTGTACGCCGGAAGCGGTCGAGGGTCTGCGCGTCACAGACGCCCATATCCGCCGCCGAATCAGGGCGATCATCGTCCGACAAAAGAAGCGGTGCCGCTTCTTGTTCCGACACCTGATCAGCAAAGGCGTCAGCCCAAATGCTGCCGCCGGATGCGCGTACAACGGGAAGGGAGCATGGGAAAAGTCAAACCGACCGGCAATGACGCGAGCATACCCACCGACCTGGTTCACCGGACGGTTGGCCTCGCTCAAAGCCCGTTGGCACGAGCTCAACCCTCCGGGGGCATCGGCCCAGCTATCGCTGGCGCTCTGATATACCAATCCAAAGAGCCGGATGCGGGTCCGCTTGTCCGGTTCTGTGAGAGGTCCGGCGGAGTAATCTGCCGGACCTACTCGACGCGAAGCGGGCCGGACCGGGCAAGAGACTGACATTTCTATTTTGCTGAAGACACTGACAATTCAATTTTGTTGCAACAAACCACCGCGGCCATGATGCCAAAGCCTGTAGAGGTGAGATGCAAACTTGTCGTTGCCAACGTCAAGAACTGTTTCCACAAATGGAAAAATTCCATAACATCTGCTGACCCGCACCTAAGATTCTCGATCAATGGATACGGAACGCTTTGAATGTCTGCCCTTCTTTCATATAAGCTCTCTCGGCGCTTCGACAACTTGTTGATAAACTACGCGTTATGCGAGTTTTCAGTCTCGATGTCAACACTGGTCACTGTCCCACAGCTTGCGATAGGTGGCTTCGATCTTGCGGGCGAAGGCCGCGGCGTCGCAGAGAGCCGATACCGCCATCCGCTGGCGAATATCCGCGCGCAGCGTCGCCAGCCGCTCCGGTTCGCCGGCCAGGTCGACGGCAAGCGCCACATATTCGTTTCGGTCCCGGGCGATCAGGCTTTCGAGTCCGACGCGGCCGAGCAAGCTGGCGCCGATCCGGCCGGCGTGGCGGTCACCGAGCAGCGTCACCACCGGAACCCCCATCCACAGGGTTTCGCAGGTGGTGGTGGTGCCGTTGTAGGGAAAGGGGTCGAGAGCGATGTCGACCCGGTGATAAACGCCGAGATGGCCGCCGTCATCGGGCAGGAAACCCATCATGTCCAGACGTTCCGCCGCGATGCCGTGTTCGGCGAAGCGAGAACGCAGCACTTGGCGCGCGGTCGGATCCGTGAGTTGCAGCCCCTTCAGCAGCAGCCGGCTATCGGGCAGCCGGCGCAGAAGGGCGGCCCAGGTTTCTACGGTCGAAGGGGATATCTTGGACGGGTTGTTGAAAGACCCGAAGGTGATGGCGCCGGCCCGGAGGCAGGGCGGCGCTTCCGGCGGCGGGGCGTCTTCCGGAGGCTTGAAGCAGAGGAAGCCGCCATCGAGCCGGATCAGCCGTTCGGTGGCCAGGGTGTCGGCCTCGCCGGGCGGGTCGGTTATGGCGTCGACCAGACGGTAGTCGATAGCGGGAAAGCCGGTGGAGCTGGGATAGCCCAGCCAGTTGACCTGCACCGGAGCCGGACGGAGGGCGAAGGCTGGCAGACGATTGCCGCGGCTATGGCCGGCGAGGTCGACGAGAATGTCGACGCCGTCCGCCCGGATGGTTGCCGCCAGCACGGCATCGGACAAGCCGACAGTATTCCGCCACCGGTCGGCGGCGCCGCGCAGACGAGTGGTTACGGCGTCAGGATTGGGAACCTCGGCATAACAGACGATCTCGAACTCCGCCCGGTCATGGGCGGACAGCAGGGGCTCGAAAAAGCTACTGACCGGGTGGCGGCGAAAATCGGGAGAGACATAGCCGATGCACAGGCGCTCCCTCCGCTCCCGCCGGGGGAGAGCGGGAGCAGCATTTCCCGCCATCAGAATGGCGCCGCCGCAGACATGCTCGGCGGCGACGGCCGACGCGGAAAGATGGTCGAGATAATTGAGGGAAAACAGTCGGCTTTGAATGATATCAACGGACTCGGGCTGAAACGCCAGCGCCCGGTCTAAACAGGCAAGTCCATCCTCGAATCGGCCGAGATCGCGCAGGGCGCAGCCCATGTTGCTGTCCGGCCCGCCGAGCTGCGGATCGACGCGGGCGGCCTGTTCGTACCGGCGCACTGCCTCCGTCAATCGTCCCTGCTCCTGGAGCGCTGTGCCTAGATTGAGCAGGGCTTCGGCGAAATCGGGCCTGAGAGAGAGCGCCTGTTCGTAACGGCCGGCGGCTTCGGCCAGCCGGCGCAGCTTCTGGAGGGCAAGCCCGAGAGCGATGAGAAGCGAGGAGTGGTCGCCCTCGATGTTCAGCGCGTGCTCGAAACGCGGGACCGCCGCAAGGTAGTCCCCGGAAAGGAACAGACGCAGCCCCTCGTGGCGATTGGCCGCGAACAGATTCTTCCGGGTTTCGCCGCAGTCGGGCCTCAAGGCGTGCGCCCGCTCGAAGGAAGGCAGGGCCTCCCGGTGCCGACCCTGAGCGGTCAGGATCACGCCCAGATTGTTCAACACCATGATGTTGTCGGGGGCGACGATCAGTATCTGCCGGTAAAGACATTCGGCATCGTTCAGGCACCCCGCCTGATGGTAGGCGACCGCCGCGGCGAGCGCTTCAGAGAGCATGGACAAGGCAAACCCGTCCACCGGGGTTTCGATTGGCTCCCAGCCCGGCCGCATCGACCGCATCGGCCGCAGGCCATCGGCGGGATCGGCGCGCCAGTCGCGGTCGGGACGTTCTGCCGGCATCGGCACCTTTTCGCCGGTTCCATCGGCGCCGAGGCCCTCGCGGATGCCGGCAATCATCGCCCCCGCCGCTTCGGGCAGCCAGCAATGGCCGGTAACGAATTCGTCGCCGCTGCCGTCGAGGTCGAGGTGGAATTCCACCGCCACCGCCCGCCAGCGATGCACCGCCCGCTGGATCACCGCCGGCCGCACCGTGTGGTCCGACCAGCCCATGGGGGTGCCGAAGGTGCGGCCCATGGTTTCGAGGGCGGCGAGATTGGCCTCGATCGCCGGGGTGGGATAGCCGGAGACGCAGTGGAGCAGGGTGAGGTCGGCGCTGCCGCCCCCGCCGTCCCGCGCCGCCTGCACCGCCGCCGCGATCTCGTCCAGGGTGGCCATGCCGGTGGAGAGCAGCAGCGGCTTGCCGGTGGCGGTGCAGGCGCGGATCAGCTCGTGCCACAGCAACTCATAAGAGGCGACCTTGTAGCGGTCAACATAGGGGCGCAGCAGCTCCACCGCTTCCAGGAAGAAGGGGGTGCATACGAATTCGATTTTGCGGACCCGGCAGCGCTCGGCGATAGGTTCTAGGAAGTTTTTGGGCAGTTCCCAGGCCTCTCTGGCGCGATGTTTGGGGCTTTTGGCCAGAATCTCGGGGGAAAACAGCTCGTTCACCCGGAAAAGCTGGAATTTCACCGCGTCGCAGCCGATTTCCGCCGCGGTATCGACGAATTGCAGGCAGCGACCCAGGTTCCGCGCGTGATTGCTCGAGACTTCGGCGATGAAATAAACCATGAAAGGCTCCTAAAAGGGGGCCGATGCCCCCTCGAGGGCGATCGAACAGCGGACCCGCAAGCTCCAGGGGGCGTCGCCGCCCCCGGACTTGACGGTATCGTCGATCTCCGAGGCCGACAGCGAGACGCGGAAGAAATAATGGTCGCCGATGCGGTGCCAGGCCACCAGCGGCACCAGGGCGGCGGCACTGCGTTCCAGGGTCAGCGCCACCCGGCGGCGGTGATCGCCGAGCCAGAAGCGGCCCTCGGTCATGCCCAGGGCCGAGGCGGCCGAAACCATGTGCGACACCGCCCGGCCATGGTCGAAATCGCCGCCGGTCAGCGTGAAGCGCTCGGGCTCGCGGCCGCCATTGTGGGTGGCGTACCAAAGCCGTGTGCCGTCAAAGGCTTCCGGGTTGATCGTAATGTGACCAAGACGCAGCACGCCCGGCGGCGGCGCCCGCCAGTCGAGGCTGAAACAAAGATCGATTTGCGGTCGGTCGCGGCGGAGACGGAGAGTCTTGCCGATGGTCCCGAGGACGGTGGGAACCGAAAGACTCAACCATGTTCCATCCTCGTCTTCGCGGCGGAACACCGGGGCCGGGGAAAGATCGGTTATCTGGTGGTGACCCGGCGGCTGAAACACCAGATGACCGGAATAATAGTCGGCACCGAAGCTGATATCGTCGAAATATCCGAACGGTAGAGTCCCCACCTGCCAATCTCGGGTATTCTCTCCCCACCAGAAACGATGGATGGCGAGACCGCGCCGGGCGTTGAAGTCGGCTCCGAACCCTGCCTCCTCGAGGCGGATCAGCCCGCCCTCCCCCGGCTGGCAGGGCTCGCCCGAAGGCTCCGGTTCCGGCATGGCGGCGACGGGCAGCAGGCGGCGCTCGCAGGCGGCGAGGTGCTCCCCGTAGGCGTGGCGGCGTTTGGCGGTGATGTGGGTGCGGAAATCGCTGGCGTAGAGGTGGCAGAGTTCGCGCCAGTCGGCGTCGGTGGCGGCGGGAGAGGCTCGCAGGGTTTCGGCCAGCCTGAGGCAGCGGCCGTTGATCTCGAGGGTGTCGCGTCCGCTCACCGCCCAGCGCAGCACGTTGTACTTTTCCTGCTTCTTGGTCGGGAGCGGCAGCGCGGCACTGGACAGGGTCAGGGCCGGGCCGGCGGGCGGCAGTTCGGCCAGGACTTGTGACGGCAGGCGGCAGGCGGCGCGGGGATCGGCGGCGAGGCCGGCGAAGATGGCCTCGATCAGCCGCCATTCCGAGCGCCCGGCCGGCGGTGGCTCGGTGGCGAAGCGGCCGGGGCGGAAATCGAACACCTCGCCGTCATTGCCGTAGAGATTGAAGCAGGCCACGCCCTGGGCAAACTGACGGTCCAGCCAGGCGCGATAGTCCTCCAGGGTATCGGTACCGTGGACGGCGCGCTGGAACTTCTGGAAGGCGACGGTGTGTATCCACACCACCGGCAGCGTCCGCCCCGAGGCGGCGCGCACCAGCTGAGGCCGGTGGCGCAACTCGCCGTCCCATTCGGGATGGACGCGGTGGGGGTTGTCCCACTCCATGAGAAAACCGGTGTAGCCGGCATCGATCAAGTGATCGACCATCGAGCTGCTGAAGCATTGCTCGTTGATCAGCGCGGTGGTCGGGGTCAGGCCGAGGATGTGGCGGTAGCTCTGGTGACCAAGACGCAGGTTGGCGGCATTGACCTCGGCCGGCACCAGCGGCCCGATCAGCTGGGTTTCGCCGCTGCCGATCAGTTCGACCAGCCCGGCTGCGGCGAGGCGTTTGAAGGCCGCGACCCAGACCGGGTCGATGGCCTCGACGATGGCCAGGGTGAGGCCGGTCAGTTCCAACCCCAGCGGAACGCCCGTGCTCTCGCAGGCCCGCAGCAACGGCCAGTAGCAGCGTTCGATCACGGCGGGGCGTAACTCCTCCTCGATGGAGGAGAACATCAGGTTGAGGTGAAAGACGGTATGGACGCGGGTCGGACTCATGGCTCGGCCTGGATCTCGATCGTCACCCCGGCGATCACCGCCTCGGCCCGCGTCTGGGCCTCGGCGCGGGTTGCGCCCGATACCAGCACGAAGCCGGCCCGCCGCGTGTGGTCGGTGACCGGCGGCACCCGGTCGCCGGGGGCGAGATCGAGGCTGAACCGGTGCACCCAGGGCTGTTCCACCAGGACGCGGTCGATCTCCACCGCCCGCACCAGCCCCGGCGGCGGGAAGAAATAGCGGATGGCGGTGGCGAGGCCGCCCGGCTTGGGCTCGGCCTCGGCGAGCGCGACGGTTTCGCCAAGGGCGAGGCGGATGGCGAGGCCGACGTAATCGACGCCGCTGTGCAGGGGTATTTGATCGGTGGCCATCCAGCCGCCGGAGATGCGGGCCGCCATCTCGATCACCACCGGCCCCTCTGGTCCGAGCACGAGGTCGCCCTTGACGGTGCCGGTGGTAATGCCGAGCGCCCGCCCCGCCGCTTCGGCGAGTCGGGCTACCGGTTCGGTCTGCGTCGTGGGCAGAGAGGAAGGCTGGTTGCCGCCGTCTTCGATGATGAAGGGGGCGAAGGCGTCGAGACGGGCATAGTTGCGGTCGATCATCGCCGGCGTCCGCCCTTCGCCGCCGATCAGCACGCTCTCGGTGCTGAACTGGGGGCCGGGGACGAAGGTCTCGGCCATCACTCGTTTGGTCGGCGACTGCGCCCGCGCGTGGGTGAAGGCCCAGTCGAGATCGCTGCCGGGGCGAAGCTGGAGCACCCCGCGGGCGCCGCGGCTGTCCACCGGCTTGACCACCAGCCGTCCCCCTGCCCGCTCGAGACAGTCCCGCAGTTCGGCCGCACTCTCCACCGGCCAGAAATCGGGCACCGCGATTCCCGCCGCCCGCAGATGCCGCTTCATGGCCAGCTTGTCGGCGGCGAGCGCCGCGGTCGTGCTGGAGATCCCCGGCAGGCCCAGCCGTTCGGCCACCCGCGCCACGGTGCGCGGCACGTCGGCCGAAGCGGAGAAGACGCCGTTCACCCGGCGTTTCTGCGCGCTGAAGGCGGCGGCCCGTTCGGCCATACCCTCTTCGTCGTAGGTGCTGACCACTTCGGCGGCATCGGCGAGGGCGAAGGCGGGGGCGGCGGGGTTGCCGTCGGCGACCACCACATGGAGGCCCATCGCCTTGGCTCTTCGCACCGACGGTACCGCTTCGACGCCGCCGCCGACGATCCACAGGCATTTGGCGTCGGTTGGTGTCGTCATCCGCGACTCCTCCCGGTTTAGGGCGTGGTCCCGCTCGCCAGCAGGGCGCGGAAATAGGCGATGGTGCGGGTCAGGCCCTCCTCGAGGGGAACCCGCGGCTCCCAGCCCAGCAGCGCCTTGGCCTTGTCGATGTTGGGGCGGCGCTGCAGCGGGTCGTCGGTGGGCAGCGGCTTGTGGACGATGGTCGAGGAGGATTTGGTCAGCCGCAGCACCATCTCGGCCAGTTCGAGCATGGTGAACTCGCCAGGATTGCCGAGATTGATCGGTCCCGGCTCGTCGCTCTCCACCGCCATGAAGCGGATGAAGCCCTCGATGAGATCATCGACATAGCAGAAGGAGCGGGTCTGGCTGCCGTCGCCGAAGATGGTGATCGGCTGACCGGTCAGGGCCTGGACGATGAAGTTGGAGACCACCCGGCCGTCGTTGGGATGCATGCGCGGGCCGTAGGTGTTGAAGATGCGCACCACCCGGATCAGCAGCTTGTGTTGGCGGTAATAGTCGAAGAACAGGGTCTCGGCACAGCGTTTGCCCTCGTCGTAGCAGGCGCGCGGGCCAATCGGGTTGACGTTGCCCCAATATTCCTCGGTCTGGGGATGGACGAAGGGGTTGCCGTAGACCTCGCTGGTCGAGGCCTGAAGAATGCGGGCGTCCAGGCGCTTGGCCAGCCCCAGCATGTTGATGGCGCCGTGGACGCTGGTCTTGGTGGTCTGCACCGGGTCGTGCTGGTAGTGCACCGGCGAGGCCGGGCAGGCGAGATTGTAGATCTGGTCGACCTCGACGAAGAGCGGAAAGGTGACGTCGTGGCGAATGGTCTCGAAATTCCGGTTATCGAGCAGATGGCGGATGTTGGCCCGGCTGCCGGTGAAGTAGTTGTCGGCGCACAGCACCTCCCGCCCTTCGGCCAGCAACCGCTCGCAAAGATGGGAGCCGAGAAAACCGGCGCCGCCGGTGACCAGAACACGCCTGTTGTCCGAATTCCGCACGAACGCACTCCTTGATCGGCCGCGGCATCCCCGCGCGAAGCGGAGTATCGCTCAAGCGACAGGCCCGCTCCAGGGTTATATCTCGCCTCGGCTCACCCGAAATACTGGCCGCCGTTGACGTTGAGGGTTTGCCCCAGCACGTAGGAAGCTTGTTCGGAGGCGAGGAAGACCACCGCCGCCGCCACTTCGTCCACCGAGCCGGTGCGTCCGGCCGGAATCTGCGCCACCTTTTGCCGTCCGGCCTCGGTGGTGAGTTCGTTGGCGCTCATGTCGGTGGAGACCAGACCGGGCGAGACGGCGTTGGCGACGATGCCGCGACCGCCATAGACCTTGGCAAGAGAACGGGTGAAGTTGATCAGCCCGGCCTTGGCGGCGGCGTAGTGGACCTGATTGAGCCCGCCCCACTGGCCGCCGACCGAGACGATGTTGACGATGCGGCCCCAGCCGGCCGCCAGCATGTCGGGCAGGGTCTCCTGAACGCAGATGAACGGCCCCTGGAGATTGACCGCCATCATCCGCGCCCAATCTTCGTCGGTGATGGTCTCGAAGGGCTTCTCCTCGGCGAGGGCGGCGTTGTTGACCAGGATGGCGATGGGGCCGAGGCCGGCCCGCACCGCCGTCACCGCCGCACGCACGCTGGCGCGGTCCTCGATGCGGATGGCCACAGGCAGCGCCCGTCCGTCCGCAGCAATGATCTCGGCGACCACGGCACAGGCACGGTCCTCGGCGCTGTTATAGCCGACCGCCACCGCAATCCCTTCGGCCGCCAGAGCCTTGGCGATGCCCCGGCCGATGCCGCGGGCGGCTCCGGTCACCAGGGCGACCCGTTGGGATGCTGCTGCCATGATCAGGTCCTCACGAAATGAGCGTCGCCGCCATCCTACCGTCCCGGACGGCGGGACGGGACCGGAAAAACGGCGTAAAAAAGGGAAAGGCGGCCGAAGCCGCCTTTCCCTTCGTTCGATGAACCGGGTTGCGGATTAGCGCAGGAGGCTCAGGATCGCCTGCTGCTGCTGGCCGGCGATGCTCAAGGACTGAATGCCGATCTGCTGGCGGGTCTGCAACGACACCAGGTTCGCACCTTCCTCGTTGAGGTCGGCCAGGGTCAGCTTGCCCGAACCTTCCTGGAGGGTGTTGATGTAGTTGCTGGTGAAGTCCATGCGGGACTGCAGGAAGGTGACGTTGCCACCGAGCAGCGCCGACTGGGAGCGAATCTGGCTGATGCCCTTGTCGATGATCGACGCGACGTGATCGAGCACCGCAGCCGGGCTGATCGAGGTCTGCGAGGTCAGGGCCGAGAAGCCGCCGTTGCCGCCGGCCGCCGTCACGAGGTCGGTGACCGCGTTGAAGGAGGCGGAGGAGGTGCCGTTGACCATGGTGGTCAGCAGCTTCGAGGCGCGCATGTTCTTGGCGTGCACGTTCAGCGAGGCGTTGGTGCCCTGGTTGAAGTACACGGTCATGGTGGCGGAACTGTTGTCCACCAGGTTCAGGCCCTGGTAGCTGGCGTCCTGCATCGCCGAATTGATCTGCTTGGCCAGATCGTTGAACTGCGAGGAGAGAGCGGTACGGGTCGACGAGTCTGCGGTGCGGACGCTGTTGACGATACCTTTCATCTGCTTGAGGATGCCGTCAACGAGGGTCGTGCCGTTGATCGCGGCCTTCATGCTCGAGATGCCCTGATCGATTTCGTCCTTGCGGACGCTGAAATCGGAGGCGCGGTCGGTGAGGCTGCGCGACTTGAAGTAGGAGACGGCGTCGTCGATGGCGGACGCGACCCTGAGGCCGGAGGTCAAGCGACCCTGGGTGCGGCTCATGAGGGATGCAGTGCCCGTCAGCGAAAGCAGGGAGTTCCGGGCAGAGGCGGTAAGAGTGATGTCGGCCATTTCTTGCTCCATTTTAAAAGCCGCATGGCATTCTGCCACGCTCCGAATAAGCTAGCATGCTCGGCGCCGGGGTGCAACCCGAAAACGCTCCCTCGCACTGTTTAACTCGCACTGTTTAATTTGAAGGGGCCATGGATGGCATTCTTGCCTTGATGACGGCGAGCAAGTCGTCGTCCGAGGTTTTGGGCTTCGGTCAGTTCCAGGCTGGCGGGGGTTAGCTAATCGTGGCAGGGGCGATCAGCAATAATCTTCCCTACCGCGATCAGTTAGCCATCGGTCATGGACCGTACTGGCCTTCCCCGTTTGCACGGGGCATCTTGGGTCGACAGCGGAGTATCGGGCAGTGATCCCTCTCGAACGGCCCGGACCAGTAGGTTTCTCACCGATGAGACACCCCACGTCCTCTCGCCACGGGCGGTTCGGTTCGTGCATCATGGCTTCTGTAAATTCGGCCCCCCCTGATAACGCCCCGGCG
>SESG01032689.1_pt1 | contig 13444 bp, 14 predicted proteins | sample 3171421 | NCBI WGS metagenome assembly SESG01 (sample SAMN10866946, study PRJNA518727) | freshwater metagenome | biome: subpolar coniferous forest; feature: holomictic lake; material: water; isolation source: holomictic Lake 227, 6 m and 8 m depth | place: Canada: near Kenora, Ontario | collected... | reverse complement strand
CGATGAATAAACACTAATTTTTTATTATTTATGTTAAGCCGTGTTGCCGAATCGCTCTTCTGGATGAGTCGCTATTTCGAACGGGCAGAAAACACTGCCCGGTTTCTCGACGTCAATTTCAACCTGTTGCTCGACCTCAATAAAATTACCCACGTCGAGAACCCGAGCTACTGGATAGCCCTTATCCTTGTCACCAGTGACAAGGATCGGTTCAACAGCCTCTATGACGAGTACTCCGCCCGTACCGTTACTGATTACCTGGTCTTCAACAAAAGCAATCCGAACTCCATTACATCCTGTATTGGGCTGGCAAGGGAAAACGCGCGAAGCATCATCGAGAGCATTTCAAGCGAAATGTGGGAGCAGGTCAATAACCTTTACCACTATCTGCAGAACGTTACCCCGCAATTTGTGCAGAACGATCCCTACGGCTTCTACAAGGAGATCAAAAACGCCTCACATCTCTTTCAGGGCATAACCGACAACACCTTCTCCCACAACGAAGGGTGGGACTTCATACAGATTGCCAAGTATCTTGAGCGAACCGACAACATCGCACGGCTGATCGATGTAAAGTACCACATGCTGCTCTCCGAAGCGCAAAGCCAGCCGGAACTTGTTGCAGGATCAGAGGATATCATTCAATGGATGGCCGTGCTCAAAAGCTGCAGCGCGCTCGAGGCATTCCGCAAGGTCTATCTTTCAAAAATCGATCCCGACAACATCCTGCGCTTTCTCATTCTTGATCGCAGCTTCCCGCGCAGTATCAACTTTTCTGTCTGTGCAGCTGAAGATGCCCTTTGGCGCATTTCAGGCAGTACTCGTCACCGCTACGTCAACAACGCCGACCGGCTGATCGGAAAATTGGAGGCAGAGCTAAGCTATACCGCCATTGAGGATATTTTTGCAACGGGGCTGCATCACTATCTTGCAGACCTTGAACAGCGACTGGTGAAAGTTGGAGAACAGGTTCACCTCACCTATTTTGCCTATCACACTCCGGAAATCGAGTCATCGGACATTGAACAGGCCCTTCCCTTTACCGGAATAGCGGGCGGACGAGCCAACTGGAGCCAGGCACAGCAGCATCAGCAGCAGCAATAACCGGAAGTAAACCAAAAGAGCATGATTCTGAAAGTTGAACACTCAACCCTGTTTGAATATGATAATCCAATCTATGAAACAGCCACAGAGGTAAGACTCCACCCTGACAATAACCCTGCTGCTCCGCAACGCTGCACCAGTTTCAACCTCCAGGTCGATCCCCCTGCCACTATTTTTGAATACACCGATTTCTACGGCAACCAGGTCAACCACTTCAACCTGCTCCAGAGTCACAAACGGGTAAAAATCGTTGCAACATCTGTGGTAGAAACCGGCATGGGCCGTTCTGAAGCTGGCGACAATGAAGATTTTTTTCTGATGGATTTTTTATGCCAGAGCCGCTATGTCCATTTCGATCAGGCAATACGCGATTTTGCCAGCCGGTTCAAAACAGATTCCAGCAGTTATCAGCTTGCTGAATCAATCTGCCGTTACATCAACGACTCATTCATCTATGAACCCGGAGTAACTGACGTCCACAGCACCAGCGCCGTCGTCATGGCTCTCGGTCGGGGAGTGTGCCAGGATTTTGCCCATATTCTGCTTGCTGCCTGCCGCTACCTCGAAGTTCCGGCCCGCTACGTCAGCGGTTACCTCTTCGGAGGGAGCACACCAGACGGACGGGATGAGGCAAGCCACGCCTGGTGCGAAGTGTACTGCGGCAAGGAAAAAGGGTGGATCGGCATGGACCCGACACACAGCACCCTTTTTGTCGATGAACGATATATCAAAATCGGTTCAGGCAGGGATTATGACGATGTACCTCCAGTACGGGGTACCTATAAAGGAAACGCTGAGGAAAAGCTGACTGTAGCAGTCAGGGTAAGCTCCATGGAGTAAATTAACAGAAATTGAACGAGAAAACAGTTCTAAAATTCCATCACTATCACTAAATTACATATATGGTTAAAGAAGAATTTTCGCGACAACTGATACGTTCTATGGATATCGCGTAGCGAAAATATCTTTGCCGATGCAATATTCACCCATTATCTAAAGAATTACATGGCCGGTCGGCTGACATCTGCTGCTCGAAAATGGTCGATTTTTTTATTGGTCGCCGGATTGCTTCAAGCCATTGCACTTGTCATCCTGATACCATGGAACAGTGCACATCTCACCTCTCATCCTCGACCGGCTCAAAACTATACCGAGGCGTTGCACCTCACTGAAATCCTCAAGGCAGAAGAGCCGCAGGGTATGAATCCTCTCTGTCGGACACAACTGATGACCCACGGCAATAAAGCGTATCGCGCCATCATTCTGGTTCATGGCTATACGAGCGACCCGCAAGAATTTCACGAGTTGGGACAGCTTTTTTATGACATGGGCTATAACGTTCTTATTGCTCCCCTCCCGCATCACGGCCTGAAGAACCTGATGACCGAGGCACATGCCCGGCTGACTGCAGAAGAGCTGGCAGCATATGCCGACCGGACAGCGGATATTGGCCATGGACTCGGCAAGAAGGTAATCATGATGGGTATTTCTGCAGGAGGGGTAACCGCCGCCTGGGCAGCACAAAACCGCAGCGATATTGATCTTGCGGTTATCATCTCCCCCGCCGTTGGATTCAAAAAAGTTCCGACGCCGTTAACGGCTGCCGCCATGAATATCTATACCATGTTGCCCGATGCGCTCGAATGGTGGGATCCGGTACTAAAGGAAAAGGCTCTCCCGGCACACGACTATCCCCGCTATTCACGGCACTCCTTGACGCAGCTCCTTCGCCTCGGCTTTATTATTCAGGCCGACGCCTATCTCAACCCTCCGGCAGCCAAAAAGATCGTTGTCGTCTTCAACGCCAATGACATGATGATCAATAACGAAATGACCATGAAGATGGTGAACATCTGGCAGAAGCACCAGGCAAGCCTGATCACCTATGAATTTAAAGCCGACCAGAAACTTCCTCACGACATCATCGACCCTGCCCAGCCAGATCAACGAATCGATATCGTCTATCCCCGCCTGATGGAACTGGTCGAATCCTCCACCGGCAAGGAACTGCCATAACTGGCGTCACCATCTAAATCCTGCCGTTTCCCATCGGAGTATTCGCCACACCCCGCTGTTGTTATTCTCCCCTGCATTCCCTACCTTGACAGCGTCAAACCAAGGTTGCTCATATTTTCATGAAATTCAGCGTCATTACCACCGATCCGCACAGTTCTGCCCGGTGCGGAGTTCTTGAAACCAGCCACGGAACCATTCCTACGCCGGTCTTTATGCCGGTAGGCACCCGGGCAAGCGTGAAATCGGTTGAACCGCACGAGCTGAGAGAGCTCAACGTCCATATCATTCTGGCCAATACCTACCATCTCTACCTGAAGCCGGGTAACGAAATCCTCCAAAAAGCCGGCGGTGTCCACAGGTTTATGAATTGGGACGGTCCGCTATTGACCGACAGCGGCGGCTATCAGGTTTACTCGCTCTCTGATCTTCGAAAAATCAGCGAGGAGGGGGTCATGTTCAAATCGCACCTTGACGGCTCAAAACAGCACTTCACCCCCGAAAACGTGGTCGATACCGAGCGCATCATCGGCAGCGACATCATGATGCCGCTCGATGAATGTCCGCCATCAACCGCCGATAAAAAGTATGTCCGCACCTCTGGAGAGCTCACCATTCGCTGGGCTGAACGGGCCAGAAAGCACTTCAGCCTCACCTCTCCGCTCTACGGCCACCAGCAGTACCTTTTCGGCATCACACAGGGCGGAATTCATGCCGACCTGCGCACCATCTCAACCCAATCGCTGGTTGACCTTGATTTTGACGGATACGCCATTGGCGGCATGGCTGTCGGGGAACCGGCTGAGGAGATGTACCGTATTCTTGAGCTCTCTCACCCGCTGCTGCCCGAAAAAAAGCCGCGTTACCTGATGGGAGTCGGCACGCCTGAAAACATCCTGAACGCCATTGAACGCGGCATCGACATGTTCGACTGCGTCATCCCGACACGCGAAGGGCGCAATGGCCGGGTCTATACCCGCCAGGGCAAGATGAACCTTCGCTCAGCAAAATATTCAGCCGACTTCAGCTCCATTGATGAAGGGTTCGACAACGATGTCTGCCGCAACTATTCGCGCGCGTATATCCGCCACCTGCTGAACGTCGGTGAGATTCTCGGCCTTAAACTCTGTACCTTGCAGAATATCTCCTTTTTCATGTGGCTTACCGCCACGGCACGAATGGAAATCCAGAAAGGCTCTTTCATGGAGTGGAAACAAGATTTTCTTGAACGATTCAACTACAATGACAACGCATAAACTCTTTCTTCTGAGCCTCGGCTGCTCCAAAAACACGGTCGATTCCGAACGGCTCATAGCACAGGCTGAAGCCTCGGGCATCATCTTCACCGATACCGCTGATGAGGCCGACACCATTCTCATCAACACCTGCGGATTCATTGAAGATGCCAAGGAGGAGTCAATCGCCGAAACCCTTGCCGCCATTGAAAAAAAGAGTGAGGGGAAAATCAAGCGGGTTTATGTGATGGGATGCCTCACCGAACTTTACCGCCGTGAGCTCCACGAAGAGATGGCGGAAGTAGACGGATTTTTTGGTACCCGCGAACTGCCCGAAATTCTTGCCGCTCTCGGTGCCGAGTACCGCGAAGAGCTCTATGACCGCCGTTCGCTGCTCACCCCCCCACTACGCCTTTCTCAAGATTGCCGAAGGGTGCAACCGCGCCTGCTCGTTCTGCTCAATTCCGACCATCAGGGGGCGCTACCGCAGCCAACCCACAGAGCAGCTCCTGCGCGAAGCGGCCCTGCTGAAAGCCGCAGGTGTGAGGGAACTGAACGTTATTGCACAGGATATCAGCATGTTCGGCTACGACACGGTGGGCAAATCAATGCTGAACGACCTGGTACTCCGCCTCTCCGACATGGAATTTGACTGGATTCGCCTGCTCTACGCCTATCCGGTAAACTTTCCGCTTGAGGTGATTGATACCATGCGGGAACGGGAGAATATCTGCAACTATCTCGATATACCCCTGCAGCATTGCAACGACCGTATCCTGCGCTCAATGAACCGCGGGATCAACAAGCAGGAGACCGTCCAGCTTATCGAAACGATCCGGCAGAAGAACCCAGATATCCGCCTGCGCACCACCATGATCGCCGGCTATCCCGGCGAAACGCGTGAAGAGTTTGAAGAGCTGCTGGAGTTTGTAGAAGCAACACGCTTCGACCGGCTCGGCTGCTTCCCCTACTGCCACGAGGAACATGCTCCCTCCTTTGCGCTTGAGGAGACAATAACCCCCGAAGAGAAGCAGGAACGGGCAGCGGAGCTTATGGAGGTACAGGAAGCCGTCGCAGAGCAGAACAATCTTGTCTTTGCAGGCAAAACAGTAAAGGTACTGATCGACCAGATTGAGGAAACCACAGCAATTGGCCGTACAGAATACGACGCCCCGGAAGTGGACAATGAGTGCCTACTCTCCATTGGCGACCTCTCCGTCACCATTGGCTCGTTCTGCCTGGCAACCGTCACCGACACCACCTCTTATGAGCTGATCGGCAAAGTTGAAATAACGGAACCCTTTTGACGCTGCAATAGTCGCCATAATCCCGCGGGAGCTCAGGGTGGAGGCGAAACCCTTTACCCTGCACCTTCCCCTATCGGCATCCTCCTTTACAATCGGTACTCCGCTTCCCCCGCCTCCAGCGGATACCATCTTTACGGTATTTTTATGGTATATGCTTGGAAAGCATTATAACATTGCGTTTTATTAACAATTGTAAATCAAACAGATAGAGCATGCACGCTATAACCGAATCACATACTCTCTGCTCCAGCACATGCTGCTGTCGGATCAGAAAGGAAGCTGACAAAAATATCCACGACTCGTGTAGGTAACTCCATGGAGCATTGTAGCCATGCCGGTTCCTGACACAACAGGGAGCCGGCTTTTTTTTTACTTTTTTTGCCAAATAAACCACTATAATAACACAGGAGGAAAACATGAATCTCGAATGGATAAAAAAAATAACGCTTGCGGCTTCAATGGTTTTGGCATCAGGACTTCCGGGAACCATCGCCCAGGCAACAGCAGTAACACTGCTGAATGCCTCTTATGACCCTACAAGGGGGCTCTATCAGAGAGAAAATGCGGCTTTTGCCCAGTACTGGCAAAAGACGACCGGTCAGACTTTGCGAATCGACCAGTCGCATGGCGGATCGGGAAAGCAGGCGCGGGCAGTCATTGACGGTCTGGAAGCTGATGTGGTAACGCTGGCCCTGGCTTATGATATCGATGCAATCTCCGACAGCAAGCTCCTGCCAGCCAACTGGCAGTCAAGGTTGCCCAATAACAGCACCCCTTACACCTCCACCATTGTCTTTGTTGTTCGAAAAGGCAATCCCAAAAAGATAAAGGGATGGGACGACATTGTTAAACCCGGTGTTTCCGTCATCACTCCGAACCCGAAAACATCAGGCGGTGCCCGCTGGAACTACCTGGCAGCTTGGGGCTACAAGCAGAAACAGACCGGATCAGCAGTACAGGCTAAAAATTTTATCAAGGCATTGTACCACAATGTCCCCGTGCTTGATACCGGCGCTCGCGGCTCAACCATGACTTTCGCACAGCGCGGCCTTGGCGACGTCCTTCTGGCCTGGGAAAATGAGGCTCACCTGATTCTGAAGGAGTTCGGAACGGACAAGTTTGAAATTGTCGCTCCAGGAGTCAGCATCCTTGCTGAACCACCCGTAGCTATCGTCGATAAAAATGTCACAAAACATGGCACACGCAAAGTTGCTGAAGCTTATCTGAATTTCCTCTACACTCCTCAGGCTCAGGATATCATTGCCCAGAACTCGTATCGCCCCCGCAACCCTGCAGCACTCAAGAAATATGCGGCTAACTTTCCCGCCATTAAGCTCTTTACGCTCAATGAAGTCTTTGGAAACTGGCGCAATGCCCAGAAAACACACTTTAGCGATGGCGGCGTGTTCGATCAGATCTATACACCCTGAAGAAGAGGGTTGTACGCCATGTAACTGAAGACTAGCTTTTCAGGGGCAAACGGGGGATCTCCCCCGCTCTCGTTTTCCCCGTGCAGTTCGCATTAACAAAAGAGATGCAATGGAATTTTTTCAGAGAAAGAGACAAAACATTCTGCCAGGGTTCGGCCTGTCGATGGGATACACCGTATTCTACCTTTCGGCTATCGTGATTGTACCGCTGAGCATGATATTTTTCAACACCATTCCCATGGGTTGGGAGCCCTTCCTTCATGCCGTAACAGCTCCCCGTGTTCTTGCATCCTACAGACTGAGTTTTTCAACCGCCCTCTTTGCTGCAGTTTTTGATGCTATCGTCGGTCTTCTGACCGCATGGGTGCTGGTACGCTACCGCTTCCCCGGCAAACAGTTTCTCGATGCCCTTGTTGATCTCCCCTTTGCCCTCCCGACAGCCGTTGCCGGCATCTGCTTTGCAACCCTCTACTCGCCTGTCGGCTGGCTCGGTCAAACCCTGATCAAGTATAATATTGAAATCATCAACTCCCCGACAGGAATTGTTGTGGCGCTGATCTTCATCGGTTTTCCCTTTGTTGTCCGCACCATTCAGCCGGTTCTTGAAGAGGTTGAACAGGAAATTGAGGAGGCCGCACAGTGTCTCGGAGCAACCCGATGGCAAACTTTCCGAAAAATCCTGTTTCCTCATCTCTTTCCTGCACTGCTCACCGGTTCAACCCTTGCTTTTGCTCGCGGCATAGGCGAATATGGCTCAGTGATCTTCATTGCCGGTAATCTGCCGATGAAAACCGAGATTGCTCCACTGATGATCATGTCAAAACTTGACCAGTTTGATTATCAGGGAGCTTCTGCCGTAGCGCTGGTGCTTCTTGTTATCTCCTTTTCCATGCTCCTGCTGCTGAACGCAATACAGGAATGGCAACAGAAAGAATACCGTTAAAAAAATCATGCCGAAAACCCAAACATCAGAAAGTGCACCGGTTGTTCATAAAAGAATCTCCGATCCTCTGCCCGTCCAAATGGTGCTGATCGGTCTGACCCTCCTGTTTTTTATCGGATTTATCTTTCTCCCGCTTGGCCTCGTTTTTGCCGAGGCATTCTCGAAAGGATGGAGCTACTATCTTGAATCCATTAGCGAACCCTATGCACTTGAGGCCGTTAAACTGACGCTGATAACCGTCGCCATTGTAGTGCCGCTGAACGCATTCTTCGGCGTTACGGCTGCATGGGCCATTACAAAATTCAACTTCAAGGGAAAAGCAACGCTCAAAACCCTTCTGGATCTGCCCTTTGCTGTCTCCCCGGTTATTGCCGGTCTCATATTTGTTCTGCTTGTCGGCAGTCGTACCCCTTTCGGCTCATGGCTCGGAGAGCAGGGTATTAAAATTATTTTTTCTACCCCGGGCATTGTTATTGCGACCCTCTTTGTCACCTTTCCCTTCGTTGCACGGGAACTGATTCCGTTGATGGAGGCACAGGGACGCGATGAGGAGGAGGCTGCGCTGACACTGGGGGCCAAGGGATGGCAGATGTTCAGCAAAATAACCTTACCCAACATTCGCTGGGGCCTCCTGTACGGCATGATTCTCTGCAGCGCTCGATCCATTGGCGAATTCGGCGCAGTCTCGGTTGTCTCAGGCCATATCCGCGGCCAGACAAACACCATTCCATTGCATGTGGAAATCCTTTACAGCGAATACAATTTTGCGGCATCATTCGCCGTTGCCTCACTCCTCGTATTTCTGGCACTCCTCACCGTTGGCCTCAAAATGATCTTGGAAAAACAATTTCAGAAAAACAGCTTTCACCATTAGGATCTGACATGGGTATCGAACTTCAGAACATTACCAAAAAATTTACCGGCTACACGGCGCTCGACAACATCAGCCTTAACGTCGCTTCGGGAGAGCTTGTTGCGTTGCTTGGTCCATCGGGCTGCGGAAAAACAACTCTGTTGCGCATCATTGCCGGCCTGGAACTGCCAGATTCAGGAAAAATCATTCTGGATAGCAAGGATACGACAAACCTTCCGCCCCGGAAAAAAAATGTCGGCTTTGTCTTTCAGCATTATGCGCTGTTCCGGCGCCTGACGGTGTTCGAAAATGTCGCTTTCGGCCTCAAAGTGCTTCCCTTTCGTGATCGCCCTTCCCGCAGTGCCATTCAGGACAGGGTGGAACATCTCCTGAAGCTGGTGCAGATGGACTGGGCCATCAAACGCTACCCCTCACAGCTTTCGGGAGGACAGCGGCAGCGTGTCGCCCTTGCAAGAGCCCTGGCCGTCAATCCAAAGGTGCTGCTGCTGGACGAACCTTTTTCTGCCCTCGATGCCAAGGTGCGTCAGGAGCTGCGCCGCTGGCTCAGAAAGCTGCACGATGAAATCCATGTCACCAGTATTTTTGTCACCCACGACCAGGAGGAGGCACTTGAACTTGCAGACCGCATCGTGGTCATCAACAAAGGACGGATCGAACAGCAGGGAACGCCCCAGGAGGTTTACGATCACCCGGCTAACGCCTTTGTCTACAACTTTCTTGGCAATGTCAACGTCTTCCATGGGCGTATCAAAAACGGAAAGGTCAGTCTTGGCACTCACCATGTTGATGCACCCGATGAACTGAAATACACCGAAGAAAAACCAAGCCAGGCATTTGTTCGGCCTCATGAAATCGGTATAAGCAGAATACGCAGCAACCAGGCCGACCTGGCCGGCACCATCCGGGAGGTACGCCTCATGGGCGGACAAATTGGACTGAACCTTGAATGCGAGGGGTTTGAGCACGCCATTGATGCTGAAATACCAAGAGATCTCTACCTGAATCTGCAGCTTGCCAAGGGCGAAAAAGTCTTTGTTTCTTTGAACCGTGTCCGCGTCTTTACCGGTGATTACGAAATCTGAAGATGGCGCTGCTGTTTATTCCTGTTCGTCAAGTTCCATGACCGTCGCCGAGTACCCTTGCCTGCGGAGCTCTTCAGCAATGACGCTTCCATAGGCATAGAGCACAAGATGCGACGGCAAGGGACCAAAAAGGTCAAGAAGAGAGGCAACCATCTCTGGATTGGTGAACGCAATGGCTGAAAAGAGCGAAAGGTCACCATCCCGCAGACGTTTCCCGGCATGGTTCAGGGCGCTCAAGTGAACTATTTTCCCCGGAATGAGGCACTGGCTGGGTTCATCTCCCGTATAGAGGATTTTCGGGCGCTCCCTGTAAAGAGAGGCCGTTCGGCCAATAATGGCAAGCAATGGCGAATCATGCTCACGCAGATTCATCAAGTCAACCGTTGTCAGGGTCACTGCTTCATCAAAAAAACCAGCTTTATAAACAAGGGCAACCGGCACTGAGGGAGCAATACCCTCATCAACAAGCGTCCGGCGGAGTTCCGTCAGGCGGCTGGCGCACATATAGTAAACCAAAGTACGGTCGCCGGCTCCAGCAAGCGCATTGTGGGCACTCAAAAGTGTCACACCGCCGCTTACCGCCCTCAGGGTAAGAGGGATTCCAGCCGAAGCCGCCGCACTCTGTACAGCAGAAACACCCGGGACAACCTCAACATCAACATAGCGATCACGCAGATAGGTCATCTCCTCGCCTCCCCTGCCAAAAATAAAGGGATCTCCCCCCTTCAATCGGACAACAATCTGTTTTTTTGTTGCGGCCATAAAAAGCATCCTGTTAATGGCCTCCTGATCGGCATGATGGTGACCCTTCCGCTTGCCAACGTAGACTTTTTCAGCATTGTAACCATTGAGCATTCCTGTATCGATAAGGTCATCATAAATGATCACAGCGGCATGGCGCAGCAGGCCATCCGCCCGAAGCGTCAGAGAGTCACGTCCACCTGCTCCGGCACCGGCCAGATAGACCTTTCCGTAACGCTGGCGAATGTCGATGGGAGCATAGAGTACCTTGAGGTCGGCGCGCTCCTTTTTTGCAACAATCGCAACCATTTCACCCGTTTGATGGCAGGAAACTCTATCATGAAGGGCGCTTTTGCTGGTAATCGCCACAATATCGAGGCCGTCGGAAAGAAGATCAGGTAATTGGGATGCAGGATAGATGGCGACATCTTCCCTCTCAAAATCAGGGTATGAGGTCATCTTCATTGGAAAGGAATGTTTTTATCCGGTTTCGCCAGGCAATAGCCTTGCGCACATCGGTGCCGCCGGATGAAACTGCAACCGTCATCCCTCCGTCACTGAAGAATGCCGGCGAAAGAAAATCGCAGAGTTCCGGGTCATCAGGAGTATTGACCAGAATGCCCCGGGCATTGGCCTCCTGCTTGACAAGGCGGTTCAGCTCCCGATTGCTGCTGCACGCATAAACAATAAAAACGCCCTCAAGATCTTCCGGTTGAAATGGCCGAATATGGCTGGAACTGCCATATTGAAGCATTTCATCGGAAAGCTCTTCGGCAACAACCGTAACAAAACACTGAAACCGGCTGAGCATCTGGAGCTTTTCAAGGGCAGCTTTGCCTCCGCCGACAACAAGCACATGTTTTTTACCGATGTTCAGGCTTACCGGCAGATAGTTCATATCTGGTAATCGATGATAATTTCCCTTGCTTTCAACAGGGCAGCCACCTGAACCACAGCATCACCGAGGTTTTCAAAAGTCTGAAGCTGCAAATCAGGCTGGTAACGGGAAAAGCCATTTTCGCCCAGATTGACGACAAGAATATCGTTCGGCTCGTTGAGCAACTTGAGCGTCTCAATATCGTAATCGTCCGCATCATCAATGGTGGTGATAAAAATAAGCCCGGCATCAGTAAGGATGCGTGAAAGCTCGCCGATTCTTCTCAGCCGCTCTCCCGCGCTGTCTGACTGAGAACCCAAATCAGCATCAAGACCGCGGTCGATGTTCGCCACACCGAGATAGTAAGCATGCATGCCGTTTTGAAACAGCCCCTGCTCAAGCGCTTTGGCCACAGCCCGTTTGCCGGTGCCTGGAGCACCGGTAAAGACGATAAACTTTGCCCTGTGCCGATTCGCTTCTGCCCGCTGCTCCGGCTGAACAAGCCCTGCTTCCCAGTTGTTTTCGCGATCCCGGATGTGCTGCTGCAAAAGGGACTCTCCAGCAGAAAGGTTCTCAACCACAACACCCCCACCGGCAATTTCATAATTATCAACAATAACAAACCTGCCCGTTGTCTCACTCGCAGAAGTCGTATCGAAGGCAATCGGGCGTGAAGTCTCAAGAATACACTCGCCGACATCACGGCAATCGATCTGCTGTTTGCTTTTGCTGTAGGTTAAATCGGAAGCATCAAGCGTATTGCATATTTCCGCTAGCTTCACCGTTGCCCGAGCGGAACCAAGCTTGAGCTTGTACTCCTTCTGACGGATCATCGGTGCCCTGCCAACCCAGAAAAGGTTAACCCTGAAACGGCTGCCGACTTCCGGCTGAGGTTCAGATGGTTTAACCATGAGTTCACCGGGCCGCACATAGATCTGGGTGGAAAGAGTAAAGCCCGATGCCTCGCCGGCCGAAGCAACGTGCTTTGGCAACGTATTGAACGACTCAACCGATTGAATAGCTGATTGCTTGCCCGAAGGAAGAAAAAGCACCTCATCGCCCACCTTCACCGAGCCGGCAGCAACCGTTCCGGCAACAATGCGCCGATCATCATTGCTGCGGGTAAACTTGTAAATGTCCTGAACCGGAAAACGGAAAGGCTTCTCATGAAGCTCCTTGTCACTGGTAAACTGGTCGAGCTGCTCAAGAACCGTCGCCCCCTTATACCACGCCATCCGTTCAGAAACGGATGCAATATTGTCGCCTTCACGGGCGCTGACAGGAATAAAGCTGACCGGTGTGACATTGATCTGGGCCAGAAAGGCGGTATAGTCAGCCTTCAGCTTTTCAAAAATATCCTCGCTGAAATCCACGAGATCCATTTTGTTGGCCAGCACCGTCACCTGCTTCACGCCAAGCATCGAAACCATCTGGCCGTGCCGTTTTGAATTTTCCTTGATTCCCTCATCAGCATCAATAACAAGCAAAGCCGATTCCGCCCTCGAAGCGCCGGTGATCATGTTTTTCAGAAATTCGATATGTCCGGGAGCGTCAATAATGATATAGTCCCGCGCCGCAGTTTTAAAAAAGCAGCGCGCCATGTCAATAGTAATCCCCTGCGCCTGCTCATCCTTGAGCGCATCAAGCAAAAACGCATATTCAAAAGGCTTTGAATTCCTCCGGCAGCTCTCTCTGATCGCTTCAAGCTTGCCTTGCGGCAATGTCCCTGTATCGGCAAGAAGCCGCCCAATCACCGTACTCTTGCCATGATCAACATGACCGACAATAACAATATTCATCTGCGCCCGTCCACTATTCATATCTCAACAAAAAAAAGT
>SESG01009227.1_pt1 | contig 13444 bp, 13 predicted proteins | sample 3171421 | NCBI WGS metagenome assembly SESG01 (sample SAMN10866946, study PRJNA518727) | freshwater metagenome | biome: subpolar coniferous forest; feature: holomictic lake; material: water; isolation source: holomictic Lake 227, 6 m and 8 m depth | place: Canada: near Kenora, Ontario | collected... | reverse complement strand
TTTACTATGGTAATGAAAATCAGACATATATGGAGGTCTTTAATTTTGAGGTGGAATTTTATCAAGGAGGAAGACCAGGAGTTATGGGATTTGCCAATGATTTTTATCCTGCTATAGGGACAAATGTTAATGATGGGAAGTGGCAAATGATTGCATGTACTTTTGATGGTTCAATTTTGAAAATTTATGTTGATGGAATTTTAGACAATATTGGAAATATGACCTACAATACTTCTCAGCAATTTAATTATATTGGAAAATCCAATCATACAGGCGCGGAGCAGTTTTTTAACGGCAAAATTGATGATGTTTCAATTTATAATTAGGCTCTTTCAGATCAGGAAATTTTATACTTACGTACAAATTAATTGGTCACTGTTGTTAAGACTCTTCAAAATCACAAACCAGCATGACTGGTTTTCGATACTTGTAATATATTCGGCTTCCCAGGCCGGATAAATACTACAGAAGGATAAAAATTCAACCAATGCCTGGAATTTCTCCTTAAATTGGTTGATGACGGAAACCTGATGCCTGAAATTTTCGTAGAAGCAGGCAATGTTGATGTGTTCTTTTTCAATCCTGAAATTTGAAGTACGTAAAGTACGTGAACCTATGGTATTACCTGAATAAGGGTCAGCCTGGTGCGGAAAGGAAATTAAGATTGCATTAAATATCAATTTTGCTGAAAGAATTTGAAAATTGTTCATTATTTTTGCAGCCAGTTATTAAATATAGGATTCGTGTGGTGGATGGCCAGGGACATTATTGAAAAATTTGGTCCTTCGAATCGAAAAATAAATTAGAATTGTATGTTGTTTATCCGATTAATATTGGCCGTTATATTTATCAATGCCAATGCAAGTGTAAGTACAGATTGGAAACTGAGGAAAGAAGAATCAGGAGTCAAAATATTTACCCGTAACATTCAGGGTTCCCCGTTTGAAGAATTCAAGGGTACTGTCACCATTTCAAAGACATCCTTAACAGGGGTACTTGACATCATTATGGATGTGAAGAACTATCCCAACAATTTTCCAAATTGCGGAAGTGCGAAAGTGTTGGAGCAAAATGGAAAATACAACGATATCCATTACATCACCATCAAAGCCCCATGGCCGGTCAATGACAGGGATGCCATCTACGAGGCTACCACAACCTTTTCTCCGGATGAGAAGCATGCCCAGGTTAAATTGAGTCCAAAGGGTGATTATGCGCAGGAAAACAAGAATTTTATCCGCGTTCACAATGGTTCGGGTTTTTGGGACCTTGAAGAGGTTACGCCCGGTACTGTGCAGGTGGTATATCAGTTTCATGCCGATCCCGCGGGTGAAATTCCGGCCTGGATTGCCAACAGTGTGATCGTGATCAATCCGCTGAAAACCCTCGAAAGTTTGCGGAGTCTGGCGACTAGAAACTAGTCTTTTTCCCAATTTAGCCACTGTTTCTAAATTGGTTTTACCCCGGTATATTTTATGGTAATTGTGAAAAGCTCAAATATATTCATGCTTTTCAGTCGAATACTTTGCCTTACTTTCTGTAAGCCAGGATTCAAATAGGTGAATTCTCCATCTGTTTTCAAGGAATAATCCCCGAATTTTTTAACTGAATCCTCATCCTGTCAAATTCTATAAGATTACAGACAGTTTCCCCTTTTCAATACTTGACAGAGATGCCAGCACCCAGCCGCTTAATCTGTTTCCAATTCCGGGATCAAATGGTCAAAACTATTTTTGTCCTTCATAATCAGTATAATCGGCACTTGATCCATCCTTGTTGTCGTGGTTTCAGGATTATTTTGCAGATGATTCGGTAAGCGGATTCCTGCTACATAGTCTTCAGAAATCACCCTGCCGAAAAGTACATATGATCGTGGGTTGGAACATTCCCCGTAAAAATATTTGTTTAAATCCTCCGCGAGGATAGGTATTCAGGTGTTTGTCGTAAATATTTGTATCAGGATGACAGATTTCTTCTTATAATTGTCATCGGGCTTTAAGGAATGAACCGGCTACAACAACCATTGAACGAATTCATGAACAGATTATTGTCGATTTTGGCATTTTCAATACTTTCCGCCGTGTGCATGGCGCAACGACCTGCACAGGGACCCATGTCCAAGGAAAAGGTGACGCCCAAAGAACTGGGATATGATTTGTTCTGGGAGGACAATTTCGACGGGACCCGGCTTGACACCACCAAATGGAAAGTCCGTGGCATTGGCAAAAGGCGGCTGGATTGGGTATCCAGGGATGCGGTCAAAGTGGAGGACGGTTGTTTGAAGTTATATGCCATGAAAAGGGGCGACAGTTTACTGAGCAGTGCGGTCGGTACCCAGGACCTTTTTATGTCGAAATATGGTTATTACGAATGCAGGGCTCAACTCCAAAAATCACCCGGAGTTTGGGGAGCCTTCTGGATCCAGTCGAAGCAGATCTCACAAGGGGAGGACCCAGCGGTCTTCGGAGCCGAGATCGACGTCATGGAGTTCTTTAAAAAGCTTGGCACAGACATCGTTTCCCATAATGTGCACTGGGCCTATGGTCCGCATCAGCAATCGACGCATGGGATGCAGAGTTACCTGAAAGGAGTGGGTGAAGGGTTTCACCTTTTTGCTTTGGAGTGGCTTCCAGATAAATATATCTTTTATGTGGATGGGTACAGATTTTATGAAGTGACCAAAGGTATTTCCAACATTGAGGAATACCTGATCCTCAGCATGGAATTTCCCGGCGACAAGGCGGAGATCGCCAAAACAATTTTTCCTGATGTTTTTGTCGTGGATTATGTGAAAGTTTACAAGAAAAATAAAGATTGAAAATGAATCATTCAACATCGCTTCTTCGGAGATTATCTGTCGGATTGATCATCCTGACATTGGTATTTGCATCCCCAAAATCTTATGCCGTAGATCAACCCAAATCCTATTCGGCAGATATTATCGTCTATGGAGGTACCTCCGCCGCTGTCATTGCAGCCGTGGAAGCAGTACATTCGGGTAAAACGGTGCTGGTAGTCTCTCCCGACACCCATTTGGGCGGACTCTCATCCGGCGGACTCGGTTTTACCGATACCGGAAATAAATCAGTTATCGGAGGCCTTTCCAGGGAGTTCTACCACCGCGTGTGGTTGCATTACAACGATTCTGCGGCCTGGAAATGGCAGAAGCATGGTGAATTCGGCAACAAGGGACAGGGAACCGTAGCCATGGATGGCGAAAACCGTACGATGTGGATCTTTGAACCGCATGTAGCGGAACAGGTTTTCGAAGAGATGGTCAGGGAGAACAACATCAGGGTACTGCGTGACGAATGGCTCAACCGCAAAAATGGGGTTGTCAAGCAAAACGGCCGGATTGTCTCCATGAAAACCTTATCAGGAAAGTTGTTCTCCGGAAAAATGTTCATCGATGCGACCTATGAAGGAGATCTGATGGCGGCGGCAGGCATCACTTATTTTGTGGGACGCGAAGCGTGTTCTGTTTACAACGAAACTTACAACGGGGTCCAGGCTGACATTAAGGAGCGTGGGCATTTTTTCATAGATCCGATAGATCCCTACAAGATTCCAGGGAAGAAGGAAAGTGGATTGCTTTACGGCATCTCTCCTGAACCGATTGCCCCCAACTGCAGCGGCGATAAAAAAGTTCAAGCATACTGTTTCAGGCTCTGTCTGAGTGATCATCCGGGTAACCGGGTTCCTTTTCCAAAGCCGGCATCGTACGATCCTGCTAATTTTGAGCTGGTTGCCAGGGTCCTCGACACTGGTTGGAAGGGCTGGTTTAATAAATACGACAGGATTCCGAACAGAAAGACAGATACCAACAACCACGGGCCATTCAGCAGTGATTTCATTGGCGGAAGTTATGATTATCCGGAAGCTTCGTACGAGCAAAGAAAAAAAATCATTCAGGCTCACGAAACCTATCAGAAAGGACTTTTCTATTTTCTGAGCAACGACCGGCGCGTTTCGGAAGATGTGCGCAGCCAGATGCGGGAATGGGGATTGGCCGCAGATGAATTCAAGGACAACGGTAACTGGCCACGGCAGCTATATATCCGCGAAGCACGTAGAATGACCGGTTTGTCGGTAGCGACAGAGCAGGTGGTCACCAACCAGGTAAAAGTAGCGGATCCTGTCGGGATGGGTTCGTATGGGATGGATTCACACAATATCCAACGTTACGTGACTGCAGATGGCCGGGTTCAGAATGAAGGAGATGTGGAGGTTCGCCTGAATGCTCCCTATTCCATATCCTTTGGTTCGATTGTACCCAAAAAAGAACAATGCAGCAACCTGCTTGTGCCGGTTTGCGTTTCTGCCAGCCACATTGCCTATGGTTCCATCCGGATGGAACCTGTTTTTATGATCCTTGGACAATCGGCTACCGCGGCGGCATGTCTGGCAATTGACAATAATCAGGCAGTGCAGGATGTTCCCTATTCGTTGCTGAAAAAAAGATTATTGGAATTGACGCAGGTTTTAGAGACAAGTAATTAATTGATAATTAAGCCTATTTCACAGTTCAGGGAACAAACTTCCAGGCTACGATGCGACTGACCTTATTACCATGACTCATTTCAATGGTTTTTATTTCAGTTGCTTCTGCTATTTTTAACGCATGATAAATACCCGGAAGGTGAAGGCTTTTGGAAATCAGCGCCGAAAACCAACCGCACTGAGCTGAAAACTGTCGGCTTTCTGCAATCATCTGTTTCACAAATTGTTCTTCGCCGCCCTCACACCAGAGTTCGTTGCCGGTACCCCCAAAATTCAGGATGGGGTTATCTGTTTTTTTGCCTTTCAGGTTACTGATTTTTCGCCGGGAGCCCGATCCGGCATCTTCAGGTGAGGAATGGAAGGGAGGATTACAAAAAGTTAAATCGAAGTATTCATCCTTTCGGATCACATTTTTAAAAATATCATTTGCATTTTTTTGCAACCTGATTTCAATTTGACCCGTTATACAGGGATTTTTTAAAATGATGGTTTCAGCGTTTTCCATGGCTACAGGATCAATCTCCGAGCCAACAAACGACCAGTCGTACAACCGGTTCCCTAAAATCGGATAGATGCAATTGGCGCCGGTTCCAATGTCGAGGCAATTGATTCGCGATTTGGCAAGTCCGGTTCTCCGGTTGCCTGCACCCGGCAAATCTGCCATGTGATGAATATAATCAGCCCTTCCCGGAATTGGCGGACAAAGATAACCGTTCGGAATGTCCCAGTAGCCTATGTCGTAAAAGTGCTTCAGCAGGGCTTTGTTAAGCATTTTGACGGCTTCGGGATTAAAAAAATCAACGGATTCATCCCCATAAGGATTCATGGCGACAAACGGCGCCAGTTCAGGACAGGTTTTCGCCAATGCCCTGAAATCGTAACGTTCATTGTGTTGATTCCGGGGATGCAATCCCGGTTTTACTTTCGGATGTTCTTTTTTGTGGTTCATTGTCGAATTAACGAATTATCAAATTAACGCATTTTTCCTAACTTCAACTCATTAAAAGTACCCTCATGAAGAACCTGAATTTCATCCTGATTCTCCTGCTTTTTGCTGCGACTGCCTGTCAGATCAAACCGGCCGGTGCTCCTGCCCAAATGCAATCAAAGCCATTCCATGTCGGTAATTTATGCTTTTCTCCGGTGCATGCCGACACGAAAACAGGTAAATTGATCTTCATCAACAGTTATTTCTATATCGGTCATTTTTCGAAATTTGTCTTACCCGGGGCAAAAAGAATTGTCTGTTCATCCAATCGTGACAAATTGGAAGCCACCGCTTTTCTCAATCCGGATGGAAAACTGGTTGTGGTAGTGCTTAATAAAACTGATGAAAAAATGCCCTTCAATGTCTGGATAACCGGCAAGGCCGCTCAAACTAACAGTTAGGCGCATTCCATCATGACCTTTGTCATTTAAGCATGTAAATATTTCTTGCACCGAGAATTATTCTTCAATGTTCATAACGACAAGTCATAATAAATTGGATATCAGGATTGAAATACGATTGAGAGAAAAGATGAGTTACACAGAGAAGAATATCGGTTGCGAGATGCAACCGCTGTGTAACTCTGTTCTCCTCAATTCTACTTTTAATAAGACAGTGCCTCAATCAATATCCCCGTAAGAAAAAAGAATACAATTTTCTCTGTGTAATTTTATTACTATATCAAATAAACAATTCAATGGAAACCAATCGCAAAATAAGTCGCATCATCCATGGCCAACCTACTTCGGATGGGGCAGGAGTAAGGCTCAACCGGATTTTCGGATTCTACGAACAAGGGCAGCTTGATCCGTTTCTCATGCTTGATTATTTCGGATCAGAGAATCCGGATGATTACATTTCGGGCTTTCCATGGCATCCTCACAGGGGAATTGAAACCGTAACCTACATGCTGGATGGCAGGGTAGAGCACAGCGACAGCATGGGTAACAGCGGAGTAATCGGCAAGGGAGATATTCAGTGGATGACAGCCGGAAGCGGAATCATCCATCAGGAAATGCCTCAAAACACGGGAGGACGGATGGGAGGATTCCAGTTATGGGTTAATTTGCCTGCATCCTCAAAAATGATAGCCCCAAGATACCAGGATATTCCAGCTTCGAAGGTTCAAATGGTTACACTTCTTAACGGTGTAATGGTTAAAGTCCTTGCCGGAACCTTTCAGGGTACGCGTGGCCCTGTTGAAAACATCATCGCAGATCCCGATTATTTTGATGTTGAAATGCCTGAGAATACAGAGTTTATTACACCTGTTAACGCTGATTATACTGTATTTGCCTATCTCTATGAGGGAACAGCCCTCTTCGATGAAAACCGGACTGAACCGATGCGCGCCGGACAGGGAGCATTGTTTGGCAAAGGACCTCAGGTAAAAGTTACGACAGGTGCGCAGAAAGCCCGATTTATTCTGATCTCCGGAAAACCGATCGGGGAACCAATTGCGTGGCGTGGACCGATCGTGATGAATACCGAAGCGGAACTGAAAGTTGCTTTTAAGGAATTGAATGAGGATAAGTTCATTCGGTAAATTTTATCACTGAGCCCTTTCAATCGACAATTTCAGGAATCGCTGTTTATTTAATCCGTTGTGTCGTTCATGCTAAATCATGCTTTTGTCTTATGAAAATTGGCCGGAATCCTTATCTTTGGTAGCAATTCACCAACCAGAAAATTAATTAACCTTGGAAAATAAATTGAAGCGCGGAATTTCCCTGCATTGGGCCACCTGGATTTTGATCGTCACATTAACGGTCACAGTCCTTCTCTCCTTCCTGAAAATATTTAAGTTGGCTGATCCGGGGGATGAGCTTTTGACCATCAGCAGGATATTGACCATTCTGGCTTTCGGAATCATCGCATGGCAGAAAAAATCACTGACAATCTGGATATTGTTCGGATTGGTGGCGGGTGCGGAGTTTGGGCACGATTTGCCGCAGATTGCCGGATCATTGCAGTTTCTGAGTGAAATCTTCCTGAGGATGATCAAGACCATCATTGCTCCGCTGCTTTTTGCGACGCTCGTTAACGGCATCGCCGGGCATACCGACCTCAAGCAGGTAGGCAGGATGGGGTGGAAGTCGCTGCTCTATTTTGAGATCGCTTCTACACTTGCCCTTTTCATCGGACTGATTGCCATCAATATTTCCAAGGCGGGTGTGGGGATCAATCTGGCTGCCATCACAGGAAATGTGCCGGTTACCCCTGCTAAATTGCAGACTACCTCCGAGTTCCTGCTTCATATTTTCCCCGAGAATATCGCCAAAGCGGTTGCCGAGGGCAACATTCTTCAGATCGTCATTTTCAGTATCATTTTTGGGATCGCCCTGTCGATGCTGGGTGAGAAGCACAAGACCCCCATGCTGAAACTGACGGCTAGTCTGACTGAGGTCATGTTCAAATTTACTGGTATCGTGATGTATTTTGCCCCTGTGGCGGTTTTTGCCTCGATTGCCTTCACGATCGGTCACATGGGCACAGATGTTCTGTTCATCCTTTTAAAACTGCTGGTGACCTTGTATGTGGCATTGATCGCCTTTCTTTTGCTGGTACTGTTTCCTGTTGCGCTTATTTTCAGGATTCCGGTGCTTAAATTCATGAGTGCTGTTTCCAAACCCGCCTCCATCGCTTTTGCGACGGCCAATTCGGAGTCTGCACTGCCTTCCGCCATGGAGTCGATGGAAGCCTTTGGGGTACCCCGGAAAATCGTCTCCTTCGTGATTCCTACCGGGTACAGCTTTAACCTCGACGGATCGACACTCTATCTTTCACTGGCAGCCATCTTCGTAGCTCAGGCCGCGGGGATAGACATGCCTATCGGAAAGCAATTCGCGATCGCCCTCACCCTGATGCTTACCAGCAAGGGGGTTGCCGGAGTCTCCCGGGCATCCTTTGTCATTCTTCTGGGAACCGTCACGACTTTTGGTCTGCCGGTAGAACCGGTGATGATCATCCTGGGTATTGACGTACTCCTTGACATGGCCAGAACCGGCGTGAATGTGGTAGGGAATTGCCTCGCCACTACCGTGATAGCCAGGTGGGAAGGAGAGTTCGATGATGAGAAGGCGAATGGGTGAGAAAGAGGCTGGAATTATCTTATCAGCTGATAATCGTTGATCAGTAATCCCGGGGAAAGGTTCAATCTTGGGGTTAGCTTACGGATCATTTCTACCGTCAATTTTCGTTTTCGGTTAAGAATTTCGGAGACCCTGCTTTTGCCTCCAATCGCATCAATCAGGTCAACCTGTTTCAACTGCATTTCTTCCATCCTGATCTTTATGGCCTCAATGGGATCCGGCGTCGCTATCGGATAGTGCTTCTTCTCATATTCGTCAACCAATAAGCCGAGAATATCTGCTTCATCACTTTCTTTCGTACCCAAAGGGGCATCAAACAGTACCTCGAGTCTGTATAATGACATTTGGTAATCGTCATCGGTTTTGATTGGTTTGATGTTCATCGCTCCAGATTTTTATATTGTATTTGCGTCAATGTGGTCATATTCTGAATGAGTGCCAATGAATCGGATAAAAATCCATTGTTTTTCAAAATTGAATTTTGCCACCAATCTATGAGAATTGCCTTTGATGTTGAAGACAATGCGGCTGTCCTTCAGGATACTAGCCGTGGAATAAGTCATTCTGACTTCCTTGGGCATTCTCCATTCCGAATTCATAGCTGTATCATACCAGGTTTTTAGGTACTGCTCAGTTTCGGGATGCTTTTCCCAATATTCCTTCAAAGTACTTTTGGCAAATATTCTTTCCATTCGGAAAATTCTGAATACAAAGGTAATAAAATAATTCTCAAATTGGGAACTTTAATTTTATTGCCTACTCGTATCCGGATCTATGTCCTCCTTGGTATTGTAGGTTCCGGCGTGAATATGATTGGAAATTGCCTCGCCACTACCGTGATAGCCAGGTGGGAAGGAGAGTTCGATGATGAGAAGGCGAACGGGTGAAAGTTGATAACCCTGTCGCGTTCAAATCACATAAGGCGCCCTCATCTCCCTTACATACAATTTGGTAGCTTCCGGATCTCCGGTCACCTCCCCTTTGTTAGGATCCCATGCAACTTTCCGGCCGCTGCGGATGGCGATGTCGCCCATGTGGCTGATGGTATCTGAGATGATCGCCTCATCCAACGGACAAAGTTCGGGCTCATTGCCCCTGACCACGGAGATGAACCTTCTTCCCATGGTATTGTTTTCACCCATCACCCGGCCATTGGCCTGCTTGGGAACACTGTTGAGTTTTCGATTCAATTCGGGAATATTGGACTCTACGGAGGATCTGCTGAGGGAAATCCAGCCTTTTGAGCCAAAGAAGGTTGTACCGTTGGACTCTTTGATCGCTTTATCCTTCAGAATGGTGTTGGAAGCGATATCCTGGCTGATAAAGTGAACTTTCAGTCCGTTTTGATAATTCAGGTTCAGATCCCAGGAAAGAATGTTGTTGTACAGTCCACCTGCAGGCCAGAATTGACCCGAGCCGTCGCAACTGTAATTGTCTTGGACCTTGTCTTTCAGTATCCAGACCATGATATCCAGCGGATGAGCTCCCCAGCCGCCAAGGAAACCAATGCTGTAATCGTAGTTGAACCAAGAGCTGTTGTTGGTGACCCGGTCGGGGCAGTAAGGCCGCATCGGTGCCGGACCGGTCCAGCGTTCGAAATCGAAATCAGGTGGAATAGGAACTTCGTTGCAGACAGGGGAGGGGACATCATTTTTTCCCGGAGCCCACACATCCACCCGCTCTATTTCCCCGATCAGTCCTTCTTGGATCATGTCATAGCCCATCTTCATATGGTCAAGCGTTCGCTGTTGGGTGCCATAATGAAACTTCACATTGTGCGCCTTCAATTCTTTGGCGAGTACCAGGTTTTGAGGATAGCTGAGTCCGAGTGGCTTGGCCAGCATGATGTGTTTGCCAGCCTTGGCTGCTTTGATGGCTGCCAGTACATGCCAGTGATCAGGAGTTGTGATGTGCACGGCATCAATGTCTTTGCGGGCCAGCAATTCGTCCATTTCCAGATAGGCCTTGCAATCCTCGTTGGTGAATTTATTCTCCTTGTAAAACGCGTTGATGCGTTGGACAGTATTTTCCCTCCTGTCTTTGAAGGTGTCACAAACTGCGATGTTCAAGGCTTCCCGCAAGGGTAGAAAATAGCCCATCAACTCGTCGGTGCCCCTTGAACCAACTCCGATATGTCCGACCACGATCCGGTCGTTGGCACCTTTCCAGCCGGAGCAGGAGGTCAATATGGTCGGTAGCAAGGCCGTTCCTACTCCCAGTTTGGTTGATTGCTCCAGAAATGCACGGCGCGAAATTTCCTGACGAATTAATTCCTTTTTCATTTAATCCAGTTTTAGTAGTATGATGAATAGTTAGCAGATACTTATTGTTTTAAATCTCTGTATATTAAGTGATTAATTTTATTAAACCCATAACTTATAACTCACAACTCCTCGTTGAGGTCAACCATCGGAGTGACCTCAAATCCCTAAATTTATCTCACTTCCCCCTCAATCATTTCTATCCTGTACTTCAGCCGCCAGTTTGTCCCTTTTTTCAGGACCACAGGGCTGTCAAAAATGACAGCAGGACTGAAATAGTAGAAGGGAATGAGCGGATCATTGATGATGTACCAGGTGTTGGTCGGGGATTTGAATTGTGGATCCTGTTCTATTTTGATGCCTATTTTTTTGCCGGTCAGACTTTCAAATCCGTAATATTGCCAGTCGCATTTTTTGCATTGTACACTGTCGCCTGCTGATTTGAAGACCGGTGAGGTAAAGTCCTGGTTAAACCGGATCGAAATACCCGCATATCCGCCCTGAATTCTGCCTCCCCTGATGGCCGGTGGTGTGCGGTCGAGGACAACGCTGTCGGCCAGTACTTTGAACAAATGATCTTCCTCGATAAAATAGTTGCCGTCTCTGGATGGCCTGGATACATGGTAGATCCGATCTTCCGACATCACTGTTTCCCCTTTTTGCGGGTGGTAATTGATGTTCAGGTGGATGTCGCATGAAAAATCCGGATTACGGACGATCCTGGAATCGGTGATTTCGGTTGCACCCTCTGATTTGTACCCGGTTTTAGCTGTTCTGAATTCGTTAAGGTATTCCCAGTAATTCAGATGGTTGATGTATTTCCAGCAAAACCACATCCCCAGGTGATGCGGATGATCGGGAGGTGAGACGCAGGTAATCAGCGTATTGTTTACGGCAAGCGGGTGGAAATAAGGTCTTTGAAAACGATCTTTGTAATTGAATTGCCAGACAGTCTCTCCGTGATTGAGAAGAGTAAAGGTGGTATCTGATTCAACCCAGCGGTAGGAAGGTTTGCTGCTGACTTTTTTTGTACTCATTTCGACCGGTGGCTGGATGGTAACTTCCCTTCCTGCACACCACTGCGCCGCCCGCAACAAAAGTGTGCGAAGACCGGAATTGAGCAATGCGCACTCGTCATGGCCCAAAATGGTGAAGAAACTTCTGCCTTTCCCAGTCTGATTGGTGAAGATGGCCGGTTCGTCGATCGGATGTCCGTCCTTGGCATTGGTGGCCTTCAGCGAACCAATGGCTTTGGCGCCTTCTGTCAATTCTGTCTTTTCCCAAACTTCATCCATGATCTGAAAACCCTTCAATCCTTTGGTAACCGGATGCTGCTGATCAAGATTGTACAACGATGCAACTACCGGAGCATTGTGAAAGGTTTCTTTTCCCCATCTGCCGATTCCAATCTTCCGGTAGTCGTCCCATCCGTAAAACGAAGAGGCACTGGCATGGAAAAAGAGGGCGCCACCTCCTTCCTGTATATATTTTATAAAGTCGGATTCCCATTGGGGACTTAGCCTGGTGATGTTGTCAGGCCAGGTGTTAGCGTTGCACAATAGGAGATCAAATTTTTTCAGATCAATGTACTTCAATGTATCCGGCTTTTCGGTCACAGCAGTCACAAATAGATTGGCCTCGTCGAGGATCCTTACGAGTAATGGGGTGGTTTTTTTCCATTCATGGTTATTGGATCCGCTTAGGACAAGTACTTTGATTGGTTTGGATTTAATCGAACTGCTGGAGGCATATCCGCAAACCGTTGCAGATAACATGACGAGAAAGAGCGAGAATGTGAGGGTATTTCTGTTCATTTTGAAGAAATGAGAAATTATAATTTTCATGCAATTTACTCAATTTTGAAATATTGGACATCCCAATTAGCAAATTGCATTTACACCTGACAGGTTTGTGTCAACCACTCTTCGATCTGGTTGATTTGAATTTTCTGATGGTGCTGGTATTTGAAGTTGGCCAGACTATCGAACCAACCAATGACCGGTTCACGTTGAAGTTTGGTGGGTTTTATTGAAATGCAGGTCAGGTAGCTGCTCCAGGGATAGTCCATCATCACCTCACAAAAATGGTGATGTACAGGGTTGTGGTGTATGTAGAGAACCATCTGTTTTAAATGATCTGTATTGTTGATCGGTTTTCTTCCAAATGGTCTTTCAAAAAGTGCTCCATGGCGAAAAAATCTTTTATTAACAGCTTTGGCATAGGCATTGAAAAGATTTGAAAAGTGCTGGTGTGGTGGTTTAAGTTTAACAAGACCTGACAGGTTATGGTAACCTGTCAGGTCTGGAATAATTTCGGTTTCTTCTTTAATTCTTACCAGGAAATGAAAGTGATTTGGCATTAATACCCAGGCAAAGGTTTCAGCGATCGGTGATATATATTGATCGTAAAGGTTTAAGAAATATTCATAATTTTCTTTGTCCCTAAATAAATCGCAACTATTGATACCACGATTGTATATGTGGTAATAACTGCCGAATGCCAGCTTCTCTGATTTTTGCACAGTGAAATGAATTTTCATCTGTAAGTTACGGCAAATTTTGCAATTTTGGAAACCTGTCAGGTCTTAAAAACCTGTCAGGTAA
>SESG01008007.1_pt1 | contig 13447 bp, 12 predicted proteins | sample 3171421 | NCBI WGS metagenome assembly SESG01 (sample SAMN10866946, study PRJNA518727) | freshwater metagenome | biome: subpolar coniferous forest; feature: holomictic lake; material: water; isolation source: holomictic Lake 227, 6 m and 8 m depth | place: Canada: near Kenora, Ontario | collected... | reverse complement strand
AGTTCGGTCAAAGAAATTTCGGCCGCAGAGCGCCTGGGCTCGTGCTTGTCGTCCATTTTGATGCCGGTGGGAATGCCGCGCCCGTTGTCAACCACGCTGACCGAGTTGTCGGAGTGGATGGTGACGAGAATGTCGTCGCAGTGGCCGGCCAGCGATTCGTCGATCGAGTTGTCCACCACTTCAAACACCAGGTGGTGCAAGCCAGTGCCGTCGGAGGTGTCACCGATGTACATGCCGGGACGTTTGCGCACCGCTTCCAGACCTTCGAGGATCTGGATCGAGTCTTCACCATAAGCCTCGGACGCACCCGCCTGATTGGCATCGATGGTCGGCTGGAAGTTGGAACTGTCGGTGCTGCCCTCGCCGGTATGCACCACGCCGTCGCTGGTTGCTGGGTGCTGGACTGGCTTGTTTTCTTCGGTCATATCTGCTTCTACTCAGTTGGGGACTGCGCTTCAGTGTGCTTTGTCTGCCCCGCAAATTTCAATATTTTTCAAACTCTTGAAGGACCAAACCCGCAATGAACTTCGGTTCATCGCGGGTTCTGGCTTTGTACTGCTACAAATTTATGGGAATCAAATACGCATGGGCATCACCACGTATTTAAAGGTGGCGTTGTCAGGGATGGTGAACAGCGCCGAGCTGTTGCCATCGGACAGCTCGAGCATCACCATTTCCTGACTCATGTTGCTCAGCGCGTCAATCAGATAGGTCACGTTGAAACCGATCTCGATGCTGTCGCCGTTGTAATCGATGTCAAGTTCGTCCACCGCCTCTTCCTGCTCTGCGTTGTTGGACGCGACCCGCAAAGTGCCGGGGTCAATGTTCAAACGCACCCCCTTGAACTTTTCACTGGTCAGGATGGCCGTGCGCTGCAAAGTGGCCAGCAGGGCGCCACGACCCAGCGTGATTTGGTTCTTGTGATTTTTCGGGATCACGCGGTTGTAGTCGGGAAATTTCCCTTCAACCAGTTTGGTGACAAACTCCATGCCGCCAAAACCGAACTTGGCCTGGTTGTTGGCAAACTGCATCTCGATGGCGCCTTCGGCGTCGGACAGCAGGCGCTGCAACTCGATAACGGTCTTACGCGGCAAGATGACCTCTTGTTTGGGCACATCCACATCGAGTGTCGCGGAGGCAAAAGCCAGACGGTGACCATCAGTTGCCACCAGGCTCAATTGCTTGCCTTCAGCGACAAACAGAATACCGTTGAGGTAATAGCGAATGTCGTGCACGGCCATCGCAAACGAAACCTGGCCCAGCAGGTCTTTCAGTGTCTTTTGCGGCACGCTGAAAACGGGACCGAAGCTCGCAGCCTCCTGCACCAGCGGAAAGTCTTCTGCCGCCAGGGTTTGCAGTGTGAACTTGCTCTTGCCACCCTTCAGAATCAGCTTGCTGGCGCTTGATTCGAGCGACACCGTCTGATCCGCCGGCATGGTGCGCAGAATATCAATCAGTTTTCGGGCGCCAACTGTTGTCGTGAAGTCACCCGCATCGCCATCAAGTTCGGCACTGGTGCGGATTTGAATTTCGAGATCACTGGTGGTGAACTGCAATGATGAGCCGGTTTTCCGAATCAGCACATTGGCCAGAATGGGCAATGTGTGCCGACGCTCGACGATGCCTGCTACCGATTGCAAAACTGCCAATACTTTGTCTTGTGTTGTTCTCAGGACAATCATGTCAACCCCTTATTAATATCTGCGATTCAAATCAATGACGAACGGGAAAGGTATTTTCTGCAAAAGCGCCTATTTTCGCCTTTTTTATGCCTGTATTCAGCCTTTGAGCGTCTGTTCCAGTACATGAAGCTGCTGGTTCAATTCCGTCACCTGTTGGCGTTCGCCGCCAATCTTGCGCACGGCGTGCAATACCGTGGTGTGATCTCGCCCACCAAACAATTCGCCAATTTCCGGCAGACTTTTTTGCGTCAGTTCCTTGGCCAGGTACATGGCAATCTGGCGCGGCCGGGCAATACTGGCAGGTCGCTTCTTGGAGTACATGTCCGCGATTTTGATCTTGTAGTAGTCGGCAACCGTCTTCTGGATGTTTTCCACCGAAATCTGGCGATTTTGAATTGAGAGCAAATCGCGCAATGCCTCACGTGCCAGAAGGATCGATATTTCCTTCTGGTTGAATCGTGAATAGGCCAAAATTTTGCGCAGAGCGCCTTCAAGTTCACGAACGTTGGATCGTACGTTCTTGGCAACAAAGAAAGCAACTTCTTCCGGCATGTCGATGCCCTCGACCCGTGCCTTGTTGATCAGAATGGCAACGCGCATCTCGAGTTCAGGTGGTTCGATGGCAACCGTCAACCCGGAATCAAAGCGCGAAACCAATCGTTCATGAATATCGGTCAGACCCTTTGGGTAGGTGTCACTGGTCATCACAATGTGCGATTTTTTGGCGAGTAAGGCCTCGAATGCATTGAAAAACTCTTCCTGCGTCCGTTCCTTGTTCGCGAAGAACTGGACATCATCGATCAGCAACAAATCGAGCGAGTGATAGCGCTCCTTGAATTCGTCGAAAGTCTTGCGCTGATAAGCCTTCACCACATCGGAAACAAATTGTTCTGCATGAATGTAGAGAACTTTGGCACCGGCTTTGTCGGCCAGAAGACGGTTGCCGATGGCGTGCATCAGGTGGGTTTTCCCCAGACCGACACCACCATAAATAAATAGCGGGTTGTACAGGTGCCCCGGCATGCCCGCAACATGCATGGCTGCTGCGCGCGCCATCCGGTTGGCCGTGCCTTCAACCAGCGTGTCGAAAGTCAGGGAGGTGTTGAGACGGTTTTTGAGTTCGCTCGGAGTTCGTTGTTCTCCAATCTCGTTCGTCTCTTCAATTGAACTCGGTTCAACCGAGTTGTGCGCAACACTTTTTCTCGCAACGATTTCTCTCGGAGCGAGCGCTAACTCAACTTGTACGGCCTGACCAGAGAGCTTTCCAAGCAGACCGGTGATCCGGGTGCCGTATTGGGCCCTGATCCAATCCAGCTTAAACCGATTGGCAACAAAAATGGTGACTTTGGAAAGATCGTCTGAAACCTGTGCCAACAGTGGCTTTATCCAGGTATTGAACTGCTGCTCCGGCAGTTCCTGTGCCAGTTGGTCGACGCAACTTTGCCAGAGGCTTTGCCCTGCTTCGCCACCCGCAGAGCCCGATTGGCTGGCGTATTGTCCCTCTGTCATTGTGCTTGCCGAATTCTGTGGATAGTTTTCAATTAATGCGTTCGGAATTCTAATTTATCAAGATTTTATCCACAACACGTAAAAACCCGAGGCCACTTTCATTGTCTGGTGGCTAACAACACGGTGGGCCTTGCCGGTGTTGGTAAAATTTGCGATAATCGCAGGTTCCTCTGGCCATGCCGGTGGAGACAAGACAGTGACTTGCCCCATTTGATGGCTGGCGAGTCCTCATTGAGCCCTTTAGGATTTCCAAAATGAAACGCACTTACCAACCCTCCAAGATTCGCCGCGCCCGCACTCACGGCTTCCTGGTTCGCATGAAAACCCGCGGCGGCCGTGCTGTGATCAATGCCCGCCGCGCCAAGGGCCGCAAGCGCCTGGCTGTCTGATTTCGTCGGACCGCCTAGCGCGAAGCTGATCAGCGGTTTTGCCGTCACGATCAAGTGCAGCGACTGAAGACGCGCAACCAGTTTCAGGCTGTCCTGGCTGGCGGAACCGTGGCCCGTACGCCGCATTTCGCCTTGCATCGTGCCGGTTTGGATGCGGCGATCAACGATTCTTCTGCGTCTGAACCTTTTGCTTCACCCTCGATGACACTTTTCCCGATGCGCGATGTATGGGTCGGTGCGCTTGTGCCCAAACGCTGGGCCCGGCGGGCCGTGACACGCAACACGATCAAGCGACAGATCTACAGCGTCAGCGCTGATTTCGAAGCGGCCTTTGTTCAAGCTGCACATGTTGTGCGTTTGCGCAGCACTTTTGACCGCAAACTGTTCACCAGCGCGACCTCCGAACTGTTAAAGGCTGCTGTTCGCAGTGAGTTGCAACAATTGTTTGCCAGAGCAACTCCTGGCCGCCCTGCGCCCTCCGTAGGAACCGGCGCATCATGATCAAGAATTTGTTGATCGGCTTGGTTAAAGGCTATCGCTTGCTGCTGAGTCCGTGGCTGGGATCAGCTTGTCGTTTCGAGCCAACTTGCTCCGTTTATTCATTGCAGGCACTGCAATTGCATGGTGCAGCAGCCGGTTCCTATTTGACGCTGGCGCGGCTGGCGCGCTGCCATCCGTGGTGCGAAGGTGGCGCTGACCCTGTAGCGTCCGAAAAACCCCGGCTTTTTACCGGGCTGATTCCCAATCTCACTCAAAAGAAGTCTTCATGAACGATATCCGTCGCACCATTCTGTGGGTGATTTTTGGTTTTTCCATGGTGTTACTGTGGGATCAGTGGCAGGTTTACAACGGACAGAAAGCTACTTTCTTCCCGGGCGCCAATAAAGCGGCTGCGACAGCCGGCTCACCTGCTATGCCATCGAGCGTGCCAGGTGGCGTGCCCGCTCCAGGTGCAGCGGTCGCCGCAGTCCCTGCGATCGGGTCCGCCGCAGTGTCCATTTCAGCCATTGATGCACCAGTTGCGCCGCGCGAGCGTCTGATCGTGACGACCGATGTGCTCAAACTGACGTTTGACACGCAGGGTGGTTCGCTGGTGCAGACCGAGTTCGTGCAGCACGTCGATATGGCGGACAAGAGCAAAAGATTTGTTTTGCTCGACGACAATAAAGACCGCACTTACACAGCACAAACAGGGCTGATCGCGGGTGTGGCAGGTGGTGCGTTACCAACTCATAAAACCATCATGAGTGTGGCGCCGGGTGAACGTACCCTGAAGGCAGACGCCAAGGAACTGCTAGTTCGCTTCGAGTCACCCGAAGTGGGTGGCGTCAAACTGGTCAAAACCTTTACCTTGACCCGCGGTGCCTACGCAATCGCGGTAAAGCATGATGTTGTGAACGTCGGCGCCAACCCGGTGTCGCCGCAGCTTTATTTGCAACTGGTGCGCGATGGCAACAAGCCCCTGGGCGAGTCATCTTTCTACTCGACTTTCACTGGACCGGCCGTTTATACCGAGGCCAAGAAATACCAGAAGGTTGAATTCAAGGACATCGAAAACAACAAAGTCGACATTGAAAAAAGCGCCACAAACGGCTATGTCGCCATGGTGCAGCATTACTTTGCCAGCGCCTGGTTGCTGGGCGACGGCATCAAGCGCGACCTGTTCATGCGCAAGGTCGACACCAATCTCTTCGCGGTGGGAATGATCACACCGCTGGACACCCTTGCCCCCGGTGCCAGCAAGTCTGTGGAAGCAAAATTCTTTGCCGGTCCGCAGGAAGAAAAAATGCTGGAGTCGTTGGACCCCGGGCTCGAGTTGGTGAAGGACTACGGCTGGCTGACCATTCTGGCCAAGCCGCTGTACTGGCTGCTTGACAAAATTCAGAGCTTCTTCGGAAATTGGGGTTGGTCCATCATGGCGCTGGTGCTCTTGCTCAAAGCGGCTTTTTACTGGCTTAATGCCAAGGCCTATGCCAGCATGGCGAAGATGAAAGCGATTAATCCGAAGGTAACGGAAATGCGCGAGCGCCTGAAAGATAATCCGCAGCAGATGCAGCAGGAGATGATGCGCATCTATCGTGAAGAAAAGGTCAACCCGATGGGGGGTTGCTTCCCGATCATGATCCAGATTCCGGTCTTTATTGCCCTGTACTGGGTTCTGCTGTCCAGCGTCGAGATGCGCAATGCGCCATGGGTCATGTGGATTCATGATCTCTCATCACCCGATCCCTTCTATATCTTGCCCGTGGTCATGACGCTTACGACCGTTTTGCAGACCGCGCTGAACCCGGCACCGCCAGATCCAATGCAGGCCAAGATGATGTGGTTCATGCCTTTGGCCTTCAGCGTGATGTTCTTCTTCTTCCCGGCGGGTCTGGTGCTGTACTGGATCACCAATAACGTCTTGTCAATTGCTCAGCAGTGGATCATCAACACCCGCATGGGTGTGCCGCCGCAGTTCAATCTGCCCAAGTTCAAGTAACAAGAAGGGCCGCGCAAGCGGCCCTTCTGCCATGTAGCCTCATGCTTGCGCGCCAGAACCAACCCATCGCAGCCATTGCCACGGCGCCCGGGCGCGGGGCGGTCGGTATCGTGCGGGTTTCGGGTCCGCGGCTTGCGCCTCTAATCGAAGTACTGTGCGGGCGCACCCTGAAACCGCGCGAAGCGAGCTACCTGCCGTTTCGCGCGCAGGACGGCGCCATCATCGACCAGGGGCTTGCGATCTTCTTCCCCGCGCCCCATTCGTTCACGGGTGAAGACGTCCTTGAATTGCAAGCCCATGGCGGCCCGGTTGTATTGCAACTCCTGCTGGCGCGCTGCCTGCAAGCTGCGGCGGAAATTAACCACCACACTGGCCAGCCTCGCCTCGCCGGCTTGCGCGTGGCAGAGCCGGGCGAATTTTCGCAACGCGCCTTTCTCAACGACAAGATCGATCTGGCGCAAGCCGAGGCTATTGCCGACCTGATTGATGCCAGCACCGAAGCGGCAGCACGCAGTGCCAGTCGGTCCTTATCAGGCGATTTCTCTGCCGAGATTCATTCATTGCGTGATGCGCTGGTTCATCTGCGCATGCTGGTCGAGGCAACGCTGGATTTTCCGGAGGAAGAAATCGATTTCCTGCGCCAAGCTGATGCGACAGGACAGTTGACAGGCTTGCAACAAATCCTGGGCACTGTGCTGCAAAGGGCGCGCCAGGGGGCACTGCTGCGCGATGGCATCAAGGTAGTGATCGCCGGTCAGCCCAACGCCGGCAAGTCGTCTTTGCTCAATGCGCTGGCCGGCGCCGAACTGGCTATCGTGACGCCGATTCCCGGCACTACGCGGGACAAAGTACAGCAAACAATACAAATCGAAGGCGTTCCGGTGCACGTTATTGATACGGCCGGTTTGCGGGACAGCAATGATGAGGTTGAACAAATCGGCATCGCCCATGCCTGGGATGCGATCGAAACAGCCGATGCGGTCTTGTTCCTGCATGACCTGACCCGCACGCAGTCGACCGATTACATCGCAGCGGACGCCGTGATTGCAGGCACCTTGGCACAGAAGCTGTCGTCAAGCGTACGGATTGTTGATGTCTGGAACAAGCTTGATGCGAACACTGCGCCGCTGGCAACGGGCAGCCTCGCTTTATCAGCAAAGACAGGCGTCGGGCTGGATATCTTGCGCAGCAAGCTGCTGGAGCTGGCAGGCTGGCAAGCGAACCCCGAGGGGGTCTATCTGGCCCGAACTCGACATGTCGATGCGTTACGAAGGGTCGATCTGCATTTGCGGGAAGCGGAAGTTCACTTGGCGGCCCAGGCGCAATCGCTTGATCTGTTGGCCGAAGAACTCCGTCTGGCCCAAAACGACTTGAATGAAATCACCGGAGAATTCACATCCGACGATATGTTGGGCGTCATTTTTTCCAAGTTCTGTATCGGAAAATAGTCCCCACTCAGTGCCCTGAAAAATCGACCAGTGTGAACAGCGGCAACCCCGTTGCGCGCAACTTGTCGGAACCACCCAACTCGGGCAAGTCGACAATGGCGGCGCCTTCCATTACCCGGGCGCCAAGCTTTTCCAGTAACTTCTTGCCCGCCATCATGGTGCCGCCAGTGGCGATCAAGTCATCGATCAGGAGCACACGGTCACCAGGCTTGACCGCATCCGTGTGCAACTCAACGGTGGCGCTGCCGTATTCCAGTTCGTAGGTTTCTTCGACTGTCGTGAACGGCAACTTACCTTTCTTGCGGATCGGAATGAAACCGACATTCAACTCGTAAGCCACCACAGCACCCAAAATGAAGCCGCGCGCATCGAGCCCGGCGACCACATCAGGACGCAAGGCAGGGTCCATGTAGCGGTGCACGAAAGCATCGATCAAGACCCTGAATACCTTTGCTTCTTGCAGCAGCGGGGTGATGTCGCGAAACTGTACTCCGGGTGCCGGCCAATCGGGTACGGTGCGAATATGGTCTTTGAGGTACTGGTTGACGCTGTAGTGTTGCATGGCGCATCGGTTAGGGCTTAAGTCTGTATTGTGCATCGCACCCGCTCAATACCGGTTGCGAACAGGTCAAGCCATGAGCAATTTTTCCTCGGCCAGCGCCAGTGTCTCAGCCTTGCCGGAGAGCACCAGCGTGTCGCCGTCCTCAATCAGTAGATCCTGCGCGATCGACAGTACCTTGCCATCACTGCGGCGCAAACTAACAACGCGAACATCCAGACCGAGCAGGGGCAACTGGCTGACACGTTGGCCAATGCACAGCGCACCCAGCGGCAGGGTCAGTGACACCAGCCGTTCCTGATGCAGTTCATCGACTGAATCGTCGTCGGCGCCATGGAAGTAGCCGCGCAGCAAGTTGTACCGCGCATCACGTTGTCCCTGCACGATGCGCAGCACACGCCGCATCGGTACGCCGACCAAGGCCAAGGCATGGCTGGCCAGCATCAGTGAACCTTCTATCGCCTCTGGCACCACCTCTGTGGCGCCAGCTTGACGCAATGCTTCCAGATCATGGTCATCCTGTGTGCGAACAATGACCGGCACCTGGGGTGCGTGCGAACGCGTGTGGCCCAGCACTTTGAGGGCACCTGGCACCTCGAGGTAAGTGATGACGACGGCACTGGCCCGCGCCAGTCCGGCCGCCATCAGGGCCTGCAGGCGTGCGGCGTCGCCAAACACCACAGAATCCCCGGCGGCGGCCGCTTGGCGCACGCGGTCAGGGTCCAAATCGAGCGCCATATAGGGAATATTTTCCAAATCCAGCATGCGCGCCAGGTTCTGGCCACAGCGTCCAAAACCGCAAATGATCACATGCTTGTTGACGTTGATCGACTTGCGCGCAATGGTGGTCATTTGCAGGGACTGTTGCAACCATTCACTGCTAACCAGCATCATCACCAGTCGATTGCTGTACAGGATGATGAAGGGTGTGGCCAGCATCGACAGCACCATACTGGCCAGGATCGGATTGAGCAGCGCGGGTGGAACCAGGGTGTTTTCCTGGGCCAGCGTCAGCAGCACAAAACCAAACTCGCCAGCTTGCGCGAGGTACAGGCCGGTGCGCAGTGAAACGCCCGCCGTGCCTCCGAGCGCGCGCGCCAGCAAACTCACGATGGCTGCCTTGAACAGAACCGGCAGCGTCACCAGCAAAAGTACCAGCGGCCAGCGCTCCAGCACCAGCCGCCAGTCGAGCATCATGCCGATGCTGATGAAAAAAATACCAAGCAGAACATCGTGGAAAGGCCGTATGTCGGTCTCAACTTGTTGCTTGTACTGTGTCTCTGAAATCAGCATGCCAGCAATAAAGGCACCCAAGGCCAGACTCAACCCTGTCAGTTCGGTCAGCCAAGCCAGCCCCAAGGTGATCAGCAGCAAGTTGAGTACAAACAGCTCTTCACTTTTACGTCGGGCCACCAGGGTGAGCCAGAATCGCATCACGCGCGGACCTCCCACCAACAGCAAGGTGATCAGGATGCTTGCTTTGACTGTGGCGATGGCCAGCGTTTCAAAGAGTTGTTCGCCGGAGGCCCCGAGCGCCGGGATCAGCACCAGCAAGGGAACGACGGCGAGATCCTGAAACAGCAACACGCCCATCACGCGCTTGCCGTGTTCCGACTCCATCTCGAGTCGCTCTGTCATAAGTTTGACCACAATCGCTGTGCTGCTCATGGCAAGCGCAGCGGACAAGGCCAAGGCCGTCTGCCAGCCCATGCCCCAGAAGGTCGGCGCCAAGCTGGCCAATCCGAGTGCAACGGCCGTGGCTGCCAGCATGGTCAGCAGCACCTGGAAGAAGCCAAGTCCGAACACATGACGGCGCATGGCGCGCAGCTTGGGCAGGTTGAACTCCAGTCCGATCACGAACATCAGGAAGACAACGCCATATTCACCCACGTGCTGAACGCCCTGTGCATTCTTTGCCAGCGCCAGCGCGTTCGGTCCAACCAGCACGCCTACCGTTAGATAACCGAGCATCGGCGGCAATTTCAGGTAGCGGCAAACAACCACGCCAAGTACGGCGGCCAGCAAGTAAAGCAGGGTAAGTTCAAGCGGACTCATGCCCACATACTAGCAAGTGCAGCGTCCGCCGATAAAATGAAGACATGACACCTCAATCCAAGCTGCTCCCCGCCTTTCAGGCTGAGCAGGCTATTCGACTCGCCCGGGAAACTTTGGACATCGAGGCCGCAGCGGTACTTGGTTTGCAGAAACACCTTGGCAGTGCATTCGCTGAAGCCGTCGAGATGATACTGGGTGTGAGCGGCCGTGTTGTGGTGATGGGAATGGGAAAGAGTGGGCACATCGGTCGCAAAATTACAGCCACGCTGGCTTCCACTGGGACCCCCGCCATGTTCGTTCACCCGGCCGAAGCCAGTCATGGCGACCTCGGCATGATCAAGCCGGACGACCTGGTTCTGGCGATTTCAAACAGCGGTGAGTCTGAAGAATTGACATCCATCCTGCCGGTACTCAAGCGCATGGGCACGCGACTCATTGCCATGACCGGCAAGGCCGAGTCGACCCTTGCTAAGCACGCTGATCTATTTCTGGATTGCGCGGTCGAGAAGGAAGCATGCCCACTGAATCTTGCCCCCACAGCCAGCACCACGGCGCAACTTGCCTTGGGTGACGCATTGGCAGTTGCATTGCTCGATGCGCGCGGTTTCAAGGCAGAAGATTTTGCGCGTTCGCATCCGGGGGGTGCGTTGGGGCGCAAACTGCTAACCCATGTTAGCGATGTGATGCGTTCAGGCGAAGCAGTGCCGAAAGTTAGCGCTCAAGCCGGTTTTAGCGATCTGATGCGCGAGATGAGCAGCAAGGGCCTTGGCGCGGCAGCTATCGTTGATGTAGACGGGCAGGTGCTTGGCATCTTTACCGATGGTGATTTGCGACGCCTGGTCGAAAAAGGAATTGACTTGCGCGGGCTGAGCGCACAACAGGTCATGCACCCAAAACCCAGTACCATCGCCAGCGATGCACTTGCCGTCGAAGCCGCCGAACTGATGGAACTGCGCTGCATCACCAGTGTGCTGGTGCTTGATGCGATGGGCCGACTGTGTGGCGCCCTCAACAGCAATGATTTAATGCGGGCGAAAGTCATATGACCCTCTTGCTCCCCACCCTCAACTTTGAGCCTGATTTGCTGCTCAAAGCGCAGGGTGTCCGTGTCGTGTTCTTCGATGTGGACGGTGTTCTGACAGATGGTGGTTTGTACTTCACCGAGGCCGGTGAGACCATCAAGCGCTTTCACACGCTAGATGGCCACGGTCTCAAGTTGCTGCAACAGGCGGGCATCGTCCCGGTGGTGATCACCGGGCGCGATTCCAAGCCCCTGCGTTTGCGTCTGGCGGCATTGGGCATTGAACATGTGCACTACGGCACCGAGGACAAGTACCCAGCGGCCCAGCAAACCCTCAAAACTCTGGCGCTGGACTGGACGCAGGCGGCGGCAATGGGCGACGATTGGCCCGATCTGTCCGTGATGCGCTCTTGTGCGTTCGCTTGCGCGCCGCCCAACGCCCACCCCGAGGTGAAGGCGCTATCACATCACGTAACTGGCGCTCGAGGCGGTTACGGCGCCGTCAGGGAATTCTGTGACCTGCTGCTGATTGCCAGTGGCCAGTACGCCAACTTGCTTGAGGGTTCGGCACCGTGATAAAGCTGTTGCGAGCCGTTTCTGCTCAGTTGTCACTTTATCTACCAGTTGTGTTGATGGGTGTGCTGGCGCTTGGAACCTACTGGCTGGTTCGAAGCACGCCACAAGTGCTGGCAAACGGGTCCGCATTGCCGCCACGTCATGAGCCAGATTACTTTATGCACAATTTTTCAGTCAAGACATTCGATGACACCGGACGCCTCAAGAGTGAGCTTGTCGGAACGGATGCCCGTCACTACCCTGACACAGACACGCTGGAAATCGATTTTGTGCGTATCCGTTCCATCAACATGGAGAATCGGCTGACCACGGCCAGCGCCAGACGGGCATTGTCCAATGGGGATGCTTCCGAAGTTCAGTTGTTTGGTGACGCGCGCGTGGTACGTGAACCAGTGGCCGTCCTGGACGGGCTGCCGCAACCGGGTAGCGAGTTTCGGGGTGAGTTTCTTCATGCATTTATGCAGACTGGGCGGGTCAAGTCGCATCTGCCGGTGGAATTGATTCGTGGCCGGGACCGAATCACAGCTGACGCAATGGATTTTGACGAGCACGAGCGCGTGTTACAACTCAAAGGCCTCGTCAAAGGTACGCTGATGCCGGGAATTCGCCCCTAGTTACTACAAGGCGGGCCATGTCCAGACTCGTTTTCATCACCGGCGCATCGAGTGGCATCGGACAGGCGCTGGCCGGTCGTTTCTACCGGGCCGGATACTCGCTGGCCCTGGTGACGCGCCGCGTGGCCGAGGTCCAAGCATGGGTAGCCGCGCACAAAATCGACGCTGCACGCTGCCACATCTACGAAGCTGACGTCGCAATTGTTGAGAGCATTCTGGCTGCAGGGCAAAATTGTCTCCGTCAGCAGGGTCTGCCTGATGTGGTGATTGCCTGTGCCGGGATCAGTTTGGGTGTGGATACGGCGCAGCGCCCGGATATCGAGGTGATTGCCAGAACCTTTGCCACCAATAACACGGGAACGGCCGCAAGCTTTCACACTTTTATTGATGCCATGGTGAAACGCGGCTCAGGCGTATTGGTCGGCATTGCCAGCGTCAACGGTATCCGTGGTTTGCCTGGTCATGGCGCAAATTGCCCTAGCAAGGCAGCGATGATCAGTTACTGCGAATGCCTTCGGGGTGAGTTGCGTGGCAGCGGTGTCCGGGTCGTAACATTGTGCCCGGGTTACATCGATACGCCCTTGACACGCAAGAATGCCTACCGCATGCCGTTCTTGATGCATCCGGATGCTTTCGCTGAGAAGGCGTTCCGCGTGATCGAGGCGGGCGTCAGCTACTGCGTCATACCCTGGCAAATGGGGATACTTGCAAAGGTATTGCGCCTGATGCCGAACTGGCTGTTTGACTGGGTGCTGGCCGGGCGAGCCCGCAAACCGCGCAGTCTCGACACCTGAGCTCTGCCCGAACGTAGCGACTTGCCATCCGGTTCACTTGGATGCAGCAACGAGAAAAGGGCCACAAGGGCCCTTTTTTGATTGGCGCAAGCCAGTCTGGTGCTTAGTAGCTGCTGCGGCCACCGCCGTAGCCGCCGCCACCGCCGCCGCCACTGCGGCTACCGCCGCCAGCGCCGCCGCCGTAACCACCGCCACCGCTACGGCCGCCGCCAGCGCCGCCGCCGTAACCACCGCCACCGCCAGCGCCACCACCGAAACCGCCACCGCCGGTACGGGGAGGACGGGCTTCCATCGGACGGGCCTCATTCACCACGAGGC
>SESG01024755.1_pt1 | contig 13460 bp, 12 predicted proteins | sample 3171421 | NCBI WGS metagenome assembly SESG01 (sample SAMN10866946, study PRJNA518727) | freshwater metagenome | biome: subpolar coniferous forest; feature: holomictic lake; material: water; isolation source: holomictic Lake 227, 6 m and 8 m depth | place: Canada: near Kenora, Ontario | collected... | reverse complement strand
AAACAAGCCCGAGTGGTGAAATTGGTAGACACACTATCTTGAGGGGGTAGCGCCGAAAGGTGTAGGAGTTCGAATCTCCTCTCGGGCACTTGTTTTGTTCCCGCCGGAAAAGCCGCTTTCACGCGGCTTTTCTGCTGTCCGCAATCCGGCTTTTCTGACCATCAGGAGAAAGCGTTATGCATATTGCCGTCTGCCTCTGCCAGGTACCCGATACCGCATCGGTCATCGGGTTTGCTGAAGGTGCCATCGACCTTTCACGAGTCAATGAGGTGCTCAATCCCTTCGATGAGTATGCCCTCGAAGAGGCTGTGCGCCTCAAGGAGCGTTTTGAGGGGAGCGTTGTGACCCTCTTCTCGGTTTCCTCCTCTTCAGCCAAAGAGATGCTTCGCAAAGCCCTTGCCATGGGCGGAGACCGGGCTGTTCTGGTCAGCGCCCCGGAGCCCCTGGATCCCTCTCAGACAGCCACGCTGCTCAGCCGTGCAATAGCCGCGTTTTATGCCGGTGCTCTTCCCGACCTTGTTTTTTGCGGCAAGCACTCGACCGACTTTCAAAGTGCCCAGGTTCCTCTGATGCTTGCTGAACTGCTTGGCATGGCATCCGTCAGCGCCATTGTCAAGTTGCATGCTACTGCGGAAGGCCTGCAGGTCGAGCGTGAAATTGAGGGGGGCATTGAATATTACGATGTGCACTATCCGGCACTCTTCAGTGTTGAAAAAGGGCTGAATGTTCCGCGGAAAACCACCATCAAGGCAGTCATGGAAGCCCGCAAAAAACCGGTTGATCTGTTGCCGCTTGACACCGGCGAGAGCCCGTTTGTCGCAATCACCGGCATGGAGCCCCTTGTCATCAAAAAAACATGCCGGTTTGTAACGGAGCCCGAAGAGCTTGTCAGGCTGCTACGTCATGACCGTGCCCTATTCTGAACCGATCGGCAAAAGAGGAGACTGTACAGCAATGACAAAATGGCTGGTATTTCTGGAACAGCGGGAAGGTGCTGTCAAACAATCCTCCATTGACGTCTGGAACCTCGTTCAGGAGTTTGCCTCCTTGCGGCCGGACGTGGCTGTATCAGGTCTGCTTGCCGGTCCCGCCGCCATCGGCCATCTTGAAAGCCGCCTTGCCGGAAAGGGAGTTATCTCTCACGCCAAAGATGATGGCTTCATGCTCTACAATCCAGAACGCTATTTGAGGCTTGTTGCCGATACCCTAAAAAAGGAGGGCGCCGGAAGCCTCTTTTTTGCCGATACGGCACTCAGCCGCGATCTTGCCCCCCGTCTTTCGGTTCGCCTCCACGCTTCACTGCTCTCGGGATGCCCGATATTCGATGATGCCGGGGCGGATGATGGCTGCTGCCGGCGACCGGTCTATTCCGGTTCGGTTATCGCATCGTTTGCTCCCCTGCGTCCTCTGAAAATCTATATCACCTCTTCACGCCCAACCCGCTCTGCCGCATCATCCGGCACCCATATTGCATTTGTTGACCTTGAGGCGTGTGCAGTTGCCGGTGAAGCTCTTTTTCCGCTGTTGCGCCGGCTTGCCATGCACCAGGGCACTCTGGATGTGGCTGAAGCCGGCACTATTGTAGCCGGAGGAAGAGGAATGGGCAGCCGAGAGGGTTTTGCACCGCTTGAACAGCTTGCCCGCATCCTTGGCGGGGCTCTAGGGGCAAGCCGTCCGGTCGTTGACGAAGGGTGGCGGCCCCATGCAGAACAGATAGGCCAGACCGGCAAAACCGTGGCACCGTCACTCTATATTGCCTGCGCCATATCAGGATCCCTCCAGCATCTTGCCGGCATGGGCTCCGCCGGCACCGTCGTTGCCATCAACCGCGACCCCCATGCCCCGATTTTCGATGTTGCCGATTACGGCATAGTCGGTGACGTGCACCTGGTGCTGCCCAAACTGATCGAAGCATTGCAAGAATTTTTGAAGAAGGGATGATTAGCTGTACTTTAGTGTTAAGAGAGTCAGGGGAGAGTTATTCCTTTTCGCCCCGGCACCACTATCAATTTTTTCCTTTGAACCAATGCGTAAACTTCAGGTAGATATTCTTGGCCTTTCAACAAGCCCCCATACTAACGGAGCCTATGCCCTTATCCTTTACGAGCTTGAGGGAAAGCGCAAGCTTCCGATCATTATCGGCGGCTTCGAGGCACAGGCCATTGCCCTCAAGCTCGAAAACATCAAGCCTCCGCGCCCCTTTACCCACGACCTTTTCAAGAATATTGCCGATGCCTTTCATCTGCGAGTCAATGAGATTATTATTGATGAACTGCACAATGAAACCTTTTATGCCAAGGTGGTCTGTGAAGTGAATGGTGAGGTGCATGAAATTGATGCCCGCCCCAGCGATGCCATTGCTATTGCCGTACGTTTTAATGCCCCGCTCTTTGTGACCGAAGAGATCATGAATGAGGCCGGTATCAAGGAGGAGCAGAAGGAGGAGGGCGAGGAGGAGAGCCCGCTGGAGCCAGAAGAGATGCCCGCCGGCCTGCTTCGCACGGACGCCCTGCTCGAAGAGCTCCAGTCGGAGCTCAATGATGCCATCAACAATGAAAACTACGAAGAGGCCGCCCGGCTGCGCGATGAAATTACCCGCCTGAAACGCAGCTCCTGAATACAAAGAGCCCCGCAATGCAGGGCTCTTTGTACTTATGGATGGCAAGGATAAAATTTCTTCTTTTCGAAGCGTGTTGTCTTCACCTGTAACAGCAAAAACGAATCAAGTGCACAGTACGCACGTTCCGGGAGAATAGTAAACATGATAAAATGTAAAGCTGTCAAGATCATTTCAGGATATGTCGAAGGTATGAGACAACCATCGCTGGCTGCTCAACTGCTGCTTCAACTTGACACTGATGAACGCAATATAATTCAGCGCCTGCTCGAGCTGCTCGGCCCATATCTCTCCTCTCCGCAATTTGATGAACTCAATGCGAATACCGGAACAAACAAGTCTGATGCCATCAAAGCTATCGCGACTGTAGTTGCCGGATTGCAGGCATCGGCGGGTATTCCGGTTCTTGAATCACTCAGAATCAGCGATTCCTGGGAGAGGTCAAAGTCAATTAAAGAAAATATTGTTTTCCAGGTTTTTTTTCCATCCTATGAACCGCGCGCTACATTACTTGCATTGGAATGGGTTCTGAAATTGCTCAATAATACTGATTCCAGGCAAAAGCACCTCACCCCTTCTTTACGCATTGAACTTGATCAACTGCTTCTGCAACTCCGATCGGTCGCTCCCCAGGGTTCCAACAACATCCGTTTTATTTATGCTGCCCATGCTCTTGGAATACCGGTTCAGCCATTACCCGGAGGCGTGTTTCAGTACGGCTGGGGATCCAAAGGGCGATGGTTTAGCAGCAGTATAAGCGATGAAACATCAGCAATCGGTGTGAGACAAGCAAAAAACAAGCTGGTAACCAATGCCACCCTGAAACTAGGTGGTCTACCGGTGCCTCATGGTCTGCTCGTAAGAAACGCCACGGAAGCAGTGTCAATAGCAAAACAGATTGGCTATCCAGTCGTTGTAAAACCGGCAGATCTGGACCAAGGGAGAGGAGTATATGCAGATTTGCGAACCCCTCATGAAGTTCACGATGCTTTTGAGCATGCAAGGAAACTCTCGTTAAATATCATGCTTGAGAAGTATCTTCAGGGTACAGCATTCCGCATCACTCTGGTTCGAGGGGAGCTTGTTTCTGTCGTGAAACGCCTGGCTGCAGGTGTAAACGGCGATGGGGTTTTAACAATAAATTCTCTTATTGAAAAAACAAACAACGATCCAAGACGTTCTGCCAAACAATTTTCGATCATGAAGCCGATTGTCATTGACAATGAAGCCCGGATTCTGCTTCAACGAGAAGGGCTGAGCCTTGACTCAATTCCGAAGGCAGGACAATTCATCGCTTTAAGACGCTCGGCCAATGTATCCACGGGCGGAGATGCGGTGTTACTGAATACAGATGAAATTGACAGTTCATACATAGACCTGGCCAAACGGGCCGTAGAGCTTCTTCGCCTCGATATTGCCGCTGTCGATTTCATTGCCAGTGATATCAGAAACCCCTGGCAGGGAACCAATACCGCAGTTCTCGAAGTGAATGCCCAACCGCAGATGGGAACCATTCTTACCCATCTCCATGGTCAAATACTCAAATTATATGTTCAAGGGGATGGGACAATCCCATCACTGCTTGTCTTCGGAACCGAACCGGGTGATTTAATCAGCGATGTTCGAAAACGATTGTTCAATAATACCCCTGGATTGGGCACGGTTTCTTCAGAGGGCGTTTTTATTGGCGAAAATCAAATCAGCTCGATTAGGCAGACCATGCTTGCAGCTACACGTTCCCTTATTATCAATCCCACAGTAACTTCGCTGCTTCTGGCAATCGATCCTGACTCGCTCATGGGGGAGGGAATGCCTCTGCCGTTCTGCCATCACCTTGTCATCAGCTCCTGGCCTGAAAAGCGAACGGTTTCAGCACAGGTACTCTCCCTGTTTGGGAAGCATCTGCTCGGCAAGGTTTGGATCGAACAAAGTCATCCGCTGCAAAATCAGATTCAACAGGTGCTGGGCCATGATAAAATGCGCGTGTTCGAATCACGAGCCTTAATGCTCACCGCCATTGAAAGAACACTGAGTCAGAACGGGCATGAGTAACAAAATATGCTGATTGCCAACTCTCCAGTATGGCAAAATCTGCTGCGCGTCCAGATTGAACCAACCAACCGCTGCAATTTCAAGTGCAGCTATTGCAGACGCAGCTATTGGTCCAGGCCAAACGGAGACATGACTCTTGAGCAGTTTCTGCTGGTGCTTGACAAATTACCGTCAGTCGCTCGCATTCATCTGCAAGGCGTCGGGGAACCGTTACTCAACAGGGATCTACCGAAGATGGTTCGTTCTGCCAGATCTTCCGGTGCACGGGTCGGCACATCCACAAATGCCTCATTATTGACAAGGGAGGCCGCTGCTGCACTGCTTGATGCCGGTATCAACCGAATCAATCTGTCGATCGATACGATCGACCCACTTGTATTTAAACGCCTTCGCGACGGCATAACGGTTGAATCCGTCATTAACAATATTACCGCACTTGCTGACATTCGCTGCAAAAGCAGTTACCCGGACACCGATTTGGCGCTTGCTCTTGTTGCCAGTCCATCTGTGCTCGAAAAATTACAGGAGATTATTCATCTGGGGGCAAATCTTGGTTTGGATGAAGTGTATATGCAGAACCTCAATTCCAGTTTCTTTCCGTCAAACAATAGTGATTTGCAGCAGCTAAACAACGTTGACCCGGAAAAATACAGGGAAGCAACCCTGGCTGCGGGCATCACCGCCGAAAACCTGGGTATCCGTTTCCTTGCGCCGGATCTGGATTGCACCGATCACTCGTATCGTTGCCAATGGCCTTTTCACGGTTGTAATATCACGTGGGACGGTTTCGTCTCACCCTGCTGTCTTCAACCTGATCCCGACTTGCTGAATTTTGGAAATCTGTTCGAGTCAGACTTTGAGATGATTTGGCAGAGCAGTTCTTACCGTGATTTTCGTGCCAGGGTGAAGGCAGACTGCGAGCCAATTTGCGTTGAATGCCCGGCTCGTTATGGCCGTATGTGGCACCCTGCCGCCAATCCATTTGCAAAGCATGAATCATGACCCCTACCTATAATAAAACGCACGTATCAGGAACACCTCTGGTCTCGATCATTACCCCGGTCTATAACCGTTCCAACTATCTGGGCGAGACGATTGAGAGCGTTCTTGCCCAAACGTTTACCGACTGGGAACTGCTGATTATCGACGACGGCTCCGAGACTGATGAAAACCAAAAGATTGCAGAGGCGTATTGTAACCGCGATTCTCGCATTCATTACACCTACAGACCGCATGCCGGCTTGAGCGCGACACGCAATCACGGCATTGCCCTAGCAAGAGGCAGATACCTTGGATTCCTGGACTCAGATGACCGCTACCTGCCCCATGGGCTTGAATCCCTTGTAGAAACATTAACGTCATCGGAAAAAAACGTTAAAATGGTATATGGTGACTTTTTCAAGTACTTTCAGTCAGAAAAGCGCTTTCATCCGACACGTGTAACACCTCCGCAGCCCAGACCAGGTTTGTATTTCCAGTTTCTGGTGTCGGGTGCAAATCCCGTAGCCCCCAGCGCATGTCTGACCGAGCGATATGCTGTTGAAAAGCTTGGAGGTTTCGATAGCCGTTTTGACAGTCTTGAAGACAGGGAACTCTGGGCCAGGCTGGTTCGCAAATACGATATTGCTCACGTTCCAGAGAAGGTCGCCGTATACCGCAAACATGATAACCAGATGACTAATGCACAATTCAGTTCCAGAAGACGTTTGGCCATTGACAGACATTGCTATACGTATTTCTTTTCATTACCGCTGGATATATGGTTTCCAAAAGCAACAACTGCTGCGGCTCAAGCCAAGTCGCTCGATGAGTTGGCAATGGTCATGCTGAACCGTCCAAACACGCCGTTCGATACGGTCCTTCACCTGTTGCGCATGGCACAAAAAAAGAGCCCTTCGCTTAGCCGCCAAGCTTTTGTGGACAACCTGGAAGCAAAAATACCCCAAATCCTGAAAAACCAGTATGGCAGCAGTGAGCGAATTCTAATTCCCGACTTGTAATGACATGACTGTACGTGATTCCAGTATTACTTCCGCTCGGCGCTACATCGATTTTTTGCTGATGCGTAAGAGTCCCGTCGAGCTTCCGGAGATACCCGGCCAGTGTATTATCAATTATGTCCCTGCTGTGAGCGACTCCATCAAAGCGCTCTATCCGCACCGCACGGTGACTCTCGGGATCACAAACCCCATGCAGCTGGATGTGTTCAGCCCTGATCATGGAAAATCGTTTGCCATGTCACACGGTATGCACGGGTCACCGATGGCCGCTGTTCAGCTGGAAGAACTCATTGCGCTTGGCTGCGAGAATTTTTTGGTTATCGGTCCTGCCGGGCACCCCACATCAAAAAGCAAACCAGAACTTGAACTCGGGGATTTGCTGCTCCCGACAAGCGCATGGATCTTTGAAGGAACATCCCCTCATTACGGACAGCGGAAGCAGTCATCACCATCAATTGATGCTGTCAAACGCTTGAGAGATACCTTGCAAGATCTCGAACTGCGTTTCAGACAAGGTGCGGTAGCAACAACCGATGCCCTTTACCGGGAAACCGAACCATTTCTTCGAAAATTGCTGGAACGGCAAGTCCTTGCTGTCGAAATGGAATTGTCAGCCCTGTTTACGGTTGCACATTTTCATAGAAAACCCCTCGCAGGACTGCTCTTTATCAGCGACCTGGTAAGCATTGATGGCAGCTGGGATATCGCGCCTTCACCGAGAGTTTATAGAAGTGTAGTAAGGCAACTTACTGATACAGTCATTACTTATCTGAAACAACAATAATGCATAACAAAACGATCATTGTTACAGGTGCAGCAGCAGGAATCGGACTTGCAACATCACTCCGTTTCGCCAGAGCAGGCATGCGTGTCCTGGGTCTGGACCGTAATCCGGCGATCGTTGATATATGCAGAGAAATACCTAATTTTACTGGCATTTCCTGCGATCTGACCGACAGCGCTAAAATCAGTGCTGCGTTAAACAACCTTGGAGCGGATAACATCGATGTGCTGATCAACAACGCCGGAATCAACCCGTCTCCATCGACCTTACCCGATACATCGGAGACCGTCTGGCTCAAAATACTTGAAACTAATCTGACGGGGACCTACAGAATAACCAAGGCAGTGCTTGAGCGCATGAATAGGGGGGGGGCGATCATTAATATCAGTTCGATTCTTGCTCTCTCAGGCGCAAGAAAGAATGCCGCCTATGCTGCTACCAAAGGAGCCCTTCTATCGTTAACCCGCGCAATGGCCCGGGATCATGGTCCTGCAATCCGCGTCAATTGCGTTTGTCCGGGTGCTGTACAAACCGATATGTTCGAAGAATATCTTAATCGTTGCGACGACCGGGAGCAAGAGCGTGAGAGGATCAGGCGGTCACTCCCCTTACAGCGCCTTGGTAAACCTGAAGATATTGCAGAAGCCGTGTTTTTTTTATCCTCTGACTCCGCTTCATGGATCACTGGCCAGGTACTGGTCATTGACGGAGGTGATTCTGCCTGACGGAGTATTCCAGAGATGAATATACGTCACAACGCTCTTAACCGAACCGCATCAATCAGTGAGCTCGTACAACTCTTTGCTTCGCGTATCCGTCGCAGAGTGCGCAAAAAAACTACGAAGAGGCAGCCCGGTTGCGCGATGAAATTACTCGGCTGAAACGCAGCTCAGGAGTCGCCGCAGTAAGGGTTCTCATGTCGTACTCTGGCTTCATGCAAAGCGCGGATGACCTCAGAAATGCTTTGTTCAGGCGATAAAGCGTGTAATAACCATTGAGCAGGATATTTCTTCAGTGCAGTAGGCAGGATGTTGTTCTCTGTATCGGATAAGCTTATTATTTCACCATCACACATAGGTAAAATAGCACGGACATTATTGTCCAAAAGTTCCTTGCCGGATTTGTTCTTGTTTTCCTGAGAGGAAACGATATGCGTTCCGGCAACAAGCAAGAGATCAAAACGCTGCAATGGCAAGCCGGACAACAAGAGAGTGTCGTCAGTTATATTGAGTACAATCGCCTCTACACTTCGATCACAGATTAAAGCCTTGGCACCATTATAGAGATCAACCGGACTGGCAGTAATCGCTCTTCCTGCTATTGACGCACTACTCTCATCAAACACTCCAACTCTCCAGCCTGCCGCACGTAATTCACTCTCTACTGTTTTACATAACAGCAGTTTTGGATCGGCCCCTAATATCAACACTACAGGAATGCGACCGTTGCCTGAGATGTATTTCTTTAATATGGCAGGATAGAGATGCGAGGAAGTAATGGATCCCAACTGGGGTTGAGCATTGACCTCACAGATTGCAGCGCCTGTTTCCAGCCAGGAACGGCTGATATCCGGCATCAAGATATCAATGCCAGCCAGATCCAGACTCAAAAGGGCTGCAGCACGAATTGCCAAAAGTTGATTGTCGGGATGCACCCTGTCAAAGACCCCAACAGGCATGCCTCCGGCTGAAATATTTGCTATCCGTCGTAACGGGACTGACTCACCACTCTTTGGAACAGAGTTTGCATCCATGCCATTTTTCGCCAGCAGCGATAATGCCTCGGCATCGAGGGCTAAACTTTTTAGGGATACATGCGCGCCTTTGCCTCTTCTTGGATCACTATTGACCGTATCGACAAGTTCGCTGATAGTCCTGATACCATCACCAATAACGCCAGCGGGGACTCGTTCGATTGCCCAAATCAACTCTCCCCTGAAAACAACAAGCCGGTAATCCCGACCTTCAGCATGTTTTTCAACCAAAATATTTTCACTGTGTCTTTTCGCCAAGCCAAATGCCTTTCTGACATCCTCAGGTGTTGTTAAACCCACCGCTACGCCAACGCCTTGATCGCGGTCTACTGGTTTTACGACCACAGGGTAACCTAACTCATGAGCAGCAGCGAGCGCGGCCTTAAGATCACCAGCTAATCTGTTAAGGGAAACTGGCAATCCTGCCTCACGCAATATCTGTGTGGATAGAAATTTATTTTGAGCCAGACTGGTACCGAGCCATGATGTCTCATCAGTAAAAGAGCTGGACATCCAGCGAGTTCGATGACCATAACCGAACTGATAAATATCCTTGGAAACTGAAGTAAAGGGGATCTGCAAATCAAAAGCCGCTTTAAGAAATTTTCCTGAGTTGGAACCTTTGGGAGCAATTGCCTTGAGAGATGCAATCAGTGGTTGCAGTTGACCCAAAAGAGGTGCAACCGACTGGCCAGAAAATTTACTGTTAAAAACAGCTGAACACCATGCTACTATTTTCAAAGCATATTCATGCCCATATTTAACAACTGGAATTACAATATCAAAAACACGCTCTTGATCATGAACGGCAATGATGTGTCCTGTCTCAAAGATTGGCCAATAAGCAGCAGCTTGTATTTCATAAACCCAATGCAAAAAAGCCCCTAATAAACTCTCAATGCGGTCATCTTCCGTAAGCAGTGGCTTTTTTTCAAGATGTAACGCATCGGCCAAAAAGCAATTGATGGCATGCAAGATATCTTTCTTGGCCAATTCAGGGCATACCGAAAGAGAGAGAGAAAGAGACGGGTATGACAACTCGCCTAAAAAGCCATGCCTGACCAAGACCATTGAATCAAGTTGTATAATTTTATTATGCACTCTGAAACCTTTTGGGGTGATTGTATTTATTTCGTCAACTTGACCAATACCTTGCAATTATGACTGATCAAGTGTTCTTGATGTGTCAGATGTCCTTTAAGGCTATCAAGTGACTCTATCACCGTTGTAATCGAATCGCTTAACGGCAACCGCCCTGCCTGACAGAGAGCGATCATGCGTCCGAATGCTCCGCCAAGATGACCTCGAACCCCAATAATAGTAATACCATTGGTAATGATGTGATCAACAGCATCAAGCCTCAGGGGTTGTCCGCTTCTTCCCAGAATCACTATCCGTCCATTCGGTTTGACGCCGGTAATAATCCGCTGGAGGTTATCGAGAAAACCCGATGCCTCGATAACAACATCTACTTTCGCCGACTCTATACGCTCATCGGAGATATCATAGATATTGTCACACCAACTGGCGGCATGTTCACGTCTGAATGCAACCGGATCAACAAGACCGATCCAGGATGCGCCAAAAATCAGGCGCGCAAGCATGGCACAATAAAAACCAATCGGGCCACCTCCAAAGATCATCACGCGATCTCCGCCGCTTAAAGAGGACCTCTCGCAGGCCAGCCATGCAACCCCTGCAGGCTCCAGGCAGGCTAAGGTTTTCAGGCTGCGATCATCCTGAGCTATTGCGGTAACATTATGAGCAACTGACTCCGGAACATCGGCGACGGTACTGAACAAACCATCGCTCTCCAGTCCTATCAACCGAGCATCCAGACACTGATTGAATTGGCCGCGACGACACGGCTCACATGTTTGACAGGTAATAATCGACTCAAGCGCGACAACATCTCCCGGCTTGAATCGACCAGACTCAGATCCGGTAGAGAGCACTCTTCCCACCCCTTCATGACCCATAATTCTTCCCTCAGGGGGTATACGCAAAGGAGATGATGTTGAAACAAGTCCGGCGGCATCACTTTTAACCAAGTGCAGGTCTGTACCGCATATACCTGCATAAATCATCTCCAATCGGAGATAACCGGGCAGCACAAGACCAAGGGCTTTTTGTTCAAGAGAAAGTCGTGGATTTTTATACCGCATATTTTGCCCTCTAACTATCGGGGAGAGAAGAGGTGCCTCATCGGCACGAACAACAAGACACTCTGCGGTATTCGGTGTATCAATCAATTTTTGAACAATTTATACTATGAAACTATCCTATACACCTCGCAGCAGCAATGTAGGGCAACGCTCCCACAATTCATATTTGCCCCAATGAACCTCGGAGATGGTAAACCATCTCGATATAAGTTTTTCCAATTGGGTCAACGTCGGAAAAGTGTAGCAAGTACCTGATCGGTGATACCGTTCAATTGTTTCGATCATTTCAAGAGGCCAACCGGCAATCATGGCAAGCTGATCTCTATCTGGAAACAATTCATTAAATGTATCAAAAATATCACTTACCCTGATGCTGAAATCATCTTGCTGCTCAACAAGTGCCATGGCAAGTCGCCACTTCAACGATCCAAAATACTTGATATTGCCCGCAAACGCATCACGAACCACTTGATCCAGACTTTCCTGCAATGGAGGACGAATAAAGCAGCGTATAACTATCTTTCCATTTGGCCGTAAAACACGTGCCAGTTCAGCAAATAATTTCTCATAAGCGAGCTTATCAGGGAGTTGTGTTGTACATCCATCGCCCAAGATAATATCAACGGCTCTGTCATCTACTGGCATTGACTGCCAGGATGCCTGTTCAACAGAAGAGGTTATTCTGGTATTGGGCTGCCACACGGAGGCAATCATCTCTTCACTTTGGTCAAATGCCCTGAAGTTGACGTTTATTGGCCAGGGTTGTCCGACAATTTCAGGTGTTACGCCTAATAGAACCAGCTCATGGCGATAAACATCCTTATAAAGAAAAGGGGCTACCAGCTCATACATAATTCTTGTGGCTTCACGGGGGGGACGAAGTGGCAAACCTCCCCGATCGTTCATCATCGGGTGTATACTCCAAACGTGATTATGCATTTACGTACCCCATTCAAACTCCGGCTAAAATCACGCTCATTGAACAATCTGTCGGAATAATAGATTTGATAGTAAGGCCTGCAAGTTCAAGTAGTCGTTCATATTCACTGCGAGTTCGCTCCATCCCACCCTCATGGAGTAACAGCATATTGATATCGAGCAGCTTGCCGATAAATGGATCGTTGCCCTCAGGAATGATTTGTTCGTAAATAATAAGTTGGCCACCAAATAAGCCTATCGCCTCACGGATATTGCTTAACAGTTTCACGCAATAGGAGTCTCCCCAGTTATGAAGAATATTTTTTAACAGATAGCAATCAGCTCCTTCGGGCACTGAACAGAAAAAATCGCCGGACTGCAGAGAGCATCTCTCTTGTAAGCCAGATGGAGATATCGTTCGGGCTACAACATGTTCAAGATCAAAAAGCGTCCCTTGCAAATGGGGGTATTTTTCCATCACCTCACTCAAGACATATCCATTCCCTCCACCCAAATCCACTACATGACGAAACTGCCAAAAGTCGAAAGCATTTAAAAGCGCCCTGACCTCTATCCTGGCCATATTTTCCATCGCTTCATCAAAAATTGCAGCACGCTCCGGATTTTCCCTGTTCCATGCAAAAACTGGATTCCCATAAATTTCCGGAAAGACGCTGCGGCCGTTTTTGATGCTGTCAAGAAGTTTGCCCCATGTAAAATAGCGTTCTTCTCCCTGAAGTCTAGCGAATTGGCGAAGGGAATCGGGATGATCAGATAGTAAAAGATTTGCAAGAGGTGTAAGAGTAAACTTTTTTTGCTGAATTTCCCTGAAGATGCCAATACTGGAAAGCCCCCTGAGTAGCCTGAATAAATTACTCGCATCTGTATGGCATATTTCGGCCAACTCTTGAATACTCTTAGGGCCTTTGGCAAGATGATCAGCAAGACCTAATTCGGCGGCTACGAAAATCATTTGCGTAACCCAATAACCTCTGGCTAATCCAACAAATTTGGTTTTCAAATCGGAATCCTTAGGCATTATTTCATGGTGCTATTGATTTTAAAAAAGCTTTGTTGGTTTTTGTGCCCTCCCTACTGCAAGCAGCGGGGAATTCAGTTCTTAAAGATGAAAAGTATGTAATTAATCTGTATCCTAACCTGATCGATAAGT
>SESG01018318.1_pt1 | contig 13460 bp, 3 predicted proteins | sample 3171421 | NCBI WGS metagenome assembly SESG01 (sample SAMN10866946, study PRJNA518727) | freshwater metagenome | biome: subpolar coniferous forest; feature: holomictic lake; material: water; isolation source: holomictic Lake 227, 6 m and 8 m depth | place: Canada: near Kenora, Ontario | collected... | reverse complement strand
AGCCGCAAAGTTCCTTCGCAGGCTGCGAAGCAATCTCGACTATTGCAGTTCAGGGGTAGCGCCAAGGGTAAAACGGTAACGCAAGCCCAAAATAATTTATTGACGCCAGTCTGGTAAGACCATACCTTATACCGCATAGCAGGGGTCCTGATTAGAGCAGCTAGCAAGTCTTTGCGGTGCGAGTCTCAGATAATGATGCTGATTATGAAACTGAACGCTGATCAAATGTGTTGATACCATGAAAACGTCGTTCCTTCTTTTGACCGGCCTGCTCCACGGTGCTCGAGCTGCTTTCCCCGGCCGGGTTTCTGCCCGGGTGCTTTTCCTGCTGGCGGCCGCCGGCCTGCTCCTCATGCCATTGACCCCGGCACTAGCCCAGACAACTGTTTTGTCGGAGGGCTTCGAGGGCGCTTTTCCGGGGAGCTGGAGCACCGGCGATCCCACGGTCCCCAGTGTCTATTGGAAGGATGTCACCAATGCGGTCGGAACCGTGACTGCGCATAGCGGCGGCTGGAAGGGTTACTGCGCCGGCATCGGGCATGGCGGAACATCCGCCAACCCGACCTACACCAACAACATGACCGCTTTCATGAGCCGGTCCATCAGCCTGGCTGGCTATGCCGGCGCGAACCTGAGCTTTTGGGTGAATATCCCCTCGATCGAAAGCGGCTACGACCGGCTGGGTGTTTACATGGACGCCAACCAGCTTTGGACGGCCAGCGCTCCCACTACGGGCTGGACCTTCGTCACAGTGCCCTTGAACGCGTATGTCGGCGGCACGCACACGCTGAAGTTTAGATTCGACTCGGATGTAAGCACATTTTACGAGGGGGCTTACCTGGACGACATCCTCGTTGATGCCGCCAATCAACCCATCGTGAGTTCGCTGCAAACACTGCAAAATGCGAACTACTCGGCTTACGTGCTGGAGGCCGACACCACCTACGGCCGAAGTAACATTCAGGCGCGGGCCGTGTTCAGCCTGGAGAACTTTACCGGCGTGGCCACCTCCTATACCAATGTCCTGAGTTTTCGCCTGATCAACGCCGGCACCGGCTTGCCCCATCCCATTTACGGTTTCGGCAACGCCGTCACCAACGCCAGTTACACTTACAACATCACGAACACGGTTGCGTTGGCGGCGGGGACGAATTTTACGGTTACCGATACCGCAACCATCCGGCCCGCCGCGTGGATGAGCCAGTTCAGCCAGTATTACCTGGAGTGCCGCATGTTGACTAACGGCGTGCTGGCTCAGACGCTTACGACCGCCCCGGCCACGTATTATCACTTCACCAATACCGTCAGCGGCGACACCGCGTATAACGTGCTGTTGAACTTCACTAACGCGGCCTGGTCGCGGACTTACGCGGTGCAGACCATTTCCGGCCAGAAGACCTTCCTGGTGGACGCCGGGTATGAAATCCGGCGCTGGGATGATTTCCTGCTGCCCAGTGCGGCCACCAATATTCCGGTGGTTTTCAACTATGTTCTGCGCGATTCCGGCGGAAATGGCGTGCCGCTGGTGAGCAGCAGCCAGACGTTCTATGACTCGGTCACTAATTACGTCCCGGTCATTTACTTCTTTCCGCTCGTGCACACGATCAAATATCCTTCCTTCGCGGCGGTGTCGCATACGCTCGATATCCAGCCCACCGCGCAGCTCGATTCGGTCAACAAGACCTACTATCTTACCGTGACCCTGGCGCATACCAACAATCCCGCCACGGGCCAGGTGCTCACAGCGAACACCCTGAGCACAACCGCCAACGAGCTACTGCACTTCGATGGGAAACTATTCTTCGGAAGCATCGGCACCACCCTGACCGGTTTGGGTGTCCCGGTGCCGCCGGCCAATCCACCGAGCGGGGGTGTGATTCCGACGGCGCTCAACGGGGTGAACGGCTATGTGACGAGCAAAACCGACCACACGTACACTGGCGGCGGGCCCCTGAGTGTGAGCCTGAATTCTGCCGGGGACGCGTTTGTCACCGCTGGCAGCGTCACGCTGAGCGCGCCTTCCCCCGACAACGATAGCGCCGCGGGGGTGAACTACCAGCGCGGTCCGGTTACGCTCTCGCCTGCCGGCGCCAGCGGCACGATCACGGCCACCCTGCCGACCGGTCTCGGCTATCGCACAAACGACACGAGCAGCCTGGTCCTCAGCGCGTATGTCCCCTTTGGAAGCACCAGCTTGAATGGTTCCCTGGGGCCTGTCAGCGACCTAACCTATGTGCCCGGCACCAGCATTTATGCCGTGGAGGAAACCAAGCCGGCCTGGTTGGTGACCGACCGGATTGTCTGGCACGTCGGCACTGGGAAATTGGACCTGCCGCCGGTCGGTGTCGGAGCGGTTTTCGTGAGCAGCGCGAACTACGCCAGCCTGCAAACCGTCTCCAACCTGCTCGTGGACCCACCCAACATGGGCGACAAGCGCTCCAACGATAAGTACTGGCTTGCAGTCAGCGGTCTGGCGCAGCTACCCACGGCCAGGCCCGACTCCGGCTCAAATGCGCTGCTGACGACGCAATTCACGTTTAGTGCCGGTAGCTTCCGCACGCATTTCCCGTACGACGCTGGGGTGCAGTGGTCGGGCGCCGGCACGCTGAAAGTTCAGGACGACCTGGTTCTGGCCAATTCCAGCTTCCTGGGCGGGGCTACTCAGGTCGGGGTCACCTTTACCCGCGATTGCCCCGACTGCGGCGGCGGCGGTTCTGGCACCAAGACGCCGACCCTGACCATCACCAACAATCAGTTCAGCTTCACGCGGGATGGTGGCTTGGTGGCGCTGGGAACCATGGCGCCCTTTGATTTGCAGTGGGGATACATCAGCAGCGTGACCGATTTTGCGCAGATCGCCAAACAGCTCACGGCGGCGGCCTTCCACATGCCGGGCAACTTTATTCGGGGCGATCAAAACACCCTGGCGGCCGCGCAGCGGCCCACGACGATTCTCTACACTGGCTTCCAAGCGTCGAATCCGGGAGTGGTCGAGCGTCCGCTCTCGACGGGCTACAGCCAGGGCCTCGCTGATTATGCGGGCCTGAATTTCCGGGCCGTAGCCGACAACCTTCACAGCGCTGCCAGCACGATTGCGGGCCAGACAGGCATATCCTGGAAGCTGGACTATCGCTCCAAGTATTATGTCCGTTACGGCGGCGTCAGCGGCATTCACGAGGCGGTTCCCGGGACGTTCCCCGCAAGCCTGACCCTGTGGGGTTACGCTTTCACTTTTACCAGCTATGGCTTGTCCTATCTCGACAGCCAGAACAAAGACTCAGTGACGGATGGCGCGATCAACCTGCCGTCCCCGGCTGCCTTCGTCCAGGGCTTCGACAACATGCGTTTCTCGTGCCTGGGCGCGCCGCTCGGGAGTGACTTGCCGGAGGGTGACGGCTACAAGGTCATGGCTTATTGGCTGGCCGATTTCAAGACGCTGTCGATGCAATTCAAGACGGCCAATAGCTGCAATCCGGCAGCCGGCGGCTACCTGGTTCTTGGCATCGAAGGCTACGCCTCGCACGTGGACAAGCCGCTCTTCGGCCAGGTGGGCTTCTTCAACAACGGCGACCAGATTCCCGCTTCCTTCAATCTGCCGGGCGTGACCTCGCGCCTCAAAGTGCCAAACTCGTTCACCATGGATGGGCCGAACCAGAGCGTTTACAATTTCACGCCGGTCGAGGACGCTTATTACAACACCTGGGCGAACTCGCCGCCTTCGCCCACGGCGGGCTGGATGAATATCTACGGGAAGCTCGATGTGCCTTTCTTCGAGGACATGCAGATTCATCTCCAGACCAGTTGCCATACCAACGGTGTGGCAGCTACCAACGCTCCCATCTATCTCTCCGGCGGCTGGCCGCGGGCTGGCACTGGCACCCCGGCCGACAATTACGGCTGGGTTGACGCCTACAACCGCACGCCCTTCGAGACGAACCTGTTCGACGGTGACAATTTCGGCTGGCCCGGCACCGCCACCATTGATATCGACAAATATCGCGACAACCCCGATGACCAGAAGTATCACCCCCGCGCCCAGCGCGTCTGGCTCGGCTTTATCAACTTCGATTACCCGCTGTCGTGGAGCAGTTCGCTGCACTCGTTCAAGTCCTGGAAGGAGGTCCAGCAGGACCTGCTCATCGTCAACATCCAGCACCAGGTCAAATACATGGACGCCAAACGCGCCGAGATGGATTTCGGCGCGCAATACGACGGGCTGCCCACCATCAGCATTGCCAACCTGGCGTTCAACGCCATCGACGAAGCCACGGGTGTCGCGGATGCCATCGCCAAGGCGGCCGCCCAGCCGGTCGCGGATGTGCTCAGCTCCGGCCTGGACAAAATGAACCAGCTTCTGGATAGCCAGATGAAGCAGCTCATGGATGGCGTGTTCAACCAGACGGTGGATCCCGTCATCGACCATTTCTACACCCAGCTTTCCAATGAATGGAACGGGCTAACCATAACCCAGAGGCTGCAGTTCGTGCAGAATGTGCAGACCAACACCCTGAACTTCTTTGTTGGCACTGGCCCGAACCCAGCCGCGCAGACCCTGCTTTCCGCGCTGCAACAGCTCGGGGACGGCTTCAATTCGGCCAGCAATCTCATCGGCCAGGTGAAAGGTTACGTGGACGAGGCCACCAATGCCATCGAGGCGGTGATCGGCACCATCAATACGACGACCAATGGCCAGCCCATCGGATCGAATGTGGTCGGCTTGATCTCGAAGGTTGCTGGCGACCGTCCGGTCGTCCCCAAACTGGTCCAGTCCCTCGTGGGTGAAATCGCGCCGCAATTCATCGATGCCGTCATCGGGCCGACCGTCAGCAATCTGTTGCAAGAGATTGAGCCGGCTTTGGTGGAGGTTTCCGGCGGTCTGCAGCAGGTGGAAGATGCTTTGATCCAGGTGGATACCGCTCTGGGCCAGACCGGAGAGTTCACGTCCGAGATACAGAACAACCTGAACACTTTCAGCAGCCAACTGGTGAACGTTTCCGTGCAGGTTTCCCTTTCCGTAACGCAGTATTTTGGCCAATTCGATTTTCACGTCGATAATCCGTTCCAAAGCGTCAGCGCTGCTGACATTAAGAAGTTCATACGCCAGAAGGTCGAGGACCAGTTCTTTGCCACCGATGCGGCGGCAGGAATTCAAACTGCGCTCCGCCAGCGCCTCTATGATGTGGACGCCGCCATGAAGTCGGGGATCGACTCCGGCTTCCAGCAGGTCAACGGCATGATGCGCGATCTCATCAGTCAGTCGCTGGCGGAGTTGGATGATTCGATCAACAAATGCCTGGGCCAGGTCAGCGATGTGATGGGGGCCGGCAAGCTCGCCGGCCACGCCGACATTGTCGGCGATTCGTTGAAGCTGCTGCGCATCGATGGTCACTTCCAGTTCAAGGTCCCCAACGACATGGAACTGGACGCCTTCCTCGAGATCAAGGAATTGACCTCCGACGGCAGCTCGAGCTGTTACAGTTCGAACGCGCCGGCCACCGAAGTCACCATCGGCGCCAGTGGCATCCCGCTGAGCTTTGCCGGCACCGATGCCACGGCGAACGTGGAGGCCAAGTTCACTTTCGACAGCGGCTCGGTATTTCCGGTCAACCTCGGCGGCCAATTGGAGTTGATCGGCGAGCTGGATTTTGAGGCCTTCCAGTTGCACGACCTGGCGGCCGCGATGGCCTTCGGCAAGTATGAGAATTACATCGCGCTTAAAGGCGGCGTGAAATTCAGCGGCTACGACTTTTCCGGGGCGATCTTTTTTGGCCGGACGTGTTCGCTCGACCCGCTGCTGCTGATTGATCCGGACGTGGCCAAGGTGCTGGGCAATCCGCCTTTCACCGGCGCCTACTGCTACGCGCAGGGGTGGATACCAATATCGGAGACGCTACTGGGCGTGCCGGCCTCCTGCCTTTTCGAGATTTCGGCCGGCGTGGGCGCTGGCGCGTTCTACTTCGCTGAAGGACCCACTTACGGCGGCAAGATGTTCCTGGGCGTCTCCGGCTCGCTGCTCTGCATCGTTAGCATCGAAGGCGACATCACCCTGATCGGGGTCAAACATGGCGACGACCTTCAATTCAGCGGCCACGGGCACTTTGAGGCCGATATCGGGCCCTGTCCCTTCTGCATTTCCATCGGAAAAGATGTGGACGTTAGTTACATCAACAAGTCCTGGCATATCGAATAGCCCACCATGAAGACTCGGATCTCCGGTATTGTCCCAATGTTGGCCACCGTGCTGGCTACGGCCCTGCTGCTGACTGCCTGTGGCGTGGCCCGAGCCCAGAGCGGCATTGGGGACATCGTCTATACTGTCGGCACTGTTACCCGTGATTCCCACGGGCGCGATTGGGCCTATCTGCTGTGGCAGGCGACCCTGCCCGGCCTCGTCAGCAACCGCACCTTCGCCGTCTATTCCAAACCGGGCGAGCCCACCAACAGCGCGCCCTATGCCCGCCTCTCAATTGTCGCGCTTCAGACCGATGCGCGTGTTATCGAGCCGCTGCTTGAGCGGGCGCAGAACCTGGGCGATGACCCCTTGAAGCTGCAGTCTGACCTCACCGCGTTGTTCGGCAGTTTCATCCCGCCCTCGGCCATCTCGCGCGCTGACCAGCTTTCGGCGGTCATGCGGGGTTCGCTGAGCGATCCGCGCTACTACCAGAATCTGCTATTGCTGGCTCGCAACCACGCCGGCATCAACCTCGCCCTTGGTTTCGCTGATGCCGAGCTGATCGCCCCCGGGCGCACCACGTTCGAAGTCCGCGCTTTTGATCCCGCGACCAGCCAGGACCTCGCGGTCATTGGGCGCGTCACGGTCGAAGCCAACAATCCCACCGTGCTGCCGCCGCCCGGTCCGCCGGTGCTGGTGCCGGAGACCAGCGCGATGGGCGACCTGAACCTCAAGTTCCGCTGGGGCACGCCCGATAACTTGCGACGCCTGGGGTTGATGCAGTTCGGGTGTAACCTCTACCGCATCGCCAGCGGCTACGCGGCAGCGCACGGCTGGAGCGTAAGCACACCGCCCCCGCTGGCCGCGCTCGCCAATCTCGTGGCCACCAATCCCGCGGCGGCCAGGCTGGTCAATCACGTGCCCATCACCCCCGGCAAGCTTTTCTCGCTCGCCGAGGCGGCCAATCTTACGCCGCCCATCGGCGACACCAATACCTTCTTTATCCGGGACGACGATAACCGCGGACGAACCAACTACGTCAACTATGGTTTTACCAACGGGGCGCAGTTTCTCTATTTCGCCTCGGCCCGGGACGTGCTGGGCCGCGACGGAACGCTCTCGCCGGGTTTGCTGGCGACGGTGTGCGACCGGATGCCGCCTTATCCGCCCACGCATGTTCATGTGCTCAACGATTACAAATATGATCCTATCGCCAACAACTCCAACCAGGTGCTGCGGGTGGTTTGGCGGCAGAACCAGCAGACCAACGACGCGGTGGTGTTCTATTACATCTATCGCTGGACCAACCTGGTGCAGATGAATGCGCTGCAAGGCAATTCAGCCAACAACCTCATTAGCGTCGTGCCGCATAACCCGGGGGTTACCAATAACTCCTATCTCGACAACGGGGCCGATTCCCCGAGCGCGCTCGGCGCTTACGGAGAAACCTTCTGGTACACGGTGCGGGCCGCCGACTCGGGCGCCTGCGGAGCCAACCTTTCCGGCGCCGGCGGTCCTGCCTACGGAGTGCTGCGCGACCGTCAAGGCCCGCCGGCTGGCACCGGCTTGGTCCAAATCAACTGCCTCCGGCCGGAGGTGAATGTTCTGCCGACCACTTACAAGACGCTCCGCACGGCCGATCCAACCAACTTTGACTTGTTCCTCGACTGCACTCGCTACGACTCGCGTTTCGAGTGGGCCGAGTTTTCGTGCGTGGCGGTTTACCAGGCGGATCTCCCACAGCCGCAGGGGACAGTCGTTGTCAGCAACTACTTCGGTCGTCTCTATTACCAGGGCGCGTCCGCGGTCTCCACCTGGTGGACGCCACCGCAAAATCCGTTCCTCACCACGAAGCCGGTTAAGATTACCTTGCAAGTCTCCTGTCGCGCGGCGCTCAGGAATGGAAAAGTCTCCAACTTTACCTATACCACCGTCGTGCCGCCGAACGGCCAACAGTATGCGGACGTCGAATTCCAAGCTCATGCCAAGAGTGTGCGGGTCATTGCCGGCGACCGCCAGTACAGCGATTGCCATGAGCACGATCCGGGCGGCGGCAGCGGTGGGGGCGTCGTTGGCACCAACAACATCGGCATCATTATCATTCCCACCGTCGGCAGCACGGAATACCGGCTTTACCGGCGGGTTGATAGCGGCCCCTTGTCGCTGCTCTGCCAGGGCGCTATTACCAACCTTTCCCAGTTCATCGAGTGTTTTGAAAACGCCCCGCCGGTCAACGGCGGCACGCTCTGTTTCTACCTCCAACTGTTCGATGCGAACGGCAACCCGAGCCCGCTCACTCCCTTGGTGCCCTGCATCGATACCGCCCCGAATACTCCGCTATCAACCCCGGTGCTCGCCCGGATCACCCCGAGCGGCGACCAGACGACGCCGGGGATGAACCTCGACTGGTTCTGCCCGCCGTACGGTGTAGAGCGCTTCGAGGTGCGCGTCGCCGGTCTTCCGCTGCCGCCGAATACGAATCAGTACGCGCTTTCCGCCCAGCTCTCCAGCACCGGCGCACCCCCGGTGAGCATGACCTTCACCAACGGCGGCACAAACCTTGCCCTCGCCTTCAACTCCTTCAGCACCCCCAAAGCCGGGCCGGCTTTCGGCAACAACGGTGCGCTCTTTCAGGTGCCGTGCAAGGTCGAGGTGGGCAAGACCTACTATGTCAGTGTCCGCGCGCTCGGCAAGAACGGCAACTGCGGGGATTTCAGCAGCTTCGAGAGTTTCGTGTGGGTCCCCACCAATGCGCCTTCGCCGCAGGTGCCGTGGCCGGCCCGTCCCTTGCCGCCGGCGACTGCCAACTTCTTTGCCTTGGCATTCTTCCTTTCCTCCGGCAGCACCAACCCGGTACTGCAAACTTCGGGCTTTACCGGCAACGGCGTTTGGATCGGCTACTCCACCTTCAGCCCTCGGACCGTGATCTCGACCAAGCAAGGCAATGTTCGTGTGGGTGCGTTGCTCGATCCGGCCACTATTATCGAAACCAACGCGTTCGGCGGCTCCATTTTCCCTTGCGCCATGTATCGCTACCAGGTTCCCAGCCCCAGTTTCCCGAGCACCTCCGGCGACACGATCCAGGTCTCACCGCTGATGGAAAACATCGCCTACCAGGTTGCTGGCAGTGCTGCCGGGCCTACGAATACGTACATCCTGGACCCATTCGTCGCGGCCAGCTCATACGCCGACAACACCTACAACCACCTCTACCTTTGGCTCAAGGACAACCAGCCGGTCATCTCGGGAGCCCGTTACAAATATATCCTCGTCCATTTCGGTCCCAACCACGAGATTGACCAACTCATTCCTTCCAACGAGGTGGATGTGCCATGAAAACCAAAATCGAAATCTCCCCCGCGAACTCTGAAGGAAACGCCATGCCACCAGCCAACAGTGTGATGCCTGCTATCGCCACCGCTGCAGTCCCCCGCATTGGCACGGACGTTTGCGCGACGCTTTCGCGGCGCCGCGGGACCGCGCCGGCTGTGCCGGTGACTTGGCGCTCTTCGGCTTTGGCCAAGGGGCAGCCGAGGCTGAGACGCCACCTGCTCTGCCTCCTGGCCTTTGGCAGCTCTCTGCTGGCCAGCTTCGGCGGTAGCTTCGTCTATGAGAACGCGTGGGAATTGCAGTCCGACGGCGACTTCAACGGCGACAGCCTCCGTGACCAGCTTATCGTGGACAAGGCTACCGGGAGTTATCGTGTCGGCTACCAGGTGACCCCGGGTGTTTATAGCTGGGCCTCGGCTCGCGCCAGCGGCATCGCCAATGCCACCGGCCTCGGGATCGGCAAGCTCAACTCGCTGGTGTTTGACTCCATCGCGCTCACCGGCCCGGATGCCAATCGTGTCAATATCCTCGACGCGACCAACACCGCCCTTGCCGGCCAGCCCGCCAGCGTCTTCATCCCTTCACTCGGACCCAACAGTGTGGCCGCCATCGATATCGGCGGCGGCGGCAGCACTGTTCACGATGATCTCTGCGTGGCCAGCCTGTACAATGGCGTTTCGGCCTTTCGCGAAACCCTCCTGCGTAACGACGGCACCACCAACCGCACCGTGCTGTCAGACTCCTCCAGCAGCTATCGTCGCGAGCGCGCCAACCCCGTTCTGCTCCACACGAACCGGTATCCCCGGCTGGCCCTGTTCCAGCGCAATGTGGGGACCAATGATTACCTCAATTTCTACGACCTCTCCGGTGGCACCGCCTTGAATATTCAGACTATCGTCACGAGCCGGACGCCCAACCCCTGCGAATACGTCACCGGCCAATTTACTTCCACCAATCCCTACACGCAGTTTCTCCTCTACCCGCCCGGCGGTTGGTATTTCTACGAATATCAGGTCACGGAGCCGTCGCCGGGTACTTACGCGGTCGTCTATACCAACACCTTTAGCCTTACCAACTATATCGACCGCCTTTTTGTCCTGCCGGGCGTCACGGACACCAAGCTGCTGGTATTCGATACTAACGGCGTGTCGGCCGTGGTCTATAACTTCGACGGTCGGAATCCGCCCGCCGTTGCCCAAGTCTTCGCCGCAGCGCCGGGTGAACACTTCACTGGCGCGGGCGTGCTGGGCGCCAACGGTTTCGTGGCCTATTCCGCCCCGCTCGGTCAAAACACCTCGGCCAGGTTCCGGCAGTGGAGCTGGAATGGTCTGAGCTACAGCAACTCGGCTTCGGGTGACCTTCCCAAGATCTCGGCCTACAGCGCCTCCGGCAACGTCATGCAGTTTCAGCACGAACCGTTTGTCACCAATAATCCCGTCCTCCTCCGTCTTAACAGCGCTGGCGATTGGGCCAGCGGCCTGGCCTTTTCCGGCTTGCCGGGCAATATCTCGGTCAGGACCGAGACGTTTCTCACCTCCACTCAGGGGTTGGTCAATCCAACCCTCACCGCGATGGGTGCCGCGCATCCCCTGGCGGCTTACGGCCTGGCCAATCAGTACGGCAACATGATCTCGCTCTTCAGCTTCACCCCGCCGGCGGGGGACAAGATCAGCGATGTTACCCTCTCTCCGCTCCCGGGGATCTACCCCGGCAGCATCAAGCTCCAGTTCACGGCGGCTAATCCCAGCGACTCGATCTTCTTCCGCCTAGGTGGCGGTGCCTGGACCACGTGGAGCAATAGCCTCTCGGCCATCGTCTTCACCAACACCACCGTGCAGTATTATGGCCAGCCCTCGAGTGGCGTTGGCAAGTCGGCGGTCAAATCCGCGACGTATTCGTTTACTCAAGGGCCGGCCACGCTTGACTCCAAGGGCGACGGCATTCCGGATTACGTTAAGATTGCCCGGGGCCTCTCGCTGACTGGGAGCCGTGATACCGATGGCGACGGCTATTCCGACCTGGAGGAGCTGATTCGCGGCACTAACCCACTGTCCAACAGCAGCGTCCCGACCAATTACCCGCACCTCGACGACCAGGCCGCCTTCGATCTGAATGTAACTCCCAGGCCGTGGGATGGCTTCTCGAACGCGGTGACGCTCTGTGCGACGGGCGCGGTGCTGCATGCTTTTGATTTCCAGGGCACCTTGTTGAGCGCAGGCGCCACTGACAGCAATCATTGGCCGGTCGCCCCCATCACGAACATATCGATTGTCGTCGAAGACCGCCTGGTCAGTGTGACTACCGACCCGCACTACTACATCCTGACCACCAATGCGGACACGAAAGTCGGCCGTGAAATGCTCGGCTTGGCGGCCGTGCCGGCACCTCAGTTCCCGGCGGTGCCTTACACCTATGGCGGCGGCAACATCACCAATGAAGCGCGGAACTGGATCGTCGCGGCCTCCAATGTCTTCAGCCATCTGCCCCGCGCCACCTACCCCCAGACGCTTAATAACAACAGTACGCTCGAAGCGCTCCTCTTCGAGTTGCGCGTGGCGCAAATGCTGGCCGCGCGCTCCAATGCCTGGTGGACGAATATCACATTGTTCCCAACCCGGGTCGCCGACGCCGGCCGCACCAATCCGCCCCAGAGCCTGCTGCTCTCGCTCGAAAGCGCCGTGACCAATCAGCCCGGCTATAAGCTCCAGACCACTTTCAGCCTGATCAGCAATCTGGTCGAAACTTCCGTTAGCCCACCCATCGCCAGCCTCCGCGCCGTGGTGCAGGACATCTACCGCATCGACAGCCTCCTCAACAACACCAACCCGGGCCGTTTCGTGCTGCCGGTTGATGAAATCCGCTATTTCCTCTGGCAGGGAACCTTTGATTCCAATTACCTCGCCTGGGCCGCGACTTCTAACCAGTTCGCCGCCGCTACCACCGGTGCGGCCGCCATCCTCGCCGCCGTCTCCGGTCGGCCCACCACCAACGTCGTCCTGGTCGTGCGCCACGATACTCTCACCGGCCCCTGCCGCATCCTCGACCTCCTCCCCGGCGGCGCGACCTTTGCCTTGCAGGATGCCATCGGCCTGCCCTTCAGTTTCCCCAACAACTTCCAACTCCTGCCCGGCACGGTGGTCCAGGTCTCCGGTTACACGGATGTCACCAATTCCAGTTGCACCTATCAGGCTATCGAAGCGACCTCCGTGCTCCTCAACAGCGTCCCCATCGCCACCGATACCGATGGCAGCGGCAACCTGCTCATCGATTCCTGGGAGAACCGTTTCTTCGGCGCCGTGGGCCTGGTTGACCCGTTCGGCGATGCCGACGGCGACGGCTACCAGAATATCCAGGAAATGATCGAAGGCACCGATCCCTTGGACGCCTACGGACACCCGACGGTGGCGATTGCTCATTTTGCCCCGCCAGTTCTCGACTTGGTTCCCAATGGCTCCCAGGTGGAACTGTATTTCGTTTGGCCGGCCGACTACATCAACCGCTTCAACTTCGGGGTCCGCCACACCCCGGCGCTCAGCACACCCTTCGCTGACCTGGCCGTTGGCGCGCCGGTTGCCACCGGCGTCAACCAATACAAACTCTCCTTCGCTGTGCCCGCCACGTCCCAGCATTTCTATTTCCTCACGGTCGCTTTGCGGTAACCTTGTCTCCGCATTGGCCGAAGGGGTGGCGACAGAGTTGAAGTGATAAGAATTTGCTTTCTGCGCGCCCGCCCGTACTGAGCGCTGCGCGGGTGCCCCAGTGCGGCTCGCCGGCCTGCCGGATGAATCCCGCGGTCCGGTGGTGGTACCAGGATGCACCTCGTAAAAACGAGCGCACATGCTTCAGGAACCCCTTTCCTCGGGACCGTGCGCGCGCGGACTATTCCGACGCTGGTGCGCAGGCAGATTCATATCAGCTCAGGTGATCGTCTGCTGGAGGTGGTGCTAGCGCCGCGCCG
>SESG01039451.1_pt1 | contig 13476 bp, 9 predicted proteins | sample 3171421 | NCBI WGS metagenome assembly SESG01 (sample SAMN10866946, study PRJNA518727) | freshwater metagenome | biome: subpolar coniferous forest; feature: holomictic lake; material: water; isolation source: holomictic Lake 227, 6 m and 8 m depth | place: Canada: near Kenora, Ontario | collected... | reverse complement strand
GAACTAAAGAACCGGCGAGCCCATGAAATGATCCATCGGGGGGCGCCGGAACGGATGACGGACCAGTGCGACAGGGTCCTTGAACAACGCGACCCCGCGGCGTAACGTCCGGCAATGCCTTCGTCTTCTCGGTTTGACGCGCGGGACGTTCCCCGAGCTTCCTTCAACGAACCTCAGAGTTTCCCATGCAAAAAAACGCCTCGCTCGGCTTCGCCCTGGTCGGTTGCGGCCGCATCGCCCGCAAGCACGTCGATCTGTTGGCCGGGGGCCATATCGCCGGGGCGCATCTGGTGGCGGTCTGCGACACCGCCTTCGACCGCGCCAAGGCTTTCTCCGAGAAATACGGGGTTCCGGCCTTCCCCAGCGCCGAAGACATGCTGGAGAAGATGGGCAAGGCCATCGACGTGTTGTCGATCCTCACTCCCTCGGGCAGCCACGCGCGCAACACGGTCGACCTCGCCCCCTACGGCAAGCACATCGTGGTCGAAAAGCCGATGGCCCTGACCCCCGACGATGCCGACCGCATGATCGAGGCCTGCGACGCCGCCGGCGTCAAGCTGTTCGTGGTCAAGCAGAACCGTTTCAATCCGTCGGTGCTACGCTTGCGCGAGGCCTTCGATGCCGGGCGCTTCGGCAAGCTGGTGATGGGCTCGGTGCGGGTCCGCTGGCGGCGCGACCAGAGCTACTACGACCAGGATGCCTGGCGCGGCACCTGGGCCGAAGACGGCGGCGTCTTCGCCAATCAGGCCAGTCATCACGTGGATCTGCTGGAATGGTTCCTCGGCGAGCCGGAAACCGTCTACGCCACCGCCCGCACCGCCCTGGTCAACATCGAGACCGATGATACCGGCGTCGCCGTCATCCGCTTTCGCAACGGCGCCATCGGCGTGGTCGAGGCGACGACGGCGGCCCGTCCCAGGGACCTCGAGGGCTCGCTGTCGATCCTGGGCGAAAAGGGCATCGTCGAAATCGCCGGCTTCGCCGTCAACGAAATGCGCACCTGGCAGTTCACCGAGACCCGGCCGGAAGATGCCCTGATCCACGGCGAGACCGCCACTGCGCCGCCCAACGTCTACGGCTTCGGCCATGCCGGCTACCTCAACAACGTCGTCGACTGCATCAGCAAGGGCGGACGCGCCCTGGTGGACGGGCTGGAGGGGCGCAAGTCCCTGGAGCTGATCTCGGCGATTTATGAATCGGTCTTTTCCAAGCAGGAAGTTCAGCTTCGCTTCCGTCCCCGCCACAGCCCCCTGGGTCTCCGATGAGCGCTCCCGACGCCATTCCCCTGGTCAACCTCAAACGCCAGTACGCCTCTCTTCGCGAAGAGATCGATCGGGCGTTTGCCCCGGTGCTCGCCAGCCAGCACTTCATCCGCGGTCCCGCCGTGCGGGCCTTCGAGACGGCATGGCTGAAGGCGCTGGGCGCCGCCCACGGCAGCGGCTGCTCCAACGGTACCTCGGCTCTGGCCCTGGCCCTGGAGGCGCTCGGCGTCGGCCGTGGCGACGAGGTGATCACCACCACCCACACCTTCATCGCCACCGCCGAGGCCATCCGCCACGTGGGGGCGACGCCGGTGTTCGTGGACATCGAGCCGGCCAGCTACACCATCGATCCCGCGGCCATGGCGGCGGCGGTCACGTCGCGCACCCGGGCGCTGATCCCCGTCCACATCTACGGCACCGCCGCCGGTATGGACGACATCCTGGCCCTGGCCGCCCGCCATGATCTGGCGGTGGTCGAGGACGCGGCGCAGGCCCATCTCGGCCGCTATCGCGGCCGGATGCTCGGCACTCTGGGCGATGCCGGCACGTTCAGCTTCTATCCCGGCAAGAACCTCGGCGCCTACGGCGACGCCGGCTTCGTCGTCGCCCGCGACGCCGCGGTGGCCGACCGCATTTCGCGCCTGCTCGACCACGGCCGCGCCTCGAAGTATCTCCACGACATGGTCGGTTGGAATCACCGCATGGACGATCTCCAGGCGGCGGTGCTGTCGGTCAAGCTCGCCCGGCTGGAGGCGTGGACGGAAACACGGCGGCAGCGGGCCGCCGACTATGCTGCCCGGCTGAAACCGCGCGGCTTCAAGCTGGTGGAGCCCCTGCCCGGCAGCGAGCCGGTGTGGCATCTCTTCGTCGTCGAGGCTTCCAACCGCGACGAGACGGTGGCGGCGCTCCAGGCGGCCGGGATCGGCTGCGGTGTCCACTATCCGGTGCCGCTGCATCTCCAGCCCGCCTTCACCGGCTGCGGCCAGGCGCGGGGCAGTCTGCCGGTGACCGAGCGGATCGCCGGACGCATCCTCAGCCTGCCCCTGTGTCCGGAACTCACCCCGGCCGAACTGGATCGGGTGTGCGAGGTCTTCCTCGCCGTCGCCCGCCCGTAGTCCGCAGCGAGGCGCCCATGTCGACCTTCATCCATCCCAGCGCCGTCGTCGAGACGGACAAGATCGGCGAAGGAACCCGCATCTGGGCCGGCGTCCACATCATGAAGGGCGCCGAGATCGGCCCCGACTGCAACATCGGCGAGGGCGTCTTCATCGAAGGCGACGTTCGGCTCGGTCGCGGCGTCGTGGTCAAGAACGAGGTGGCGATCTGGAACCGGATCGTCATCGAGGACCACGTCTTCATCGGCCCGTCGGTGGTTTTCACCAACGACCTCGTGCCGCGGGCGCATCCCTCCTACAAGACCGGTCCCGCCGGCTGGTCGTCCACCGTGGTGCGGAGCGGCGCTTCGCTGGGGGCCAACGCCACCATCGTCTGCGGCGTCGAGATCGGTTCCTGGGCGATGGTCGGTGCGGGGGCGGTGGTCACCCGCGCCGTTCCCGCTCACCAGCTCTGGACCGGCAATCCCGCCGTTTTTCGGAAATATGTCTGCCATTGCGGACGGGCATTGCCATCGGAACTGGTTTGCGTCTGCGGCCACCGCTACCATCTCGCCGATGACGGCTCGCTGACGCGCCTGCAGCTCTGACCGAAGAGCCGGATCGTTGTTCGTCGGTATAAACGAGACCTGTTCACCTATATCGAAAGCGACTACAATCGGCAACGGCCCATCCAGCCATCGCAGAACAGGTCGAGGCTACCTTAAAGACAAGCTCCGGGATACGGAGTTACCTGCATCCAAATACCAGATGACGCGAGTTGAAGAATGACGACGAGTTCTCTGAGTCCCGAGCAGTTGTCTGCCTATGCCGCTCTGGGTATGTTTGAAGTGTCCCATGTTGTGGAAACGATGCCGGGAGCGCCACTCGAAGATAAAATCGCCATCTACGAAGCTTGGATCGAAGCCAATCAGGATGATCCTCTCCTGGTGCCCGCCTGGTTCAATTACGGTTCGGCGATGTTGGGCGGAGGAGATGGCGAGCGGGCCCGGGCGTGTTTCGAGAAAGCCATCAGCATCAACGAAGACTTCATCCCGGCCTACGTCAATCTGGGATACGCCTGGGAGCGCCTGAAGTCGCCCACCAAGGCCGACGAGACCTGGGAGGCCGCGGCCAACCGCCTGGACATGATCTCACCGCTGAATGTCGGCTACAAGCGGATGCTCCTGAAGCAGATGGCCCGGCTCAGGGAGGAGCGGGTCGATTTGACCGGGGCGGAGGACGCGCTCCGCAAGAGCCTTGAGATCGATCCGGCCCAGCGGGATGTCGTCCAGCATTGGGCGGTCTCCCGGCAGCGTCAATGCAAATGGCCGGCGGTCGAGTCCGTGGCCTCGCTGTCGGTGGAGAAGGTTATTCAGTCGCTGGCACCCGTATCGCTCGCCGCCTACTCGGACGACGCTCTGCTACAGCTGGCCAACGCCCGGGCCTACGGCCAGATGGACGTGGGTTGGCCTCGCAAGCTCCATACGAGCGGGGCGTGGATGCCGCCCGAACAGCCCCGCACCAAGCCGCTGCGGGTCGGCTATCTGTCGTCCGATTACCGGCATCACGCCATCGGTTTCCTGATGGTTCAGATTTTCGAACTGCACGACCGGTCCAATGTCGAGGTGTTCGTTTACTACTGCGGGCCGGTCTCCCCGGACTTCGTGCAGGAACGGGTAAAGAACACCGCCGATCATTGGGCCGACATCAACGGGATGTCCGATGAACAGGCCGCGGTCCGGATCATCGGCGACGAAATCGATATTCTGGTCGATATCAACGGCTATACCAACTTCGCGCGGACCAGTCTCCTGTTTTTGAAACCGGCGCCGATCATCGTCAACTGGCTCGGCTATCCGGGCACGATGGGCACACCGGCGCACAACTACATCATCGCGGACGACTACATCGTTCCGAAGGAATACGAGCTGTTCTATTCGGAGCGGGTGGCCCGGCTGCTCTGCTACCAGCCGAACGACCGCAAGCGCGGAATCCCGCCCCAAATGATGTCGCGTACCGCCGCCGGCCTGCCCGAGAACGGGGTCGTCTTCTGCTGCTTCAACGGGTTGCAGAAAATCACCTCGATCATCTTCCGCCACTGGATGACCATCCTTCACCACGTTCCCGGCAGCGTTCTGTGGCTGCTGGTCGATCGCAACGAGGACCGGGAGCATTTCCAGTCTCTGGCTACTCAGATTGGCATCGCGTCGGAACGGCTGGTCTTCGCCCGCTGGGCCGCCAACGCCGAACATCTGGCCCGCTATCACCTTGCCGACCTTGTTCTCGACACCTGGCCCTACGGTGCTCATACCACGGCCTCGGACGCCCTGTGGATGGGCGTGCCGGTGGTGACCTGGTCGGGCCGCAGCTTCGCCTCCCGGGTCTGCGGCAGCCTGACCCGCGCCGCCGGAGTGCCCGAACTGGTGTGCGACACCCAGGAAGACTATGTGAACCGGGCGATTACCCTCGGCCGCGACCGCAAGGCGCTGCAACAGTACCGGGAGTTCCTCTGCGCTTGCCGGGAGACGTCGACGCTGTTCGACACGCCCCGGCTGGTCCAAGTTCTCGAGGAGCTGTACCAGGGCATGTGGAACGACTACGAGAGCGGCCACTTGCCGATCCCCGACCTGATCAACCTGGATGTCTATCACGAGGTCGGCGCGGAGCTGTTCAAAAGCGCCGTCGAACTGCTGCCGGACGACCGCTATCTCGAGGCCTGGCGTAACGGCCTGGAGTACCGCCACGCCTTCACGCCGATGCCGGCCGACAGCAGGCTACGGCAACCCCGAGAGTGAAGCGGAGGTTCATTGACGCACCGTTCTCGACAGCTCTCTCGGATTTGCAACAGTTGCCGGGATGATCTCGACCGGAAAACGTGCGAGAGGCAGGTAATCGGTGGACGCGGGGTTGACCTGTGGCGCTGATTTGATCCGGACTGAATGTTCGCGGATGGCCGGATGCGGCGTGGCGATAATCGCGTTCGATTCCCGAATGATCTCTGCTACGATATGGCGCACGGTATCGAAAAGGTATGAAAATGTGCGGAATCGCCGGAATTCTTGATAGATTCTCCCCCGTTTCGGAGCAGGACCTCATCCGTTTTACCGATACTCTGGCCCACCGCGGTCCGGATGGCCGAGAAGTATTCATCGACGGTAGAATCGGTCTCGGACATCGCCGGCTGGCTGTTCTCAATCCCGCGGGACAAAACAGAGGAGTCCTGGCATACGGCGGCGCTGACGGCAGGCGTTACCGGATCACCTTCGATGGCCGCATCCATAATTTTCTTGAGGTGCGGCGCAAGCTGGAGGAACTCGGCGACGTCTTTCATACCGAGACCGACGCCGAAATTGTCGTCGCCGCCTACGCCCGGTGGGGCGAGAACTGTTCGATGCATTTCAACGGCATGTGGGCGTTCGCCGTCTGGGACAGCGTGGACCAGACTCTGTTCCTCTCTCGCGACCGCTTCGGCATCAAGCCGCTCTATTTTCTGGCCGACGAGAAGCGCATCTGCTTTGCGTCGGAACTCAAGGCGTTCACCGAACTGAACGGTTTCTCGCCGGCCCTGAACCCGGAGGTGGCCCGGCTGTCGCTGACCGATGCGGCGGTCTGCGAAGGCACCGTCTCCGACACGCTCATGCGCGGCATTCGCCGGCTCATGCCCGGCCACACCCTGACCATTCCCGCCTCCGGACAGATCGCCTTACGCCGGTGGTGGGACACCCGGGCTTATCCGCTGGGCGTTCCGTCCGAATACCCCGGGCAGGTGACGGCTTTTCAGAATATGCTCGTTGACGCCATCCGCCTCTGCCTGCGCAGCGACACGGCGATCGGAACCGCCTTCAGCGGCGGCATCGCTTCCGGCACGATCGCATCGGTGATGGCGTGGCTCGACCGTCAGGGCATCGAGACGGAAGGGGCGGCATCCGACCGGATGCGTAGCTTTACCGCCGTTTTTCCCGGCACTCCGATCGACGAGCGCGAATTCGCCGATCGGCTGGCCGCACACGCCGGCATGAAACGCTGCGACGTGGTGATCCGACCCGATCAGGAGGCTATGGAGCCGCTGTTGCGCTGCCTGTGGGCGGCCGACGAGATCCAGCCTTACAGCCCTCTGCCCGCTTGGCAGCTCTATCGCGGGGTTCGCGAACAAGGCGTCGCGACCCTCCTCGGCGGTTACGGCAGCGACGAACTGCTGGGCGGCTATACCCGCTATCTCGACGTCCCGATGAACCAGATCAACGATCATCTGTACCGGGATATTCATCAAACCTCCCTGCCGACGCTTCTCCGGCTGTCCGACCGCTGCGCCATGGCCCACGGGGTCGAACTGCGGATGCCGCTGCTGGATTGGCGCCTGGTCTGCCTCGTGACCGCCCTCGACGCCGAGACCAAACTGGGCGACGGCTACACCAAGCGCCTCCTGCGCGACGCCATGATCGGCACGCTACCCGACCCGCTGCGCCTGCGTCGCTCCAGGGTCGCCTTCACCAGCCCGACGCCGGGCTGGTACAACGACACCCTGCGCACGCTGCTGCGCTCGGCGGCCAGTCATCCGCTGTGGCGCGACAGCCCGCTCTGGAACGGACCCGAATTTCGCGACCGCGTTCTCGCCAGGCTGGACAGCGCTCCCTGGGCGGTGACCGAGTGGGAGGCGGCGCCGGTCCTGTGGTCGATGGCCAATCTCGTGATCTGGCAGCTGTTGTTCATCGAAAAGCGCACACCGGGGCCGGCATTCTTTAATTAATCCGGCGCACCGCCCGCCGGCCATCGCGGCCGGCCGTGACGCGTTTCAGTATCTTCCGGTGGAGACGATCGATGCGGTTCATGCAGCTTCATGCATTCTACGAGTGGTATCTGGATATTTTTTACGCTCGCCGGCCGGGCCTGGAGAACCGCCCCTACAAAGAGCAGATGGCTGCCCTGATCGACGACGGTTTCGCCGCCACCCACATGCGCACGCCTTATCTGCCGGCGCTGGGTTATGAGTGCGAGCTGGTGATCGGCAACTGCAACCGGGCGCAGGCGCGCTGGGCCGAGGAGCACGGCCTGCCGCGGCCGGAAACGCCTCTGGACTACGCCAACCTCGTGCTCCGGCAGATCGACCATTTCCGGCCGGACATCCTTTATATTGGCGAATCCATCATCTATAGCAGCCATTACATCCGCGCTTTGCCGCAGCGCCCGCCCCTGGTGGTGGGCTGGCGGGCGGCGATCATCCCGCCCAGCACCGACTGGAGCGAGTTCGACCTGATCCTCTCCAGCGACGAGGACTGCCTGCGCACCGCTCTCAAGCAGGGAGCGAAGGCGAGCCGCATGTTCCTGCCCCACGTCCCGGCCTTCACCGCCCGGGCGGTCGCCGATCAGCCGAAGCTGTTCGACGTGGTGTTCTGCGGCCAGATATCCGCCTCCCACGCCAAACGCCTGCAAGTCCTGAACGACATCGCCAAGGCATCGATCGGCGGCACCCGCAAGGGGTTCACGCCGGCCTTCTTCCTGGCCTCCGGCGATCCGCGGCAGTTACCGGCCGGCGTCCGGATGCACGACAAGGGGCCGGTCTGGAGCATGGACATGCTGCGGGCGATCCGCAGCGGCAGGATCTCGGTCAACGTCCACATCGATCTGGCCGCCCATAAGTCTCTCAACATGAGAACGTACGAGGTTCTCAGCGCCGGCTCGTTCCTGCTGACGGAGGCAACCGACGTCCTGCACGAGTTCTTCACCCCCGGCCGCGAACTCGTCACCTACGACGGCGCGGACGATCTGATCGAAAAGATATACTATTACCTCGATCATGAAGACGAGCGCGAGGAGATTGCCCGCCGCGGCCAGGAGCGATGCCTGACCGAGTATTCGGCCGAGAAGGGCGCCGTCGAGTTCGACGCGGTTCTTCGACAGGCCATGGCCAAGAAGAACGACCGCAGCGCCCCGGTGTCCTCGGGCCGCAAGCCGCTCAAGGTGGATCTAGTCAACGCCTGGGAAACCGAGGGCGGGGCTGCACAGGCCGCCAACCGGCTGTTCAAGGCTCTGAGGACCATCGGTGTTGACGCCGAAATGCTGGTCTACATCCGCAATACCGAGGAGCCTTTCGTCCGGACCATCGACGAAGCCAAGGCGTCCCCAATCGCCAAGGCCCATATTCAGCACCAGATGCAGGACGACCTGGCCAAATACGGCGCCAATTTCCAGAAGGTCGGCGTCTTCGGGCTCGACCGCGCCGACAAGGGTGTGGCTCTGCTCTCCAGTCTCGATCCGAACGCCGACATCGTCAATCTGCATTGGGTCGGGAACCTGATCGATTGGGAGCTGTTCTTCCGACCGGGTCGGGTCACCGCGCCCGTCGTCTGGACCATGCACGACATGCGGCCCTTCACCGGCGGCTGCCACTACAGCGGCGAGTGCGAGAACTATCGCACCGGCTGCGGCTACTGCCGCTTCTTCGGCGCCGACCGCCTGGAAGATCTGTCACGCATCGCCTTTGCCCGCCAGAAAGCGGCGTTGAACGGCTGGAACGGCCGGCTACACGTGGTCACGCCCAGCCATTGGCTGGCCAGGGAGGCGGCGAGCAGCCCGATCATGGCCAATCTGCCGATCACCGTGATTCCCAACAGCATCGACCTCACTCTCTTCCAGGCCCGCGACAAGGCCGAAGCCCGTGCCCGCCTCAATCTGCCCGGCAACGTGCGCATCCTGCTCTTCATCGCCCATATGCTGACCGATCCCCGCAAGGGCGGCGAATATCTGCTCCAGGCCCTGCCAGCGCTGCGGGACATCCCGGATTTCCAGCTGCTCACCGTCGGTCTCGCTCCGCCGGTCTGGCCGGAGGGCATCCGCGTCGTCAATGCCGGCAACGTCACCGACCAGCTGGTGCTCAACCACCTCTACGCGGCCGCGGATCTGGTGGTGCTGCCGACGCTGCAGGACAATCTGCCCAACATCATCCTCGAAGCCTTCGCCTCGGGCACGCCGATCGCCGGCTTTGCCACCGGCGGCGTGCCGGACCATGTCATCGAGGGGGAAACCGGCTTCCTGGTTCCGGCCCGCAACGGCGCCGCCCTGACCAAAACCCTGCACACCGCGCTGAGCGACATGCCGCGGCTGGCGCAGATGGGGAGAACCTGCCGGGCCCATGCCGAACGGGAGTTCGGCCAGCTCGTCCAGGCCGAACGCTACCGCGCCCTGTTCGAACGGTTGCTTGACCAGTCGTCCGCCTGACCGGGGGGACTGTGCTGGTCATCCCAGGCATAATTTCCGGCGAGGTCGGATCGTGCGGCAGAGAGAGATGGCCGGGGGACTTAAGGCTTTTCAAAAAAGCCATTCGGAATTGGGTCTGGTGCGCAGGACGTTTGGTCGTAGGGCAGTCTCTTTGGCAACGGCCAGCCTGCCCTTCCCGTGAGGCGGAGCAATCTCCATTCTCTCCCTGTGAAAGTGAATTCGTTTGAGACCGTGAAGGAGACTCCGATGCCCACCCCCGTCCCCCCTCCTGATACTCCCATCGTCGAGATCAACGACCCTGTCCTTTGGACCGGGCGCCGTATCCTGATCACCGGAGGTCTTGGGTTCATCGGTTCCAATCTGGCGTTGCGTCTGGGCTCTCTCGGCGCCGATGTGGTGGTGATGGATAGTCTGCTGCCAGAATATGGGGGGAATGCCTTCAACCTGGAAGGCTCCACCGGTTCCGTGCGTATCAATGTTTCCGATGTCCGCGATCCTTATAGTTTGCGCTGGCTAATGCGGGATCGGGAAATGGTATTTAACCTCGCAGGGCAGACATCACATCTTGATTCAATGAATGATCCGTTCACGGACCTTGCTATCAATGCCACGGCTCAGCTCTCACTCCTGGAAATTTGTCGCCACCATAATCCTAATGTCCGCATTATCTTCGCCAGCACGCGCCAGATCTACGGCCGCCCGCGCTATCTGCCGGTGGACGAGAACCACCCGCTAGATCCTGTGGACGTTAACGGCATCAATAAAATCGCAGGGGAATCCTATCATCTTCTCTACACGCGGGTTTACGGGCTAAAGTGCGCAGTCATGCGGTTGACGAACACCTATGGCCCCCGTATGCGTATCAAGGATGCTCGCCAGACCTTTCTTGGCGTGTGGATACGCGCCGTGATCGAAGGCCGACCTTTCGAAGTATGGGGAGGGGAGCAGTTGCGTGACTACACCTATGTTGATGATTCTGTCGATGCCCTGATGCGGTTGGGTTTGGCCGAGGGAGTAGAAGGGCGCGCTTTCAACGTGGGGGGAGAACGGACTTTCAGCCTTGCCGAGACCGCGGCTCTCCTCGCCGAAGTGTCGGGTGGCTCCTATGTCATTCGCGAGTTTCCGCCAGAGCGCAAACGCATCGATATCGGCGACTACTACGCTGACGACCGCGCTTTCCGTTCAGCCACCGGTTGGAGCCCCAGGGTGCCGTTGGGAGAGGGGCTGCGCCGGACAGTGGAATACTATCGTCGGTTTGCCAACAACTACCTGTAATCATGAAGAAGAAAATCATCATGGATAGCATTCCCCAGACGGATCCCAGGGCATCCTACCTTGCACATCGCGAGGCTATTGACGTTGCATTGAAAAAGGCTCTGGATAGCGGGTGGTACATTCTGGGCCGCGAGGTGGAGGCTTTCGAGGCCGAGTTCGCTGCGTTTATCGGCACCGCCCACGCTGTTGGCGTCGCAAGCGGCACCGACGCTATCGTCCTCATACTCGAAGCCCTGGGCATCGGGCGCGGCGATGCCGTGGTAACGGTATCGCACACGGCGGTAGCCACCGTCGCGGCCATCGAAATGACGGGAGCGACACCGGTTCTGGTCGATGTCGACCCCTTGCATGGCCTGGACCCGGTGGGGCTGGAAGCGGTGCTGGCCGCTAATCCCACCGGCGGGCGCATTAAAGCGGTAATCCCGGTACACCTTTACGGTCAACCGGTCGATCTCGACGCCATTCTTGACATCGCTGGGCGTTACGGAGTGGCGGTGGTGGAAGATGCCTCGCAGGCGCACGGCGCAATGTGGAAAAACCGCCCGGTGGGCAGTTTCGGCGTAGCCGCTGCTTTCAGCCTCTATCCAACCAAGAATCTGGGGGCGCTTGGCGATGCCGGCATTCTCACCACCAGCGATGGGAATATCGTCGAACGGGCGCAGGCACTGCGACAGTATGGCTGGCGCGAACGTTACATCAGTACCGTGGCTGGCCGTAACAGCCGGCTCGACGAAGTGCAAGCGGCGGTCTTGCGAGCCAAGCTTCCGTCCCTGGCGGCGGAAAACGCCCGGCGCCAAGAGATTGCCACCCTCTACGACCAAGGTCTTGCCGGATTGCCACTGGTCCTGCCGCGTCGGCGCGATGGCGCCGCTCACGTCTTCCACCAGTACGTCATCGAGAGCGATGAGCGCGACGCCTTGCGCGATGCGCTGAAGGTCCGTGGCATCGCCACCAACATTCATTATCCGCTGCCGATCCACCAGCAACCGGCCTACGCCGGTCGGTTGCCGCCCGGTCCCGGCGGCCTGCCTAGGACCGAGCGCTTCGCCGGCCGTATCCTCAGTTTGCCAATGTTTCCGCAAATGACCGATGCCCAGGCTTCGCGCGTGGTCGACGCGGTGACAGAAGCGCTAGAGTCCGGCTGCCGGTGAAGGCAAGGAAAGCGATAGATAGGGCGGATGTCTCCTCCGACGGCATCAGTGTGCCAGGATAAGGTAGCGCCGGTGCAAACACCGCCACTTGCACCAGTGCTAATACCGTCCGACACCCGAAGTGACTCGGGCGGGGTTTCTCTGACTGGCCGGACGTGATTCACTGGCTCCACCAGAGGGGAGGAGCCATGTACGGTCGTCTCAAGATATCGGCAGTCCTGACGGCATCGGAGCTGCGGGCCTGGGCGCGTCATTGCGGACATGGGCGGGCGGCGGCCCGCGCCTACGCCATCGCCAACGCGCTCGACGGGCTTGACCGGGCCGAAGCGGCCCGGCTGGCCGGAATGGAGCGTCAGGCGCTGCGAGATGCGGTTATCCGCTACAATGCGGAGGGCGTTGACGGGCTGTTCGACCGGCCGAAGGGCCGCCGGGCCGAGTGGCTGATGCGCGCCATCTTGTTGGCAAGCGCCACGGCCACCAGCATGCGTGGCTTGCGTTTCAGCATTTGCGCCAGCCACGGGTCGGTCGTCCCTCTTTTCACCGCCCAACGGACGACCGCCATGGCGCCGGTGATCAGCAACCTGCGGATATCCCGCTGGCCCATTTTCGACATTCGGCCCAAAATATCTTTGCCGCCGGTCGAGTGCTGCCGAGGCGTCAGGCCCAGCCAAGCAGCAAAGTCTCGCCCTCGACTAAACCCTTCCGGGGGCGGTGCGAATGCATCGATCGCCGATGCGCAGATTGGCCCAAGTCCAGGTACCGTCATCAGCCGCGCGGCGGTTTCCTCTTTCTGAGCCCGGGCGCGGATATTAAACTCAAGAGCGTCAACCTTCACTTGCAGTGCATCGATCTGCTCCAGCAACATGCCGGCAACCTCCTGCACCTCGGACGGCAAACCTGCTGCCGAGTCGTGGACCGACTCTCGCAATCGCTTCACATACGCCGTTCCCTGGGGAGCGATGATGCCAAACTCGGCAAGGTGCCCACGCAGAGCGTTGATCGTCTGCGTGCGCTGCCGTACCAGCAGATCGCGCGCTCGGAAGGCCATGCCCAAAGCCTGTTTCTGCTCGCTCTTCACCGCCACGAACCGCATCGTCGGCCGGCTCGCCGCCTCTGCAATGGCTTCGGCATCAGCGGCATCATTCTTCTGCCGCTTGACGAACGGCTTCACGTAGATCGGTGGAATCAGCTTGACCTGGCGGCCGGCTTTGCCGATCTCTCGCGCCCAATAATGGGCACTGGCGCAGGCCTCCATGGCCACAAGGCACGGCGACTGCTCCGCTATGAACGACAGCACCTTGCTCCGTGAAAGCGTAATACCGGTGAGCGCTCGAACTGACTCCTGGGGGATTCCCAAAGAGCCGAAAACGTGATTCCCTGCATCGGCACCAGATGTGGGGGTTGCGATGGCACATGGCCTCAAGATAGCGGATCATTTGGGGGTAGATGAACTTCGGGTTGGCTGTGTTCTCAAAACCT
>SESG01005038.1_pt1 | contig 13495 bp, 10 predicted proteins | sample 3171421 | NCBI WGS metagenome assembly SESG01 (sample SAMN10866946, study PRJNA518727) | freshwater metagenome | biome: subpolar coniferous forest; feature: holomictic lake; material: water; isolation source: holomictic Lake 227, 6 m and 8 m depth | place: Canada: near Kenora, Ontario | collected... | reverse complement strand
ATTGCCTTTCGGAGCGAAATTACAAAATCACGCGCTAAATGCACGTTTGAACGATGAATTTAAAAAATTCTATCCGACGCTAGATAAACAACCGATTATTCGAGATTTAGAAAAACAACGTTATTGGATTCAAGACGATTTGCTTCAAGTTGAAATTCGTCGAAAAGATGGTGTTGATTGCAGTTACAACATTGCTCGCGCCGTTATCGAAATTATTGATGCTTATGTGGCAACGAAAAAAGCGGCGTTTGAGGATTTCCTCGAAACGTGCCGCCAAATTTCAGAACTTGGCAAAACCAATCCCGAACAAGCTATTGATTTTGTGATTGAACAATTAAAACCAACGGTTGATGCGCGTGTTTTTGAAATTGTGAGTTATGCGGTTTTAAAAGCGAAATATGGACAACAAACGGTTTGGTTGGGCGAACAAAAAGATACTGTGGCAGAAGAGGCATTGATTTTGTACAAAACGGGACGAACGAATGCAAATGATGGCGGTATCGATTTTGTGATGAAACCATTAGGACGTTTCTTTCAAGTTACCGAAACCATTGATGTTACGAAATACTTTCTTGATATAGACAAAGTTCAACATTTTCCGATTACGTTTGTTGTTAAATCTGACGAAACTGTTGAACAAATCCGCGAGACAATTCGATTACAAGCAATTTCAAAATACAAAATTGAATCCGTTGTTGATTTGTACATGGCGGCGATTGAAGAAATTATTAACACACAAAATTTAGTTGATGCGTTTTCAGAGGTTATTGAATCAAATCAATTACAAGAAGTTATGGACGAAATTGTTTTGCAGAGCAAAGTTGAATTTAACTATAACGACGATAAAACTGAATCTGAAGATTAATAGTTTTTGCAATTGAAGGCATGCAATTCGACCGTGGTTATTTGTCACCGTATTTCATCAACAAACAAGAAAGTATGAGCGTCGAATTAGACGACCCGATGATTTTGATTTAAGACAAAAAGCCCCGATTGCATCACGCCGTCGGGGCTTTTTTGTGTAGAATTGCCGCAATTATTGTTTATCGTTGGAGAGTTGAAATGAAATTAACCGCTGTTTTTCAAAAAGTGCCAGAAGGTTATATTGCTTTCGTGGAAGACACACAGGCGCAAACACACAAGGCGCAACGTTAGACGAAGCGCGTAAAAACTTATTTGAAGCGATAAAAATGGTTGTGGATGCAAATCGATTTTTAGCCGAAGAATCTTTGCGTGGTCGAGAATTTATCAAAGAAACGTTTGATTTTGCGGCATTATGAAACGGTTAAAATCCTCAAACTTTTATTGAAATAAGTTTTTGGGGCTTCGATAGAAATTCCGCCGGTTCCAAAACAAATCAATTTGCAAAGCGTAATCTAAAATCTCTCCGTTTAAATTTGAAGCCCCCAAAATAACGGCTAAACTTAGCCTTGTGTTCGTTCAAATTCACGCATGAAAGCCACCAATTTATCGACACCTTCTTCACTCATCGCGTTATAAATACTGGCTCTCAATCCACCAATGGTTCGATAACCGGCTAAATTCACTAAACCATTTTCTTTGGCTTTCGTTAAAAAGGCTTGTTCAAGATTGTCGTCTGCCAAATGAAAGGGGATGTTCATGCGCGACCGAACAGCGGCATCAACCTTGTTCAAATAAAACGCAGAGTTATCGATGAACGCATAAATTTTTTCAGCTTTGCGGATGTTTTGTTTTTCAATGGCGACAACACCGCCTTGTTCTTTCAACCATTCCAATTCCAATCCGAGCATATACCAACTATATATCGGTGGCGTATTGACAATAGAATGGGCGTTTGCCTGTAATTTGTAATCAAAAATAGAAGGCGTAAAGGGATGAGCATGACCCATTAAATCATCGCGTACAATCACAATGGCGATCCCTGCGGGGCCAAGATTTTTTTGCGCCCCCGCATAAATAACACCAAACTGGCTAACATCAATCGGGCGAGAACAGATATTTGAAGACATATCCGCGACCAGTGGAATGTCGCCGACTTCGGGTGGATTTTGAAATTCGACACCGCTAATGGTTTCGTTTGCGGTGTAATGAAAGTAAGCAACATCCGAATCGAATTGCCAGTCGGCGCGGGGTGGAATAGAAGTAAAACCTTGCTGCTCTGTACTCGCGGCAACTTGCACCTCGCCATAACGTTTGGCTTCAACAATGGCTTTTCCAGACCATTGTCCTGTATGCAGATAAGCAAATTTCGGATTATTTCGTCCTAAATTCAAAGGCACTGCGGCAAATTGTCCCGTGCCACCGCCTGGTAAAAATAGCACTTGATACCCGGGCGGAACGACTAATAATTCACGCAAATCTGCTTCCACTTTTTCAGCAATACTGGCAAATTCCTTGCTGTGATGCCCCATCTCCATCACGGAAATTCCCGTGGCATGCCATTCTAACAATTCATCACGCGCTTTTTTCAACACGGATTCTGGCAATGTCGAAGGACCCGCACCAAAGTTATAAACTCGACTCATCGTTTTTCTCCAAATTTGTTTAAAAATTCATTTTTTAAAAAAATACGTTTTTGTCAACCCAATACAATTGAGATTTTAGAAGCGCATTTTTTCCAATACTAGAAAGAAACCGCTGCAAAGTAAAACAGCAAGATTAGATAGTAATATCTATTCATTCGATATGAACAATATAGATATTACCATCTGAAAATACTGATTTTAAAAGGGGAAAAAAATTTTTATACTCTGCTCAACATCACCACCGAGCAAACAATCGTTGCCAGTTTTGAGACGTTTTAAGACGGCTGAAAGTTTGAAAATACCCTAGCAAATTACAACCATTTTCTGAATTTAAGAGGAATTTTTATGTCACATTGGTACGAAGATAATTCTCGCTCTATCGGGAATACGCCACTTGTTAAACTCAATCGAATCGCTGAAGGTTTGCCGGTTACGATATTGGCAAAAATCGAAGGGCGTAATCCGGCTTATTCTGTTAAATGCCGAATTGGTGCTGCATTGATTTGGGATGCCGAAAAACGTGGTTTGCTTGGTGAAGGCAAAGAACTCGTCGAACCAACAAGCGGTAACACCGGCATTGCGTTAGCGTTTGTCGCCGCTGCAAGACGCATTCCACTGACATTGACCATGCCCGAAACAATGAGTTTAGAACGACGTAAATTGTTGATTGCTTACGGTGCAAAGTTAGTCTTAACCGAAGGCGCAAAAGGCATGAGTGGTGCGATAGCAAAAGCCGAAGAAATTGCCGCCTCCGATCCGAATCGTTATGTACTATTGCAACAATTCAAAAATCCCGCAAATCCCGCGATTCATGAACAAACAACCGGTCCCGAAATTTGGAATGACACCGACGGCGAAATTGATATTCTTGTTTCGGGTGTCGGAACGGGTGGCACAATTACCGGTGTTTCGCGTTATATCAAACAAACACAAGGCAAAGCGATTGTCTCAATTGCGGTGGAACCTGAAGCCAGCCCCGTTTTGACCCAAAACCGCGCCGGCGAACAGTTAAAACCAGGGCCGCATAAAATTCAAGGCATCGGTGCGGGGTTTGTACCGGATGTGTTGGACTTATCGTTGATTGACGAAATTGAACAAGTCAGCAATGAAGAAGCCATTTCTTTTGCCCGTCGTCTTGCGGTAGAAGAAGGCATTCTTTCCGGAATTTCTTGCGGTGCTGCCGTGGCTGTCGCGGTTCGAGTGGGCAAACGCCCTGAAAATGCAGGCAAAACCATTGTGGTAATCCTCCCTGATTCTGGCGAGCGGTATTTGAGTTCGCCCCTTTTTGAAGGGGTGTTTGATGCAACGGCAGGTAACGTAGCGTGAGCAGTTTTAGCTATCAAAATATCGAATTAGATTGGGGCGTTGATGATTTAGTGGTGCGCTTGCGTCAGTCGCGCCAGAACATATTTGAAGCGCAACAACAACGCAATCCGAAATTACCGTCAAGCAAGATACTTGAAACCATTATTGACGGATTGGGCGCAGCCTTGTTCCCGCGCCGTTTAGGCCCGCCCGATTTGAATAATAAAGGCATCGATTCATTTGTGGGACACACGCTTAATACGGTGCTGTTTGAACTCTACAAGCAAATTCAATGCGAGTTGCAATTTATTTCAGAGACGCTTACTGACCAAGAATCCCATGAAAAAGCGGTGGCGATTACCCAAAAATTTGCCACGCATTTACCCGAAGTCAGAGAAGATTTAGACAGTGATATTAAAGCGGCGTTCGAGGGTGATCCCGCCGCGCGAGCGGCTTATGAAGTGTTGGTTTGTTATCCAGGTATTAAAGCCGTCATTCATCACCGATTGGCACACATCCTTTATAAATTAGGCGTTCCGCTGGTTGCTCGCATTATTTCTGACATTGCCCATTCGGCAACAGGCATCGACATTCATCCTGGCGCACAAATTGGGAATAGTTTTTTTATTGATCATGGCACCGGCGTGGTGATTGGCGAAACGTCCATTATTGGGAAACATGTTCGGATTTATCAAGCGGTCACGTTAGGGGCAAAAAGTTTCCGCAAAGACGAAGACGGCATCATCGTCAAAGGTGAACCGAGACATCCCATTATTGAAGATGAGGTGGTAATTTACGCGGGCGCAACCGTTTTGGGGCGTATTACCGTCGGCAAAGGTTCAAGCATTGGTGGGAATGTTTGGCTGACGCATGGCGTACCGCCTGGCAGTAATATCACCCAAGCAAAAGCTCGCAACGAATTGTTTAGCGATGGAACAGGAATATAAAGAATCGCGTCTACGTTGCGCGTAGACAGATAGAGGCTCCAGATTCTGGTAAGTGGAAAGTAGATGTTCCAAGCTGTAAGTTTCCGATCTGGAGGTCGGAAAAAACTTAATTATTTAATTCATTAACTTTAAATTTAGGAAGAAAATCATGTCAGATATTCATGAAGGTCAAAGTCATACCGCATTAGGTGATGTTGCAGCGCGTACTTTATCCAACGCAACCAAAACTGTCCCACAGCTTTCAACCATCACCCCCCGTTGGTTGGTGCATTTGTTACAGTGGGTGCCAGTTGAAGCGGGTATTTATCGCGTCAACAGAGTGAAAAATGCCGCCGATTTAGCGGTTGATTGCTCCAGTTTGGACGAAAAAATCTTGCCGCAAACGTTCGCAGATTATGACGAATGGGGTCGTGAATACCGTTTGAACGCGGTGAACACGGTGCTTGATGTGCATACTCGCGTCGCGGATTTGTACAGCAGTCCGCATAATCAAACCAATGAACAGTTGCGTTTGACCATCGAAACCATCAAAGAACGTCAAGAAAGTGAATTGATTAACAACGCTGAATACGGTTTGTTGAACAACGTGGCACCGGCTTTCAGAGTTCAACCACTCAATCCGCTGGGTTCGCCCACGCCGGATGATTTGGATGAATTGATTTCTCGCGTGTGGAAAGAACCTGCATTTTTCTTAGCGCATCCAGCGGCAATTGCGGCTTTCGGTCGTGAAGCCACTCGTCGTGGCGTACCACCTGCAACGGTGAGTTTATTCGGTTCACAATTCCTAACGTGGCGTGGCATTCCGTTAATTCCGACCGATAAGTTAAGAGTTACGAATGGCAAAACCAACATTTTGTTGATTCGCACCGGCGAAAGTCGTCAAGGCGTGGTGGGTTTGTATCAGCCTAATTTAGCGGGCGAATTAAGTGTGGGTTTATCGGTTCGTTTTATGGGCATCAACCACCGCGCCATCGCGTCGTATTTGGTTTCGCTTTATTCTTCACTAGCCGTATTGACTGAAGACGCGCTGGGCGTGTTAGAAAATGTCGACGTAGGCAACTACCATGACTATAAATAATTTCACACCTCAACATTCACAAGATACCGCCGCGTTTGAGCAACAGTTGACGAAATTAGCGAATGAAATTTTTGCTGAATTACCAACAGGTGGTTCGCATTTGGGCGGCAATTCGGTTGCTTCCCACGCTCCTTCGCCAGCGCAACTTCCAGCTGATTTGCCAACGGCGTTGCAACCTTTCGCAACGTCAAATATCAGTGGTATTTTGCCGCCGCGAAGTTTAGCTTCGCGGCAAAATGCGCCAACGCCCGATGCGTTTGATTTGCCGGCGGATGTCAATGTTTCCGAACTGAATGCCGCGCCGCGTAGTTTAAGTTCGGGATTAAATGTTGCATCACCACCAGCTTTTGTGTTGCCAAATGGTATCGATATTCAAAAACTGATTGTGCCACGCAACATTTTTGAACCGGCAACAGCCGTGGTGCCTCACGAATCGCCGTTTTATTTTTTGAACGACATAAAACAGCCTTTCACGCCCGCTGAAAACTTGCCTAAACCGCAAAGTCGGCATGCTGCTTTTGATGTGCATTCGGTGCGGCGGGATTTTCCGATTCTCAATGAACGTGTGAACGGTCACCAGTTGGTGTGGTTTGATAACGCAGCGACCACGCAAAAACCACAATCGGTGATTGATCGAGTTTCGTATTTTTACGAACACGAAAATTCCAACATTCACCGTGCGGCGCATGAATTGGCGGCGCGGGCAACCGATGCGTATGAAAAAGCGCGGCAAACCGTGGCAGATTTCATCAACGCGCCGTCAGCGGATAACATCATTTTTGTGCGTGGTACAACCGAAGGGATTAACTTAATCGCTAAAAGTTGGGGCATTCAAAACATCGGCAAAGATGATGAAATTGTTATCACTTGGTTGGAGCATCACGCCAACATTGTGCCGTGGCAACAATTGGCTGAAGTCACTGGCGCGAAATTACGGGTGGCTCCGGTCGATGATAGCGGTCAAATTTTGCTCGGTGAATACCAAAAGTTGCTTAATTCCAAGACGAAATTGGTTTCGTTCACACAAGTGTCAAATGCGCTCGGTACCATTACGCCAGCGCACGAAATCATTGAAGCGGCGCATCGTGTTGGCGCGAAAGTGTTACTCGATGCCGCGCAATCGGTGTCGCATATTCCGGCTGACGTGCAGTCGTTAGATTGTGATTGGTTAGTGTTTTCGGGTCATAAAATCTTTGGCCCGACGGGAATTGGTGCAGTTTATGGCAAAGCCGATTTGCTTGAGGCGACCCAACCTTGGCAAGGCGGTGGCAACATGATTGAAGATGTCACCTTTGAAAAAACCGTTTATCAACCTGCGCCTGCGAAGTTTGAAGCGGGAACAGGAAACATTGCGGATGCGGTGGGATTAGGCGCGGCGTTGGAATATGTGCAAAAAATTGGCATTCAAAACATCGCCGTTTATGAACATGATTTGCTGGCGTATGCGATAGAGGCTTTGCGTCGTATTGATGGCTTAACGCTCATCGGCACGGCAAAAGAAAAAACGAGTGTGTTGTCGTTTGTGTTGAAAGGTCACGACACGCTCGCCATTGGCAAAGCGTTAAACCAAGAAGGAATTGCTGTTCGTGCTGGGCATCATTGCGCTCAACCGATTTTGCGCCGTTTTGGCTTAGAAACCACGGTGCGTCCGTCACTTGCGTTTTATAACACGCATGACGAAGTGGACAGGTTAGTGACCGCTGTAAGACAGATTAAAGGTCGTAAAGATTTTTAGAATTCCAAGGTGTTGACATCGTTAGGAGGCACACGAAATGAAGTGTCTCCTAGTGATGTTGACGCACTTTATTTTGCCGACGATTTGATTGCCATTAACCCATTACATTTGGATAGAATTTATTATGTTGCCAAACACAAAAACAAAATCTGATTCTACGATTCACATTCCTAGAAGCCACCGTGAAATTCCATTTAATTACACCTCTTCAAATGATTGGCAAATTGTGTCGTTTCTGTTGGGTTCGGAAGTGGCTTTTACATTGGAAGAATTGCGTAATTTGCGTGTCACGGGACGCTCGGCACGTTTGTTGATGTCTTTTTTCGGCGAAATTTTAATTTACCGGCGCAATCCGTATCTTTTCCAAGAATTAGTGGCTTCTGCCAGCCGGCGCAAACGGATGTTTGCGAACACCGAAAAACATTTAGACATTATTGAACGCAATGTGGGCGTTGAAGAGCGCGTAAAAAAAGTATTGATTGCGTCGCGCCAGTTACTAGCCGATTTTCGGGATGATGTTAAAAGCGTTCCTTTGTTACGTCGGCGCATGAAAAAAGAATTGGGCGATGTGGTCGGAGCTGACAATGTACTTTTTGATCCATTCACATTGGTTTCTCATGCCACCGATGCCACCGATTGGCGTTTATATTTGCCGCTGGCGGTGGTGATGCCAGACAAAGAAGAGCAACTCGCGCCATTATTAACCGCGATTGCCGAAATGGGATTAAAAGCGGTGCCACGCGGCGGCGGTACAGGTTTGACGGGCGGTGCGATTCCATTACGTCCGAATTGCGTGGTGGTGAATACTGAAAAACTCGACCGGATTCGCGGCACCCAAGCGGTGACATTTACGCTTTGGAATGGTCACACAGAAATCGCGCAAGTGCTTGAACTTGAAGTCGGCGTAATTACTGAAAAAGCACACCAATACGCCAGTCATCGTGGTTTGGTATTTGCCACCGATCCAACCAGTGCGTGGGCTTCCACCATTGGCGGCAACATTTCTGAAAATGCCGGCGGCAAAGGCGCGGTGCGGTGGGGAACATGTATTGATAATCTTATTTCGTGGCAAATGGCGATGCCAGGTGGAAAGCGTTGGGAAGTCCGCCGAACCGACCATCAATTACGAAAAATTTTGCCAGACGATGACGTAACGTTTGAAATCGCTGATCAAAGCGGCGAATTTCTGAAACAAATCGTTTTAAAAGGCAGCGAAATTAGAAAAAAAGGTTTATGGAAAGACATCACCAATAAAGCATTGGGCGGCGTGCCAGGATTACAAAAAGAAGGCACCGACGGCATTATCACTTCCGCAAAATTTATACTTTATCCAAAATATGAAGCCACACGCACCGTTTGTTTAGAATTTTTCGGACAAAATATGGAAGAAGCCAGCCGCGTGATTATCGCGCTGTCCAAAACTTTTCCATTCCCCGATAAAGGCGAAGATACGCTGATTGCGTTGGAACATTTTGATGACGAATATGTGCGAGCTATCGATTATCAGGTGAAATCCAATTTGTTACAAACGCCAAAAGCGGTTTTGCTGATTGATATTGCCGGGCATTCTGCCGAGCAAACGCAAAATGGCATTCATAAAATTCGTACTATTTTAGAACAATATCCAAACACCAAACTGTTTGAAGCTAAAGACGATGCCGAGGCAGAACGTTATTGGGCGGATCGTAAACGTTTTGGCGCGATTGCCCGCCGCACCAATGCCTTCAAAATGAACGAAGATATTGTGATTCCGTTGGAAGCCTTGCCGGAGTTTTCGCGTTACATTGACGAAGTGAATGTCGATGAAGAGCGTTATGCTCAACTCAAATTTTTGGACAAAGCCGCGACCTTGTTTCGTCATCCGCCTGTTGAAGAAGGTAACGATTCATTTGCCGACAAAACCAGTCTCGCGCTGGAACTTTATGAAACGGCTAAAAACGAGCTTTCCACGGCGGATTATAAAACGCTGCGTAATTTGTCGATTCTCACCGAATTTAAACAAGCCTTCACCGAATTGGCGCGTGGCTTTCCGAAAATTATCGCCGCCGTCGAACTGACGCATCAACAAATCCGAGACCGCCGCATTGTGTTAGCCACGCACATGCACGCCGGCGACGGGAATGTTCATGTGAATTTGCCGGTGTTGTCTAACGATAGAGATATGCTCAAACGCTCAAACGACGTGATTGATGAGGTGATGTTTAAAGTCGTGGAATTGGGCGGTGTGGTGTCGGGCGAACATGGCATTGGCGTAACGAAACTCAAGTATTTGGACAAACAAACGGTAGAAGCTCTGCGTGTTTATCGGAGCGAAGTTGATCCGTCTGGGCTGATGAATCCTGGAAAGTTAGAAGACTTTAACGCGCTTGAACACATTTTTACGCCGTCGTTTAATCTGTTGGGATTAGAAGCACGCATTCTGCAACACGGACAATTGGAAGAGTTGGCGAGCAAAATTTCCAATTGTGTTCGTTGTGGAAAATGTAAGCCAGACTGCTGTGTTTTTTATCCAGCGGGCGGCTTGTTTTATCATCCGCGTAATAAAAATTTGGCGATTGGCGCGATTATCGAAGCCTTATTATTCGATGCACAGCGTGAATACTCGACGAAATTTGAATTGCTCAAATATCTGGAAGAGGTCGCCGACCATTGCACGACGTGCCATAAATGCGCGAAGCCTTGCCCCGTCGATATAGATTCGGGTGAAGTGTCTGTTTTGGAACGCCAAATTTTGGCAGATTGGGGTTATAAACACACCGCCGTTGCAACAAAAATGACGTTGCGTTATTTGAACAGCGGGTCGCCAACATTCAATAAAGTTTTTCGTGCCGTCGTACTTCAAGCCGGGCTTGCGGGGCAACAGTTGGCGCATAAAATTGCCGCGCCGCTTCAGCCTAAAAAAGGACAATCGAAACATTATCACTTGCAATTATTAAGCTCGCCGATGCCGTCAGTGCCAGCAAAAACGCTGCGTGATTGGTTGCCCAGTTGCAAAGATGACGAAGTATTGGTGTTTGAGCCTGAAGAAGAAGCGGAACGCACCATTTTTTATTTTCCAGGTTGTGGCTCTGAACGCATGGTATCCACTATTTCTATGGCAACTATTCACCTGTTGTCAAAGTTAAAAACGCGGGTGATTTTGCCGCCGCCTTTTTTATGTTGTGGATTCCCCGCGCACGCCAATGGCTTGAGCGAATTGCATTCTCGGAACGGGTTGCGCGTGACAATTCTGCTCAATCAAATTCGGGATATGTTCACGCATTTAGATTTTGATGGTTGCGTGGTGACGTGTGGAACGTGCCGTGAAGGTTTGCATGAAATGGAAGCCGCCAAATTATTCGGCGGGCGGTTGATTGACATTAGCCATTACGCGCTGGAACGCGGTTTGAATTTGGACAGTGCAGAAAATAACAGTACGCCTTATTTGTATCACACGCCGTGTCATGATTCGTTGGGCGGTAAAGCTCTCGATGTGCTGAATGAGTTGGGTGGATTTGGTGATGTTCAAAAAGTGCCAGATTGTTGTTCTGAAGCGGGAACATTGTCGTTGTCCCGTCCCGATATTTCTGCGGCGATGTTGCATCGTAAACGGGATTCGTTGGCAGAAGCCATGCCAGAAGAAGGAAAAGCGACCATTCTCACCAACTGTCCTTCTTGCATTCAGGGTTTAGGACGAAACAAAAGTATGGGCGTAGAACCCCAACATCTTGCAGTAGCGTTAGCAGAAAAATTGTCAGGGACATCGTGGCAAGAGCAATTTAGGATTCAAGCGACAAAAGCAAAAGTATTTAATTTTTAAGAGGAGTTGCCACCAATGAAAATTATAAATTTAAAAGCTAATCATCGTGTAGACGGTGAATTCATGACCAGCGATAGCGACATATTGATAGCCAGTCACATCCGTTGGAAATTAAAATTGCATGATGCCATCAGGAATAAAGCAACACTCGATGTGACGGTAATTTCTAAGGATGACTGCTGTGTTCTTGGCAAATGGTTATACGGCAGCGATACAGTTTCACAAATTGGTCGGCGGGAAAGCTATCGTGACTGTGTGGAAAGACACACCGCCTTTCACCTTGTTGCCGGAAAAGTAGCAGAAGTCATCAATGCTAAAAAATATGATGAAGCCGCGCTGTTACTAAGAGATGGCGACTCTCCTTTTAATCGCTCATCTGCCGAAGTCGTTGCGACAATTTTTAAATTGGAAAGCGATGTCAATCCGCGTGTAATCGCTGAGAATCCAACGGTTCCTGTCAATAATTCGTGGAAAACAAAGATTAGGAATTACCTGGTGAACAGTTTGCAGTATTCTTATTTGATTTAATTTTTAAACAACCATGAGAGCTAAAAAAATGACCATTGAATACGATAAAAACGATGATTCCTCGTGGCAACAATTCATGGACGCATTGAGCGATGAGTTTCTTAAACAAACCGGATTTGGCATTTACGCACACGTTACACCGATGGACGTAGACAGAGCTTATCAAGAATTTCAACAGCATCAAGTACCTGTTCATCACTTCGCGCATAATTATGTGCGCGATTATATTTAATCGAGTTCAATTTATTTTTTGGAGAATACCATGCTAAATAACACAGAAATTACCGAAGAGATGATTTTTCAATGCTTTGCCGCTGCCCAACAATCAGAAGACAGAGGCGAAACGGCGGCTTCGTTTATCGACGTAGAAGAATATGAAGCGCAAATAATGTATCCGGAGTTTGCGCGTTGGGCGGCAAAAGCCGGTCATCCCAAATTAGCGACCTTGTTTCGCAAAGTGGCGGGCGAAGAAAAATTACATTCTGTTTGGTTGCGCGATTTGTATGAGGATATTGGTGTGCCGGAACGTGGCGAAGATACGCAACGCGCCATTGACGCATTGCAAACGATTCGTGAAAATTGCGACGAGTTAATTAAAACCAATCCGCAAGCGGTGATTGAAAAAGCATTAACCGTCGCCATTCGCGTGGAAGAGCGTGAATACTTAGACATTTATCCCCGTTTTAGAGACCAAGCCAAAGCCGCAAATGATGATAAAACCAGCGACGTTTATCAGCGCGTGGTGGATTCTGAACGTCAACACGCGGAATGGTTTCATACCGCGCTGACGGATTTTAAACAAGCGGCTGCGGCGTAAATGCGAAATGTGCATGGGTGGCAGGCGTTAAATCCTGCCATTTACCTCATCTCCATTTTGCCAGGTATTGGCGTGTGGTTACTTGCAAAACCCGAAGGTCAAACGCAACTGGCTTTATTTGTGGCGACTTTTGCGGTGGTGTTAATCCAGCACGCCATTAACTTACTTAACGATGTCGCAGATTGGAAACTAGGCGCGGATGTTGAAAAGTGGGATTCGTGGGTTCGTTTTCATAATCAAAATTTGAGCGTCGCGATTCGTCATGGTTGGTTTAGTTTTATTGCCGGCGGATTATTAGGATTAGCGACGTTGGTTTGGCTGGAAAAATTATGGATTGTGTGGATTGCGTTGCCGCTGGTGGGTTTAGGTTATTTGTATAATTCAGGGCAAAAACCGTTGTCGTATTCACGTTCAGGCGAATGGGTCACAGCAATTTGTTACGGGGGCGTTTTCAGTTGTCTTTGGTTAGTCTCCAGTCAAGAACTGGGAAACGCGATTATTTTGGGTTCGCTGTCTTTTGGTTCGCTTGCCGTGGCGTTGTTATTGGCACATCAACCCGACCAAATTAACACCGACCGGCGAGCCAATAAATATACTTTTGCGGTGCGATTTGGCGCAGCAAAAACATATCAAATGGTTCGAGTGCTTTTTTTAATTTTTTTAGTGACCTGGATTTTTTTGTCAATCGTCACCCTTCCGCTTTCGGCGTTACCCATTTTGAGCTTTGTTCTAGTTTGTCTTATTTTAGGCAGCAGTTTGTACAAAAAAGCCTTCAAACC
>SESG01003087.1_pt1 | contig 13505 bp, 8 predicted proteins | sample 3171421 | NCBI WGS metagenome assembly SESG01 (sample SAMN10866946, study PRJNA518727) | freshwater metagenome | biome: subpolar coniferous forest; feature: holomictic lake; material: water; isolation source: holomictic Lake 227, 6 m and 8 m depth | place: Canada: near Kenora, Ontario | collected... | reverse complement strand
TTTGGTAAATTGCTCTAAAGCGCAAGAATTGTTTTTGACACCTGTTTTTAGTTTCCTGTTTGCTTTCTGGTCGGCAGGAAGAAGTAAAATATGCTGCCTCCACCGAGTGCGTCCTTCACGCCGATCTGGCCATGATGCGCTTCGACCGCCATCTTGCAAAATGCCAGCCCGATTCCGAACGACTGCATTCCCCGCTCTGCCTCAACTGAGCCGCTAAAATACTCCTCAAAGATGGCTTCTTTTTCGATATCCGGAACACCAGGCCCCTCATCCCGGACCTCAAAGCAAAATCCTTCCTCTCCATTGAGTTGGTCAGGACGGGCTGAAAGAGAGATCACAGAGTTCGCAGGGGAGAACTTTGTCGCATTGGTCAGCAGGTTTAGAAGAACGCGGTGGATTTGGTTGCCATCAGCTGAAATTGATCCGCCGTTCTCCGGATAATCAACGGAAAGCCGTATCGCCCCATCGTTAAGAAAGGGCCAAGTCATTCGCGCCGCATGCCGCAACAAAGAAGATACCGAGATGTCTGATCGCGAATTTGCCACCTTGTCGGCCTGAACTTTGTTAACCACAAGCAGTTCGCCAACCATAGATAACAATCTCTCAGCAGAATCGCGACAGTGATGGAGCAACGCCTGTTGGTCGGTGGTGAGTTCAGGCGGTGTTGATTCCAGTAAGTCAGTCAAGGAAACAATCGCCGCTGCCGGATTGCGCAAATCATGGACGAGCATGTGCATGCTTTTATCACGCTGCCCTTCCATTTCCTGAAGGTGATCGAGCGATTTTTTGAGTGTCAGCTCACTTTGCCGCAAATGCACCTCTCCAGAAACTGCGGCCGCCAAATCTGCAAGAACACGCTGTTCCTCTTCTGTCCAGATTCTGGGATGCGAGTTGATTGCGCACAATGATCCAAGCAGAAAGCCTTCCTGAGAAGTGATTGGCATTCCAAGATATGAAATGACACCCAAATCGCGGATTGCTCCATTGCCGCAAAGCCTCTCGTCCTTTCGCGCATCCTCAATGACCAGTGGCGCACCTTCACGCACAACAAACTGACAAAAGGAGTGGGTGAGCGGCGTCTCGCGGATCTTATCGTACGGCGACGGCAACCCGACCTGACTCTTAAAAAACTGGCGTCGATCATCCACAAGCGAGACAAGCGCAACTTCCGCTTTGAGAAGTGCCGCTACAATCCGTGTATAGCGATCAAACGATTCTTCAGGCAGCGAGTCGAGCAACCCCGACTCGACCATTACCTCCAAGCGGTCGGGATTATCGAGGGACTGGCTACGGAGCGGGTGTGTTTTCATGAAATAGCCAAAAATTAGCACTTTTGCCGCTGGCGGGGCTGCGGTTTTCGGAGGGGTGTGAGGTGGTTTTTTGGAATCATTTCAAATGAGGGGGCATCCTGCCAGCGGCAAGGTGAACCAGAAGGTGCTTCCCTGGCCGACTTCGCTTTCTACGCCGATTGTGCCCCCATGCGCTTCGACGGCCAGTCGGCAGAAGGCGAGCCCGAGTCCAGTGCCAAACTTCTTGTTCTTCTTTGATTCCACTTGGCCGAATTTTTCAAAAATCTTTTGATGGAACTCCCTCGGTATTCCGGGGCCGTTATCGGCAACCGAAACACGGGCCTCGCCATTGCTCGTTGAAAGGGTTATCTTTACTTCGCCATCTTCGGGGATGAACTTGAGCGCGTTGCCCACAAGGTTGACGATAATGCGCTGGACAATGTTCTTGTCGCAAAGCGTATTGATTCCGGGTTGTGCCTTGACCGTGATCGTGCGATTTTCACTCACAAGCGTAAGTGGTTTAACCGCAGTTTGTATGGTCTGAGCAAGATCACATTGCGCCTTGTCCAGGTGCATTTCTCCAGCTTCCAAGCGGCTTACAGCAAGCAATTGCGACACCATGTCTGCCAGTTTTTGAGTGCTTGAAAGCGCCATTTCCGCCAACTCTCTTTTTGCTTTGTCCAGATGACCGCTGGATGGGTCGCTGAGCATTTCCAAAATCCCCAAAATGACCGTGATCGGAGAGTTCATGTCGTGGACGACCATGTGAACCAGGCTGTCACGGTGCGTTTCAAGGTCGCGCAGTTGCTCGTAGCTTTCTTGCAAACGGCTCCTTTGCTGATGGAGTTCGAGGTGCGCTTTGATGCGGGCATGTATCTCGTCTGCCTGGAACGGCTTGGTTATGTAATCCGCTCCGCCGCACTCAAAGGCCTTCACCTTGTCCGCCGTCTCGTTCAAGGCGCTGATAAAGAGAACCGGGATTTCTTTCAGGGCGGCATCCGCCTTCAGATGCCCGCACAATTGGTAGCCGTCCATCTCCGGCATGTGAATGTCGAGCAGGATGATGTCGGGGCGCTTACTCCTGGCGGCTTGTAGGGCAAGCGTCCCGCTGGTCACGGGCCGGGCTTTGTATCCCCACGATTTGAGCATTTCGCTAAGTAACTGAAGGTTTTCCGGCGTGTCATCCACGACCAGAATATCCGCTAGATCATTCAAGTCAGGGGTTCTTCTCATACATCGTTCCGTTTGGAATTTAGAATATCCAATAATTTCTGATAATTATATTGCTCAACTAGGTCGCATAGGCCTTGCGAGAGCTTTTCGTTCGTGGATTCCACCCTTTGGATCAGTTCCAGCAGGAGATCATAATCCGCATTGACGGCGGCCTGCCTCATCTGCTCCACCAAGTCCAACGGCAGCGATGCGAGTTCCTCTGGCGAGAAATCAGGCAGTTTTACCGTATCCGGCAGCGCATTTTCGTGTTTCTCCAAGTCATACTCATACTCCACTCCGAGCAATAACCGGATTTTCTCAAAGAGTTCCTCTTGCCTAAACGGTTTTCCAAGAAAATCATCCGCTCCAGCTTCTAATGCCTCCTGCCGCATGCGTTCAAAAGTGTTGGCGGTCACGCTCATGATTTTCACCGTATTTCCGCGGGCTGTGGCCCGGATCCATTGGATGGCTTCCAGTCCATCCATGGACGGCATGCGCATGTCCATCAGGATGAGATGCGGACGCCAGGTTTTATAGACTCCGAGAGCTTCCTTGCCGCTGCTTGCTGAACGGGTTGAAAATCCTGTGTGGCTGAGCATCTCGGTCAGGATATCCCGGTTGTCTTCCGTGTCGTCCACGATCAATACCCGATAGCCGGGTTGACCGGCTTTTAATCCGAGGACGCGTTGCAACCGGGGGGCTCGTTCGGCATGGTGCATCTCGCCTTCAATATAGGGGACGGAAAAGCTGAAGACAGAGCCTTTTCCCACATGGCTGGCAACGGTGACGCCTCCACCCATGAGGCGGGCAATTTCCCGGCTGATGGCAAGGCCGAGTCCTGTCCCCTTTCCGGAGCCAGCTTGTTGCTCATCGTGCACCTGCACGAAGGGATGAAAGAGCTTGTCGATCGCTTTGCGTGGAATGCCGATGCCGGTGTCTTCGACGTCGAAGAACAGCATGCGGGCTTTCTTTTCACAGTATGCCCGCAGGACAATACCTCCTTGATTGGTAAATTTCACCGCATTCCCAAGCAGGTTGATCAACACCTGCAACAGCTTGTTCTTATCCGCCATGCAGCAGTGCGGCAGATCATTCATCTTGAGAATATCCAACCGCAATCCCTTAGCATCCGTACGGATGCGGAACATTGCTTCCAGATCGTGGAGTAACGAGGAGGGGTCAAATGAGGAGGGGTTCAATTCAATGCGCCCAGCCTCGATCTTCGCCATGTCCAGAATATCATTGATCAAGGCCAGCAGATGCTCGCCACTGCGGTTGATGGTTGCCAAGTGTTTCTTGTGCTGGGTAGCTAAACCCGAATCATGCAGCATGAGTTGCGAAAAACCGAGGATGGCGTTCATCGGCGTGCGAATCTCGTGCGACATGTTCGCCAGGAAGGCGCTCTTGGCTCGCGAAGCACTCTCGGCCAGTTCCTTGGCTTGGCGCATGGCTTCTTCCGTCGCCTTGAGTTTTCCGATATCGATGATCCAGCTAAGTATGCCTTTCTGTCCCTCAAACTCCGTGCTCAGAAAAGTGGCCATCGTATCCCGCACTTCTCCGTGGGGGCCGACCATCTTGAGCTCCAAATCCCTTACGATACCGTCGCGTTGCAGCACTTGGAGCATGCGTTCACGATCTTCGGGGTTGCAGTAGATGGAGTTGGATGGGCTGCCGATCTTAAGATCGACGATTTCGAAAATCCTGGGGTTGGCAAAACGAATGATGCCATCGACCGAAGTGCTGACGCCAACCGGAGCGGTATCCAGCAAATGCTGGAGTTGCGTCTTGCTCTTATTTAGGGCCTCCGTGCGTTCTATCACTCGCTGTTCCAACGCCAAGTGGGTCTTGAATAATTCATTTTGCGCCAGTTTGCGCTCAGTAATGTCGTGGAGAAAAGACACCATCACGCCTTCGCTGGCTCGGTATTGAACGCTCACATCCACATCAAAAACACTTCCGTCCTTGCGCCGATGCCTGGACTCAAAACGGTTTTCACCCAGCGTCATGATCTTTTGAATGCGAGCAGAGACTTGCTCTTCATCCATAATGACCTCCATGTCGGAAACACGCATGGCGAGCAGTTCTGAAGCGCTGTAACCACTCATCCGGCAATACGCCTCGTTGACCTCTTTCAGTTGCCCCTGCATGTCCACCACGCAGAACCCGTCCATGGCCGCTTGGAGAATAGTTCGGTTCCTTTCTTCGCTCTCACGAAGAATCCGCTCCGCCTTCTTGCGCTCCGTGATGTTGCGCACAATTTTCGACACGCCAACGATATGGCCATCGGCGTTCTTGATTGGCGAGACGGTGACTGAGACATCAACCAGCCGTCCGTCCTTGGCTTGTCGCACCGTTTCAAAGTGCTCTAAAGATTCGCCCCGGCGGATCATCTCCAGAATTTGGGTCTCCTCATCCTGCCGATCTGCGGGAATCAGCCGCATGATGGAAGTCCCCACTAACTCGCTGGCCGCATAGCCGAAAATCTTTTCCGCACCTCTATTCCAACTGATGATGGTGCTGTCCAAGTTTTTCCCAATGATGGCATCTTCCGAAGATTCAACGATCGCCACCAACTGGTTGGCAATGAGTTCCCCCTGCTTGCGCTGGGTGATGTCCTGTTTGACGGCGACGAAGTGGGTGATCTCTCCCTGGCTGTTCTTCATCGGGGTGATGGTCATTTCCTCGGGATACAGGGTGCCGTCCTTGCGCCGGTTGATCATTTCACCATGCCAGACTTTCCCGGAGGAAACGGTTTTCCAGAGGTTCTGGTAGAAAGCCAAATCATGCTGTTCAGACTTGAGCAGACTGGGAGTTTTGCCGATGGCTTCCTCAATTGTATAGCCGGTGAAGGTGCTGAATGCCGGGTTGGCCCACTCAATCACGCCATTTCTATTTGTGATGACAATGGCGTTGGCCGCGGCTTCGAGAGCGCCGCTTCGCAGCCGCAACGCTTCCTCAGTCTGCTTGCGCTCGGCTTCATGGGCGAAGCTTTCCAGGGCGAAGCTGACGTTGCTTCCCATCTCCACCAGGAGTTTGCGAATTTCCTCGTCAAATGCCGCAATCGTGTCGCTGTAAATGGTGAGGGCTCCTATGGCTTTGCCGCCTAGTTGCAAGGGGATGGCGGCGCTGGATTCCCAGCCAAACTGCTTCACTCGTTCCAGCCATGGCCTGCCGCACGGATCATTTTGGAAATTTTGAAGCCAGAACGGTTGGTTGTCTCGAATCGCCGTTCCCGTCGGCCCATGGCCCTTCGGGTCATCAACATTGATGCTAATATCCAACCCTTCGACATATTCAGTTCTGAAGCCAAAGGATGCCGTCGGGCGGACTTTCCCAGTCGCTTCATCGACAAAGCCGATCCAGGCCATTTTCATGCCGCCAAGCTGCACCACAGCACGGCAAATTTTCGGTATCAACTCTTCTGCGTTGGCGGAATGCACAATATCCTGATTGCATTGGGTTAGCGCTGTATAGAGCTGATTTACGCGGCCAACCCGGGCTTCAGCCGCCTTGCGCTCCGTAATGTCTATGGCGGAAACCATCAGACAGACCGGTTTTTCCGAGGAATCCCTCACCAAACTCACAGAAATGTAAACATCGAACAGGGTTCCATCCTTTTTCTTGGCGACCCGTTCGCTGCTTTCGGTCTTCCCTCTGCTGACTTCTTCGATAATACGCTTGGCATTTTCGGGTTGGGCCCAGAATTCAAGAGCCGATCTGCCGATCATTTCGTTTTTATCCGCATAACCCCATAACCCCGCACAAGTCGGGTTGACGTAGGTCACTCTTCCATTCAAATCCGCAAGCGCCACAGCTCCGACGGAGGCTTCAATCGCGCTATGCAGAACCCGCGCCGTTTCCTCCGCTTTTTTGCGCTCGGTAATGTCCATCACCAGCAAGAGAACATAATCCAGGCGACTATCGGATTGCTGCACGCAGGAGATGGAAACCAAGGCATGAATGACCGCGCCATCTTTGCGGATATACCTCTTTTCAAAATTGCAGTTATTGATCTCTCCTGCGAGAAGTTGCTCAAAGAGGAGCGAGTTATCCTCTCTATCCTCAGGATGCGTGAGCTGCTCCCAAGTCAACCGCACCAACTCCTCGCGCGTATAACCGAGGATCTGGCAAAGTTTTTCGTTTACATCCAACCATTTTTTATCTGTGGAAGTAATTGCCATCCCCACGGTCCGATGCTCAAAGAAATGGCGCACACGCTCTTGACTTTTCTGCAAGGCCTCCTCTTCTATTTTGCGCTGGGTGATGTCGCGGATGACGCTCAATAGCATTTCCTTGCCATCGACGATGATTCCGCTTGAACTGACCTCCACAGGAACCGGCGAGCCGTCTTTGCGATAATGGATGGTTTCAAAGAGGATTCCCTCGGTTAGCGCTTGCTGCTTTTGACGGCTGACCAATGCGGGGTCAACATGAAGACGCAAATCCGAGATGTTCAACTGCAACAACTCTTCGTGAGAATAGCCATAAAGCAGCTCTGCCGCACGGTTGGTTTCCAGCAGGTTGCCGTCCAGTTCCATCAGCAGCAGCGGATCTCGGGCATGCTGGGCTATCAGTTGGTATTTGGCAGCCTCCGCCTCCGCCTGTTTCCGCTCAATGACTTCCGATTCCAATTCGCCAATCTTCTGGCGAATGGAATCTTTCATGACATTGAGGCTGTTTCCCAGCGCCCGCAGCTCCGTGTCCCCGGATGTGCTGATGGGGTGATCCATTTCCCCGCGAGCAATGCCGTTCGCAATCTTTATAAACCTGGCAATGGGTTTCGTAAGGTTGGCCGAAATCTTCAGGCTGACCAGAATACCGAGAACGACAAAGCCCATCCCAAGATAGAGCGAGTGCAGCAAGGTTTTTCTCAATTCAGCCTGAACCTCGTCGAAACTCACGCTGGCCCCGAAGCAATAGGGCCTTCCAAGGCGATCCCTGCCTGGCACCAAAACCATTCGCCCATGGCCCCACTCATTCTGAAACGAGCTGAAGGTGGGTTGCATGGTTTCAAAGACCACATCAAAAGCATGAGGGTCCTTGTGAACGTCAAAGAAAGCCGCGTGATCCCGCTTGAGTACATCCTTGCTCGGGGAGGTCGCCGTGGTGAACACGATCTGATCCCCCACCTTCAGGCAGCTCCAAAGATACTGCAAGTCGAGGTCACGGCACAGATGGTTGTTCGTATCGACGATGCGCGTGAACTCCTCCGGGGATACCGACTCCCGGTTTACAATGCGATCGTGATAGTCCGCAGGAACTCCCTCCCGCGGCAAGTGCACGGCATTCAAGAGCTTTTCGTCAAGCGCCTGCAACAATATCTGGCGCTCTGCCAGATAACTTGCAGTCGTGTACACGGCGATGAGCACGATCACAATCGATCCGATTGCAAGGCGGAGTTTTTTCCTGATGGTCATGGCTTGGAGGACTTACCGTCCCAATTTTAGCCGAACATTCAGCCGAATGCCATTTGGATCGAGATTTTCGACCGCCACCGAGCCGCCAAACAGAGAAATGATCCGCTCTGCAACGGCGGGCCGCAAGCCAAGATCGCCCCCGGGAACAATGGCCTCGCCTATTGTCAGCACATCAAAAAATTGAGGGATAAGCTTTTCCGGAATCAAACGGCCTGTGGTTTCAATTGTCAACGTGACCCCGGCTTCCGAAGTGGAAATGGCGAGGTTGATGACACTGCCGGGTTTCGAGAATCTGACGCCAGTTTCCAGCAATGCCTCCAACGCCTTGCTCAGCAATTCGGGTTCTCCAATCACCGATTCGGACAAGATGGGAAACGGTCCGATATCGACATTATACGACTTTGCAAATTCAAGGGAACGCTCTTTGGCATTCAGGAGCGCCAAGCTCAAAGAGGTTGGAGCCTGGGCGAACCTTTCTGCCTCCACATCAATTTGTGTCAGGAGCAAGGAGTCTGCGACGATGGTCAGGATTTTGTCGCGGGAGCTATTAAAATGTCCACAAATGGCCTCTATGGACGGAACCGAGCGGCATTCGTTCAAGATCAGGTCGGTGATGCCGAAGAGACCATTGAGCGGGGTGCGCAATTCGTGGGAAATCAGGGAGAGGAAATCGCTTTTGGCCTTGTCCAGAATGGCGAGCCTCTCGTTGGCTTCCGCGAGTTGATCCCGCGCTTCGGTGATCTCCCGGGTGCGAATCCGCACCGTTTCTTCCAAGCGGGCATTGTTGCCCTCCACCTCAAGCTGCAACTGCCGAAGATGGAGATGGGTTTTGACACGGGCGAGCACCTCGTCGGTCCAAAACGGCTTGGTTATGTAATCCAACCCGCCACACTGGAATGCTGTGACCTTATCCGCCGTGTCCGCCAGCGCGCTGATGAAAAGCACCGGGATGCCCTTCAAAGAGTCGTCCGCCTTCAGGCGCTTGCAAACTTCATAGCCGTTCATCTCCGGCATGTTGATGTCGAGCAGGATCAAGTCGGGTGGTGCGCTCTTGGCGGCTTGCAATGCCTGCACTCCGCCGGTGACAGGACGAACCTTGTAGCCGTATGTCTTGAGCATTTCGGTGAGCAATTCCAGGTTGGCGGGGGTGTCGTCCACAACCAAAATGTCTGGTTGTTTTTGGGGGAGCGATAGATGTGTGGTCATTTGGTTTATCAAGCCTCAAATCGCTCCACGAAAATTGCGAGGAGCTTGCGTTGGAACATTGACGCGGGGAGGCAGAGTATTCCGTGTGGCCAAGTGCAGCAATGGGACGAATGTCCTATGCTATGTTTCGGAATTCCCCAATATGGCGATTGCCGCAGTGCGGGTTTCCACGCCCAGTTTGCCGAACACATTTTCCAAATGATGGCGGACGGTATGTGCACTGATGTTCAGAATTTGGGCGATTTCAGAATTGCGTTTTCCTTCGCCCACCCAGTGAAGAATTTCCCGTTCTCTTGCTGAGAGAGTGTTCAGTAAGCCGTCCTGTTTGATGCGGGAGCGAACCTTTTCTTTGAGCAGCTCATTCTGCGCCATCAATTCCTGCTTTTGACGGCGGGCTCCCAAGTGGACCTCAATCCGGGCGAGCACTTCCTCGGACTGAAAGGGTTTTGTAATGTAATCGTTGCCTCCTCCACGGAGACCGCGCACCTTGTCCTCCAACTCCGTCAAAGCGCTGAGGAAAATGACAGGGACATCCTTCAATGCATTGTCTTCTTTAAGGCGCATGCCAACTTCATAGCCATCCATCTCCGGCATGAGGATATCGAGAAGGATCAAGTCGGGAACTTCGCTTTGGGCCGCTCGCAACGCCTGTGCCCCACTGGTGACAGGACGGACTTTGTAGCCGTTAGTCCGGAGCATTTCGGTGAGCAAATCCAGGTTGGCCGGAGTATCGTCCACGACCATAATGTCCGCCACCTTATGGGCTGGTGTGGGTCTTTGGATCATTTTCTGATTTGCCTGTGGATCGCCGTCCGCCGTCCATGGGCGATCATGATTTTTAAAGTGCCACCGAGTAATTTTATCTCAAATTCATTCTTTCCTGTAGTTGCAGATCAGGCAATCCGCTAAAAAGCGTAGGATTTCATTGCGACCAGCAGGTGAAATAAGACCGGGGACCATCCCCTATCGCAAGAACCTTTCAGTCGAAAGATGGTGAATGGATTTTGGGTGTGTTGTTCTCAAACCAGATTTCCTCAACAACGGCCATATTTCTGACCAGTTGATTGCAGGGTTTGTTCAGAATTATTTCGTTCCCATGAGGAGCTTCATGGAGGGAGAAATGTGGCAGCGGAAATATTTCGGACCTATTGATTTCCGCAATGAGCCATTTTCGTCCGAAATTATTTTCCCGGTTGTTTTGCAAGCACTTTCAAGGCCGATGCTTATGAGCTCCAATCCGTAAGTCGTTCAGAGAAAGGATGCGTTCGTTAGGCGGCGAACCATGAACCTTCTGATTGAGGATTGAAAAAGTGGCCGAGAAGTGGCCGAGTGGTAAATTTTTCCGACTTGCTGAAATTTGCGTAAGTCGTTCAGCGAGAGAAACTGCGCCCGTCAGGAATCGAACCTGAAACCTTCTGATTCGTAGTCAGATGCTCTATCCAATTGAGCTACGAGCGCGGTGTTTCCCTACGGCTTTGTGGCCGTGAGGGACGGAAAATAAAGCATCCAAAGCCTCAGGTTGCAATCCTTTCTTTGGATTTTTTGTCACTCCCCTGCGTATTTTTTCGGGGCGGCGTTTTGTCCGGCGACGGTTTTCAGCCAACGCAGGGTGACGGCTCCCACGGTCTGGAGGCTCTGGGGGCTGAGTTTATCCAGGGTGTCGTCGGCGGTGTGCCAGTAGGGGTAGTCGAATCCGATGAGGTCGATGACGGGCACCTGCACTTCGTTGAGCGGCGAGTGGTCGTCCAGGATGGTGCGGTCAAAAATCGAGAAGGCGCTGCGGACGTTGAGGGCGTCGGCGGCGTCGAAGATCCCCTGCACGAGCTGCTCGGGCGAGTCCGGCGAGAGGGTGATGTTCAGTTTGCTGTTGCCGATCATGTCCCAGAGGACTCCCGCCCGCAGTTGCCGGTTGCGCCCGGTGGCGGCGAGTTCATGGGCGTAGTGGCGGCTGCCGTAGAGGCCATCAGCGAGAACGCCATTGGTTTGCCGGTATTGCACGACGGCTTCTTCTCCGTCGAAAAAGACGAGTTCCACGCGCCGCGCCAGGGCGGGGTCGAGGGCAAGAACACGGGAAAGTTCCAGGAGCGCGCCGGTGCTGGAACCCGCATCGCTGGCTCCGACAAACCGGATGGTGTCGAAAATTTTGGTGTCGTAGTGGGAGGCAACCAGGAAGTGCTGGGTTTTGTCCGATCCGCCGTAGCGGGCGATGAGGTTGACGAACTCCACCGGGCCGCGCGGGCTGGTGTCGATGAAGGTCTGGCGATCCACTTTCCAGCCGTTGCATTCCAGTTCGGCGATGATGAGCTTGCGCGCTTTTTCCAGCTCGGGCGAACCGGAGGGGCGGGGGCCGAGGTCGCACTGGGCCTTGGTGTGGGCGAAGGCTTTTTCGCCGGAAAATTCCTTCCAAATCTGCGCCGGGGGCGGCCCGGCCGGCGTGGAATGGGCGCCGGATGCCTGATCCGCCGCAGACGGCTCGGGTCTGCAAGCGCCCACGCACACCAGCAGGAGCGCTAGGGCGATGCGCAGGCCGGTTTTACTCGTTAGCCAGGCCGAAAATCCCGAGAAGCCGCTGCAGGTCGTCGTTGCCATAATATTCAATTTCGATTCTGCCGCGCTTTTCGCCGTGTGAAACAATCACGTGGGTGGAGAGGTGCCGTTGCAGGCGGTTCTGCAAATGGAGCACCGCCGGGCTGTTGGCGATGGCGGCGGCTGCGGCGCGACCGGTTCGGGGGCTGTTGCGCTGGGCGAGGTGGCTGGCGAGGAGTTTTTCCGTGGCGCGCACGGTCAGGTTGCCGCGCAGAATGGCGTCCGCGAGCAGCGTCTGTTCCTCATGGGTCTTTGCGCCGAGGAGGACTTTGGCATGCCCGACGGAGATCCTCCCCTGGGTGAGCCAGCTTTGGACGCTGGGGGCTAGCTCCAGCAACCGCATGCTATTGGCAATGGCGGCGCGGCTTTTGCCGACTTTCTGGGCAATGTCGTCCTGCCGCAACCCGAACTCCTTGGAGAGCCGCTGGTAGGCCACGGCTTCTTCAATCGGGTTGAGGTCTTCACGCTGAATGTTTTCGATGAGCGCGAGCTCCAGCACCTCCTGGTCTCCGGCTTCGCGGACGATGACCGGGGCTTCCTTCAGGCCAAGCTGCTCGGCGGCGCGCCAGCGGCGCTCGCCCGCGATGAGCTCGTATTTGCCGTCCCGTTTGCGGACGATGAGCGGCTGGATGATGCCATGCTCGCGGATCGATTCCACCAGCTCCATAAGACGTTCTCCGCGGAATTCCGAGCGGGGCTGGAGGGGACTGGCGATGATCTCGCAGGTGGGAATTTTTTGAACCCTTTCGCCGGGTTCGGGCTGGGGGGTGGCAACGCGGGGCTGGATGAGGGCTCCGAGACCTTTGCCGAGGGCGACTTTGGACATAAGGCCGCAACTATGCCACCGCTTCCGCACAATGCCAATGCGCAAAAAGGGGACTTCGCGAAAATCTATCAGGAACAAGAGAAAATAATCAGGAAACCAGGAAAAGAGGAGGGAAAAAGTGCTCGCGCAAAGGGACGCAAAGGCCGCAAAGTTTAAAAAAAGTCTGCTCCTTTGCGTTCTTGGCGTCCCTTTGCGCGAAATCCTCGTGTCTTTTCCTTTCCTGGTTTCCTGGCTTCCTGATTATTTTGTCTTTATTTAGACAGGGTCGCCCGAGCAGACTGACTGGGTGATCCTGCAAAATTTGGAGCTTTTATTTCAACTCGACACCCCGGCCCAAGGCGCGGCGGTGAATATGGCCATCGACGAGGTGCTGCTTCTGCGCGCTAAGCGGCCCATCCTGCGCGTGTATGGATGGGCGCGTTCGGCGGTGACATTCGGCTACTTCGAGCATTGGGAGCCGGTGGCGGCGGCGTTTCCGGGGCGGGAACATGTGCGGCGTTGGACGGGCGGAGGAATTGTGCCGCACGGGGAGGACTGGACTTACTCGCTCATCGTACCCCGCTCGGATGCCTTCGCGCAGGTGGGCGCGGGAGAATCCTACCGGGTCATCCACGAACTGCTGGGCGTGGCGATGCGGGCGGAGGGGATGGAGGCCGGGGTGACGCCCCAAGCCGCACCGAAGGTCTCGCAGGCGTGCTTTGAGAACCCGGCGCAATACGATCTGCTCGCCGCGGGCCAGAAGATCGCCGGGGCCGCGCAACGCCGCTCGCGCTTCGGGATGCTGCACCAAGGGAGTGTGCAGGGAGTCTCCATGCCGCCGGGATTTGCGGAGCGATTGGCGGGGATGCTTGCGCCGCAGGTGACGCCGCGCGCTTTCAGCGCGGAAGAACTCGCGGAAGCGGAGCAACTGGCCGAGGTGAAATACGCGACCGACGGCTGGAACCGGAAGTTTTAGAGCATTTTACAAAA
>SESG01008803.1_pt1 | contig 13514 bp, 6 predicted proteins | sample 3171421 | NCBI WGS metagenome assembly SESG01 (sample SAMN10866946, study PRJNA518727) | freshwater metagenome | biome: subpolar coniferous forest; feature: holomictic lake; material: water; isolation source: holomictic Lake 227, 6 m and 8 m depth | place: Canada: near Kenora, Ontario | collected... | reverse complement strand
TTTGCGACCAATAATAGTCAGATCCTGCGGCGCAATCTCTAAGTTAATGCCCTTATGAATACTAACGATATCTTTATATATATCGGTAAGAAATTCAAACATCAAATCCCCAAAATTAATTTTTTCAGCTAATTTCCAGGATTCAAATTCGTTTAGATGGTAGATATCCTTTCGATCAATTTTATATATTTTAAATATTTCAGCGGCCATTTCTTCTTTATGTGTTTGCGTTTTTGACAACAACTTCAAATCAAAACGTAAATAAAAGCATTTCTTGATAAATTCGTAATGATCTTTTCGGCTTTGCGAAGAAAAATAATCGAGAATAGCTCTTATCGTGAACAAGCTTGGGTCAGAAAGTCCGGCGTTTTCTGTTCCATCCATAATTATTTGGCGAAATTTATGACACAACATTTCTTCTTTAGGTGTTTCCAGAAACATTTTTAATTGCAACATTTTTATGATTGATTTCAGCGGATGAGTCAAAGATTTGTTAAACTGCCAAATAGCTGCGCCAAAATATTCAGATTGATTAACTTGTTCCAGATTACCCAAATCAATTAAATCATAGCCGCCATCGCCGCTGCGGTTGATTTTAGATAATTCCTGATTATAATCAGCCTGCTCTTCACGATCATAACATACCCACCAGAAAGGAATTTTGCCGCAAATAAGAATGGATGTCCGGTAAAATTCTTCTTTTAAAACATCCTTTTGGGCAGATCCACTGCTTTCGTAATCGATTTTACCAAATTTGCAGTTTCTTACATCATCGATATCAGTTAAGAAAAAATAGACGGAAATCTTCAACTGCTCGTCTAGCCAGCCTTTGATCAAATTAAGCTTCTCGCTTAAATATTTTAATGATTTAAAATCGTAGGTTGTCTTATCAATACATATCCAGATATCGCAATCGGAACGTGTTGTCTGGCTGATAGTACCTACAGAACCAATAGTATATATACCTTCAATTATTAAACCATTGGACATGTGACGAATTAATGATTTGTCCTCTTTTATTGCGAATTGCTTTTTGAAAAAGTTTTCCTGTTTGAGAATTTCTTTATCATTTTCGATATTAAAAACGTGATAAGCTTCCTTCAAATCCTGAATATAGCCTGGCACTGACTGCCGATTTACACTGAGCAACCAGGGCAACATATACAGAATTATTGGACCATCTTTAGGTGAATTTGCCAAAAAAAACTTTTTACGTAAGGCTATATAGGCAAGATAGCTGTTTTTATTATTTTGCAGTGTGATAGCGCGCAATATTCAATACCCCATTTTAGGTTAAACCTAACTTAAGCTTTACGATATGACTATCTCTAAGTCAAATCCACACCCAACTTTTCAATGCGGTAACGCAGGGAATCAAAGGTCACATGCAGCAGTTCGGCAGCTTTTGTTTTTGACCCTTTTACTTTCAGCAGAGCTTTTTTTATGATTCTTCTTTCTATCTTTTCCATCTCCGCGTTTAGATCAATTCCGCTATCCGTGATCTCGACATCATGATTAGTCTCAGCAGTACTGTTGGTTGATATTACCAGATTTTCGGGCAATATGATATTGGAAGTTTCCATAGCCACACCGCGTTCTATAATGTTTTCCAGTTCACGAATGTTTCCAGGAAATGTGTAGTCCATGAGCAATTCCATAGCATAAACTGAAATCATCCGCACCTCCTTGCCAAATTCTCGTGCGTATTTTTCAATAAAGTGATTGGTTAAAAGCGGTATGTCCTCTTTGCGTTCTCGAAGCGGTGGCATGTTAATGGGAATGATATTGAGGCGGAAATAAAGATCTTCACGAAAATCTCCCTTTTTGATTCTTTCGGCAAGATTTTGATTGGTAGCGGAAATTATCCTGACATCAACTTTTATATCTTCCGCTCCACCGATTCTCCGAAATGTTTTTTCCTGCACAACTCGCAGAACTTTTACCTGCAGCACCGGAGGTAGTTCCCCGATTTCATCGAGAAATATTGTGCCGCCTTTTGCCATTTCAAAAAGTCCAGCTCTATCTGCATAAGCGCCGGTGAACGATCCTTTCATGTAGCCAAAAAGCTCGCTTTCAAGCAGAGTCTCCGGAATCCCGCCACTATTAATCGGCATAAAAGGCATTTGGGAACGCGATGATTTTTCGTGAATAGCACGCGCCACAAGTTCTTTGCCTGTTCCGCTTTCACCTAAAATTAAAATATTTGCCGGAGTGTCTGCAACTTTTTTAATGGTTGCGAATATTTTCTGCATCTCCCTGCTTCTGCCAATCATACCGCAAAAAATCGCTTGAACCGCTTCATCGTCTTTGAGATTTTGATTTTCATGAACGAGTCCATTTTTCAGCAAGGCTGCGCGTACAACTTTTTTGAGATCCTCAATGTTGCCGCCTTTTTCCACATAGTCATACGCCCCTTCTTTCATCGCGTTCACCGCTGTCTCGCCGGAGGCATAAGCTGTAATAAGAATAACTATAGTTTCCGGTTTTGCATCTTTGATTGTTTTAAGAAATTCAATACCATCCATTTTGGGCATTTTTAAGTCAGTAATGACAAGATCAAAATCGATTTTGCGGCAAAGGCTTATTGCTTTAGACGGCCCATCGGCCGAGGTTACATCATAACCTTCTTTTGTTAACATTATTTCCATGAATTCTCTCATGCCCTGATCGTCATCAAGAACTAATATTTTCGCCATGATCTCACCTTTTCCTAGACATTATAACACTTTGCGTCTCTCTTTTTTCCCGGGCAATGATACAACAAATGTTGTGCCTTCACCTATAACACTTTCAACTTTAATTCTTCCGCTGTAACCATCAACAAATCGGCTGACTATCGCCAATCCTAACCCTGTCCCTTTTTCTTTATTTGTAAAAAATGGTTCGAATATCTTCTTTAAATTATTTTCCTCAATTCCGCAGCCGGTATCTTTAACGATAATTTCGACATAACCTTCATCGTCATTTAGCTTTAGTTTTTTTATTTCAACGGATAAAATGCCACCTTCTTTCATGGCCTGAAGTGCATTGATTACAAGATTATAAACAACCTGCCTTACCTGTTCTTTGTTGGCAAAGATATTGACGCCTTCCTCGAAAACTTTTACAACTTTTACCGCATTCGACAATCTATTGGATAATTCAATATTCTCCAGAACTTCTTCGGCTATTTTATTTATTTCAACTAATTCTCTGGTTAAAGGAATAGGAGAAGCAAGCAATAGAAAATCACGTACGAAGTTATCCAATTGATCTTTTCCACGTAATATAATCTGCATCAGGCGTTTATCTGTTTCATCCAAATTCAACCCTTGTTGTAAAAGCTGAATTGAACCTGTTATCGAAGCAAGCGGGTTTCTCATTTCATGGGCAAGACCTGCCGCCATTTCACCAATTAAGGCCAGTGTCTTGCTTTTTTCCAGACTTTCCTCCATTCGCTTTATTTCAGTAAGATTTTGAAAAAATATTATATTGCCTATTTGTTTAGCGTGTTTATCTTTTAGGGGCGATGTTGAGCAACCCAGGTTAATTTTATTATTTTTTTCTCCGGTAATTACAACTTCCTTTCTTTTACTAATTTGATCATAAGAATTCTCCTGAGAAAAAAAAGTAGCGAGTTCTGGAAATATATCTTCGACCAGCCGATTTTCTACTTTTTTTAGTGTAAATCCAGTAATCTCTTGTGCTGCTCTGTTAAACGTCTTTATTCTACCTTGTAAATTAATTGTCATTACGCCAGCATCAACAGATTCAATTATACTTCGAAATAACAGATCAAGCTGATCAAATTCAGATTCCTTTTCCGCAAGTAAAGACCGGGTCTTTTTTTCCTGCTCAACGATTATACTCGATACATAAGCTAAAACATAAAACGATAGAATATGAACAAGGATTCTAACAAATACATCACCGACACTAAGATTGTAGTCTTGTTCCAATGATGAAATTGATGGCAATAATTTATAAAATTCAAGATCCAGAAGTAGGCCATAAGAAATACTGGCAGCCGAGGCAACGATAAAACCACCTTTACGTCCCAAAAAAATTACTGAATAAATTATGACTAATGTGTAAATAACCGAATAATTACTCCTCACGCTGCCGGTAAGATAGACAAGTAATGTTATCAAGATTACATCAATTGCCAGTTGCAGGTAGATATTAAACCTTAAATTATCCAGGAATTTCAGCATTAAGGAATAAGCAATAGAAAAGATGAATGTTGAAATGATAATTAAATAAAGCAGGTAAAGAACGTTTTGTGAAATAGGGAAACCATAACTTTTTATGGTGATAAAAATAGCCAACCCCAGAAACAGGGAGATGATGATAACCCGAAATATGATTAAAGAGCGCAATGGTTTTTTATAATTTTCTTCTTTAGTGTTTTCATTGTAGACCATAAGAGCGGTTTCCTTTTTTTGGCAAAACTGATTGAATAACATGTTATACTAAGTAGCTATCAAACATTAACCCTACTTAGCTTTGCACTTAGGATAATTCGACTAGCGCTTCGAACTTCACTTCGTTCGTTTTCAGCGAGTCTCATTAAAGTTTGATTTGTCTGGTATAATGCCAAGTATGCTTTCAAAAAGCCACATTTTATTTTTTGAAAGTAACTTGGTATTATAATATTTTAAAAGATTTGGCTAATAAATTTGCATAACTATCAGCACAGAAAGATCAAAATATGAACCGCCCCCTGATTTATCCTTTGATTGCGCTCATTACCGGAATTGTTATCGGTTATTACTATCCTGTTTCTTATTACTTATTATTTTCCGCGATTATTTTTATTCTTGTAGTTCTTTTTTTCACTATTCGCAATAGTTGGTCGAAAGCCAGTTTATTCCTGATCATAAATTTTGTAATCATCCTGGGTATTTTCAACATTCAGATTCAGCAATATTCAGCTGATAATGACAATTCTATCAGGCATTTTATCGATCAAGGCAAACTGCGTATTGAAGGTATTGTTATTGACACCCCTATCATACGTCCTGACAAAACAGTTTTAGTTGTGCAATCTATTCGAATAGTTGAAGGAAATTATTACCGTCCGGTTACAGGTAATATCCGTCTTACAATTTCAAATGATTTCAATTTTCAATATGGCGATTTTATTCGCTTTTCCACATATTTGAAAAAAATATCCAACTTTCAGAATCCCGGCGGGTTTGATTACGAACGCTATATGAATCTCCAGGGTATTTATGCCACCGGTTCTGTTTATAATAATTCAGATATTATACTTTTGAGACAAAATACTGCAAGCGGAATCAGGTTAAAACTGGAAATATTTCGGCTATATCTAAAAGAGATCATTTACTCAAACGCTTCTACTCCGCAAAGAGAAATCATTGAAGCCATGACTATCGGCAATCAAAACGCGATCCCGGTTGATGTGCGCAATAACTTTAACAAAACGGGAACTTCTCATATCCTTTCCATTTCCGGCCTACATATCGGCATGGTTGCCGCTATAACATTTTTCTTTATCTTACTTATTTTAAAGCGTTCTGAATATCTGATGTTGAGATTCAATATTATCAAGGTAGCCTCGGCAGCAGCTTTATTAATGGTTTTAATTTATGCTCTGATCGCGGGAATGGGTGTTACCGTAGTTCGTTCAGCTCTTATGGCAATTGTTTTCCTTGCCGCATTGTTTCTGGGCAGACAAAAAGATATGTACAACACTCTGGCGATGGCAGCGCTAATTATCCTGATCATAACGCCAAATGCACTTTTTGATATTTCTTTTCAGCTCTCCTTTACTGCAGTTTTGGCAATCATTTATATAGTTCCACGTTTTAGCAATTTTTCGTATCCTTTATTGGAAGGCTTACCGCTCTGGTTGCAAAAACCTTTACGGCATATTTATTTATCAATTATTGTATGTGTTGCCGCCACTCTGGGCACACTGCCTCTGATCGTTTTCTATTTCAACCGCGTCTCCGCGATAACTATTATTGCCAATCTTATTTTAGTACCGCTTCTGGGAACTATCGCGCTGGCATTTTCTATGGCATTTATTCTTTGCGCTTTTTTTTCTGCGGGTCTCGCCGGTTTCTTTATTCAAATCGCCTCTTTCATTGTTCAAATCTCTATCTATATAATTGATTATCTTGCTTCACTATCATGGTCATCTTTTAGTTTTACAATGCCCAACATTGTTGAGATTGTCATTTTTTATCTTTTGATTTTTATCTTATTGCGTTTGATTGATTTGCGTCATGTTAACGGCGTTGTCAAAAAAGGCTATCTTGAGCGTAATCCGATTTTTGTAAAAATTATTTTAATTACTATAATTGTCTTTTTTCTTGCTGATGCATCTTATCTATTGACCAGGGATAAAATTTCCAGCGATTTACGCCTGACAGCAATAGATGTCGGGCAAGGCTCCTCAATTTTAGTGCGCTGTCCTGGAGGTAAAACCATGCTGATTGACGGCGGCGGTTTTGCCGATAGTTCTTTTGATATGGGCAAACTTGTTGTCGCTCCTTTTCTTTACTCTGAAAGAATCAGCAAAATTGATATCGTTGTACTTTCTCATCCCCATCCGGATCATCTTCACGGGCTTCTTTATATAACAGATAATTTTGATGTTCAGGAGGTCTGGAGTACAGGCCAGCGGCTCGATAATGAAAATTTCCGCGAGTGGGAAAAAATAATCAGCCACAATAAGATTAAAGTGAAATATTTATCTTCTCAATCCCCCCCGATAAATATCAACGGTGTTCAAGTAAATATTTTATGGCCATTAAAACCACTGAAGGTTGATGCCAGTAACCAATTTTACGATATGGTGAACGATGAATCCCTGGTGATAAAAATTAAATATGGCCTGATAAGTTTTCTTATGCCTGCCGACATATCTGCCTCCGTAGAAAAGCTGCTTATCAAATCAGGTCAAAATTTACATAGCGATGTCTTGTTTGTTCCTCATCACGGATCATCGCGCTCCAGCAGTCCAGATTTTATCAGGAAAGTCGCTTGCAGCAACGCTTTAATCAGTGCCGGGAAAAACAATCCCTTCCATCATCCTGACCCTTCCACGTTAACTAGATTAACAGCTGCCAATGTTAATATTTTCCGTACTGATAGAGATGGGGCTATTACCGTAACAACTGATGGCACTAAGATGAAAATTGATACATATATAAAAACCAAATAAGTCATCACCTCTTCTACCTTATTTATTTAATTGCTAACCAGCATAGTATATGCTAAAAAGTCACCTCAATTTTGGGATACTAATTATGGATAAAATTACAGCAATTAAAGGCATTAAGGATATCTTGCCGGAAGACACACCGACCTGGAATTATGTCGAATCCATTGCCCGTCAGGTATTTAGTGTGTTTGGATTCCGTGAAATCCGCGTGCCGATTATGGAAAAAACGGAACTTTTTAAACGGAGCATTGGCGAAACTACGGACATTGTCGAAAAGGAGATGTATACATTTCGTGACCGCGATGAAGAATTGCTGACATTGCGTCCGGAAGCTACGGCATCTGTTATCCGTGCCTACATCGAGCATAATATGATGGCGGCTGATCCGATAACCAAACTCTTTACTTTCGGACCTATGTTTCGCCGGGAAAGGCCGCAGAAGGGGCGGTTTCGGCAGTTCCATCAAATTGATGTAGAACTTTTTGGTGATGATAAACCGCAATCTGATGCCGAAGTTATTTTTATGCTGGTTCATTTTCTTAAGGCGGTAGGCATTGAAGAGTTGTCTCTAGAAATTAACTCCCTTGGCTGCAAGACTTGCCGGCCTGTTTTTTCGCAAGCAATAGTTAATTTTTTAAAAGGATCGGAAAAAGACCTTTGCCCTGATTGTCAAAGGCGCATTTCCACTAATCCTTTGAGAGTTTTTGATTGTAAGATTGAATCCTGTATTTCAATTATTGTCGGGGCTCCCAAAATACTAGATTATTTATGCACGGAATGCGCAGAACATTTTGCACAAGTGAAGGCATATCTTAATGATTTGAAAGTAGACTATTTGATTAATTCGAAAATGGTGCGCGGCTTGGATTATTATACCAAAACTGCTTTTGAAATAAAATCCGGATCGCTGGGTGCTCAAAATTCTCTTGCCGGCGGCGGAAGATATGATGGACTAGTTAGTTTTCTTGGCGGGCCGGAAGTTCCCGGCATTGGCTTTGCCGTTGGCTTTGAACGCCTGATTGCCTGTCTGCCGCAAACTGAAATAAATAAATATCAAACGGATATTTTTGTAGCCGCACTTGGTCCGCGTGCGCAAAAGATTTCCTTCAGTTTAACAAATGAACTGCGCCGGGTCGGGATCTCTGCCACTATGGATTACTCAGACAAGAGCCTCAAAAGCCAGATGAAACGTGCCGATAAATTGAACAGCTCATGCACGCTGATTTTCGGCGACAAGGAAATAGACGAAAAACGGGTTGAATTGCGCGACATGAAAACAAAAAATCAAAAAGTTTTGTCTCTGGACAATTTGCCGGAAACAATTATTAATATATTTAAAGAGAGGTAAGAGATTTTGAGCAACTTTTTAACAAAGGATAAGAGAACTCATTACTGCGGAGATTTAAACATTTCCGATGATGGGAAAGAAGTTATTTTAATGGGTTGGGCGCAACGCCGGAGAGATCACGGCGGAGTTATTTTTATTGATTTGCGGGATCGTGAAGGAATAGTTCAGGTAGTCTTCAACCCGGATGCAGGAGTTAATGTTCATGGAGAAGCGCATAAAATTCGCAGTGAATTTGTTTTAGCGGTCAAGGGTAACGTGCGCAAGAGACCTCAAGGGATGGAAAACCCAGCGCTGAAGACAGGTGAAATTGAAATCATCGTTTCCGAATTGGAAATAATGAATGAATCCAAAACTCCGCCATTTTCTTTTGACGAAGAAGATATCTCGGAAAATGTGCGCCTTAAATACCGTTATCTTGATTTACGCCGCCCCGCGATTCAGCAGAACTTGTTTTTACGCAGCCGCCTTGCCTCCGCTACTCGTCATTATTTTGAGGAGAATGGTTTTATCGAAGTAGAAACACCCTTTCTGACAAAAAGCACACCGGAAGGCGCTCGCGATTATCTTGTCCCCAGCCGTGTTTCCAAAGGCATGTTTTACGCGCTGCCACAATCACCACAGATATTTAAGCAGCTCTTAATGGTTTCCGGTTTTGACCGCTATTATCAGATCGTGAAATGCTTCCGCGATGAAGATCTGCGTGCCGACCGTCAACCGGAATTTACTCAAATCGATGTCGAGATGTCGTTCATTACGGAAGAAGATATTATGAAGATGATGGAAGGCTTGATGGCGGCAATATTTAGGGCCTGTCTGGGCAAAGAGTTAACCCTTCCCTTCCCCAGATTAGCCTACTACGATGCGATGAACCGCTACGGCAAGGATAACCCTGATGTGCGTTTCGGGATGGAAATTGTTGATGTGACCGGCCTTGTGAAAGATTCCGGTTTTAAACTATTCGCGGAAGTAGCGGCATCCGGTGGCGCTATTAAAGCCATTAAAGCCCAGCAGGCCGCAAGCCTGTCACGCAAAGACCTTGATGCTCTCAAAGACTTTGTCGCTATCTACGGCGCTAAGGGACTCGCCTGGGCAAGACTTGGCACTACTGACTGGACATCCCCTATCTTTAAGTTTCTGCAGCCGTCTGAAGTCGAAGGCATCAACAAAGCCATGGCTGCCAGAGAAGGAGACGTGATTTTCTTTGTGGCTGATACGGCAAAAGTAGTTAATGATTCCCTTGGCAATCTCAGGATTCATCTGGCCAAAAAATTGAATTTGATTGATCCGGAAATGCTGGCATTTACATGGATTACTGAATTTCCGCTGATGGATTATTCGGAATCGGAAAAGCGTTTTGTTTCCACGCATCACCCTTTCACTTCTCCTTTTCTGGAAGATCTGCCACTACTCACCACTGATCTGGGGAAAGTAAGAGCCAGGGCGTATGACCTTGTTCTTAACGGTTCAGAAATAGGTGGCGGTAGTATTCGAATCCACAGGAAAGATATTCAGTCGCAGGTATTTAGTGTGTTGGGATTAAGCGAAGAAGAAGCTAAGTTAAAATTCGGATTTCTGCTGGATGCCCTCGAATACGGCACACCGCCGCACGGAGGACTTGCCTTCGGACTGGACAGGCTTACCATGATTATGGCCAAGACGGAATCTATTCGTGACGTAATTGCGTTTCCGAAGACGCAGAAAGCCGCATGTCTCTTATCCGACGCACCTTCTAAAGTCAGCATAGAACAATTAATGGAACTTTCTTTGAAAATTGTTCAATCATAATTTATTGGAGAAATAAATGGCAAAATGGAATAAAGACAAAAAACTCCTGGAACAGCAGCGTAATAGATTCTGGAATTTCGATTTAAAAGATGTTGACGAACCCAATTTACAAAAAGACATATTCCCATATACTGAAATCAGTAAAATTGTTTTCGATCATCAAATAATCCCCATTGAACCAGCAGATGATATTTTTATCACTGATACTACTTTTCGTGATGGCCAACAGGCACGTCCACCATATACGGCTGAACAAATTGTTCATATATTCCGACTGATGAATAAACTTGGCGGTCCTAATGGAATAATCCGTCAATCTGAGTTTTTTCTTTATAGCAAAAAAGATAAAGAAGCTGTGGCTAAATGCCTGGAACTTGGCCTTCGCTTTCCGGAAATTACCGGCTGGATTCGGGCGGCAAAAGAAGATATCCACTTAATCAAGGATGCAGGGCTGAAAGAAACAGGAATACTTACTTCTGTTTCCGACTACCATATCTTTCTGAAACTTAATAAGAAAAGAAGTGAAGCACTCGATGATTACCTTGGTATCGTCAAAGCTATTCTAGATTTGGGAATAATTCCACGCTGCCACTTTGAAGATATCACACGGGCTGATATTTATGGTTTCTGTATTCCCTTCGCGATAAAATTAATGCAGCTTCGGGAAGAAAGCGGAGTTGATATTAAAATAAGACTTTGTGACACAATGGGCTACGGAGTTACTTATCCCGGGGCTGCTCTGCCTCGTAGTGTGGATAAGCTTGTGCGATCATTTATTGATGAAGCAGGCGTTCCCGGTCAACTGCTTGAATGGCATGGTCACAATGATTTTCACAAAGCGATGATTAACGCGACTACAGCATGGCTTTATGGCTGCAGTTCGGCAAACTCCACATTGTTGGGGCTTGGTGAAAGAACAGGAAATCCTCCCATTGAAGCTTTAATTATTGAATACATTTCACTCAAAGGCAATAATAACGGTATTGACACAACTGTCATTACCGACATTGCCGAATATTTTGAGAAAGAAATTGGCGTGAAGATACCGCACAATTATCCATTTGTGGGCTCGGAATTTAATGTAACCCGTGCCGGAGTCCATGCTGACGGCCTGATTAAATGCGAAGAGATTTATAATATATTTGATACCGGAAAAATTTTGAAACGGCCAATTGTTACAATGATCACAGACAAATCCGGCAATGCCGGTATTGCTTTGTGGATCAATCAGCGTTTCGGTCTGGAAGGCGATTACGCTATAGATAAACGGCATCCGGGAATTTCTAAAATACATAAGTGGATTACAGAGCAATACGATACCGGCCGTATTACTACCATTTCTCCTGAAGAAATGGAGAAAAAAGCACGAATGTATCTACCCGAACTCTTTATGTCTGAGCTCGAAAAGATAAAATATGGCGCAGAAAAAGCAGCAATCGACGCCGTATGCCTGCTCATTGAACAACCTTTGATGATGGATATGATTACAGAAAAACAAGAGCCTCTGATGCAAAAGTTTGTTGACGAACATCCATCATTCCAGTTTGCATATATCGTTGACCTCAACGGCAGAAAGACTACAAAAAATATTACCAATATTGCCGATCGCGCTAAATATGAAAACTATGGAGTTGGCACGGATCAATCAGATCGGGAATGGTTTATCAAACCTCTGCAAACAGGCAAGATTCATGTTACCGATTTCTTCATTTCCAAGTTAACCGGCGTGTTGTGCTTTACTGTTTCCGCGCCTATTGTTAATGATAAAGATGAAATGAACGGCATATTCGGTGTTGATATTAAATTTGAAGACTGGGTAAAAAGAGCAGAAGGCATGGAAGATACCGATCACATTGCTCTGCGTGCTGAATATGAAGAAGCTAAAAGCAAAGCAAAGCACGGACGGCACTGAGGTAACACTAATCCCCTTCGCTGTGCTTCGGGGATAAAAGAGACTAACAAACTTCAATGCGCTTCGCTTTTGAATTTCAAGTCTCTCTAACACTCATCATAAATTGACCAAAGTTCGAATGGCCGATCTTCATCATGATCTGATAGAGGAGATATTTCTCTAATAAAGCGCGACGGAACAAGCACCAATGTGCCTGAAGAACGTGTGTAATCCAGCGCGGGATAACACATGTATAGCTGATCTTTAGCCCTAGTCAAAGCCACATAAAACAATCTTCGTTCCTCTTCTTCACCACCAGGTTCTTTGAGAGACCGCTGCAAGGGGATCATTCCATCCGCGCACCATATTAAAAACACATAAGACCATTCCAGCCCTTTGGCCTGATGAATTGTGCTCAAAACAACTTTATCCACTTTTTCTTGGTCTGAGGAATATTCATCCTTAGCCATGTTCGTAAGCAAGGCCAGCTCATTTAAGAAATCTTCCATCCGCTCAAACTTTGCGGAAAAACTACCAAGATGAATCAAATCCTCTTCACGAGAAGATCCATTGGAATAATTATCCTGCAAATACGTTCGATAATCGCTTTTGTTGAGTAGCACTTCAATGACATTTTCCGGCGTCCTGTCAGGAGCATCCAATTCCAATAGTAAATTAATCGTCTTGCGGCATTCATCCAAGCCTATCGTTGCTGCCTTTGGCGCAAACCGAATAAACTCATCGCTGAAGATTGCTTCCAGAGGATTTTCTTTATGCGCTAAATACTTCCAGATTTTTTCAAAAGTAACTTTGCCTATTTTAGGATACATAAGCAACAGTCGTCTCCAGGCCAATTCATCGCCGGGATTAACTAAAACTCTCATATAAGAAGTTACATCTTTAATGTGCGCTTGCTCAAAAAATCGGATGCCTGATCGTATCTCAAAAGGAATATCGCGCCGGACAAATTCCATTTGTACTTCCATTGAATGGTAATGAGCGCGGTACAGAATGGCAATTTCACTAAGCGGAATGCCTGACTGACAAAGCTCAGTGATTCTTTGAGCGACGAAGTCCGCCTGTTTCATGACGTTTTGCGCGGAAACCATTACCGGCCTCATGCCATTATTGCGCACAGCTCTTAACTCTTTGGGAAACTGCTTTTCATTATTGTTTATACTCAAATTAGCCAGATGCAGTATTTCCGGTGTGCTGCGATAATTAGTCTCCAGCTTGAATATTTTACAATCGGAATAACGATTTGGAAAGTTAATTATGTTGCTGAAATTAGCGCCTCTAAACGAATATATGCTTTG
>SESG01004986.1_pt1 | contig 13518 bp, 9 predicted proteins | sample 3171421 | NCBI WGS metagenome assembly SESG01 (sample SAMN10866946, study PRJNA518727) | freshwater metagenome | biome: subpolar coniferous forest; feature: holomictic lake; material: water; isolation source: holomictic Lake 227, 6 m and 8 m depth | place: Canada: near Kenora, Ontario | collected... | reverse complement strand
CACGCCCGATAGACTTGCTTCCGTAAGCTCCGTTGCGCCGCTCGGTCGTCGCGTCCGTAGCAACCCATCCGTTGACCCTGTACGTAATGAAACAGACTCCATCGGTCAGGGAGCAATGGCAGTGCCGTGAGACAAATCCGGGACGGTTGCTAAAGTCGTTAGGGTGCGGGGGGGTAAATTGTAAGGTAATACGGAGGTACTCTCCATTGGTAGTGGGGCGGGACATCATCCGGCGGACAACAATTGGAACGGCGGAGGGATGCGCGCCGTCTTTGGCTGCTCTGAATAACGCCGGTGTGCTCCGGGCCAGGCGGGAAGTGCTTAAACCTCGGCGGAAACCGTGGCGGTGGCTGCAAGGAAGGGGGTGGCCTGGGTGCTGGCATTTCGAGTGGAGGGGGAGAAGTGTCCCATAGTTGGACACGGCGACGCTGGCCCCATTGGTCGGGCAAAGCACACTAACCCGACCATGCAAGAGCGGTTTTCGCGCGCTTGATGCCGCTCCAAGGCCTGATCCCTGTTAGCATTTTTCAGTAGCAGTCGGGCTCGAAACGACGCAGAATCCTGCCATCCGAATGCCGATGAAAACTTCTTTCACTCCTGCTATGTCATGGTCCCGAGGATCTGCTGTTGGAGATCCCGCGTTCCCACCGACGTCGAATCAGAATCCAGTGGAACTCTCCCGCCGCAGCTTCTTGAAGGGTGCTGCGGCTGCAGGGGCGGCATTCGCTGTCCCGATGATCGTGCCGGCGTCTGTCTTCGGAGCCGACGCTCCGAGCAATCGCATCACCCTGGGGTTCATCGGCACGGGTCGCCAGGCCAGTTATGCCAATATCCCCGGTTTCCTCCACCAGGCCGACGCGCAGGCCGTTGCGGTTTGTGACGTGGATTCGTGGCGGAGGGAGAGGGCGCGCAAACAAGTGGAGGACTTTTATGCGGCACAAAAGCCCTCCGGCAGTTTCAAAGGCTGCGCCACCTTCCGCGACTGGCGGGAGTTGATTGCCCGCAAGGACATTGACGCCGTGATGATTTCCACCCCGGACCACTGGCATGTGATCATCGCCCTGGCGGCGCTCAGGGCGGGCAAGGATGTTTCGTGTGAGAAGCCGCTGACGCGCAACATTGCGCAGGGCCGGCTATTGGCAGACACGGTGAAGAAGCAGCAACGCGTGTTTTGCACCGACAGCGAATTCCGTTCCGACCGCTGGTGTCACCATGCCGCCCAGGTGGTGCGCAACGGGAAGCTCGGCAAGCTGCAGCGGATTATCACTGGCACCCCGAAGGAGTCAACTTTACCGGCACAAGCGGAAATGCCCGTGCCTGAGGAACTGGATTACGAGATGTGGCTCGGCCCGGCGCCCAAAACGCCCTATACGGAGAAGCGGGTGCATCCCCGCCACGATGATCAAGGCCGGCCGGGCTGGCTTTGCATCCACGACTACGCGGATGGGATGATCGCCAATTGGGGGGCGCATTTGAACGACATTGCCCTGTGGGCCAACAACACCGAGCACACCGGCCCCATCGAAGTCGAAGCCAAAGGGACTTTTCCACCCGCGGGGAATCTGTGGGACATCCTCCAGGAATTCGAAGCCAATTACCTGTTTGCCAACGGCGTGCGACTGACCTGCAAGAGCGACAAGCCGTACATTCGCTTTGAGGGCACGGAGGGTTGGATGCAGATTGACTACCCAAGTCACGTGGAGGTGCAGCCCGAAGCGCTGCTGACCTGGCAGCCCGGTCCAGGCGACATCAAGTTGCCCAGCATGACCAGCGAGAAACGCGATTTCCTCGACGCCGTAAAGTCGCGCCGGCAACCTCAATATGATGCTGAGGGCGGCCATCGCAACGCGTCGCTCTCCCACCTGGCCCTGACCTCCATTGCGCTGGGGCGCAAGCTGAAATGGGATCCCGCCACGGAGCAGGTCACCGGCGACGAGGAGGCCAACAAGCTGCTCCAGCCCAAACCGCTGCGCGCACCCTGGACGATATGAAAGCGATCCTGGCTATCTGCGTCGGCCTGATAGGCCTGGCATTGGCTGCCGCTGACCTCGGCGGCCAGAGTCCTCCGGCGCACGCCTTCTTCGCCTTCGACAATGGCGTGGGGCGCGGGCAGTGGCCGCCCGCCCAACAGGCAAGGGTGCTCAAGGAACTCGGCTACGACGGCATCAGCTACACCGACGCCACTGACATCACGAATCGGCTGGAAACGTTCAGAGCGCTGGGGCTGAACATCTTCGCGCTCTACATCCAGGGCTTCATGGACAAGCCGGTCCGTTACGAGCCGGGACTGACGAATGCCATTCGCCGGCTCAAGGGCACTGACACCATGATCTGGCTCACTGTCCGTGAAATGCGCGGCGAGCACGATACGGAGGCGGCCACGCTGGTGCGGGAGGTCGCCGACCTGGCCAGCGAGTCCGGGCTGCGTGTTGCGCTCTATCCGCACATTGGGTTCTATGTGGCTACCGGGGAGGACGCGCTGCGCATCGCCAACCGGGCTGGCCGCACCAATGTGGGCGTCACCGTTAACTTATGCCACGAGCTCATGGCCGGGAATGGGGATCGGCTGGAGAGCATCGTTAAAGCCTGCGCGTCGCGCTTGTTTCTTGTCTCCATCAACGGCGCCGACCGAGGCACTACCGTCGAGCAGACGATCCAGCTTCTGGATGCGGGCACGTTCAACGTGCGCGGGTTTCTTGGCCTGCTTGACCGGGTCGGTTACATCGGGCCGATCGGCCTGCAATGCTACAACCTTAAGGGTAACCCCGAGGAAACTCTGAGACATTCCATGGCGGTTTGGCGTCGTTGGGGCGAAGCAAAGAGACCAGGCTCTGACACGCCGCGACCGAGGTAAAGGCGGCTGAGAACCTGCCAACCTTGCGGGAGGCAAACACCCCGCAGATTCCTCCTCTGGGGAGAGGGAGCCCCCCCCCCTTGACCGCGTCCGCTGCCAACTCGGAGCGCTCGATTCCCCCACGGACGGGCTGCAATTCCCCCCTTGGCATCCCCGGCTGGGTCGCCAATCAGCAAGACCCGGGGACGAGCCGTCCCCGCCCCTGCCGGGCACCGAAGGCAGATGGATGGCCAGCCTTCGAGTTGATCCCTTCTCGCCTGGCTGCCGCTCAGTTGCCGTTGCGCACACGATAGAACATGCCCGGGCCGGTCGCCGGGCGCGGATCGATGACCCGCACACGCGTTCCGGGGCTATTCGTGATGAGCAACGTCGGCCACTGCGCCAGCGGCAGACCAGCGTCCGTGCTCGAGACAACAGTCAGGGTCTGCCCGGCGGCGGTGAGAATATCGAATTGGAAGCCGCCGACGCCCAAGAACGCGTTAGTCAAGGCCGGCAGCACGCCGCCGCCGCCGGTGTTCAGGCTGAAATCTGTAGCAGTGGCGCGATAGGCCAGGGTGGCGTAATTGGCGTTTGAAACGCCAACCATATGGTAGAAGGTGACAGTCGCGGTATAATTAGAATTGGGCTGCAGGGTGTTGGCGGGGATGGTGACGCTGGTGGCGGTGCCGCTCAACGCACCGACCGCCCCCGGGTCGGCTGTCTGCCAGACGTCGTTGCCAATGACGACGTGGATATAGTCCGAGGCGGTGCCGCCCACGAAGGCATCCCAGCCGAGCGTGAAGGCCTGGGCGGCATTCACCGATTGGGCGGCGGCGAAATTGTTAATGTGCGGAGGATTCGGCTGCGTCATCCCCGCGGGCAACACCACCTGCACGGTCTGGTTTGAGGCCGTGGCGTTGACATCGAACGTGTAAGTCCCCTGGGGGAAGGCCGCCTCTAAGGCATTGGATGACTCGGAGAAGTATATGAAGTAATAGCTTTCGTGATGGAGGAAGTTCTGCGTGAGATTGGACACGGCCGCAGTGGGCATGGTCAGCTTGATGGAAGTAGCCGTCCGATTGGAGGCGAGCGTGCTGCCACCGTTGAAGAAATACGGCGCGTTGGTGGCCACCACGGGCGAAGCCGCCGAATACTGGTTCCAGTAGTACACCTTGCCGACGGTGAACGTGGTAATGGCATTGGTGCCGGACCCGCCGGACCCGGTGCCCGTCGTAAAGGAGCCTGTGGATTCTACCGGGTTGCCATCCGGATCTTCTCCGCTCACCAGCCAAGTGATGCTGCGGTTGAGAGGGAAAACCGGCAACGGCGCGCACGTCAAAACGGTGCTGCTGCTGTTCCAGGTGGATGTGGTAGGGTAAAATCCCGGCGGACTCACGGAGTAGAATGCCGCCGAGGTCACGTTGGTGTCCACGGGCCCGCTAAACGTGAAGACCACCTGTGCGTTCAGTGGAACCCCCGTGGCGCCGTCGAGGGGGTTGCTGGAGACGGTTACTTGGGCCTGCGCATACCCAGCCAAGAAGAGCAAGGCAGCGATGCACCCAAGCGGAATAGAGAGAATAGACTTCCGGTTCATAGTAATCTTCGTAACTGATCGTAGTTTGTATTATTCCAACTCAATTCCGGCCGCGCTATCAACCGGAACTGATGGGGCTCATTATACCGCAATCTGCCAAACCGTCAAGTTGCCAAGCGGGCGGGGTTGGCCAACGCGGCGGATGCAAGACTGACGCGCACAAGGTTCGTGCTACTAAAGACCGAACCAACATCCCAGGGAAAGTGCCCCGACCTATGTCCTTTTCAGCCAAGCGACAGATTCTCACCCCTTCCTAAAGTCATTATCGAACTTCTTCTTGAGGCGCTTGATTACGAGGCGAGCTGCTTCATCCGGGGTGTTCACAACCCAGCCAGACATCTCCCAGCCTCCCTTGTATTTGTAGTCTGCGGTCCAGATTCTCTCTCCATCACCCTTCTTCACAACGATGAGCATCATGCTATTCTGCCAAGTAATCGCTCCGCCGGAGCTAACAGATTATTTATCACGATTGCAGCCAAGCCTGAGCCTCTCTGACAGCTTTTAGCATTCAATAGGGTTTCTATTTTGGCACGAAAACTGAGAACCTTGATTTCATTGAGCAGAATCGTGTTTTGGATTCCTTAGGCGAGGATTTAGGGTGTTTCTGGCCCCCCGACACCCTGAATCGTGGACCACAAACACCGCACGGCAGGCATAATGAGAATTGCTGGTGGAGGACGGCATTCGATTGCTTTGAGCCGGCGGGCCAGCGACGGGGCCTTCCTGGCGGTGCCCTCTCCGCCGCCCCTGTGCCCCTGCTCCCAACTCACCGGCCGGTCAGCCTTGTTTGACGCTTTCCGGGACTGCCCCTTTCATTTGGCCCTGGTTCTCATGAAGCATTCGCTTTCCCTTCCTTCTTCTGGTGGAGATCATCCTTCCACTTCTTGACGTTGGGGGCCTTCTCGTAAATCTCGTCCATCAGCTCTTTCGTGTCTTGCGGCGTCCGGGTAACCTTGGGGCGCAGAAAGACCATCAACTCGACTTCGCGGCTGGTCTTGTCCTTCTTGTTGAAGAGCCACTTCAGCCCGGGGATATCTCCCAGCAGCGGAGTCTTGTACAAGGTGTCCGAGATTTGTCTCTGGATGATGCCGCCGAGGACCAGCGTCTGCCCGTTCTTCGCCGTGAGATCAGTGCGGAAGTTGCGCGTGTCAAATACCGCTCCATTGAGCACGGTCACTCCGGGGACGACGACGGACGACTCCGCGTGAATCTTGAGCTCCACGTCCCCGGTGTTGTTGATGCGCGGCGTGACTTCAAGAATCACGCCGACATCCTTGTATTCGAAGTTCTGGCTCAAACCGATGGACCCACTGTTCTGGCTGGCGGTCAGGATTGGTATCTGTTGCCCGACGAACAGCCGGCCGGTTTCATTGTCCCGGATGTTGATTTGTGGTTCTGCCAGCACGCGGGCATCGGTCGTCTTGTGGAGGAATTGGATCAGGAAGTCCATGCTGATCGTGCTGTCGAGGACGCCCGAGCGAAGGGTGGTGAGGGATTGAGCAACGGCGGTGGAGTTGGGGGTATTAACCGAAGTCAGTCCGCCGTAACCTTGTTGCCGGTTGGCGCTGCCGTGGCCGATAATGGAGTTCTGGTAATCATCGGCGCTGAAGACCTGGCTGCCATCGGGCGACCAACGGACACCCAGTTTGTCCAGGAAATCACTGGCGACTTCGACCAGCCGGGCCTCGATCAAGACCTGGTCGGTGGGAGCATCCAACTCCTCGACCAGCTTGAGGACCTGGGGGAAGAAGTGAACATTGGCCGAGACCAGCAGAGCATTGCTGCGCTCGTCGGCCACCGCGCGTACGCGGCCCACGAGGTCGCTCACGGCCCGCGCCGCCTGGCGTCCGTCCGTGCCGCGCGTGTTATCCGGCTGTCCGCCCAGCCAAGGGAAATAGCCTTCTTCCTTTGTTGCTCTTTCCAGCTCGAAGTTCGGCTGGGAAGCCGTCCGCAGCGGTTGTTGGGGGTTGGCGGGAGCGTTGGGTTGGGGCTGCGCGTTGCCTCCTCGCAATGGCGGCGAACCGTTTTTCGCGAACAGGATGTTGAGGCTGTTGGCAACGACTGAGGCCTTGGCGAACTTAAGGCCGATCCGCAAAGTACTTTCGCCCGCTTCCGAGGGGCGGTCTAATTGTTTGAGAACCTCTTCCACGACCGCCAGGTTCTCTTTGGAATTGGAGGTAACGATGATGACGTTGGCGTATGGCTCGCTCGTAATGCGGACTTTCCCATAGAGCCGGCCCACGTCCCGGTCGGTGTTCGACTCCTGGTTATCATAATAATCCCAATAAGGCCGCTGCTGAGTCTTCTTCAGGAAGAGCTCGTTCAGGACATCTTCGAGATCGACCGCGCTGACGTATTTCAGCGGGAAGATCTTTGGCGCCAGCCCGTCGTCGTTGACCGGTTCATCGAGTTCCTTGATCATCTTCTCGATGCTGTTCATCTGTGTGGGCGGCGCCTGGACAATCAGGCAGTTGCGGCGGCGGTCGGCCACTACGCTCATCTTGCTCGGTCCTTTGGAGCCGGATCCCATCGAGGAGTAGATGAAATAGGGATACCGGGACGAACTGTCCTGATCCTTGTTGAGGTCCTGCAGCTGTTTGGCGACGTCCTGGGCATCGGCGTTCTTCAGCGTGAAGGTGCGCGTGGTCTTCTCCATCGCGTCTTCCGTGTCCAAGCCGTTAACCAGTTTCGCGATCGTCCGGTAGTTGGCTTCGCTCGACAGGATGATCAAGGAATTGGAGCGCTCGTTGGCGGCGATTTCAACCGCCTCGCGCGACGATCGCCCGCCGCTTCTTTGGTAAAGCGGGCCGATTTCCTTCACCAGGTCCGCAGCGTTGACATTCTTCAAGGAGATGACGCGCACGGCCACGTCCTGGGGCTTGTCGGTATCCAGAATATCAAGGAGCTGCCGCACCTCGGGCATCTTCGATTTCGGGGCAGAAATAACGAGCCGGTTGGCCGTCTTATCCGGCCAGATGCGGACTTGCTGACCGGAGGCCGGCGAGCTGCCGCCGGCTGACGGGGCGCTTTCGCTGCTGGGGGGGCCACTGCTGCCCGGGGGCGAGCCCCCCATCGGCATCGGGCCAGAGGACGAAAACGAGACGCCGCTGCTCGGCGGGCGCGAGGGTTTTGCGGGCGCCCCGCCGCCACCCGATTGCGCATTCAGGATCAAGGTCAGGAGGCTACCCAATTCCTCGGCGTCTCCGTGTTTCACGGCATAGATTTCGATGACCAGGCCCGAGGCGGGAATATCGAACTCCTGGATCAGCTCAGCGAACAAGCGCAAGTTCTCGTTGTAGTCGGTGATGATAAGCTGGTTGGCCCGCTCATCGAGATCAATCGTTCCCTTGTCCGAAAGGATCCCACGAACCTTTTCCCTGAGTTCGGCCGCCTGGATGTGGGCCAGGGAAAAGAACTTCACCAGCCGCTGCCGGCCCTCGGGGATATCTTTACGGGAGGGGTCCAGCAACTCGGGGTTCAGCTTCGGCTCCTTACCCTCGGGCATGATGAGGATGGCGTTGCTCGATTCAACCGCAGCGAATCCTTCCAGCGCCAGGGCGCGATAAACGAGGTTAATGGCCTCTCGCGTGGACATTTTCTTGGTGCTCATGATGGTCAATTGACATTGCGCCTGGGGATGTTTGACCACGCTCTTCCCCGTCGTTTGCGAGAGCCACTGCAGGACCATGTCAATGTTCGCTCCTTGAAAGCTGACCTGGATACCATCTGCCGCCGGGGCCTGGTCCGGTTTGGGCTGGCGGTTCTGGTTTGTCTGAGCACCACTCTGGTCGGGAGTCTTTGGCACAGCGGATTCGACGGCCGCCGGAGCGTTGGTCACGGCCATCCCGGCCACGCCTTGGGCGTTGCCTGTTTGGGCCTTCGTCGGCGCGTCTTGCGCCTGGGTATGCGCCGCTAAGAGCCCGATGAGCAGGACGCTGGCTAAAGTCAGTGTGGTCTTCATGGAGAATTTTCCTTTGGTTTAGTCATGAGCGATTCGCCTCCGAACCCTGAAAAAATGGTAAGCTCCTGTGGCTGGCCGTCTTGTTCCACCAGGACCCGGTTGGTGCCGATGCGGAGCAGTTTTAGGCCACCCAATTCGTCACCTTCTTTAACCAGGCCGGTTTGGCCATTGGGGGCGCGCAAAAAGGCGACGTCGCCGGCAATGCCCAGCAAACCCATCGGGAGGGGGCGGATGATTGGGCCCAGGATTTCGCTGTCGTTAACCCTATCCACGCGCGCGAGGATGGAGGGCGCTAGTTCGGGAGGCCTCATTCCGGCCGGACCCCCGAAAGGACTCATTCCCATCGCCACCATAGCCGGGCGTGGCCTGATGTTCGTCCCTTTTTTCCCCAACTCCGGCACGGCGGCGGAATTCGTTTCCCTTTTGCCTGGGGCCTGGTCGGAGGCGACGTTCGTGCCGCTCCAGGCGGCCTGCCGGATTAAGTCAGAATTCGTCTCTGTCCTCGGCGTGCCCGTAGTCGCAGCGTTTGTTCCTTTGCCGGGGTTTTGAGCCCCGGACAGCATCGTGTTCGTGCCCGACTTAGCCGCGGCTGGAGCGGTAGCGGAGTTCGTGGCCTTCCCCGAGGCCGGCGCGTTGGTATCTGATGCCAACGTCGGCAAGGCGGGAATGGTCACATGAGCCAGGGGGTCACTGTGCCCGGCGAGGCGCCCAACCTGGTAGAGCAGCAGAGCTACCAGAGCCGCACAGAAGATCTTCAACACCGGTTCCAAACGCTCAAGCATTGGGCACCCCCTCCGGCTTCCACTGGTCGAAATCCAATATTAAGATCGTGAGGCTTACTTTGACGATCCCCGGCCGCATATCCGTGGTCAGTTGGACTGAATCGATGATGAGCGGATAGCCCACACCTTCCAGGCGATTCAGCAAGCCCACCACGGCGGAGACTGAACCAGTGCCTTCGATTTGCATCGAAACCAGTTCTCGGCTCGAAGGGCGGGCGGGCGTCTCGCGCACCGGACCGAGCTGTACGCCGCCACCCATCGCCGCCTTTTGGATGGCTGCGCTCGCCTCCGCAACCACCGTCGCGTGGGACAGCTTCGCCGGGTCCATGCGGAAGGTCTCCATCATCTTCTTGGCAGCGAGGCTCCGATCTTCGTAAAGCCGGATTTCCTGTTTGAGCGACTCGGCCTGACGGACCAGTTTCTGATACTCCGCGCGCTGATTGCCAAAGAACTTCCAGCCTGGCTGACCACCGAAGTAAAGGAAGCAAATCGCAATCACCGCCGCGCCGAGACGGATGGTTCGTTTTTCACTACGGGTTAGTGTGCGCATGAAATTATTCCCTTATGTCCCAGGCATAGGCGGCCCGATCGAGATCCGCCTTCCCGCCCCCGCAGGGGGCGGACCGGCGGGAAAGGACGGACCGCCAGGTCCCATTCCCGGGAACGAGCCTCCTGGCATTTCTTTAGGGCGGGTCTTTGCTTTTTCTATTTCTTCAGCCGTAGGGCCGATGGCCAGCGCCGCGCGCGTGCTGGCGGATTTCAGTTGGGCGCTGATCCGCACAACCACCTTTTGGCGGTCGGGTGAAGGTATTTGCTCTTCGACGGTCACGTTGGCAAAGAAGCCGGACTCGATGAGCTGGGAGCGAAACCCACTAACTTGCGTGGAGTCTTTCATGGAACCTCGCAGGGAGAGGTCTCCGCTGCGATTCATGGACAGCGAGTCAACCCGGGCTCCCTGCGGTGCGGCCTTGGCCAGGAGGTAGAGAGCGTCCAGATAGGGTGGCTGGTTCTGCTTCAGGTAGCGAAGAAAGTCCAGCTCCCGATCGATCATGGCCAAACGAGTCTTGTCCGCCTGAATGGCGGAGAGCCTCTTTGTAAGGCGGGGCTTGAGCAGCAGGGCTTCCGCGTACGGGAGGGCGAGCGCAGCCAGAAGCAGCAACGCCGCCACGGCGGCCCATTTCAATGGAGCCCGCCGCGCCACGCGCGTCGTGCCATTGCCGGGCGTTAGCTGGATAACCAGGGGCGGACACGCCCTCCTGTTCTCGACGGTGGTTTTGAGGCCCAGGATCGCAGCCGAACGGCCTTCCCCGGATGGCGGCTCCAGTATCTCGCACCGCATGCCACCACCCAGTCGCCCCGTCAACTTAGCGGGCAGGTCCCCGAGGTGGGCGCTTTTGCCGCTGAGGTAGAAATCCTGTCCGCTCCAATGACCCTTGATGGCCCCCGCGAGTGAATCCACCGCACCCTCCAGCGCGGCTTGGACCCTGGCTCCGGCCTGCCCATCTGCAGATGATGCCTGCCCCCATCGGATCTTCAGCTTCTCCGCTTCGGCGCGGCCGACCCCAAGTTCTTGTTCGATCGCGCGGGTGATGTTTTCCCCGCCCCAAGGTAGAATCCGGACGGCCGTGGGCACACCCTTATCAAAAGACATCAGTTCGGAATGATGACGCCCGATGTCCAACAGCGCACAGGTCCCAAGGGATTGTGGCCGGAGTGATTTGCGCACCATGCCTGCCAATGTGAACACGGGGACCACTCCGCACCTGGAGAGGATCTCGCCATATTCTTCGATCACTTCTTTCTTCACTGCCACGACCAGGAAATCCTGCTTGCCGACGGAAGCGGCACCGTCGGCGTTAGGCAGTTGCTGGTAACCCCACGCCAGCGCCTCCGGAGGAAGCGGGAATTCGCTCTCGATCTGGAGCAGCAAGAGCTGCCGCAGGCTTTCCTTCGTCACGGGAGGGAGAGTGAGGCGCCGCAGCGAGACCCCCCTGGCTCCAACAGCGCACCAGGCCTTCAGACGGGGTTGCCAAAGCTCTTGCTTCAGAAAGCCCTGCAGGGTGAGGATCAATTTCTCTTGGCAGGCCTCGCTGAGCCGCCCGTTGGGCAGCCGCTCCAATGGCAATTCCAAGCCGGCTTCCCCCCTGAGCGCCTTGAGTGAGCTCTGGCCGATCTCGAGATATGCACACGTTGAATTCATTAAGTAACCCTCTTCACAGGTCGTCCTCGCGGTAGGAAAGGGTGGTCAGGTCATGCAGACCCACTCGCACGATCTCCTGGATGCGCTGTCGCGCTCCGCTGGAGGTTACCTTTCCTTCGCTGAGAATGCGGTACGTCTCCGAGCGGGCGCTCACCTGTGGCGCCACCTGCTTGAAGATGTCGCGGGTCATGCCCGGCACTTTCAAGAGCCAGGCGATGTTCGGCAAGAACCCATTGGACTGCCGAAATGAAATAATCGCCTGCGCCAGCTCACGGCTCACCCCCGGCAGGCAGGCCAACACCTCCAGGCTGGCCGTGTTGATATTGATGGCGCCGACCAGGTCCGGGCTTGATTGCGTGGTCAAGTCGTCGGCAATGTCCATCAGTAAACTCTCACTCACCACTTTGGGTCCCGGCGGGCCTGCGGCGCGCACATTAGGCGGCTGGCCGGGCGGCGGTGGACCTGATTGGTTTTGATCAGGTGGAGCCGGTTGGCCCTGCGCCGGCGGAGTGGCGCCCAGGTTGGCGCCCGGCTGATTTTGATTCACCGCCGAGACCTCCAGAAGGTCGGCGATGCTCTCGAAGCGGTTGTTGCCGCGGTAAGCCACCATCGCCTTGGCGATGTCGGAAGTGATTCCGCGTATGGCCGTGAGCGAGCGTTCGTCCGCCGACTGTATGTTCACCCGATCCCCGCCGGTTGCGCTCACATCTTTGACCCCGGAATCCAGAGTCAGGAGCCCCGCCCAGCCAGTATCCATAACGCCGGGCCCATCGTCGTCGCGATCATCCGCCGCGGGTTCGAACAGGCCATTCAGATGAATATCATCCTCGCGCAGGAGTTGCGGGGAGACCCCTCGCACCATCAGCAGTTCACGGATCGTCTGGAACGGCCCATTGCGCGGCTGGTAGGGAGGGCGCAGGGAAACGTAGTAATCCGATTCGGCCCCGCCCGGCGTCACCTGGTTGTCTTCGTCGCGCCAGTCCATGATCGCCGCCACCAACTCCGGAGTCATCCCATAGAGCTTCGCCAGTGCATCGGCCGCCGCCCCATTCAAGTTGAGCCGGCTCTCCTCGTCGCTCACACCATACATGACCCCGCCGCCTTCATCCGCGCGTCCGCGCCGGAGCACGCGGAATTGGCCACGCCCAAAAGCGACATCGCGGAAGTGCTCCGGGGCATTGTGCAGCCCGCCGCTATGCTGGGTGCCGCTGCGGGTGCGTTCCCTACCTTCGTTATACAATAGCGCCTTGGCCTTTTCGACGCCGGCCAGCGCAAGGTAATGCGCCTGGATCCGATCGCCATAGTTCTTCACAACCAGCAAGTCCATCCGGGCCGTGTGCAGCACCCCGATCACAACGACCGACAGAATCGCCAGGCACCAAAGCACGCCGACCAGGACTGAGCCACGTCGTCTCATCTCAGTTCCTCCCCCCGCCGGCCGCCGCCGACATGGCCTGGCTGTTGGTATCGGCCCCACCCAATGAACTGGAAGACGAATTCGCGGCCAGGTTCAGCCGGGCCACGGTCTGGAACACCAACGGCGGTTCGGTAACGCTCTTTTCCTGCGGTTCCGCCGCTTTGGCTTTCGGGTTGGGATCGAACTTGAGGGTAATGCGCACCGCCTCGGGCATCCCCGACAGATTGCTGCGCTCGCGCAAGGAACTCTGCGCCTTCGCGCGTCCCCGAACCTCCCCCCAGTTGTCATACCAATCAAAACCGTCATAGTATTCGAATCGAGCCCCAAGGAGGCCGCGCGCGAGTTCTTCACGCCGCCCGCCGGAGAGCGGATCGAGTGCGATCGTCGGGTTCCGACGCCGCCAAAGCACCAACTGGCCGGACTCCGCATCCTTATCCACATAGAAACTGACCTGGCAATAATCTCCTTCACGGGACCGGCGCGGCGTATAGTTGTGCGTAGCAAAATCCAGGTTGTCCGCTTCGAACTCACCTAACATGCGGTGCATTCCCAGGAATTCAGACTCCTTGGCCAGCGGGCAGGCGCAGCGGAGGTCCGCGGTCATCAAGGCCATCGCTACACGGGCGTTCTGGAGGACCGCCGCCCGGGGTTCAATCAGCTTCTGGCTCGACACCGCCGCATTCAAACACAGATACGAGCTCGCCACGATCATGGCCATCAGTGCCGCACTG
>SESG01038054.1_pt1 | contig 13532 bp, 12 predicted proteins | sample 3171421 | NCBI WGS metagenome assembly SESG01 (sample SAMN10866946, study PRJNA518727) | freshwater metagenome | biome: subpolar coniferous forest; feature: holomictic lake; material: water; isolation source: holomictic Lake 227, 6 m and 8 m depth | place: Canada: near Kenora, Ontario | collected... | reverse complement strand
TGGTTTGCTCGCCCCGCGACACGTCCATCTGACCACGGTCGGCTTGCCCATGGTGCCAACGCCGAGCCCGGTCCCGGTCTTCCCGGCTAACCCGGTGGTGGGCCTCAATATTACCAACCTCGGCGGCGACGTCTCGCTCAAACTTCCGCTCTCGGCCCAGCCGGCCCAATACATCGTCGTGTTCGGCGCCAGGCCCCAAAGCCCCGGCGTGTCCTATGTTGACCACTACACCTTCCTGGGTTTGCTCCCCGACCCGGAAGGCGGCGTGTGCGACATCACCGAACTCTACCTTGCCAAGTTCCACCTGCTGCCCGTCGGCAAGCGCATCTTCATCCGAACCGTGCAGCAAATCAACGGCTGGCGCGACCTGCCCCAAACCATCTCCGCCCGCATCCCCGCCCAGTAGGCCAAGCGCCCGCTCAAGCCGGCCCAACGCCCCCGGTTTCCAGCCCATCCCATCGTTGTGCCTGCCCGATCCGCGCCATATCCCAACCTACACCCCCTCTATACCCCCAGTATTCCCCCTCTAAACCCCTTGTAAGCCACTACTATACACGATACCGGGGGTTTACAAGGGGTATAGAGGGGGAGTAGAGGGGGATATGCCGATGTGCTGCTGGGGCTGAGCGCGGGCAGTTCCGCCTCGCTGCGCCCCCCCGTCGCGTTCTCGCAAGAAAGTGACATGCTCGGAGAAATCGTTCTGTTTATCGGTATAGTGATTAGGTACGATCCCAAAGAACGCGCGAAGGTTTTACAGGAAACACTATGAGCAAAGAGACCCGTGTTAGCCACCCCATATACAGCCTCCTGCCCACGGAAGTTGAGGGGTTCGATGCTCTGGCCGAGCTGGCCCTGGATATGCGCTGGTCGTGGAACCATTGCGCCGACGAGGTGTGGCGCCAGCTCGACCCGGTGCTGTGGGAACTCACGCAGAACCCTTGGGTGGTCTTGCAGACGGTCTCACGGGATCAACTGGAGCGCGCGCTGGCGGAACCTGGCTTCCGCAAGAAAGTAGATGACCTGCTGCGAGGCAAGCGCCAGGCGGCGGAGGCGCCAGCGTGGTTTCAGCAAAATCATTCGCAGTCTCCCTTGAGTTGCGTCGCGTATTTCAGCATGGAATTCATGTTGAGTGAAGCGCTACCCATTTACTCGGGCGGCCTCGGCAATGTGGCAGGCGATCAGCTCAAGGCCGCCAGCGACCTGGGCGTGCCGGTGGTCGGAGTGGGGCTGCTCTACCAACAAGGCTATTTTCGCCAGGTGATTGACAAGGACGGGGCGCAACAGGCCCTCTTCCCCTATAATGACCCGGGCCAGTTGCCGATCACGCCGTTGCGCCAACCGAACGGCGAGTGGCTGCGATTGGAGATCGCCTTGCCCGGTTACTCGGTCTGGCTGCGCGCCTGGCAGGTCCAGGTCGGCCGGGTCAAACTCTACCTGTTGGACAGCAACGACGCGGCGAACTTTCCGGCGCATCGAGGGATTACCAGCGAGCTCTACGGGGGCGGGCTGGAGTTGCGTCTCAAGCAAGAGTTGGTTCTCGGGATTGGCGGCTGGCGGCTGCTGGCCGCACTCGGCCTCCGGCCGGAAGTCTGTCACCTGAATGAAGGGCATGCGGCCTTCGCAGTATTGGAACGCGCCCGCAGTTTCATGCAAGAGACCGCGCAGCCCTTCGAGGTCGCGCTGGCCGCCACGCGGGCGGGAAACCTGTTCACGACCCACACAGCCGTCGCCGCGGGCTTTGACCGTTTCGCGCCGGCTCTTATCGAACAATACCTCGGCCGGTATGCGCAGGATAAGCTTGGCATTACCGTCCACAACTTGCTGGCCCTGGGCCGCCAGAATCCAAACGACTCGTCAGAGAGTTTCAACATGGCCTATCTGGCAATCCGGGGAAGCGGGGCGGTGAATGGCGTGAGTCGCTTGCACGGGAAAGTCAGCCGGCATCTCTTCGAGCCTCTCTTTCCGAACTGGCCAGCGGACGAAGTGCCCATCGGACACGTCACCAACGGAGTTCACATGCCGACCTGGGACTCGGCGGCAGCCGACGATCTTTGGACGGAAGCCTGTGGAAAAGACCGCTGGCTGGGGACGACGGAAAGCCTGGGGCGGGACATTCGCAGCGTCTCAGACGCCAGGCTCTGGCAATTTCGCACTGCCGCCAGCAAGTCGTTGATTGAGTACGCTCGCCAGCGCCTGGCCCATCACTACGCCGCGGCCGGCGCGTCGCCTGAGGCAGTGGAGCAAGCGAGGCATTTATTTGACCCCAACGCATTGACCCTTGGCTTTGCGCGACGCTTTGCGACCTATAAGAGACCAAACCTGCTGCTGCACGACCCGGAGCGACTGCTCCGCCTGTTAACCAATCCGCAGAGGCCGGTGCAACTCATCCTTGCGGGCAAGGCCCATCCCGCGGATGGGGCGGGACAGGCCCTGATCCAGCAATGGATACACTTCATCCGCCAGCCCGAGGTCCGTTCGCATGCGATCTTCCTCAGTGATTACGATATGCTCCTGACGGAGCATCTGGTCCAGGGGGTGGATGTCTGGCTGAACACGCCACGGCGGCCCTGGGAAGCGTGTGGCACGAGCGGCATGAAGGTGCTGGTTAATGGGGGCCTCAATCTCTCGGAGTTGGACGGCTGGTGGGCGGAGGCGTACGCCCCGGAGGTGGGGTGGGCGTTGGGGGACGGCCAGGAACACGACGATGATCCGGCCTGGGACGCGGTCGAAGCCGAGGCACTGTACGACCGGCTCGAACGTGAGGTGATGCCTGAGTTTTATGCCCGTAACGAACAGGGCATTCCCACCGCCTGGGTGGCGCGGATGCGGGAAAGCATGGCGCGCTTGACGCCGCAGTTCTCCGCCACCCGCACGGTGCGCGAATACACCGAGCAACACTATCTCCCGGCCGCTACCGCCTACCATTTGCGCATCGCTAATAAAGGCATAGTCGGCAGGCAAATGGTCGAATGGCGGCACAGCCTGGAACAGAAATGGGCCTTGCTACGCTTCGGTGAAATGAAGGTTGAGACTCGTGACGGGCAGCACCTCTTTGACATTCAAGCTTATCTCGACGAACTTGACCCGAAGGCTGTGCGGGTGGAGCTCTTTGCCGACGGAGTCAGCGGCGGCAGTCCGGTGCGGCACGAGATGAAGCTCGTTCGCCAACTGTCCGGTGCGTCGGGGGGCTATGTTTACAGCGCGGCTGTGTCTGCTTCCCGCCCACCCGCGGACTATACGGCGCGACTGATACCGCACTACGACGGCGTGGCGGTTCCTCTGGAGGCCGCTCGCATCTTGTGGCAACGATGATCTTAGCATGAAACTGAAGACTCCGAAGGCTTCGGGCGGAACCAAGGTTGTCTTCCTGTTCGACGTTGACAATACGCTGCTGGACAACGACCGCGTCATCGCCGATCTCAGCAAGTATCTCAAGCGCGAGGTCGGCCCCGAGCGGGCGCGGTGTTACTGGGCCATTTTCGAGCAGTTGCGAATCCGGCTTGGTTACGCCGATTACCTGGGCGCCTTGCAGCGTTTCCGAAGGGAGTATCCGCACGATCTGGGTCTGCTGGCCGTTTCACGTTTCCTCATAAACTATCCCTTTGCCGACCGCCTTTTCCCGAAATCACTCGACGTTATCAAGCGCGTTAAACAATGGGGAGCCGCCGTCCTTCTTAGTGACGGCGATGTGGTATTCCAACCCCGCAAAGTGGACCGCTCCGGACTTTATGAAGCGGTGGATGGGCACGCGTTGATTTACGTGCATAAGGAGCACGAGCTGGCGGACGTGGAAGCCCGGTATCCGGCGGACCATTACGTAATGGTGGACGACAAGCTGCGCATCCTGGCCGCCATCAAAAAGCAGTGGCGCTCGCGGGTGACCACCGTGTTTGTGCGGCAGGGACACTATGCCCGCGATCCAAAGATGTTGGCATCTCACCCGCCAGCCGACGTAAGAATCGACCGTATTGGCGATTTGTTAGACTACCAAATCCAGGAACTGCAAGCCCCTCTCGGCAACAGCACCCGGCGCATCTCTTGAGACCAGAAATGCGAGGCGCTGCGATACCGACCATGAAACCCGCTAACCCGCGAATTCTGACGATCAACGGCGGCTCTTCGAGCATCAAGTTCGCGCTGTTCGAGGCCGGGGACCCGCTCGAACGCGTGCTGGAGGGAAGCATCGATCGGATTGGACTGCCCGAGGCCACCTTGCGGGTGAAAGGCTTGAACCAGGCGGACAACTTCACGCGGCCGCTAGCGGCGCCGGACCACACGGCGGCGGTGGGCGTGCTGATGGATTGGATCGAGGAAAGACTCGGGCGGGTTGCGCTGACAGCGGTGGGGCATCGCGTAGTGCATGGAGGCCCGCATTACAGCGACCCGCAGTTAATCACCAGGGAAATGGTCGAGGAGTTGCGTCAGCTCACCCCATTCGACCCCGAACACCTGCCCGAGGAAATCCTGTTGGCCGAGGCGTTTCATCGGCGCTTTCCGAAGCTGCCGCAAGTGGCATGTTTCGACACGGCTTTTCACCACGACCTGCCGCGCGTGGCCCGGTTGTTGCCGATCCCGCGCCGGTATGAGGCGCTGGGGGTGCGGCGCTACGGCTTTCACGGCTTGTCCTACTCCTTCTTGATGGGAGAACTGGCTCGCCTGGCCGGAGCGGAAGCGGCCCAAGGCCGGATTATCCTTGCCCACCTCGGCAATGGCGCCAGCCTGGCGGCGGTGCGTGGCGGCAAACCCGTGGACACAAGCATGGGGTTCACTCCCACCGCCGGGGTGCCCATGAGCACCCGGTCCGGCGATCTCGACCCCGGACTGGTTTGGTATCTGGCGCGCAGCGAGAAGATGAGCGCGAAGCAATTCAACGAGATGGTCAGTTTCCAGTCCGGACTGCTTGGGATATCCGAAACCAGTTCGGACATGAGAGACCTGATGGAGTGCGAAGCGCAGGATGTGCGGGCAGCCGAGGCGGTCGCCTTGTTCTGCTACCAGGTGAAGAAATGGGTCGGTGCGTTCGCTGCGGCGCTTGGCGGACTGGACACACTGGTGTTCGCCGGCGGCATCGGGGAGAACGCGGCGGTGGTTCGCACCCGGATCTGCGACGGGCTGGGATTTCTTGGCATCGAACTCGAAGAAGCGCGCAACGCGGCGAATGAAGGCGTGATTTCCGCAACAACCAGCAGAGTCACCGTGCGAGTCATTCGCACGGACGAGGAATGGATGATCGCGAGCACGGTCTGCCGCGTGCTCGAGCTCGGGGCGGTGAAGAAAAGCGCATTGTGTGTGCAACCTGCATGATGCCGAGGCTGCACTCGTGCAAGTTGCAATGGTTTCACATCCCTCAGTGCTCACCGAAGGCGGCGCCAAAACACCTTAATTAGCTTGGATTAAAGAGGTTAGGGCGCAGCGCGCCAGGTTGGCCCTCCACTAGCTAAGGGACAGAGGAGAACTTACGAAAACAAGCATATCAACCTGGCAATGCCCAATATGAAACCCAATAGAACTTCCCATAACCAAAATAAAAAACCGGCCCGTGCATTACTGCCGGCCACGACTGCAGACCGCAATCAAGGCGGAATTGATTCTGCACCCTCAGCCGACGAGGTGGCCAGGAGGGCCTACTTCAGTTATGTGAACCAGGGTTCACTGCCTGGACACGATGTGCAGCACTGGCTGGAGGCCGAGGCGCATTTGCTCGCGGAACGGAACCTCACCCGGGTTCACGGTTTTCATAACCGGACGTAGAAAGGCAGGCTTATGGTACGAATTGTTACGGAGCTTTACGGAGCCAAACTCGGCGCGTCGGATGGCGAAATCGGCCATGTGAAGGATTTCTATTTTGACGATCAGATTTGGGCGGTTCGCTATGTGGTCGCGGACACGGGTTCCTGGTTAGCGGGGCGTCAGGTGCTCATCTCGCCCCATGCCTTCGGCAGTCTTCATCAGGACGGAAAGCTCCTGCACGTGAATCTAACCCGCAAGCAGATTGAGAACAGCCCTTCGATTGAGTCGCACAAGCCAGTGTCGCGCCAATACGAAGGGGAATACTACCGATATTACGGCTGGCCCTATTATTGGCAGGGTGACGGGTTGTGGGGCATGAGCGGCTTCCCGATTTTGGAACTGCCGGCAGCACCTCTCCCGAGCGAGCAGGCCTTTGCCAGCAACCGCTCCCCCGAAAGCGCCGATGCGCATCTGCGGAGCACACAAGCCGTGGGCGGCTACCACCTCCAGGCGAGCGACGGAATCATCGGCCATGTATGCGATTTCATGATGGATGCCCAGAGCTGGGCGATTCGCCAACTGGTCATCAAGATCGGACATCGGTTTTCCGGCAAGGAAGTGCATATACCGACGCGGGCGGTGGACCGCATCAGTTATCCGGACTCCACGGTGTTCGTGAATCTGACCAAGGAAGCCATCGAGCTGAGTTCCGCGCGCCAGTTGGCTCCGGTCGGTGCGGCTGACTGATTGACGAAGCCAAACCAACCAACGACCTGACAAAGAGCGACAGAATTGCAGTTATCGAATCATGAGCACCCCCATTATCGCCCGCGACCTAACCAAACAAGCCCCGCACAGCCCGCGCGAACGCCTCGCCGGGTTCGCGATCGCCAATCGTGCCGTGGATAAATGCCGCGCCAGCGTGGCGGGAACGCTGGGCGAATATCGTTACGATTGTCCGCTGGACAATGTGCTCTTCAGCTTCAAGGGCATCACCGGCGAGCAGTTCAAAACCGCCGTTCAGGCTTCGACAAATTACGAAGACGTCGGCGCTTGGCTGCAGACCAACGGCACGGCAAAGACGCCGGCTGAAATCAAAACGTGGTCCGATGAAACGGAGGCCAGCAGCCTGATGAAGAACCCGGCAACACGCTCTTACTTCATTGAGAGCTGCGCTGCGCTGGGGCTCAATCCGCAGATGAACAGCACGTTCGACTGGCTCGAAGCTGACGATCGCAAGACCTTCCGGCGCAAAACTCTGTAGCACTTCCTGCTTTCCACAACAAAACATCAAACCCGCATTTCAACTATTATTGTATGGCAAAAGTACTCGGCATCGATTTAGGAACCACGAACTCCTGCATGGCGGTCATTGAAGGCGGCGAACCCGCCGTGCTCGAAAACTCCGAAGGCAAACGCACGACGCCTTCCGTGGTGGCCTTCACCAAGACCGGCGACCGACTCGTGGGTGAGGCCGCCAAGCGGCAGGCTGTTACCAACTCCCGCAATACGATCTATTCGATCAAACGGTTCATGGGGCGAAAGTTTGAGGAAGTGCAGGAAGAAATCAAACGCGTCCCCTATAAAGTAGTCCGTGCCGCCAACGGCGATGCCGCGGTGGAAGTGGAAGTCAACGGCAAACCCAAGCAATTCAGCCCGCCGGAGATCTCGGCCATGATTCTTGGCAAACTCAAAGCGGATGCCGAGACGCGGCTGGGCGAGAAGATCACCCAAGCCGTCATCACGACTCCTGCCTATTTCAATGACTCGCAGCGCCAGGCCACGAAGGATGCTGGCCGCATCGCGGGCCTCGAAGTGCTCCGCATCATCAACGAACCCACGGCGGCCTCGCTAGCCTATGGTTTGGACACGAAGAAGGATGAGAAGATCGCCGTATATGATTTGGGCGGCGGCACATTCGACATCTCGGTGCTGGAACTGGGCGAAGGCGTTTTCCACGTTAAAGCTACTAACGGGGATACTCACCTGGGCGGCGACGACTGGGACAATCGCCTGATGGATTGGATGCTGGATGAGTTCAAGCGGGACCAGGGGATGGACCTGCGCAAGCAGCCAGATGCCTTGCAGCGCATCAAGGAAGAAGCGGAAAAGGCCAAGATCGCTCTCTCCAGCGAACAACAATATGATATCAACCTGCCGTTCATCACCGCGGATGCCAGCGGCCCCAAGCATCTGAGCCTGAAACTCACGCGCGCCAAAATGGAGCAACTCTGTGATGCGCTGTTCGAACGCACGATCGCGCCGGTGAAGGCTTGTTTGAAAGACGCTGACATCGCGGCTGGGAAGATCGATGAATTGGTGCTAGTCGGCGGCATGACCCGGATGCCGCGCGTGGTCGAAACGGCGCACACGCTGGTCAACAAACCTCCGCACCAGGGCGTCAATCCGGATGAAGTGGTGGCGGTAGGCGCCGCTATTCAGGCGGGCGTGCTCAAAGGCGAGGTCAGGGACGTAGTGTTGCTCGATGTGACGCCGCTGTCGCTCGGCATTGAGACTCTCGGCGGGGTATTCACCAAGTTGATCGAACGTAATACCACGATCCCGTGCCGCAAGGCGGAAACCTTCTCCACCGCCGCGGACAATCAGCCCGGCGTGGAAATCCACGTCTTGCAGGGCGAACGCCAGTTTTCCCGCGACAGCAAAACCATCGGCAAATTCAAGCTCGATGATATTCCGCCCGCACCACGGGGCGTGCCGCAAATCGAGGTCGGCTTCGACATCGATGCCAATGGCATCCTGCATGTCAGCGCCAAGGACCTTGGTACCGGCAAAGAACAGAAAATCACTATCACTGCCAGCGGCGGCCTCTCCAAGGACGAGATCGAGAAGATGCGCAAGGATGGCGAACTTCATGCCGAAGAGGACCGGAAGCACAAAGAAGAGCTCGAAACGCGTAATGAGGCCGACAACGCGGTGTATCGCACGGAGAGATTGTTAAAGGACAACCAGGAGAGAATTTCTGACGCTAACCGCAGCAAGATCGATTCCTGCCTTAACGAGGTGAAGGAAGCGCTCAAGGGCAGCGACGCTGGGGCCATCAAGACGGCCAGCGCAAAACTCAACGAAGCCTGGCAGGCCGTCTCAGCGGAACTTTACAAGGCGGCCTCAGAGAAGGCGCGCGCGGCCCAAGGCGCCGCTGGGGAACAGTCCGAAACACAACCCGAAGCGGGCGGCGCTCCGGAAGGCAGCAAGGAAGCCGAAAGCCCTATCATCGACGCTGAAGTTGTGGAAGAAAAGAAAGCTGTGTAGCCCGATGCGATAATGGACACCATTCGGCTCCCATCGGCGCGGTAGATCGTACGGCGCCAAATAGACCAATCAAACAACAAACAAAGTAAGAATTACAACAATATGAAACATTCGAATAGCACACTCGAGGAGGCCCCAACAATGTATGAAACCGAAAATGACATTTCGAAGGAGCGCCGGTCGGCACTGAACGGACTCATGAACCAGCGGCTGGCGTCCGCCGTCGATCTGCAGACGCAGATGAAGCAGGCGCACTGGAACGTCAAAGGCCCGAGCTTCATCGGTCTGCATGAACTATTTGACAAGGTGGACGAAGCCGTAGAGTGCTACGTGGACATGATTGCCGAGCGCATCGTGCAACTGGGCGGCATCGCCGAGGGCACAGCACGCGTGGCTGCGTCGCGCTCGCGGCTCGAAGAGTATCCGCTAAATATTGCCGACGGCCTGGCCCACGTCGAAGCCGTTGCCCGGGCTCTCTCCACCTTCGGGCACGAGGCCCGGACCACGATCAATGAGGCGGACGAACTGGATGATGCCGGCACGGCAGATCTGTTCACCGAGATCTCGCGCGGAATAGATAAGTGGCTGTGGTTTGTTGAAGCCCATTCCCAAGCCGCGAAATAACCGGCGGGAACCGTAATAATATGAGCCAAATCCCTGTTTTCCCAAGAACCGTTCACCGCCAGCGGCCGCATTCCAAGGCAGCCACCCAAGGTTCGACATTCCAAAAGCGGGATAGTACTTTCTCTCAATCCCGCGACCTGCGCGAGGACCGTGGCTCGCGCCAGATGAAAACGTCGCATAACCCACAGACTCTTCCTCACGCTCGGTAACTATTAGCCTATGAACCCGAACCCGCTGAAGGAAGGTGTCCTATCCGAAAACTCCGCTGGCATCGGCACAGTAACCCCTAAGATGGTGCGCCAACGCGCGGCCGAATTGGCTGTCATCGATGGTCGTTCCGAACAAGACGTGTCGAAACCAGAATGTGAAGAGGCTCGACGGGAGCTGACGGGCGAGCCGGACACGAATCCCAAAGAAGCTGCTCTTGAATCAGCGCCCGAATCCGAACGCTGGAACCCCGTGCCAGGCTCAAGCGGACACAAAGTGCCAGCGGCTCCCAGCGAGGATGAGGATGAGGAGGGGCGGAGCGCAAATGAACAGCTCGTCGAAGTCGGCGTTGCCGATGCGGAACACGATCGGATGGTGCAGGCCGCCCGAGCAGCCGAGAAGAAAGACGGACATGAACCCTGATAAGTCGCTTATGCTGATCAAATTACCTACCGAGAAAACCGTGAGTGAAGCTGCGGCGGCCCTGCAGGCCGCCGTGGCAGCCAACCACTTTGGGGTTATGCAGGTCCACAACCTCAAAGAGACGATGGCGAAGAAGGGCGTGGAGTTTGCCCGCGAATGCCTGATTTTCGAGGTATGCCAGCCGCAACAAGCCAAGAAGGTGCTTGATGAGAACATGAGCGTCTCCACCGCACTGCCGTGTCGGATATCCATTTATGAAGAGGGCGGTAAAACCATCCTGGCTAGTTTGAAACCAACCGCTTTGCTCGCGATGTTCAACACGCTGCAACTGAAAGGGGTGGCACAGGAAGTGGAAGACACGATTGTCAAAATCATGAAGGAAGCGGCGTCGGCTTGATTGGCTGGGGCGTTGAAGTTCCCGATGGCGCGGCATCCAGGTGAATAAATGAAAATCTCTCTGAAGCCTAAACATCTGAAACGATACAAGGACATAGCTCTCCTACTGATCAAGCATGGCCGGTCGGATGTTGTGAAACATGCCGGACTGCACGACACGCTGGAACTAGATACAGCGGTGGAGGCAACGGGGGGTGCGTCAAATGCGGATGAACTGGCGCAAGACCTGGAGAAGATGGGGCCAACTTTTATCAAGCTCGGTCAACTCCTGTCCACTCGCGCGGATTTTCTTCCACCGGCTTATATCCATGCGCTGACACGATTGCAGGACCAGATCGATCCCTTTCCGTTCGAACAGGTGGAAGCCATCGTCTCCACCGAGTTGGGGGTGCGCATCTCCAAGGCATTTTCAGAATTTGCGGAGAAGCCTCTGGCGACGGCGTCGTTGGGCCAAGTCCATCGCGCGACCATGCATGATGGTCGGGTGGTGGTGGTGAAGGTGCAGCGGCCTGGAATTCGGGAGATTATTGCGGAGGACATAGAGGTGCTGGAAGAGATCGCGGCGTTCCTGGATAAGCACACGCCGTGGGGCAAACGCTACGAGTTTGGCAAGATGCTCGAGGAACTGCGCCGGAGCCTGTGGCGTGAGATGGACTATCGCCAGGAAGCGCGCAACCTCAGCACTTTAGGCGCGAACCTGCGGGAATTCCCACAGATCATCGTGCCGGCTCCGATCGAGGATTTTACCACCTCGCGCGTGTTGACCATGGAATTCATCAGCGGAAAGAAAATCACCGAACTTAGCCCTCTGGCTCGTCTGGACTTTAAGGGAGCCGATCTGGCGGAAGAACTCTTTCACGCCTATCTCAAGCAAATCCTTGTGGACGGATTTTTCCACGCCGATCCCCATCCCGGCAATGTCTTCCTCACGGACGATCATCGCATTGGCCTGCTTGACCTGGGCATGGTAGGCCACCTCACGCCGCGGTTGCAGGAGAACTTGCTTCAGTTGCTGCTGGCGGTAAGCGATGGCCGCGGCGATGATACCGCAAGTCTCGCGATCAAAATCGGGGAGCCAAAAGAAGATTTTTCAGAGCATCCGTTCCGCCAGAGCGTGGCGGGTTTGGTCAGCCAGCATCAAGGCTCGCACATGGACCAGATTCAAGTGGGACGAGTCGTCCTGGAAGTGACGCAAATTGCGGGTGATAACGGACTGCGCGTCCCCGCAGAACTGACCCTGTTGAGCAAAACGTTGCTCAACCTGGACCTGGTCGGTCAGACCCTCGACCCTAAATTTAATCCCAATGCTTCCATTCGACGCAACGCGGAGAAGATTCTGCAGCAACGGCTGTGGAAAGCGGTCTCGCCAACCAATCTATTCGGTGGGTTGCTGGAGATGAAAGACCTTCTGGCGCGGTTGCCAAGCCGGCTCAATCGGATTCTCGATGCAATCGCGCATAACGAGTTGAAGGTAAAGGTGGAGACGATTGACGAGGACGTAATCATTGAAGGGCTTCAGAAGATCGCCAATCGCATCACCCTGGGTTTGGTTTTGGCTGCGCTGATCGTCGGCGCCGCCTTATTGATGCGGGTGGAGACTCCGTTCCGCCTCTTTGGGTATCCCGGGTTCGCAATCTTATGTTTTCTAGGCGTGGGCGGAGGCGGTCTCTTCCTTATTTTTCGCATTCTGATGCATGATCGCCCTTCGAAAAAGTAAGGTCATTCGTCGTCAAAGGTTGTGATAACAAAGTGCGCAACCGCGGGCTCATTTGAGCCCGTCACTGGCTATGAGGCCACGGATAGATAGCCACGTTTAGCGTCGGATACAATGAATACCATCCTGTTCGCGCCAGAACCGCCCAAGACGGCCCTGGCCCGCCCACTCGCCCGCGGCTCGGAGAAGGGTGCGGAGCCGCTAAACCCAGGGCTGCCGCCCGGCCAGTCCTGGAATTCGCCCTCCGGTCTCTGGCACCGCAGGACCACAATCATCGCGGCGTTCTCCATTGTCGCCATCCTGTTGCATCTGGTGCTACGTTTCGGCTTCCACACCAGTGCGGGCAGTTGCCGGATTCCTTTGCTAGCCACGCTCGTTTTCGGCGGCCTACCGCTTCTCTATAAGCTGCTGTGGAGGCTACTGAAGCGGGAATTTGGTTCCGATCTGCTGGGCGGTATTTCCATTATTACTTCCGTCCTCCTGGGCGAATACCTGGCCGGCTCGATTATCGTCTTGATGCTCTCCGGTGGTAAGGCGTTGGAGAGTTACGCGCTACGCAGCGCCTCCTCGGTGCTGGCCGCGCTCGCCAAACGGATGCCTTCGCTGGCTCACCGGAAGCGGGAATCTCAGATTGTGGATGTGGCGCTCCGTGAGGTTGCCGTAGGCGACACGCTTGTGATTTATCCGCATGACATTTGCCCGGTGGACGGCGTGGTGATCGAGGGACATGGCGTGATGGATGAATCGTACCTGACGGGCGAACCGTTCCAGATTACCAAAACCTCCGGCTCGACGGTGCTCTCGGGCGCGATCAACGGAGAATCGGCTCTGACCATTCATACGACCAGGCGCGCCACCGATTCGCGCTACGCGAAGATCATGGAAGTAATGCGGGAGTCCGAAGCCAAACGACCGCAGTTGCGGCGTCTCGGGGATCGCCTGGGCGCGATTTATACTCCGGTGGCGCTGACAGTCGCCCTAATCGCCTGGGCCACCAGCGGCGAAGCCGTACGCTTCCTGGCAGTGCTGGTGATTGCCACGCCATGCCCCCTGCTCATCGCGATACCCATCGCTATCATTGGCTCGATTTCTCTTTGCGCCCGCCGCGCGATCATCGTCAAGAGCCCGGTCGTGCTCGAGCAGATCGCCGAGTGCCGAACCGCGATCT
>SESG01004764.1_pt1 | contig 13543 bp, 14 predicted proteins | sample 3171421 | NCBI WGS metagenome assembly SESG01 (sample SAMN10866946, study PRJNA518727) | freshwater metagenome | biome: subpolar coniferous forest; feature: holomictic lake; material: water; isolation source: holomictic Lake 227, 6 m and 8 m depth | place: Canada: near Kenora, Ontario | collected... | reverse complement strand
GCGAAGGTGCCAGCAGCACTTCGCGCGAGTACAGGTTGGAGGCGGTCGGGCCGTTGTGCGTGAGTTCGATGCCGGCCAGCGCGCCGTGCGCGTGCACCTTGTCGCACATCAGGCGCAGCGCCGGTATGTCGTGCTCGTCCCACAGGCGCGCCTCGACATAGGGCGAAACATCGCCCGAGGGGTGGATCTCGCATTCCTCGGTGCAGATGACGGCCCAGCCGCCTTCGGCCTTGACTTCACGCATGGCTGCGTGCGCCTGCGGCATGGCGTGGCCCATGCCGTTGCAGTGCGGTACCTGGAAGAAACGGTTCTTGGCGACAACCGGGCCGATTCTCAGCGGCTCAAACAGGATGTCAAAGCGGGGGTCGCGGGCCATGCTGCGTCAATCTCTGGCGCGCTGAATCAGCGATAAAAGGCTTCGACCTTGCCCTTGAGTTTGATCAGCAGGGGCTGCCCTTTTCGGTCCACGGTTTTGCCGGCCGGCACCTTGATCCAACCCTCGCTGATGCAGTACTCGGATACATCGGAGCGCTCCTTGTTGTTGAAGCGGATGCCAATTTCGTGCTCGAAAACGGCGGCGATGTGAAACGGGCTGCGCGGATCGGTTGACAGGTGGTCGGGCAGGTCAGGGCGGGTCGTGGTATCGGTCATGGGGGCTTTCTTCGATCAATGCGAAATGAGCCCTATTTTCCCGGATTTCATTTTTCGGCCAAACGCTTGGTCGCTTGCAAGCTTTATGTGGCGCGCGCCGCCACTTGTTGTGGCTAGTTGTTGATCTTGGCTTCGGCCATGGCGGCCACTGCGGCCGCCATGATTCTCGGCAGCAGCGATTGCAGTTGCGCCTGGGTCATGCTCACGGTCTTCTGCATAAGCACGGGCATCTTGTTGACAAAGGCCTGGCCGGCCGCGCTTTGGTAGAACTGGATCAGACTGTCAACTTCTTCCTGCTCATAGGTGTCCCGGTAGAGCTGGATGTACATGGGTTTGAGCCGTTCCCAACCAAGCTCCTCGCGCAGCAGCGCGGCAAACTTTGGCAGCAGGCTGTCCATGCGCTCTTGTTGCTCGGCGCTGAGCTTGCGCCCCGGAGCCGACTGCCTGATGCCTTGACGCATGATGTCTGCCAGTGTGCCCTGCAGAGTTTCAAGTGTGGATTGAGCCTGGCTGAGTTCAAGAAGTATGGCGACAGATTGCTCGCTGGCCGGCGCGGCGCTGGCATTTGGCATGACCAGCAAGGCGGCCAGGACGAGCAGAATGCGGATGATGTTCATGGTGGAGTCCCGTGGTGCAAACAGCTTGGCGACGCCTTGCAGACTTGCCGTAGGTGGGCTTTTGATCACTTAGGCGGCATATTTCGACGCGGCTGTGGATTTTTGCGAACTTTTGGCCCTGTGCCTATCCCCCAAAAGGGGGATTTTGAGGTCCATCTTTGGGTTACGGCGGCGCTGACGGGCACGTGAGCCGCGATAATCACGCCATGTCCTCTCCCAAAGTCCTGTTCGGCTTTCATGCCGTTGGTGTGCGTCTGAAAACCGCGCCCCAGTCCATCGTCGAGATCTATGCCGATCCGACACGCCGTGACGCGCGCATGCGCCAGTTTCTTGACAAGGCCAACGAGGCCGGTGCGCGCGTCATCGAAGCCGATGGCATGCGCCTGGCCAAACTCTGCGGCAGCCACGGCCACCAGGGCGTGGCGGCGCGCGTGCAGGCGCTGGCACAGGTGACGTCGCTCGATGAGTTGCTGGAACAACACGAAGCGGCGCAGGCGCTTCTGGCGCCGGCCGAGCGCGAAGCGCCCCTGATTTTGGTGCTCGACGGTGTAACCGATCCGCATAACCTGGGCGCCTGTCTGCGTGTCGCCGATGGTGCCGGCGTGTGCGCCGTGATTGCGCCCAAGGACCATGCGGCCGGCATCAACGCCACGGTGGCCAAGGTGGCCAGCGGCGCAGCCGAGACCGTGCCCTACTTCATGGTGACGAATCTGGCGCGTACCCTGAACGAACTCAAGGAACGCAGCATCTGGATCATTGGCACCAGCGATGTCGCCACCAAGTCGATCTACCAGGCTGACTTGAAGGGGCCAGTGGCGCTGGTGCTGGGCGCTGAAGGCGAGGGCATGCGTCAGCTCACGGCCAAGACCTGTGACGAACTTGTCAGCATCCCGATGCGCGGCGCGGTCGAGAGTCTCAACGTTTCGGTGGCCAGCGGCATTTGCCTTTACGAAGCCGTGCGCCAGCGCAGTTGAGCGCAGGCCGTCAATCCACTTATTTGGCAACACCATGAAATCAAAAATCCTGCGCTTCTTCCTGATCGCGCTCATCACTTTGCTGTTGCTTTCGGGCGGCTGGCTCTGGCTGACTTTGAACTGGAGTTATTCGCAGGGCGAGCGCGCCGGCTATGTGCAAAAGTTGTCGAAGAAGGGCTGGCTGTGCAAAACCTGGGAAGGCGAGATTGCCATGGTGACCATGCCCGGCGCAATCCCCGAGAAATTTGACTTCACGGTGCGCGACGAAGCGGTGGCACAGAAGATCAACCGCATGGCCGGTCAGCGCGTGGTGCTCAATTACGCGCAGCATCGCTTTATTCCGTCCTCCTGCTTTGGTGAAACCGAGTACTTTGTGGATGACGTGCGACCCGTGCTGGACCAAGCGGCCGTCGTGCCGCCAGCGCTGGCGCCGAGCGCGGCGCAGGGCCAGTTGACTGAACCGCGTTGAGCAGCAAGATGAGCAAGACCGAACACCTGACCGAACGCCGCCTGGCCGATGCCTGGGCAGAACTGCAAAACCACGCGGACCAGGGCAAGGCGCTGGAGGTGGACGCTTATCGGCTGGCTTTTTCTGACCCCGAGTTTCTGCTGCGGCGTGAGACCCGCGGCATCCGCTTTCAGCTGGAAATGCTCAAACCCGATCTGGACCAGGCCGAGCAGGGCATTGAGAACACCGTGGTGGTCTTTGGCAGCGCGCGTTTCCCTGCGCCCGAGTCGGCACAACAGGCCTTGCAGAAGGCACAGGCCAGTGGCGATGCCAGCGCGTTGGCGCGGGCGCAGCAGCAGATGCGCAACGCCCATTTCTATGACCAGGCGCGCTTGTTTGCGCGTCTGGTGGCAAGCTATAGCGCCAACCGGCCCTGTGATGAACAGTTGTTCATTGCCACCGGTGGTGGCCCCGGCATCATGGAGGCCGCCAACCGCGGCGCACATGAGATGGGCGCAGTCAGCGTTGGCTTGAACATCGCGTTGCCGCATGAGCAGCAACCCAATCCCTACATCACGCCCAGTCTGAGCTTCAAGTTTCATTACTTTGCGCTGCGCAAGATGCATTTCATGATGCGCGCCAAGGCGCTGGTGGCGTTTCCGGGCGGCTTTGGCACCCTGGATGAATTGTTTGAAGTCATTACCCTGGTGCAAACGCGCAAGGCCAAACCGGTGCCCATCATCCTGTTCGGAACCGACTACTGGAAGCGCCTCGTGAATATGGATGTGATGGTCGAAGAAGGCGCCATCTCGGCGGCCGATCTCGATTTGTTCAGCTATGTTGATGAGCCACAGCAAGCCTGGAACGCGATCCGCAATTTCTACGGCCTCGATTCGTCACTCTGATTGCGCCTTTTGGCAGGCGCCGCGCCGCGTTTTGCAGCGGCCATTGACCTGCATCAGTTGAATCGTGATCTTCCGACCGCAATTTGATATTGATCGCATCAAAAAGCGCATGCTGATCGTGCCAGCCAATTTTGTTGACTGGCTTCCTGAAAGCAAGGAGTTGATCATGTCTCATTACCACGCCCTCGTCTGGATCGATCACAAGCAAGCCCATGTGATGCACATCAGTCCGGATGATGTTGAAAAATCCATCGTGCAGCCGCATCAGCCGCACCACAAGCTGCATTCGCGCGTTGGCACGCTGGGCAGCGGTCGCACGCCCGAGAGCAAGTCGTATTACCACGAGGTGGTTGAAAAACTCGCCGGCGCCTCGGAGATTCTGGTGCTCGGCCCGGCCCAGGCCAAGCTGGAACTGATCAAGCACATTCACGCGCACCATCCCGAAATGGTAAACAAGGTGGTTGGCGTTGAAACGGTGGACCATCCGAGCGACGGCCAACTGGTGGCTTATGCGCGCAAGTACTTCGTGGCCAAGGATCGCATGCTTTGATGCAGGCCAGCCGCCCGCCGCTGCACTGGCTCAGACAGCCGGCTCGCTCTGGGCCAGTGTGCCCTTGGGTTTGAGCATCACTTCGAGTGCCTTGGCGCGAAATTCACGCGGGCTCAGGCCCGTGTGTTTTTTGAAGAAGCGGCCGAAATAGGTTTCGTCGGCAAAGCCCAGCAGATAGGCCAATTGCTTGCTGCTGCTGCTGGTGTAGACCAGATCGCGCTGCGCTTCGTGGATCAGGCGGGCGTTGATGACATCCAGGCTGGAGATGCCCAGTACCTCACGGCACAGCCGTGACAATTGCCCCGGTGTGATGCCGAGTTGCTCGGCGTAGACCGTGATCGGCAGATGCTTCATGTAGTTTTCATCGACCAGCGATCGAAATTTTTCGATCTGCATGGTCTTGCGCGAACTCACGTTCAAGTGCGTCGCTTCGGGGATGCGCGCCAGTCGGGCCACCTGAATGTAGAGCGCCACCATCAAGGGCATGCCGGCTGTCATCTGCCCGGCGTCCTGGATGCGGGCCTCCCGTTCGATCGCCAGAAACAAGGGCATCAGTGCATCAGCATGGTCGCTTGATCCGTCCAGCGCCAGGGTGGCCGGTTTGCGCAGCACCGGCAGCAGGTCCGGGCTGCACATGCGCGCGAGTGATTCGAGTGGCCGCTGCGCCGCTGTCACGACCGGGCCGTTGACATCGTCGGAGAAGTCAAAACCATGCACGGTTTGTGCAGGAATTGAGATCAGGCAGGGCGCGCGCACGGTGATCCGCGTGGTGTCGAGCAAGACCTCGCCCGAGCCTTGCTGCAGATACAAAATCTGGATCAGTGCGTCGTGTTTGTGCGGCCGAATCTTCCAGTTGTACGGGCGGGATCGCTGGGGAATCCACTCGAAATCGAAAGCGCTCTGCCAGCCTGGTTGCGCTTGAACCCCATAGAGGGCGTAGTTCGGGATAACCCTAGTTGTCACGTTTATCTCCCGATGGAACGCACGAATTGTCCAGTTCTTGGCGCGAATTGTCAAACCGTTGCGAGCCTTGAAGGCGAACAATCATCCATCCGAATTCGATGTGGCACAGGCTTCATCGAAAGCCCTACAACCAGCCAGAGGACCTATGCCATGCGCGTCTTAGTCACCGGAGCCAGTCGTGGAATCGGGCGCGCCACTTGCCTGCGTCTGGCGCGCCAAGGCGCCGAGATTGCAGCCTGTGGTTCAGCGCATGCCGGCGAACTGGCCACGCTGGTAGAAGAAGCGGCGCAGTACGGGGCCAGGGTTGTGCCCCTGATTGGCGATCTGGCCGATGCGGCCACGCCAGCGCGACTGGTGAAAGAGGCCGTGGCAGCGCTCGGCGGTCTCGATGCCGTGATCTCCAACGCTGGCGTATCGCGCCCTTCGTCACTGGTCAACATGGAATTGGCGGACTGGGACTACCTGCTGGCCGTCAATGCCCGCGCCCCCTGGCTGTTGGCCAAGGCGGCCTATCCAGCCTTGCGCGAGAGTCGTGGCAGCTTTGTCTCAGTGGCCTCGATGTCGGGTGTGCAAGCCTATCCCGGCATGGGCGCCTACAGCCCGAGCAAGGCCGCCGTCATCATGCTGACGCGCGTCATGGCGCAGGAGTGGGCGGCAGATGGCATTCGCGTCAACGCCGTTTCACCAGGGCTGATTCACACCTCGCTGACAGCCAAGGTTTATGCCGATGCCCCGACCAAGGCGGCGCGTGAAAAGCTGATTCCCATGCACCGCATCGGCGCACCCGACAGCGACATCGCTGGCATTGTGAGTTTTCTGATTGGCCCGGACGCAGGCTACATCACGGGGCAAAACATTCTCGCCGACGGCGGTCTGCTGGACTCGGTGCAGGGGCTGATCGCCGGTCGTCCCGCGACGGAGAGATAGAAACACCATGATCGACCTCAAACCTGAGCGCGCGGCACTCGAGCGCTACCATGGTGCCGGTTACTGGCAGAGTCGCACGCTGCTGCAACTGATCACCGACAGCGTGCTTCGCTGGCCCGACAAGATGGCGGTGCAGGATGCATCGGGGCACTCGATCACTTACCGCGAACTCGATGACAAAGCCTCGCGCTTTGCTGCCTTTCTTGTGGCACGCGGCGTTGGCAAGGGTGACGTGCTCACCATGCACTTGCCCAACTGGTGGCAGACGGCGGTCGTGACGCTGGCCACCTTCAAGCTTGGCGCGGTGATCAACCCGCTGCCACCGACCTATGGCTGGAAAGACCTGGCCTTCATCATGAACAAGAGCGGCGCCAAGGCCGTCATCGTGCCCGGCAAGTTCCGCAGCGCCGACTACACCGAACACCTGGACCAGATCAAGGACGATCTGCTGGTGGCGCCCGTCATTGTTGTCATCGGAGCGGGCAAGCTGATGCTGGGCACCTCACTCGATGAAGCGATGGCCGGCCCGCTGCTGCAGACGCCGGGCGAGGCCAGCGCCGATGATCCCGCGCTGCTGTTGTTCACCTCGGGTTCGGAGTCCAAGCCGAAGGGCGTGGTGCACACACACAATACCGCGATCTATGGCGAACGTGCCCTGTCCGGCACACTTAAGCTAAGCAGCGATGACATCTGCTTCATGGCCTCGCCGGTCACACATACGAGCGGCTTCATGCACGGCATTTTGATGACGCTGATGATCGGCTCCACGGTCTCGCTGCTCGACATCTTCAAGGGCGATACGGCGGTGGACCAGATGGCCGCCAGCCGCGCAACCTGGACCATGGGCGCAACGCCGTTTCTCAGTGATGTGGTGGAAAGCATGGAGCGCAGCGGCAAGCGTCTGCCCGATCTGCGCTACTTCCTGTGCGGTGGTGCGCCGATACCCGAAGTGATCGTGCGCCGCGCGCAGCAGGTTGGCCTGCGCGTGCTGAGCATCTACGGCTCGACCGAGAGTCCGCCGCACACCGTGACTTGGCCAACCGATCCGATCGAAGCCGCCTGGCAGGCCGATGGCCGTGCGCTGCCGGGAATCGAGGTGCGCGCGGTCGATGAAGACGGACGGACTCTGTCACCGGGTCAGCAGGGCGAGCAATGGTCACGTGGACCGCACGCCTTCATCGGCTATCTGGGCGAACCGGAACTGACGAAGAAGGCGCTCGACGCCGATGGCTGGTACCGCTCGGGCGATCTGGCGACCGTCGGTGCCGATGCGTCGGTACGCATTGTCGGGCGCATCAAGGACATGATCATCCGCGGCGGCCAGAACATCTCGGCGCGCGAGGTGGAGGACATCCTGCTCGAGCACCCGGCCTGCCAGACCGTGTCGCTGATCGGTATTCCGGATGAGCGTCTGGGCGAACTCTGTTGCGCGGTGGTCATCTGCAAGCCGGGATCGTTGCTCGGGTTTGAAGAGATGAAGCAGTTCCTGATCGAGCGCGGCGTCGCGCGATTCAAACTGCCGGAGTTTCTGGTGCTGCGCGATCAGATCCCGACCACGCCCAGCGGCAAGATCCAGAAATTCAAATTGCGTGAAGAACTCAAGTCACTTAATGGAGCCGCAGAACATGTTTAAAGTCGAAGACCTCGGGCGCATCGTGCGCATCACCATGCAGCGCGAACCGGTGAACGCCATCAGCAATGAATGGGTAAGCGAATTCGGTCGCGTTCTGGACGGCCTTGCCAGCAAGAAGGACATGGCCGTGCTGCACATCCGCAGTAACCAGAAGGCCTTTTGCGCCGGCGCCGATCTGGCCCAGGTGCAGACGCGCTTCACGATGGAGAACGGCGCCAGCGTGATGGTTGAAGACATCCGCGGCTTTCACCGCCTGTTCGACCGCCTTGAGACCTGGCCTTGCGTCACGCTGGCGGAAATCGGCGGCACGGCGTTGGGTGGTGGCTTTGAGCTCGCCCTGTCCTGCGACCTGCGCATGGCATCGAGCAGCGCCAAGCTCGGCCTGCCCGAAGCCAAACTCGGCCTGATTCCAGGTGCCGGTGGCACGCAGCGCCTGACGCGCTTGTGCGGCCCCGGCATTGCGGCGCGCATCATCCTCGCGGCTGAAGTGGTGGATGGCGCAACGGCCTGCCAGCTCGGCATGGTGCAGTGGGCGGTAGCCCCCGCTGAACTGGCGGCGCAGGCCGAGGCACTGGCCCAGCGCATTGCGGATTTGTCAGCACCGGCGCTGCTGGTGTCCAAGCGCTGCATTGCCAAGGCGGCGATCCTGCCGCAAGAAGGCTTCGAGACCGAATTGCAGGGAACGCACGGTCTGATGGCCACCATCGAAGCCCGCACCCGCATCAAAGACTTTTTTGAGCAGCGCAGCGGCGCAGCCAAGGCAGGCTAAACCCCATTTCAACCCAGGAGAAACTTCATGAACTTGAACCAAAAATCAGCCATCGTCACCGGTGGCGGCTCCGGCATCGGCCGCAGCACCTGCATCGCGCTGGCCAAGGCTGGCGCGCGCGTCTTCATCGGCGACATCAACAAGGCCGCTGCCGAAGCTGTGGCCGCTGAAATTCAAGCCGCTGGCGGCAAGGCCGATGCGCTGTATCTGGACATCACCAACGACGAGGCCATCAAGGGCTTTGCCGATGGCGTGCAGGCTGCTGTTGGTCGTGTTGACATCATCGTCAACAGCGCCGGCTGGGACATCATTGAGCCCTTCGTCAAGAACACCCAGGCCTACTGGGACAAGATCATCGCCATCAACTTCATGGGCCCGGTCAAAGTGACGCGCGCGTTTCTCGACGGCATGATCGACGCCAAGGCTGGCAAGATCGTCAACATCAGCAGCGACGCCGGTCGCGGCGGCAGCAGCGGCGAGACCGTTTATGCCGGCGCCAAGGGTGGCGTGATCGCTTTCACCAAATCGCTGGCACGTGAGATGGCGCGCTATGGCATCAATGTCAACTGCGTCTGCCCCGGGCCGACCGACACGCCGCTGTTTGCCACGCAGCCCGAGAAGATGCAGCAGGCGCTGATCGGTGCGATTCCGTTCCGCCGCCTGTGCAAGCCCGAAGAAGTCGCCGATGCCGTGGTCTTCTTCGCCAGCGATCGCAGCAGTTTCATCACCGGCCAGGTGATCAGCGTCAGCGGTGGCCTGACGATGATGGGCTGAGCAGGACCAACCGGACATGAGCATGCTCGGCAAGCAGGTATCCCTGGCGCAGGCGGTGAGCGACAGCGTGAAGGCGGGCGACACGATTCACTTCGTGTTCTCGCACAACCGGTCGCACGCGGCAGTGTGGGAGGTGGCACGGCAGTTTCGTGATCAACGCAATCTGCGCCTGGTTGCCACCGGCTTGCTCGAGTACGCCAGCGCGCTGAGCGCGGCCGGTGTGGTCAGTTCGCTGGAAAGCGCTTTCGCCGGCAACACCTATCCGTCGCCATCGCCATCGCGCGTGCTGATCCAGCATTACGAGCAGGACGCGCAAAGTGATCCGAACTGGACCAATCTGACGATGACGCTGCGCCTGATGGCCGGCGCGCTCGGTTGGCCGTTCGTGCCAACCACCAGCCTGGCCGGCAGCGACCTGGCCAAGGGTGCCGGGCGCACGGAAATCCAGAACCCGTTTGGTGAAGGCAAGGCCATGCTGCTCGCGCCGCTGTGCCCGGATGTCGCCTTCGTGCATGCGGCGTTGGCAGATACCGATGGCAACGCCGTGATCTACGGCCCCGACGCCGAAGAGTTGTGGGGCGCCTATGCTGCGCGCCGCGTCATTGTGACGGCTGAGCGCGTGGTGACGCCGCAAGAACTGCGTGCGCTTGGGCCGCGCCCCGGGCTGCCGGGGCACTGCGTCACGGCCGTGGTTGAAGCGCCGTTTGGCGCCCATCCGCAGGCGCAGTTCGTCTGGAACGAAGCCGATCAGGTGCAGCCCTATGCCGAGGACTATGCGCTGCGGCAAACGCTGCGCAGCCTGTCGCGTGACGAAGCCAAACTGCGTGCCTGGCTGGACGAGTGGGTGTTTGGTCTGGATCACGCGGGCTACCTGGCCAAAGTTGGCGCCGCGCGTCTGGCGCAGTTGCACGACATGACGCCACCCATGGCAGCGCCGGCGAGTTTTGACAGCGTGACGGCGCAGGAGCGCGCTGCGGTGGTGGCGATGCGCGAGGCGATTGCGGCGGCCGGCACGGGTTCGCATGATGTGTTCTTTGCCGGCATCGGTGTCTCGCATCTGGCGGCCTGGGCCGCAGAGGCGATTTGTCGCGCGCAGGGCATCACGGTGGCGCTGGTGGCCGAGACCGGGATGTATGGTTTTCGTCCTTATCAGGGCGACCCCTATTTGTTCAATTATCCGAATGCGCGTTCCAGCCTGATGCATTCAAGCTTTCTGCGCATGCTCGGCGCGCTGGCCGGGCCGCAGGCGCAGCGCGTGCTGGTGTTCCTGGCGGCGGCGCAAATCGATCGCCAGGGCAGCATCAATTCTTCCCGCGCAGCGAACGGCCAACTGATCGTCGGCTCCGGCGGCGCCAATGATCTGGTCAACGGCGGCAGCGATTGCGTGGTGGTGATGCCGCTGCTGGCCGGACGTCTGGCGGATCGCCTGCCCTTTGTTACCGGCCCGGCGCGGCGGCTGCTTGGTGTTGCCACAGACCGCGGCTGGCTCGCGCCAACGCAAGCCGGCGGCGAGTTGCAGATCGCCACCGTGATGGCCGAGCCGGGCCAGGAAGCGCAAGCCGTGCGTGCCATCCAGGCTCTGTGCGACTGGCCGATAACGGCTGCTTCCACGCTGCGGCGCATCGATCCCCCAAGCGAGGCCGAACTGGCCGCCGTGCGCGCCTTTGATCCGGCGCGCGTTCTTCTTTCCTGATTTTCCAACCTGTTTTTTTCAACTGGAGCCCATGATGCAATACGAAGACATTCTTTACGAAGTCGCTGACGACGCGGCAATCATCACCATCAACCGTCCGCAGCGCATGAACGCGTTTCGTGCCCGCACCATCGAGGAACTGCTGCATGCGTTCAAGCGTGCCTGGGCGGCGCGTGATGTGGCCGCCGTCATCTTCACCGCAGCCGGTGAGCGTGCCTTCTGCGTCGGGGGCGATCAGAAGGTATTCAACGAGACCGGGAGTTACGGCACCAGCGAAAACGGATTGTGGGAAATCGACGCGCTGCACACCGTGATCCGCGACATCCCCAAGCCCGTGATTGCCGCCATCAACGGCCACGCCATTGGCGGCGGGCATGTGTTCCATGTGCTGTGCGATGTCACCATCGCTGCCGACCACGCCAAGTTTGGCCAGGCCGGTCCGCGTGTGGCCTCGTTTGACGCCGGTTGGGGCGCAGCCTATCTGGCACGCACCATCGGCGAGAAGCGTGCGCGTGAAATCTGGTTCTTCTGCCGCCAGTACACGGCGCAGCAGGCGTTCGAGTGGGGTCTTGTCAACAAGGTCGTGCCAGTTGCCGATCTGCTCAATGAAGCCAAGGCCTGGGTCAAGGAAACCGCCGTCATGAGCCCGACCGCGATCCGCGCGCTGAAGGCCGGCTTCAATGCCGACAGCGCCCAGATCTTCGGCACCGCCAAGATGGCCGGCGTCGCGCTCGGACTGCTCGGCAGCACGCCTGAAAGCGAAGAAGGCAAGCAGGCTTTTGTCGACAAGCGCCCGCCCAACTTCAAGCAGTTCCGTTAATCACGCATGGCGGCACGATGCCGCCATTCTTTGCGATGCACCTAGGAAGAGACCATGAACAAGTACCAACTCAGCGCCGATCAGCTTGACACCTGGGAGGCCATCAAGAAGTTCGCCCAGGAGCGCATTGCGCCGCAGGCGCGCCACATCGAGGAGAGCAACGAGTTCCCACACGAACTGTTCCGCGAACTCGGTGAGCAGGGTTACCTCGGTGCGGCGCAGTCGCCTGAATACGGTGGTGCCGGTTGCGATGCCGTCACGCTGTGCCTGATCCTGGAAGAAATTTCCAAGGCCAGCGGCGCAGTTGGCAACTCCTTCAACACCCACGTCAGTCTGGTGACGGAACTGATCGGCAATCATGGCAACGCGGCGCAGAAGGCCAAGTACCTGCCGGACCTGATTTCGGCCAAACGCATGGGGGCCTTCGGTCTGACCGAGCCATCCGGCGGCTCCAACGCCGGCGCACCGCTGACGCACGCTGAACTTGATGGCAACGACTACGTGCTGACGGGATCCAAGGCCTTCATCACGAACGGTCCGATCGCCGACATCTTCGTTGTCACAGTGAAGACCGAAACCGGTGTCACTGCCTTCATCCTGGAGCGCGGCATGAAGGGCTTCGAGATCGGTCCGGCCGACAGGAAGATGGGCATGCATGGCTCGCCAACCTCGTCTCTGTATTTCGACGACGTGCGCGTGCCCAGGGAAAATATGCTGGGCCCGGAGGGCCATGGTTTCCGGGCTTTTGCGCAGGCGCTGGACCGCGGACGTGTCAACGTCGCGGCATTGATCGTTGGCATTGCTCAGGCGTCGTATGAGGCCAGCGTGGTGTATGCGAAAGAGCGTCAGCAGTTCGGCAAGGCGATTGCGGCGTTTCAGGGCGTGCAGTTTCCGATTGCCGAGATGGCCACCGAGATCGAGGCAGCGCGTTTGCTGACCTTCAACGCGGCGCGCATGTTCGACGCCGGTTTGCCGATCAAGCTCGAATCGTCGATGGCAAAGTGGTTCGCTGCCGAGGCCGCGCTGCGCGCCTGCGACACCGCCATCAGCGTGCACGGTGGCTACGGTTACCTCGCAGACTTCCCCGTCGAGCGCTATTACCGTGACGTCAAGATGTACCACATCGCCGAGGGCACGGCCAACATCCAACGCCTGGTAATGGCGCGCGAGATCCTGGGGCGCTATCCGATCTAGGACCTGTGATGACGGCGTTGCCGATCGTTCCAGACGGGCCGTGCGGCAGTCCATGCGCGAGGAGATTTGCGTTGAAGTGATTATTTGTTGCGGTAGATCAAAGTTGGACTAAGGGCTTGCGTTCAAGCTGCCACCTTGGGTGCGGGTTCCGTTGAGACAGGCATATGACACGTGCCGCAGAACCCTTAGTTCGCCCAATATTGAAACCTCAGATCTGAAAAGGACTTGGTCATGCTGGAACGCACTGTTTTTGAATCGATTTCCCATCGTCATCTGATCAGCGTAGCGCCTGGCGCCAGCGTGCTGGAGGCGGTTTGGGCCATGACGGCTGATAACGGGGGCAGCGTCCTCGTGATTGACAAGGGGACGGTTTTAAAAGGGATCCTGACCGAGCACGACCTGCTGACGCGCGTGCTCGCCAAGGGCCTCGATCCAAAGACGACTCAGGTCGCCGCGGTCATGACGCAGAACCCGCATACCGTGGAGCCCGAAGTCAAGGTTGCCGAGGCGGTGCTGACGATGATGGAGCATGGCATCGGCTACCTGCCGGTGGTTTCGTCCGCTGGCAAGATAATGGGAATTTTCTCGGTTCGCGATGCTTTGCCGCGTGAAATCGGTGATGCGG
>SESG01027728.1_pt1 | contig 13552 bp, 18 predicted proteins | sample 3171421 | NCBI WGS metagenome assembly SESG01 (sample SAMN10866946, study PRJNA518727) | freshwater metagenome | biome: subpolar coniferous forest; feature: holomictic lake; material: water; isolation source: holomictic Lake 227, 6 m and 8 m depth | place: Canada: near Kenora, Ontario | collected... | reverse complement strand
GTTCTCTGGGGCTAAATGGTTTTACAACATAGTCGTCAGCACCTAGTTCAAAGCCAAGAATCTTATCTATTTCCTCACCTTTTGCAGTAAGCATCATTATTTTTGTAGAAGACATTTTTGGGTTGTTTTTTACTTTTTTACAGATTTCAAGCCCATCAACACCAGGGAGCATTATATCTAAAACAATAAGGCTAAATTTTTCTCTATTAATAGTAGCAATGGCATCTTCGCCTGTAGAAACTACCGTGGTTTTAAAGCCTGCCTTGTTTAAATTATATTCAACTAGTTTGGAAATATTTGGATCATCTTCCACTATTAATATCTTTTTATCGCTCATAGCTACTCCACATAGCACAGAGTATAAAAAACAATCAAATGAAAGTACAGAAGAGAACCTTACATTTCACATACATTTCACTTAATAACTATTTAAAGACCTTCGTCTTGTGCATCGGCTGGGTCAGCAACATTGTCATCCGCATCAGGCTCTGTATATAGACAGTCTTCAAATGCAAGTACTGTATCAAACTTTGGTTTTATAGCGAAAGTTCCATCCTTTTTTATGAAGCCCCATTTACCGCCAACTTCAACAGCAGCAAAGCCTTGGCTAAAATCATTAGTTGCATGAAATTTTGGCTCAACAATATATTTACCTGTTTTATCTATAAAACCCCATTTACCAGAAATAGAAACAGCAGCTAATCCTTCACTAAAATTCCAAGCCCAATCATATTTAGGAGGAATAACAAAGTTTCCTTTCTTATCCACATATCCCCATTTACCGCCATTCCTGACCATAGAGACACCCTCTATGAAATCAAAAGCTTCTCCGAATTGAGGTGTTATCACATATTTACCATTTTTATCTATAAAACCAGTTCTGCCATTCGATCTTACTCTGGCAAGGCCTTCACTAAAGTCAAAAACATATCCATATATAGCAGGAATAACTAGTTTCCCTGATCTATTGATAAACCCCCATCTTTTCTTACTAACATTAACTCTGGCAAGACCTTCAATAAATTCACCTGCAGATCTGTACTTTGGTTCTATAATATATCTACCAGACTTGTTTATATATCCCCATCTTTTGTTAACCTTAACTCTAGCTATTCCATCATCACTAAAGTCATCAACAGAAGTAAATTTAGGTTCGATCAGAGTTGTTCCTTTCTTGTCGATGTATCCCCATTTTTTGCTTAATCTAACTCTTGCAACACCATTAGAAAAAGCTCTAATTTCATCAAACTTAGGCTCTATAATTACCTTGCCATTCCTGTCTATATAGCCCCATTTATCTTTCATTTGAACACCAGCCATTCCATTACTAAAGCTATTAACGTAATCAAATGCTGGCTCTATAACATATTTCCCGTCTTCATTTATAAAGCCCCATTTACCGTCAGAACTAACCGCAGAAAACCCTTCTCTAAAAGCTCTTGCTTCATCAAATTTTTCTTTTATTTTAAAATCGCCACCTTGGTCAATAAAACCAATTTTGCCTTCACCAACTAGTGCCAAGACACATGTTTTTTTAGGAAAAATATCACTCGTAGCAAAAAAGAAAATAACGAGCATTAGAAAAAATAATGAAATCTTTTGTTTTTTTAACATGACAGACACTCCGGTAACTTTTATTATTATCAATATAGAATTCTAATAGGCCTATATACAGACGTCAAACTTATTTACAGAAGATTACAAGGGCAAATATATCTTGGATTGAGATCATAAGTTTGAGAGGTACATAAGTTAGGATTATTAAATAAAGAGCTCTTAGCGTTTAGCGACTTATCTATTATAACCCTTAGATCAGCTGTGATCTTGGCTGCTGTAACAACTTGATCAGAACTTGCATCAGCTGCGGCATTACAGGTACATAGATTACTGACTTTACTCAAAGAACAAGAGACCGTCACACTGTTGTATGTTCCAACCAAATCTCCAGTACAAATATAAAGCTGAACATTAGAACCTGAAACATTATTGCAATCACCCATAGCACTAAAATTGAACATCTCTGTAGTGTCGTTATAAGTACCAATATATTGTTTACTGCTAAATGAACAATTATACGCTTCTATATAGATAACATTGGCTATGCTACTGACTACGTTGTCTATGGATATAGTCATAGTGTTACCATTACTTCCAACATTGCATGAAGATAGGAGAATAAGAACAGAGTAAATTAAAAAGTATGTTTTCTTCAAAATTACACCTCTTATAAGTCGTGAATGTAAAACTAAAATCAAACTAAGTCAAATCTAGATTGTTACATACCTCTAAGTACTAACATATCCTAGGGAGTTGTGTCGTTTCCAGCATACCAAGTTTTCTTATTCCACCACTTTTGGCTTGAAGTGTCACCATTGCTTTTTCATCTCTGATAACTGTTCCAATAACTTTTGCTTCTGTGCCAAATATTTGTTTAACAAAGATTTCATCTTCTTTTCCACAGACAATCACATATTTGCCTTCATTTGCAAGATACATTGGATCAAAACCAAGTAAGTTACAAACTGCTTCCACTTCTGGATCAACAGGAATATTTTCTTCTATAATCCTTATTCCACACCTTGAGTTTTTACATATTTCATTTAAAGCACCAGCCAAGCCACCTCTGGTCGGATCTTTTATTACATGTATCTGTTTCGTTTTTTCTAATAGCTTTTCAATTTTCCTATTTAATGGAGAAACATCACTCTTGATATTTATATCAAAAGTAACCATTCCTCTTGCTTTCATCATTGCAACTTCATGATTACCTATTGGACCACTTATCATAACAATATCGTCTATAACGGCATTATGTGTAGATATATTAACTCCATTATCTATAAAACCTACTCCACACGTATTAATGTATATTTTATCTCCTTTACCTTTTTCAACTACCTTGGTGTCTCCAGTTACTATTTTTACATCTGCTTCTTTTGCTGCTATTTTTATAGAATCTATGATTATTTTTATAGTTTCTATCGAAGCACCTTCTTCAAGTATAAAAGCTAAGGACAAGGCATACGGTTTTGCCCCGCTGGTAGACAGATCATTCACTGTACCACAAACACAAAGTCGACCAATATCTCCTCCATCAAAAAACACAGGACTAACAACATAACTATCTGTGGTCATGGCTATCCTAGCTTTATTAGAATTTTCCATAACAGCGGCATCATCTAGTTTTTCCAATATACCATTTTTTAACTCTTCAACTATATATGATGAAATAAAATTATGCATTTCTTTACCGCCAGAGCCAAGGTTCATTGTTATATCTTTTGTTTGCATAATTTCTCCATCATTTGTTTAAACATTATACTTATAAAAAGCAGCACAGGTCCCTTCGCTAGAAACCATACACGGTCCAATAGGATTACTTGGTGTACATTCCTTTCCAAAATATTTACACTCATTAGGAATTGCCTTTGCCATTAAAATATCACCGCATCTACACCCTGCTGGATCTGGGAGACTCACTACTTTAAGTCCAAATTTAATTACAGCATCATATTCTTTATATTTTGCCTTTATCTTTAGACCTGAATCCTTTATCAAACCTATTCCTCTCCATTCAGAATCACACATATCAAAAACATCAAACACAGCCTTTTTGGCTGTTAGATTTCCTTCTTCTGAAACAACAGTTTTATAATTATTAATTACTATCGTCTCATTTAATTCAAATGTTCTAATAAGAATATAAATTGTCTGCATTATCTCAAGTGCTTCAAAACCACATATAACTCCGCTTATTTTCTTATCTTTAATAAAATCGAAATATCTTCTTCCTGTTATCGCGCTAACATGACCAGGCAATATTAATCCTGATATATTTCTATCTTTATCACTATCTATTATCAAATTAATAGCTGAAGGAACTGTTTTGTGCATACAAAAAACAGAGAAATTATTTATAGACATTTTATGCGCTGTTTTTATAGTAGAAGCTATAAGTGGTGATGTTGTTTCAAACCCTATTCCCAAAAGGACGACCTGTTTAAGAGGGTTATCCTCCGCTAACTTAAGTGACTCTAGTGGATTATAGATTATCTTAACGTTTTTATAATCCTGAAGAGAAGCACTTTTACCTGGTACTTTTAACATATCTCCAAATGTAGCTATGATAAATCTATCGTCTTTAGCTAGGTTTATTGCTGTTTCTATTTCACCAGATGGCGTAACACAAACTGGACAACCAGGGCCACTTATTATTCTTATGTTAGACGGAAGTAGAGACCTTATACCGTGTCTTGCTATACTCATTGTATGAGTACCGCAGACCTCCATTAAGCAAATATCTTTCTTCGATATTTGTTTTATTTCTTCACTGATTTGTTTAATTTTATCTTTTATCATTTTCTTTTATCTCGTCCCACATATCCATTCCTTCTTCTGCGTCAGCTTTTGATATTTTCTCTATAACAAAACCGGCATGCACTAATACGTAATCATCTACCTTAAGATCTGGCATTAAGAGGCTTGAGACTTCAAGCTTAACACCTTGAACATCTACAACCACCTTGTTATCTTCTATCAACTTAATAATCTTTGCAGGTATCGCTAAACACATAAAAACCTCACAACAAGCTCTGACCTAGAGAAATACCGGCATCATTAATCGGTATTTCATTATTAAAAAAATAATTAATATCAAAACATATCATCTTTTTCTCCAACAAGTTACACAGCAACACATTCTGAAAACAACCTCCAGAAAAGACTACATATTCTGATTTTATTTTATTTATTACGCTAGTTATCGAGTCAACAACCCATACATGAAACTTATATGCTATTTCCTCTACTGTTACCCCATTATTTATGTCAGCTATAAGCTCTTTTATCATTGGTTCATAGTTTAATTCTTCGTTATCTATCAAGACAGTGTAAGCTCCTTTTAATTCCCCATTAAAAAACTCTGCATATCTTTGTAACAATATCGCAGCCTGAGCCTCGTAATTAACTTTTTGTATGATACCACAAAGACTAGCCACTCCATCAAATAATCTGCCAAGAGAAGAGGTCTTTATACAATTTATTTTTTTATCTAAAATCGCCATTATCTGTTCCTGTCTTGTCTTTTCTATAAAGATAGACCTTTCTGTTTTAGAACTTATAGATATAGCAATTCTATCAATTTCATCTATTGCTCTTTCCCCGCCTGGCAAGAGAAACTGTTTAAGGTGATGTCGTCTTTTGAATTTCCTGTAATCACTCTCTACTTCTAAAAATTCAAAACCCCATATAGTTCCGTCAGTTCCATAACCTGTACCATCACATATAACGCCTAAAACATTCTTTCCTAAAAGACCATGTTCTGCCATAGCGCTTAAAACATGTGCATGATGATGATAAACTTTATTATAATCATCGTCGTAGTTTTGATATCCTGGATGAGCATCTATATTTACTCTATCTGATTTAAAATCCAAAAGTTTTGATAATTGTTCTATCTCTTCTTTTTGGTAATCATAATTTCTAAGATCATTAAGATCACCTATATGCTGGGATATATATACTTTGTTTCCTTTTTTTATAGAAAAAGTATTTTTAAGGTCAGCCCCCATAGAAAGGTTATTGCCCCAAGTAGTAGCACCGATATTAAACGGAGCAGGAACAAATCCTCTCGACCTTCTTATAACTTGTAACTTATCACCAATAACTTGTACAATAGAGTCATCACATCTATTAATTATCTCTCTATTGTGTGTAAGAGAATTATCTACTATTTTTTCTTTCATTAGAAAATTGATCTGCTCATCATTAATAGCTATTGGCTCATCACTTTTATTGGCTGATGTCATTACTAAAACATCAACTGATCTAAACAAAATATGATGCAACGGAGTATAAGGTAAAACAAAACCAAGATAGTTATTATCTATAGATATACTATCCAATAAATTATTCTTTTTTCTTAGTAAAACTATTGGAGTTTCTTTTGATTCTAAAATTTGTTGTTCCTTATCTGAAACATAACAATATTTTTGTATGGTCATTAGATCTTTAGCCATAAGAGCAAAAGATTTACTTGGTCTGTTTTTATTAAATCTAAGTCTTTGCACAGCGTTATTATTAAACGGATCACAGACTATATTAAAACCGCCAATACCTTTTATAGCTACTATCTTTCCTTCTTTTATGAGCAGTGCTGTTCTTCCTATTAGATCATCATGATTACCTTCAACAGAACCTGTGCTATTTAATAAAATTAAGCTTGGACCACACTTTGGACAGGCATTAGGTTGTGCATGAAACCTTCTATTTTTTGGATCGTCATATTCTTTTTGACAATCTTCACACATTTTAAACACAGACATACTTGTCTGGTTTCTGTCATAGGGGCGATCTTGTATAATGCTAAACCTCGGGCCACAATTAGTACAATTCGTAAATGGGTAAAGATATCGTCTATTAGTTTTATCTTCTATATCTAATAAACAGTCTTTACAAACTGCTATATCAGAGGATATCTCAGCCTTTTTATTTCCATAAGAACTGCTGTGAAGTATAACAAAATCACTTTCTTCCTCTGTGTTGATCTGTTCAATATCAAAATCTATAATTTTAGCTAAAGGTGGAGGTGAGCTTAAAAGTTTTTTTACAAAAGCATCTATATTTTTAGATATTCCCTGAACTTCTATAGTTACACCCTCTGGAGTATTTGAAACATAGCCAGAAAGCAAAAATTCATGAGCATATCTATAAGTCGTAGGCCTAAAGCCAACACCCTGTACTAACCCACTTACAAGTATCCTAATTCTTTTTATATTCTCCAATTTGTTCATCCAACCATTTATTCCAATCTGTAAGTGTTTTAGGTTTTATTGCGGATATTCGAAAGATCTTACACTTTGGATTTATTTCTCTTATTTCTGCCTCTAGTTTATCTAGATCTATTTTACACACCTTAGCTAATTCTATTTTGTTTATTAAAACGACGTCAGCGCCACTAAACATTGGAAGATATTTTTTAGGTTTATCATCTCCCTCTGTAATAGAGTAAACTAGCACCCCTATGTTCTCTCCAAGATCAAAACTTGCAGGACAGACCAGGTTGCCAACATTCTCTATAAAGACCACATCTAGGTTATTAAGATCCAGCTCATTAACAGCGCCATTTATCATTCTTGCATCAAGATGACAGCCTCCTTCTGTGTTTATTTGTATCAATGGAATATGGTGATCCGCAAGACGCTCTGCATCACGACTAGTATAAAGATCTCCTTCTATTATTGCTGCTCTATATTTCTTGCCGATGTATTTAAGTGAATTTTCTAATAGCGTGGTTTTACCTGCGCCAGGAGAACTTGTTATATTAAGCGCATAAACCTTATGCTCTTTAAATCTATTTCTATTATCATTGCCTATAGCATTGTTCTTTATCATAACGTTCTTAAGTACTTTTATTTCCATAAATTAACTCCCAAGCTATTCTTCTATTTCTATTGAAGAGACAAAAAAGCCAGATTCATCACTTTTTTCATATTCCAGTTTTGCTTTTTCCATTTTAGTTCCTTTGATCAATTCAGAAAAATAAAATTCAAAACTTTCTACCATTACCGTATATGGCTGACCGTTACCAAATACTATTTTTTTTACTTCCTTGCCGTCTAGAGTAGGATTATCACTTATTGTCTCTTTTATTATTTCAAAAGCATACTGTGCTATTGTTGCTTCGTGCATTTTATACTCTTTCTTTTAAACTCTTAAACGCTTTGATCCTTGATCTTATAAACCATACAATACCAATAACAAGCAGCACTACTATGAACAAGTCAGCTTTATGTAGAGTTTGTCTAAGTACGCTGTTTTGATCATCCCATGCTTTGCCCATTTTATATCCGACCCAAGCAAGTAAAAGACACCAAGGATAACTACCTACAAAGGTATATATATGAAATCTAATTCTAGGCATTTTTGCTACACCTGCAGGAAAAGCTATAAATGTTCTTATCACAGGTAATAGTCTGGCTATGAAAACTGTCTTTTCACCATGTTTTTCAAACCATTTTTCAGCAATTTCTAGTTCATGTGGAGAAAGCAGAACATATTTACCATATTTGTAGATAGCAGATCTTCCACCAGAATATCCGACCCAATATGCAAGCTCTGAACCAACATTACATCCAATTGCTCCAGCGAGCGCAGCTAACCATATATTCATATATCCAATAGAAACAAGATACCCGGCAAATGGCATTATTATTTCACTTGGAAGAGGAATACACGCAGACTCAATTGCCATTAGTAAAAGTATACCAAAGTATCCTAAGCTACCTATGGTAGCGACGGTAAATGTTTTCAGTGTTTCTATTATCGTTTCTATCATTAATATGCCCCAAAAAAATTCTAAGGGTCTAGACAAGGCCTTTGACAAAATTAAAGATTACTTCACTAACCATATCGACAGTTTTTTTAACTTCTTTGGAAACTTCATTACCAAATTCCATATCTTTTGGTTCAACGCCAATAACTATCGTCTCAAAATTAAAAGAATTACTAAGATAATCTATCATAACGCTCAAAGGTAAAACATGAGTAGAGAAAGTAACACCTTTGATCTCTTCTTTTTTTATAATTTTTAAAGAACCAGATTCAAGCCCCATTTCTGCCGCATCTACCACTATCAGATGCGTAGGTGAAAATCTTTTGATATCACTTGTGAAATTTTCAGGAGCTGTTTCTCCATAGATAACCTGGAGTCTATCATTTAAACCACATTTGTCTGATCTACATTTGTCTATAAGATTCTGTGCAACAACAAGTCCGGCAGAATCATCAGCTCGTAATTCTGAACCAACACCTAGCAAAGAGATCTTCAATGACTTCTTGTCTAAACCAGAGAAAATATCATTAAAAGATCTTTTGAAGGTTTCTTTCATCTATATTTTAACCTTAAGTCTTCTTCTGTCTAATTGTGCCAATTCAAAGTTAGTTGTAGCATGTAGTGCTTTTTTAGGACAAGAATCAACACACTGAGCACAATATATACATTTATCTAATTCGACAGTTGCTTCAAATTTTTCTGATATTTTATCTATTTTAATAGCATCAGCCGGACAGTCTTTCATACATATTTTACAACCTATGCATTTTTCTGCCTCAAACTTTAATCTTCCTCTAAATCTGTCTGGAACATTGGCTTCCTGAGCTGGATATTTTATTGTAGCTGGTTTCTTAGTAAGAGATTTTAAAACTTCTCTTAGCATTTTTCCTGGTCTAATCATAGGAACACTCCCTTAACTATAAGAACAAATAGTATTTGAATAAAAGCTATTGGAGCAAAATACTTCCAGCAAACTTTAACCATTTGATCTATTCTTAGTCTTGCAAAAATAGTTCTCAACAAAGAAAGTAAGAAAACAATAAAACAAACCTTTATAATATATAGAACAAAAGCAACTATCGGATTTAACATCATTCCGAACGGAAGGAACACAGCAGCTATAAGAGAAGCTCCTACCACCATTTCAATATCTATCGCCATTCTAAACAAAGCCAGAAGCCTTCCTGTATATTCAGTAAAAGTTCCACCAACTATTTCTGTTTCTGCTTCTGCAATATCAAATGGTACTTTTTCAAGTTTACCAAGTAGGGCAATCATAGAGATAAAAAATGCAGCAATATTTATAACCATCATATAAGGATGACTATTATAATAAACAACAGAATCACTAAGAGACCATGTGTTTGCAAGAAGAAGTGGAGAAAGTATTCCAAGAAATAAAAGAACTTCATATGAGAACAACTGTGTAAGTGTTCTTACAGCTCCAATAGCTGCATACATAGACGTAGATGACCACCCACCTAGAAAGAATGTAACAGTAGGTATCGTTAATAAATAAAGAACAACTACTACATCACCATAAAAAGAGAATAAAGCATTAGAACTCCATAGTGGAATATAAAAGAATGCAGTAGTAGCAGCAGTAAGTGCCAATATAGGCATAAACTTAAATATTTTTTTATCTGCTTCTTCTGGTATTATTTCTTCTTTAGCAGTTAACTTGATAAAATCAGCAAGAGGCTGATAAAAAGGTGGGCCTTGTCTGTTTTGAAGCCTCGCATAGATTATTCTATCTAAGTATTCTAACAACAGCCCCATTAATCCTAGAAATAAAAAACCAGGAAAGACGATGATACTAAAGAGAGATGACGCTATACTCATTTTAATCTACCTTCCTTAGATTTGCATATTTTTTATTCAGCTCAGCAAAATCAATTCCTTTTTCCTGTCTATACCAATTTATGCCCTTTTTTCTCAAAGATTCCCAGTCTACAGTTGAAGAACCGCCATCGTTGTTTACCAATTTAATCATTCTGTCTGTACATGAAAAACATGGGTCAATAGCAGCTATTGTAATAGGAACATCTGCTAAATTATTATTTTTCAACATAGTGGAAACAGATTGAAGATTAGCAAGAGTAGGCGCTCTAAGTTTTACTCTTTCTGGTTTATCTGTACCATTACCTTTTACATAATGAACGTCTTCACCTCTTGGTGCTTCATATCTTGATGTTGCCTCTCCAGCCGGAACCTTTCTTGGAAATTTTGCAGCAATATCTCCATCAGGCATGTTCTTTATAAGCTGACGTATTATCTTGTAAGTTTCCATTAACTCGCCGACACGAACAAGAGTCCTTCCATACACATCACAGTGGTTATCTGTAATTACATTGAAATCAACTTCGCCATAAGCAGCATATGGATCATCTTTTCTTGTATCTCTTGGCATCCCAGACGCTCTTCCTGTTGGTCCAACAGTACCTAACCTGTAAACATCTTCCTTAGATATGTATCCAACACCTGATAATCTTTTTATAAGTGTTGTTTCTTCTGTAGCAACTTTTATATAATATTTTGTTCTTTCTTCTAGAGCCTCTACTGCTTTAAGTATCTGCTCTTGTTTCGGCCTATCTATATCTCTTTTTACTCCGCCTAAAATATTCATTCCATAATGAACCCTGTTACCACTTAGCATAGAAAGAAGATCCATTACTATTTCTCTATCTCTCCATGAATACATCAATAGTGTATCAAAACCGACTTCATGACCAGCAACACCAAGCCACAATAAATGACTGTGTATTCTTTCAAGCTCACCGATTAATGATCTTATATATTTTGCACGTCTTGGAATTTCAACTCCAGCAACTTCTTCTATAGCTTGTATAAAAGCTGTAGAATGAGCTTGGGAACAAATTCCACAGACTCTTTCAAGAAGATATATCGCAGTTGTATAAGTTCTGCCTTCTGCAGCTTTCTCTACTCCTCTATGATTATAACCAAGGCGCATTCCAACTTCTTGTATTCTTTCTCCATCTAAAGAGATAAGAAAACTCTCTGGCTCTTTTAATGCAGGATGTTGTGGTCCAATTGGTATTTTTACAGTACCCATATTAGTTCTCCTTTTTTATGTCTAACATTTCTCGATTCCAATCCTTTCTTAGAGGATATTGACCTTCTGGCCAACCATCAGGAAGAGGATACCTAATCCCATTTGGCAGACCATCTATTTTTGCACCAAGCAAATCTGTAAGCTCTCTTTCGTAAAGATCTGCTCCTGGAAAAGTATCGGTTATCGTCTTTATTACTGGATTACTTTTTGGAGCGTAAGTCTTAAGGTCTAATATTATTCCATTAAAATGTGCCAAGTGATAAATAAAAGAAAGGTTTTCACCCTCATCAAGTCCGGTTATCATGCACATTATATTAAAATTTAAGTCTTTTGTTATATAATCAAAAAGAGTTCTAAAATTAGAAAGATCAACATCTATAAAAAGCCTTCTCTCTCTCTTTATTGTGATTTTACCTTCCATGTAACTAAATTTTGATAATATGCTTTTTTGTATTTTTTCTTCTCTAGCAACGTTTACTTCAGTCATCTTACGACCTCCTTTTCCTCCGAAGTCTCAAGACTTTGAAGAAGTTTGACAACACCATCAATAATAGCTTCTGGTCTTGCTGGGCAACCTGGTATATATGCAGATACAGGTATCGCTGTATCTATACCACCTTTCACATTATAGCAGTCATGAAATACTCCACCCGAGCATGCACATGTTCCTACAGCTACTACAAATTTAGGTTCTGGCATCTGTTCATATATTCTAATCAATTGTTTTTCTATTTGTCTAGTAACAGGACCTGAGCAAAGCAAAACATCGGCGTGCCTTGGGGTTCCTTTTAACAAAGTTCCAAATCTTTCTAGATCAAAAACGGGCGTTAATGCTGCAACGATTTCTATATCACAGGCGTTACAGGCACCACTGTTGAAGTGTATAACCCATGGTGATTTTGTTCTGGCCCATGTTATTATTTTATTTACTATTTTCACTCTAAAATTACCTCCTAAACAGTATCAAAAGACCAACGATCGCAGAAAGAACATATATTCCTGCTAAAACACTCGAAATAAAATCAGACGGAACAGTAGCAATGACTAATACAACGACATGCATTATGGTAAAAAAGAAAGCAAAAGAAAAAAATTGTTTGTAATCTGGTTGAATATGATGTTCACATCCAGCCTCTCCGCACGCATACGCTTTAGTTTTACCATTTGAGTCTTTTCCTTGTGCCGCAACTTTTTTCATCATATAGGCTTGAAAGGAAACGACACAAAGAACTATCAAAAAAGCTATCGGCGGTAAAAGTAAATAATTCATGTTTTTCACCTATCCTTTTAGATTTCTTAATTTAGTAATATTCAATGATCCAATCTGTTTGAATATCCCAAAAACTATACCTGCTGCCACTGATATAACAACAGCTTCAATAACTATCAGTGTTATAACCATGGATTGTGCAAGAGCTATTCTGTTACTCGCATATCCTGCTGCAATTATTAAAAGCGTAACAGCCTTGGTCAATATCTCTAGACCTATAAGAGAACGAATAAAATTTCGCGTGACCATTATACAATAAAAGCCACACACCCCTAAAACAATCGCAAAAATACTAAAAATCAGGAATAAACCACCGTTATTATTAATCATTTTTAGATCTCTCCTTAAAAAGAACAACGACTCCAAAAACACCAGTTAGTATTATTACTATCTGGCCCAATATGTCGGTCTGTCTTATTTTCCACATAACATTTCTTACATCGTTCTCTGCTGCTGGTGCTAAAAATTTTAGTTCTGGTTTTGCAAAACTAAGCCAACAACCAAGACCTGTTAGCACTAGTAGAACTGGTAGGTACCAGTACCTTTTTATTCTATTTTTTGTCTGCTTTTTAAGTTCGGTTCTGGTTATAGGTTTTGTTAAACTCATCGTACTTATAAAAACGACGGTAATAAGACCTGCACAAACAGATAATTCAAAAACTGCAGCCAAAGGAGAATCAAGCGTAAAAATAATTATAGAAAGAATAACGCTCGTAAGTGCTAGCGCTATTGCTGAAAGCATTAGGCTTCTTGTCATAACCGCCCATACCGCTGCAAGAATCAACAGAACTAAAAGAATTAAAGTTAAAATCACGTTTCACCCTCTTTTTTGTCCGATCAAAAAATGTTATTAATCGGTACAATAATTGTATTTATA
>SESG01008910.1_pt1 | contig 13563 bp, 11 predicted proteins | sample 3171421 | NCBI WGS metagenome assembly SESG01 (sample SAMN10866946, study PRJNA518727) | freshwater metagenome | biome: subpolar coniferous forest; feature: holomictic lake; material: water; isolation source: holomictic Lake 227, 6 m and 8 m depth | place: Canada: near Kenora, Ontario | collected... | reverse complement strand
ACTGGGGGGCGAAGATCCATCCGCCCTGTGTAAACCGGGGGGAGTACAAGACCTGCATCAGGGGTGATGATGTGTATGTGGGTTTCGTCCATATCAACGGCCTTGAAACGGAGGTGGGGAAGGCCATAAGTGAATTGCGAAGCAATCGTGAGCACGCAAATGAAGCAAAAGATTGGTGCGAACAATTAAGAATATCGAATGTCGAATATCGAATGTCGAATGATCCTGCATCCTGCATCCCGCATCCTGCATCGCGCATCGCGCATCCCGCATCCGGCACCCCGCACCCCTCATCCTGCATCCGGCATCCTGCATCCTGCATCCTGCATCCTGCATCCAGAGGCGAGTACCGTGACCTGGCCGATTTCATCGAGCGGGTGCAGCCTCCGCTGGAACAGCTCATCATCCTGATCCGTGCCGGGGCTTTCCGTTTCACAGGCAAGGCCAAGGCGCTGCTGCTGTGGGAAGCACATATGTTGCTTGGGAAACAGATGAAGGGATCCAATCATCCTGCACCCCGTGAGCCGGAGGCTCCCGCCCTGGGCCGGCGCGGCTGGAACAAGGAGCAATCCCTGGCTGCCGATCATGCAGCGGCCTGGTCGGGGCGGCTTGCTGAACGCAAAGATGCGGGTATGCCGGCGCCAGACCCGACTCTCTTCCAGGCGCAGCCTAAGAAATTTGAACTCCCTGCACTCGCACAAAGCATACTGGAAGAGGTTTACGACGAAATCGAACTTCTCGGATGGCCTGTTTCAAACTCATATTTTGAACTGCTTGAAACTTCGTTCAGGGGAGAGATACTGGCCGGTGGAATGATGGGTAAACTGGGTAAGAAGGTGAGGATGCTGGGACTGCTGGTCACCATCAAATATGTTCGCACAGTACGAAAGGAATGGATGCACTTCGGCACCTTTATCGATTTCGAAGGACAATTCTTCGACACCGTGCATTTCCCCAAGGCAGTAGAAAAATACCCCTTCCGGGGGGAAGGGGTATATCTTATCATGGGTAAGATCGTCGAGGAGTTTGGCTTTCCCACACTCGAAGTGGAAAAGCTGGCTAAAATGCCGCTGAGGAAAGACCCGAGAGCTTAACGCATAGTATTGAACTGAATGACGCGGCGGGCTTTCAGCATACAGGTAAAGTAATAACTGTTCGCATCAATAGGTCTAACCTGTATTCCCTGAGGTATGTTCGCATTATTCAAATCCTTGATGATCCCATCATAGGCATCGATCACAAGATAGTAATTGTCGGAAGGTTTGGTCTTGCCAATCCAGATTGCAACATGATAAGGCTGAGTTGAACCCTGAGCCTGGGAGCAATAGATCAAATCCCCGATCTGCAATTTTTTCACAAGTGTGTCAAACGATGCAGGCTTTTGAATATCAACAATGCTGATTACGGGAATTTCTCCATACCCGTTAACTTCTTTCTGAACATACTGGCTGTCAAGCCTGGCATCCAGATGATACCCCAGTCCGTAGTTGTATAACCATCTTGTGAAATTGGAAGCATCTATCCCTTTGCTGTTGTGTCCCAGGCTGACTTTGTTGATGGTATCCCAGGGCCAGCTTGAAGGAGGATTGAACTGCAGCAGGTGATGGTACTGGAAATATGAGCCTATGTACCGCTGGGCTACATAAATAATCCTCTGTTGCTGCCACCTTAGATTGTGTGGATAACCTGCCTCGCTGCCGAAATCGGAAGGCCAGGGTCCCCAGGTTATTTCCCTGCGGTTATCAATATAATATTGGTTGTTGATATTATACCATTGTGTGGTGTCCATGGTTGAGGGATTGATCAGGTCCCTCTGTGCGAAATCGGCTCCAAGGTCGGTGAAAGTAAACAGGGAATCCAGCTTATAGGGAGAAACATAAGGGCCGGGTGTGCTGCCCGAGTCATCACTTGATTTTTTGCATGCTGTGAAAATCGCAATTCCAGATAAAATTGCAACAAATGCCAAGGTTCTAAGTTTCATAAATTTCGACATGTCAGATTAATGTTAAAGTTATTTGCTAAATCAAGGTTTTATACCTGTAATGTATTGGTTTCCCGACGACGGACTGATCGTTTTAATGTCTGCGAGACCGGCTTCCTGCATCCATCCCCGGATCTCATCCAGGGTGTATGCATCCCCTTTCCTGGTACCAACCAGCATATTGATGGCGAACATAGCTCCTATGAAGGGTTCAGTCCTGTCGTCATTCAGCAAATGGTCCATAATAACAAGAGTACCGCCGGTAGAAAGAGCTTCCACACCTTTCTTTATAATAAGCTTATTCTCATCCGGAGAATTGATATGAATGATAGCGAACATCAATACAAGATCAAATGCCTGACCAAAGTTATCAGACAGGTAATCACCGGACATGATTGCCACATTGCTGCCAAGATTATACCTGTCGATATATTTTTGTGTGATCGGGACTACAGAAGGAAGATCAAATATAACTCCCTTTATAGAGGGCCTTTTTTCAATAAGTCCAAAGGTAAAGGCCCCGGAACCTCCGCCAATATCAAGGCTTCGCTTAATGTTGGTCAAATCTATAAGGCCTGCAAATTCTTTTCCCTGTGCCACTCCGCGGGCGTGCATTGCGGCAATGAACATTTCAAACCAGTCGCTGTTCCTGTCATTAAAATTATCTTCAATATCAATTGCGGATCCCTTCTTTATGACCTGTGTAAGTGTATCCCACCTCCTCCAAAGGTCAGCTGTATGAGGAAGCCCTCCGAGGAAGGCAGGGGATGAGGAAACCAGGTGCCGGGCTGCAAATGCTGAGTTACAGAACAAGCCATGCTGCTTGTCGAGAAGACCGGCACCGGCAAGGACGTTCATCAGGCGGTCTGTTGCTCTTTTGTCGGCATTTATCAGGGAGGCAGTGTTGGCCGAGGAGCACGACTTCCCATCGAGGGTGTCGAATATTCTCAGTTCAACGGCTGTGAGGATGATCCGGCTCAGCCGGAACCCGTTCACAACCTCCATAAGTTCCGAAGTTGTTTCGATTTTTTTCATTTCAGACCAAGAGTTGTAACCCCCTGTTCATAAACAATGTCAACAGGAATATTTGCGGAACGCAAACGGGCAAGATCTCCTGCAAGTTGCTCATTGATCTTTCCGTTGGCTGCAAGATACTGCTTGGCTCCCTCATAATTTCCGTCACCTTCGAAAATCAGGACTTTGGCAGCCCAGTCGTAAACTGCAGTTTTGATCTTTTCCATATTGACTTTGTATGTGCCATTCGCTGAACGTTGAAATGCTCCGTTTGATTCAAAAAAATTGAAGCACATCATGTTGGCTTTGCCATGGGCGCTGGCAGCTCCAAACCTGACTGAACGGAAGAGGCCCGCCATGTAAGTGACAAAACAATCCTCTGCTGTGATGCCTGTGATCTCGCCTTTAGCAATGAGCTGGGTGGCCATGTATAATCCAAGGATATCAGCCTTGGCTTCTTCAAAAGCCGAATACTGCTCCTTAAGGGCTTCCCTGATATTGCCTTTGCCGTTGATGGTGTTTTTAACTCCAAGCCCGTGAGCTACCTCGTGAAACATGACATTTGAGAAAAATGCATCAAATTTCACATTCATTCTCTGACCTGAATCTATCAACATATTCGCAATAGGCATGAGGATGTTGTCAAATTTGGCTTTCATGGCATTTTTCAGCTGCAGGCGCCTTGAGCCTTTCTTCAGCTGTACGTTCTCATCATTGGGGAGATTGATGGCAATGGTTTTACTGCCCGCATTTGACTGGCCTGATACAAAGAGCAGATCATAAGCATTCAGGTCGGAATCAGTCCCCGGTTTTTCTTTCTTGTATTTTGCCTCAACCGGAAGGTTTGCCTGGAGTTCAGGAAGAAATGCAGCAAATTTGGAAAGTTTCGCACTCCATTCTTTGTCCTTCACAAGAACTACGCCTTCATATGCGGTCTTATATCCGAACAATTCATCCTCATAATTTTCAATCGGGCCGATCACCACATCGACAGTATTGGTTTTCATGTCCATCCAGGCCATATCGCTCTCAAAATACTCATCTGTAAGAAGGGCTTTTGAACGGAGCTTGAGGTACTTCTGCAAGCCCCGGTCTTCGGCAAGTTCAGAAGCCTTGCTGAGCAGTGAGGAAGCTTTTTCTATTGCATCGTGGTATGCATCGTGATACCAGACCGACTTCAGCGCTTTATCGGCCCCACGGATGATAATAGTATACTGGCTGGTTTTATTAGGATCTTTAAACATGGCAAATTCATCCTTGCTCATGTCTTTCGGGTAAAAGTTAACACCGGCAGGTTTCTCACCGAAACCTTTTACGAACGCTTTGTTCCCGTTAAGCCTTTCCCACGGGCCGTAATTGATCTCAGCAAATTTTCTGACAAGGCTGTCATTAATGGTGTCGAGGAAAGCCTGCTTTTTGCCGATTGTTTGTTCCCAGTATATGCCATCAATGAGTTGTACAGCTTCGATCAGAAGCGGGAGCATCTCCTTTTCTTTGGCAGTGAGGGTGTTGAGATTGGTTGTGAGCTTAACCACAGAGAACTCGCTGATTTTTGCAAGCATAATTGAATCCTGGGGAGTCAGAGAACCTCGTTTTTCCTGCATCCTGCATCCTGTAAACGTGATGGAGGCCAGAATGATCATTGAAAGGAAGCTAAGTTTGGGTGTCGACATAACAATTGAATATTTTTATACAAAAGTATACAATTTCTTGTTTAATTGCCTTTTTCGCTGTAGGTTTGGACTGTAAATCAAAAAACCAAAAAAAATGGAAATTCCTTTCGTAATTATTATCGGGATACTTGTACTGCTTTTCTTTGCAGGGATCCGGATTGTGCGCCCGACCCATCGCGGTCTTGTTGAGCGTTTAGGCAAGTACCACCGTTTTGCAAACCCGGGTTTTCACTGGATACTGCCCGGGATTGAACAGATGTACCGGGTAAATATAACCGAGAAAATGATCAATGCCGAACCCCAGGAAATCATCACGAACGATAACCTGAATGCCAGGGTTGATGCACAGGTCTATTTCAAGATCATGTCAGATGAGGATCATGTGAAGAATTCCCAGTACAGCGTTAACAGTATTGAATACCAGATCGTGAACCTCGCGCGTACAACCTTGCGTAACATCATTGGCACGATGACGCTGAAATCGGCCAACAGCGAACGTGGTAAGATCAACAAGGAACTGCATGGTACACTTCTCGAGGAAACCCGGAACTGGGGTATTGAGATTATCCGCACCGAGCTAAAGGAGATAGATCCTCCCAAGGATGTTCAGGAAACCATGAACAAGATCGTTAAAGCGGAAAATGAAAAGATTGCAGCCATTGACTATGCTACCGCCACTGAAACAAAAGCCGACGGCGAAAAGCGGGCTGAGATCAGGCGGGCCGAGGGTATCAAGCAGGGGGCAATTCTCCGTGCCGAGGGCGAGGCGCAGGCAATCAAGCTTGTAAATGAATCTGCTGAAAAGTACTTTGTGGGAAATGCACAAATGCTCAGGCGTATTCAGGCAATGGAAACGTCACTTAAGGATAACAGCAAGGTGATCGTACCCAACGGCTCTGACCTTGTAAATGTGATGGGCGAAATGTCGGGGGTTGTTCCTATCCTGAAGAAAAAGGAAGATTAACATTCCTTTGATCAATCCCTCCTGATAAAGGGGAGAAGATAGTCAATCATAATTTTTGCTGATTCTTCTATTGAAAGAAGGTCGGTTCTTATCTCAAGCGAAGGATCCACCGGGATTTCGTAAGGAGCGTTGATCCCTGTGAATTCCTTTATCTCGCCATTCCTGGCTTTCAGGTAAAGCCCTTTGACATCGCGTGATTCGCAAACGTCAAGAGGTGCATTGATAAAAAACTCTATGAAATCCTCATGGCCGATGATCTCCCTGGCCATTTCCCGGATCTCGTTCGTCGGACTGATAAAGCTGGCAATTGTAATAATACCGCAATTCACGAATAGCTTCGAAACTTCGGCTATTCTGCGTATATTCTCATACCTGTCTCCGTCGGAAAACCCGAGGTTCTTGTTAATTCCGGTTCTTACGTTGTCGCCATCAAGAGTCTGAACAAAGTACCCGAGTTTATGCAATTCGGCTTCCAGCGAATAGGAGAGGGTGGTTTTGCCTGCTCCTGAAAGTCCGGTCATCCAGATTACTTTAGATTGCTGGTTCAGCTGTATTTCCTTGGCCTGCCTGCTGAGTTTCAGGGATTCGCTTGGAAATATGTTATTGTCAGTCGTATTCACAGTGTTGCGGTTGAAAATTAATTACTGTTGGTGCTGTATCTTCAGGGAAAATATTCCCCCTCCGATTTCAATCCGGCAGGTATATTCTCCTGCTGGAATTTTTAATGCTTTAAATAGTAATGTGTTGTCGCCGGATTCGAATTCCTGCTTCCATTCCTGTATCGTCTTCCCGTAAACATCCAGGATTAAAATCCTTACGTTTTGCTTTTCAGCAATTCTGAAAGTTATCTGTGTTTTCTCATTAAATAACTGCGGATCGCAGCTGAAAGACTGCAGGGGTGTTGATAGTTGAAATTCCCCTGAATTGGGAACAGCGTCGAACATGGCATAATCCTTACTCCCTTTCCTGTTTTTAATAAAAGGAACAACACGTCCCTGCTGTCTGATCTGAGCAAGATACCTCAGGCTTCCGTCAAGCTGAATGTCAAGACTTACAGGAACCGTATTCACCGAGTCAGGCAGTGAGTTTGAGACTGATATTTTAAATCCTTTTTCATTATAGTCAAGGACCCGTATGCCCGTACAATTCCGCTCTCTTATGTATGAAGCCACATTATCGAGAGTTGATACCCATAAACTGTTCTCCCGGATCTTAATATAATTAAGGTGTTTTCTGAATATCTCAATATCGATGGGCTCATAGCCGTTCGTATCACTGCCCGTCCGGAAACCATGGTACCGTTCAATCAGCCATCCGTTGATCCGGAGAATGTCATCCGCCCATTTATTCATTGAAACCAGCGTGGTCCCGTTGTAAATTTTCTGGCTCGAAAGGCAGAGCATATTAACCGGGTCGATCACTTCATAGTTGTTGAAACTGCTCCGGGCCTGGAGATAATATTTTCTGCAGAATTCGATTGAAGCCTGATTGACTTTGCCAAACGGCCATGCAAAACTTCTGCATTTCTGAAGCGGGATATACCGGTTTATGGTCTTCATCGAAAGATATAACTCTTTCTTCAGGCTGTCGAGGTACTTCGGATTATTGATCAGGGTATCAAAGTCGGCATGGTTCATGCTGTGGCTGCCGATCTCATGCCCCATGTTTGCGAGATAACGCACCGAATCCCAGTCAGGTGAATATCCCTTGCCGATCCTGTTTGTGACAATAAAGAAAGTCGCTTTGAATGAATAGATTGTGAGCAAGGGAACCGCAAGCCTGAACTGAGACCTGTATGCGTCGTCAAAGGTAAGCGTAACAGCAGCTTCCTTGCCTTTGTACCAGTTTTTAATTGTATACCTGAGGAATTTACCCTCACCGAATGGTGCTGATTTTTCTGCTTGGCCAAATACTGCCGGTCCGCCTATAGAAATTAGGATCAGCAGTATAAGACCCTGGCGGATTGTTCTTGTCATTTAGTGATCCGCCTGGGATTCGAACCCAGGACCCCCGCCTTAAAAGGGCGATGCTCTACCTGCTGAGCTAGCGAATCAGTCCAAAAAATGAGGGTGCAAAGGTAGTAACTTTATCGAAACAAACAAGGAGTGATGATAAAATCCTATGAAATTATCCCCTTGCCCTGCCTGAGTATCACCGGCTCATCACTGCGGCAGTCAATAACAGTCGAAGGAATGCTTTCTGAATGTCCTGAATCGATAACGATATCAACCAGTTTCCTGAATTTTTCGTAAATTTCCTCAGGATCGACAGGGTATTCAATAAAAGAATCATCAGAGTGGATAGAAGTTGTCATAATCGGATTCCCAAGTTTTTCAACTATCTGAACGGGCACCTTATGGTCGGGGATTCTGATCCCAACGGTTTTCTTTTTGCTCTGGAAGAAATGAGGTACATTGCTGTTTGCATTCAAAATAAAGGTGAACGGACCAGGAAGCGTCCTGCGCATCAGCCTGAAAATATCATTGTTGATTGGCTTTGTGAAGTCGGAAAGCTGGCTGAGGCTTGAACAGATGAACGAAAAATTGGCTTTTTCACGCTTTATACCCTTGATCTGGGCGACCCGGTCAACCGCTTTGATCTTTGTAATATCGCAGCCTAGTCCGTATACAGTATCAGTCGGGTAAATAATCACACCCCCGCTTTTGAGGCAGTCGGTAATGATCTTCAGATGTCTTTCACCTGGATTATCGGGATGTACTTTTAATAGCATAAAAAAGGGTAAGCCCCTTATATCGCACCGCTCAACCAACTTACCCTTGCTTCCTTCCGGACCTGGGGGAGTTTGAAGGGAGCTGGTCGTATAAGACTTACCCGGTGCAAAGGTACAAAAATTCGGGTGCGAGGCAAGGATAAAAGTGTTTTTTTCGTATGTTTGTCGTGAACAAGCAAATTTCACAACCATGGATGAGAAAAAACCCTCTGCTGCCGCAAATGCACTGAATTACGGATTAATTACAGGTGCTGTGGTCATTGTGTACAGCCTCCTTCTGTACATTGCTAATCTTTATATGAACAGGTCGCTCGGATTTGTCGCCTATGTTTTACTTCTTGGCGGAATGGTCTGGGGAACACTGGAATACCGGAAAAAATCGATGAACGGCTTTATGACATACGGACAGGCCTTCAGCTCATGTTTCCTAATCGGATTGTTTGCAGGTATCCTTGCAACCATTTACATGTTTGTGTTTGTGCAGTACATTCATCCAGGCCTGGTGAACGAAGTGATCGAACAGACAAGGATTAAACTGCAGGAACAGAATATGACCGAAGACCAGATCGAGTCGGCGTTGGATTACACCCGCAAGTTTACCACGCCCATCATGATGACAATCTGGGGACTGGTCGGATACAGTCTCATTTCCCTTGTGCTTGCACTGGTTGCCGCAATCGTCCTGAAAAAGCCTGATCCCAATGCTCAAACGTCTGCCTTGTAATACGTAATAATGGATATATCTGTTGTAATTCCCCTGCTCAACGAAGAAGAATCTCTTCCTGAACTTTCTTCCTGGATCGAAAAAGTTATGAAAGAAAACGGCTTCTCCTGGGAGGTCATTTTCGTGGATGACGGTAGTTCTGATTCATCCTGGAAGATCATTGAAAAACTTTCATCACAGAACCCTGATTTCAAGGGAATAAAATTCAGGCGCAACTATGGTAAGGCTGCCGCACTTAATGTCGCATTCCAGGAAGCCTTGGGAGATGTGGTAATCACCATGGATGCTGACCTCCAGGACAGTCCTGATGAGATCCCTGAACTATATAAAATGATCACGAAAGATGGTTTCGACCTGGTTTCCGGCTGGAAGAAAAAGCGCCATGATCCTGTGTCTAAGACAATCCCGACCAGGTTTTACAACTGGTCGGCCAGGAGGATGTCGGGCATCAGGCTCCACGACTTCAACTGCGGGCTCAAAGCATACAGGAACGCAGTAGTGAAGAGCATAGAGGTGTATGGCGACATGCACAGGTACATTCCATTCCTCGCCAAATGGGCAGGATTCAAAAAAATCGGGGAAAAAGTAGTCCGCCATCAGAAACGTAAATTTGGGAAAACAAAGTTTGGCCTTGATCGTTTTTATAAAGGGTATCTTGACCTGCTTACGATTTCTTTCATGTCGCGGTTTGTAAAGAGTCCCATGCATTTCTTTGGTTTATGGGGAAGTTTGCTGTTCAGCACTGGTTTTGGTATAGCCATTTACCTGACGTATGAAAAATTCTTTCACCAGGCTTTCAAAATGACTGAACGTCCCCTGTTCTTTTTCGGGCTTCTGGCCATGGTATTGGGCACTCAACTGTTTATTGCCGGCTTTCTTGGTGAACTGGTGAGCAGGAACTCGGCCGACAGGAACCACTACCTTGTTGAGAAGAAGTCGGGTTTCTGAACTTCCTGCCAATTTTTTTAATTAATACTGAGATTTCTTATGGATCCAATCGATATAAACCGCAGGGTCAGCTTTTTAAAAAAAGTTCTGATCTTCGAAGAATGCCCCGAAAGCTTACTTGAAAAAATTGCAGAAAGCCTTGTCGAGATGGAGGTCTCTGAAGGAGAGCATATTGTTCTGAAGGGAGAACTGGGCGATTCGATGTATATTATCCACGATGGCCGTGTAAAGGTCCATGACGGGGATTATATATTCACAATTCTCAAGACAGGGGATGTGTTTGGCAAGTATTACCTTCTCGATCAGCAGGAACGGTCAGCAACAGTCACCGCCTTGTCTCATACCTTTCTTTTGAGATTCAATCAGGACCAGTTCCACAAGATCACCCAGAACGAAAACACGATTTTCAGGGGAATACTTAAAGCCCTGGTCAGGCGTCTGAGAGATATGAATGCTATCGAGGAACAGCTTGTTAGCCAGAATGCCGAGATCCTGCATCAGAAGAACATACTTGAACAACAAAAGCAGGAACTGGTTGAAGTGAACGCGACCAAGGATAAATTCTTTTCAATTATAGCACATGATCTGAGAAGTCCGATCTCAACGCTGATTTCTCTGTCGGAAGTCCTGAACACCGATATGGATCTTCTGGAACCAATACAGCAGAAGGACATCCTGCAAAGTCTTCATGATCTCTCGAGGAATTACCTGAAGCTTCTCGACAATCTCCTTCAATGGGCCAGGGTTCAGTCGGGCCGGATGGTACCCGAACCCATGAGCTTTGATCTTGCTGAGGTGATCAGGGAAGTCATGGCTTTCTATCGCCCGTATGCCCTCGATAAGCAAATCAGGCTTATCGAATGCAACATTATCGATGCGATTATTTTTGCCGACAGGAATATGATCAGGGGAGTCCTGAGGAATCTTATCTCAAATGCTATTAAATTTACCCAGCCTTCAGGAGAGATCCATATTACCATGCTGATCAAGGAAGCCTTTGTTGAAGTGGTTGTGCAGGATAACGGCCTGGGTATGACACCCGCGATACTCAGTGGACTGTTCAGGATCGACAAGGCCCAGTCCTCAACCGGGACTGCGGGGGAGAAAGGTACAGGCCTCGGGCTTCACCTTTGCAAAGAGTTTGTTGAACTGAACCATGGGCAGATCAAAGCCGAAAGCCAGCAGGGATTCGGATCGGTTTTCAGCTTTACGATACCAAAATCAGCTTAACAACCGATGCCACATCCCAATTCTGTCGTGCTTATCGGTTCTGCATACCCGCTCAGGGGCGGACTGGCCACCTTTAACGAAAGGCTGATCAGGGAGTATATAAGCCTCGGCTCTGACGCTTCTATCTTTACATTCAGCCTGCAGTATCCCTCCATTCTCTTTCCGGGAAAAACACAGTATTCCACTGAGCCTCCTCCTCCGGGACTCACGATAACCCGCGCCCTTAACTCGGTGAACCCGTTAAGCTGGATTTCTCTTGGCCTGAAAATTAAAAACCTGAAGCCCGACCTTGTGATCGTAAAGTACTGGATGCCGTTTATGGCCCCATGTCTTGGAAGTGTTTGCAGGATTGCCAGGAAAAACGGCCATACCAGGGTTGTTGCCGTGATCGACAATATCATACCTCATGAAAAAAGGCCCGGCGACAATCTTCTGTCTTCGTACTTCGTGAACTCTGTCGATGGCTTTGTAGCCATGTCTCATTCGGTGATGCAGGATTTAGGGACTTTTAATAAATCTAAGCCTAAAGTATGGTGCCCCCATCCCCTGTATGATAATTTCGGGGATGCCATCCGCAAGGAAGAGGCAAGGAAAAAGCTCGGACTCGATCCTTCTGCAAAATATGCACTTTTCTTTGGTTTTATAAGGGATTACAAAGGCCTTGACCTGCTCCTCGAAGCGTTTGGCACTGAAGTGCTGAAGAACTCAGGAGTCAGGCTGCTTGTTGCAGGTGAATTTTACTGCGATCCCGCCCCGTACAAGGAGATCATCAGGAATAAAGGCCTTGAAAATATAGTTATGATGAGTAATGACTTTATTCCCGACAGTAAAGTGCTTGATTATTTCTGTTCTGCGGATGTTGTGGTACAGCCTTATAAAAGCGCTACCCAAAGTGGCGTAACTCAGATTGCCTACCATTTTAACAGGCCGATGATCATTACCGATGTGGGCGGATTGGCTGAATTCGTACCTCACGGGAAGGTGGGGTATGTTGTAGCCCCCGAGGTCAATGCACTGGCTGCTTCGATCCTGAAATTTTATTCGGAAGGAAAAGAAGCTGAATTTTCGGCTAACGCAGCTATCGAAAAACAAAAATATTCGTGGGAGAGGATGGTCGATGCAATAAATGAGGTAATGGAAACGGATAAAGAAAAAATAATAGAATAATAGAATAATCGAATGTTGAATTTTGAATTTTAAATTTCCGGAAAAATGAAAGCCATTCTCAATTCGTAACTCGAGTATTCGATTATTCAATTATTCTTTGCGATAAAAAGCATTATTAGCGTAATTTCGCTCCATCTAAAGCCAAAGGAACTGAATTATGATTATTCGAAGCAAAGCCCCGCTACGCCTGGGCCTGGCAGGTGGAGGAACAGATGTGGCGCCTTTCTCCGACATCTACGGAGGTGTAATCCTGAATGCAACGATCAGCATGTATGCATATGCAGCGATTCAACCCAGGAATGACGGTAAAATCATATTGAACTCCCTCGATAAACATGAACGGTATGAGCTGGGTTCAACTGAAAATCTTGCAATCGACGGGAAACTGGAACTTCATAAAGGAATATATAACCGCCTGGTCAGTGATTATAAGCTTAAACCGCTTTCTTTTGAACTGTCGACTTACGTTGATGCGCCACCGGGATCGGGATTGGGAACAAGTTCAACATTGGTTGTAGCCATTCTGGGCGCTTTTTCTGAATGGCTTAATTTGCCGCTTGGAGAATATGACCTGGCGCATCTTGCTTATGAAATTGAAAGAATTGACCTGAAAATGGCAGGGGGCAAGCAGGACCAGTATGCAGCCACTTTCGGCGGAGTCAATTTCATGGAGTTTTCAAAGGATGATAAAGTTATTGTCAACCCACTTCGGATACGCGACAAATACCTGGATGAACTGGCCCATAACCTGGTGCTCTATCATACAGAGACCAGCCGTCTTTCAAGCATCATCATCGAGGAACAACGGAAGAATGTGATGGCTGGGAATGTAAAATCCCTTGAGGCCATGAGCAGGCTCAAGGAGCAGTCGCTTATGATGAAGGAAGCGCTTCTCAGGGGAGAACTTGATAAAATCGGCGAGATCCTCGATTTTGGGTGGAAATTCAAAAAAAATATGGCTAATGGAATTACCAACCCGGTACTTGATGAGATCTATGAAACAGCGGTCAGGAGCGGAGCAACAGGGGGCAAAGTGTCGGGCGCGGGAGGAGGTGGATTTATGTTCTTTTATTGTCCGGGCAACACCCGTCCTTCAGTTGTTGAAGCCCTTAAAAAATTCGGCGGACAAAC
>SESG01005301.1_pt1 | contig 13564 bp, 14 predicted proteins | sample 3171421 | NCBI WGS metagenome assembly SESG01 (sample SAMN10866946, study PRJNA518727) | freshwater metagenome | biome: subpolar coniferous forest; feature: holomictic lake; material: water; isolation source: holomictic Lake 227, 6 m and 8 m depth | place: Canada: near Kenora, Ontario | collected... | reverse complement strand
CATTATTTCAAGAGGTGGCGTTGGGCCGAATGCTGGCCACACGGTAAAGATGGGTGAAAAGGAATACGGGGTCCGGATGGTCCCGTGTGGATTTATTTATCCCGATGCCCGGCTTTTTATTGGAACTGGCGTCCTTGTAGACCCCCGGGTTTTCAAAAAAGAAGTTGACATGCTCAATGTCAGGGGGCGGATTTTTGTAGATTCTCGGTGTGGGATTATCGAGGAAGACCATATCCAAAGGGACAAGGGCAGTGATCACCTCGCAAAGACCATCGGGAGCACGGGGAGCGGGTGCGGACCGGCTAATTCTGACCGGGTAATGAGATCGGCAAGACTTGCACGAGATGTTCCTGAGCTGGCAGAATACCTCATTGATGTGCCGATGGAACTGAACAGCGCATTAGACCGCGGTGAAAGCGTCCTCCTGGAAGGGACACAGGGTTTTGGGATCTCACTCTATTATGGGACATACCCGTTTGTAACCAGCAAGGACACCTCAGCCTCGCAGATCGCAGCCGATAACGGGGTCGGTCCGACCCGGATAGACGACGTAATCGTGGTGTTCAAGGCGTACCCGACACGGGTTGGTGAAGGGCCTTTCTCCACGGAGATGACACGGGAAGAGTCGGACGAGATGGGCATCCAGGAGTTTGGGACCGTAACGCACCGGCAGCGCCGCATCGGTGAGTGGGACGGGAAGATGGCACGATATTCCGCGATGATCAACGGTTGTACCCAGGCGGCAATCACCGGCATAGACAGGATTGATGAGGCTTGTTTCGGAGCGACCCGTTACGATCAGCTCACCGAAAAAGCGATCACCTTCCTCAAAAAAGCGGAAGCTGATATCGGTGCAGCAATAACCCTGATCTCAACCGGACCTGATGTCTCACAGATTATTGACCTCCGTGATGATCCATGAAGAGAAGCCTGCTTGATATCCTCTGTTGCCCTGTCTGCAAGGGGGATCTGGCCCTGGATGTTCAAAAGGAAAATGAAACCGGAATTATCGAAGGGACGCTGACATGTGCCAGGTGCAGCGTGTCATATCCCATCAGCGATGGAATTCCCGACTTGCTCCCGAGAACTGAGTCTCACCATTGAGCTTGATACAAAAAGGGACCATGGACCGTAACACCTGCTATTCAGTCCGGTGTCTCGAGATATGACCTGTCGTTTTTTTCCGGCAGTGATGGGGGGTTAGGTATGTATCCCGCGATAGTCCTTCCACTGGCCCTGCTTATTGACCGGTTGGCAGGGGACCCGGACTCCGGCATTCACCCTGTCGCACTCCTGGGCCGGTTGATCAACTGGTGGGGCAAACCGGAAAAATGGCCTGTTCGGACAAGGAAATTTGCCGGTGCCGTCATGTGGGTACTGACGGTATTCATTTTTGCGGTACCGTTTTTCCTGGTAAGCATCGTTCTTCCCTGGTACCTGTACCTGGTCTGTGCACCATTTCTCTTGAAAATCTGCTTTGCCTGGCGGGCACTGGAGGAACATACCAACCGCGTGGTCAGCGCCGCCCGGTATGACCTGACTCTTGCAAGGGCACAGGTGGGGATGATGGTATCCCGGGATAGTGGGAGCCTTACAAACGAGCAGGTCCTTTCTGCGGGGTATGAGTCCATGTCTGAGAACCTGGTGGACAGCATCATCTCCCCACTGTTTTTCTTCGGGCTTGCCGGGCTCACAGGTGCCGCAGTGTACCGGGCAGCGAACACGATGGATGCGATGCTCGGGTACAAAGACGAGCGGATAGACCTCGGGTGGTGGTCTGCGCGAATGGATGATATCTTCAATTATATTCCCGCCCGGATTACTGGGCTGTTGCTCCTCCTGTACTTCGCGTCCCAGGGTCGGTTCCATCCGGCATACGAGACCTTAAAGCTGGATGGAAAAAAAAGGCCGGGATTTAACGGGGGGATCCCGATGGCGATCATGGCAGGTGGCACTGGTGTCAGGTTCGATAAACCGGGGGTTTATACCATTGGACCTGGGTGTCGCTCACTGGAAGAAGGTGGTCCAGATATTCTGAAAGCCGTGAGGGTGATTACCCTCGTATTCTCAGCGCTTCTCATCGGCACACTACTTTTATTGCAAGTACTGCTCAATATATAGGAATATGAAACTCGAGGAACTGAGATTTGGCACCGAGCTGCTGAAACGGGGTTTCGCATCCATGCAGAAGGGTGGTGTAATCATGGACGTCGTAAACGCCGAGCAGGCGATGATTGCAGAAGAGGCCGGTGCAGTCGCAGTGATGGCACTGGAACGGGTGCCTGCTGATATCAGGAAGATGGGGGGCGTCGCCCGGATGGCAGACCCCGAGATCGTGATGTCCATAATTGATTCCGTATCCATCCCGGTGATGGGAAAGGTCAGGATTGGTCATTTTGTTGAGGCCCAGGTTCTAGAGTACCTTGGTGTTGACATGATAGACGAAAGTGAGGTCCTGACTCCTGCAGATGAGCAATACCATATCGATAAGTCAAAATTTAAAGTCCCTTTTGTCTGCGGGGCAAGGAATCTCGGGGAGGCTCTGCGAAGAATTAACGAGGGAGCTGCCATGATACGGACAAAGGGGGAAGCAGGAACCGGAAATATCGTTGAGGCGGTCCGGCACATGCGGGCGATTTTTGGAGAGATCCGCATGTTAAAAGGCATGGACTCCCAGGAGCAGATTGATTTTGCCCGGGATATTGAAGCACCGACGGACCTGGTGATTGAATGTGCACGGATGGGGAGATTGCCGGTTGTGAATTTCTCCGCTGGTGGCATTGCCACACCCTCTGATGCGGCACTCATGATGCAGTTTGGGGCAGATGGTGTATTTGTCGGGTCAGGGATCTTTAAGTCAGCACAACCGAAGATCATGGCAAAGGCGATTGTTGAAGCGGTAAACAACTTTGATAACCCGGAAAAGATTGCAAAGGCGAGCCGTGGACTCGGGGAAGCAATGCCTGGCCTGGATATCCATACTTTACCGGAAGACCAGGTGCTCCAGTATCGTGGCCGGTAACCGTATATTTTTTTTATTCCTGGAATTTTTTCCTGATTTGTAGGCAATCCAGGATATACACGGATTTCGACAATTGGTAACAGGGTGAACGCAATGGGAATCAGGATTGGGGTACTTGCTCTCCAGGGGGCTGTCAGCGAACATATTGATGCATTCAGGCTCGCTTTGGAAACAATGTCCCTATCGGAACATTCATCCGTGGTTCCTGTCCGTTGTGCCGATGAAATTCCCTGTCTCAATGGCCTTGCGATTCCAGGAGGAGAATCAACCACCATTTCCCGCCTGATTGATAAAAATCAGATGAGGAGACCGATTGAAGAATTTGACGGGGGTATATTTGCTACCTGTGCAGGTATGGTCCTTATGGCCACAGATGTTGACGATTCACGGATACAACCGCTAGGTCTTATTGAAATGAGGGTTGAAAGAAATGCATTTGGTCGCCAGAAAGAATCTTTTGAGACAGTTCTGGAGATTCATGGATTTGATTTGCCGTACCATGCGATTTTCATCAGGGCTCCCGTAGTCACAGGTTGTGGAGCAGGTGTGGAGGTACTTTCAAGAATTGACAACGGGATAGTAGCAGTTCGAAAGGACCGGCACTACGCCCTGGCGTTCCACCCGGAACTGAGTACCGACTCCCGTCTTCATATCCAGTTCATCCAGGGGTTGGATGTTTGAACAACTGGTTTACCTTTCGGCAGGCATATGGGTATTTCCGCGGCCCAATTTCATAGACGAGAAAATTTGAACATCCCTTTAACCCGAGTTGCGATCATCTGCCTTTATAATTTTTGTGTCATTGGTAACGATATCCAGGGAAAAAACCTAATTAACACTCTTTTCCTGGTCTATTTCGCCGTCTTTCATGAAAATAATCCGGTCGAAGTAACTTCTATGCCATTCCTCGTGGGAAACCATGACGATGGTCTGGTGGAGATCCTTGTTTAATTTTTTAAAAAGGTCGAGTATTGTCCGGGAATTTTGTGAGTCGAGATTTGCACAGGGCTCATCGGCAAGGAGGATAGCGGGGTTATTTACCAGTGCTCTTGCGATCGCAACCCGTTGCTGCTCACCCCCGGACATCTCGCTCGGAAGGTGGTGAATCCGGTCTCCCAAGCCGACGAGATTGAGGATCCTGCCACAGACCAACGAGCACTCCTGGATTGACATACCTCGTACCATCGATGGGAGGTAGATATTTTCCTCGGCCGTCAGTTCAGGAACAAGAGCATAATCCTGGAAAACATATCCAAGGCGCTTCAGGCGAAAAAGGGTCCTTCCCCGTTCATCGAGGGTACTCACATCGATCCCGTCAATTGAGATAAACCCGTTGGTGGGACGGTCGAGCAGGCCGAGCATATGGAGCAAGGTGGACTTTCCGCTCCCGCTTGAGCCCATCACACCGACAAACGCTCCTTTTTCAATCTCGAATGAGATAGTCTTCAATGCATGAACCTGAATAGTACCCATGCCGTATGTTTTCTGAATGTCACGTCCTATTATCATGTCAGCCCCTGATTGCAGATAGGATATCCTCTTTTGTCGTGATCCAGGCGGGTACATACCCGGCAATTAATGATACAGCCAGAAGGCTGAGTATCGAACGGATGATCAGCATGGTATCAACCACCGGGGCTACCGGGCCCCCGGGAAACACAATCGGGTTGGCAGCAAGCAACTGGAGGATTAACAGCAGGAAAACGAATCCAACGATTGTACCGATTGCAAAAATGAACAAGGCCTGGAAAACATATGATTTTATAATGATTGACCGGTCAATACCGATCGCCTTCAGGATACCAATCTGCTTCCGCCGGTAGACCGTGTTGATAAAGATAACAATGAAAATGACGACGACCGCGATAACCAGGCTGACGATTGTGCCGATTAAGTTGATAATATTAAAACTGCCGATAATCTGATTCAGGAAATTGGCTGATTTCTCCTGCCATGTCCAGATCTTTTCCTGTACTCCAAATGACATCAGGGTGTTACGCATTTTATCCTCATTACCCGTATCCTGTGTCCGTACCAGGATCTGGTTTGCCTTATTGTCGAGACCAAAGACGGATTCATATTCTTTCTTTGTGATAAATGCGCTTGAATCCACACCATATGAATCTGAATTGATAATCCCCTTGACACGGTATTGGCGGGTAACTCCGTTGTTGAAGGTAATGTCAACTGCCTGACCGACATCCACACCTCCAAGGGATGGGATAACATCCTGCCTTTCATCCTCGTTACCCGCAAGCCGGTAGCCGATTACAATCTGGTCGGTATCCCCCTCGCTGAGGTACTCACCGGATACGACCATCGATCCCGTTTTAAGGACTCTCCTCTCGTCATCGGGATTGATTGCATATAATGCCGGGGTAACGGCATTTCCTTTATGGGTAATGGTAGCACCGGTTAAAAATCGTGAAGAGACACCCGTCACACCGGGAATTCGTTCGATTTTCTTCTGTAACTCGTTTACATTATTGATATAGACCTGATTTTTTTTGGGTTCGATTACCAGGTTACCATAGCTATAATCGATAGACTGCTGGTTGAACAATACCGCAACACCTGATATAATGGATGGCAGAAAGATCAGGTTCACAAAGACCATCCCGATGATAAGGATGGTCAGGTAGAGTGTACCCTTGTTGCCTCGAACAATCGATCGCTTTGCGAGGAAAAAGGCGACCTTTGATTCCTCAAACATTTGCGGTTCCCTTTTTACGGAAGATGAAGTACCAATATGCAAATCCCCCGGCAAGGATGATAAGTACAATTATCCCGGCGATAAGCGGAGTGCCGTCCTTGTTATATACGTTCAGGTGCAGGGATTGCTGCTCCTGGCGGGGCCCGTAATCATCCTCGTACTGGATTGTCAGGGTATACGGAAGATCTCCCGCACGGTCAGCCTGGAGGTTAAATGGTGCGGGGGCGTCATTATTGGGCTCAATTTTCCCGACGAAAGCTTCCTTTGTGCCCGGCAGCGGGATATCGATTTTCGCATTGACCGACTTTGCATCGTCGGTACCGGTATTCTCTACCCTGATATAGAGGGTGAACTGGTCTCCTTTATTGATTCTAGCCGGATCAGTGGTGATCTGGGAGATATCAACCTGTGCCTGGCCCCTGACTCTGACTCCGAGTACCTCGACCTGTCTCTGGAATGTTCCATCCGGGTTCTGGTAATCGATGACCAGGTTGATCGGGTTGATCCCCTGCGTGGTCTTTTTATCGGATGAAAATTCCATGTTAATGATTTTCTGCTCTCCCTGTCCGAGTTTTTCGAAATGGTAGGTACCTGGGGTCTTCGATGTAATCGAGGTGGTTGAAGAATTTACGGTAACCTGGACATTACTTGCCGACAATTGCCCGTCATTGGTCAGTACGACCGTCGTGTTGAAATCATTGCCCGGGATAACACTGGTAGGCAGCTGTTTATCGACCGTAACCTGGGGCCTTTTCTGAATCTGGACTTCGCTGTTTACATTTACTGGGATCGGGAATTTCAGGCTCTTTGCATCGGATACACGTATCCATACTTCTGGGAAATAAACCCCGGGTTGGCCAGGTGCCCTGATGAGGAATGTCAGTGGTATTGATTGCCCGGGTCCGAGCTCCCCAACCCTGTTATATGCCCCGCCAACGACCTCGATACCATTCCCGACCATTGTGACGCTTTCAATCGGGGAATTAATATCAACACTGGTGGTGGTTGCCGAATTACTTCCTACTGTGCCGCTGGTAAAGGATTGGGACAACGTGGCCCTCTCTGCAGTATTCTTGACCGTCACCGAAATAATGCCCTGCTCTCCTGGTAAGAGCACCGAAGGAGTGACCTTATAATCAGCGATGATTACCGATGGCTCACTTGCCATTACCGGCGTTAGACTAATGAATAGGAAAAAAATCAGCACTGCGGTTAGTAGGCTGGCATTGATCAGGGTCGATCTCATGACTAGTACCATACACTCAACAGTCAATAATTGTATCGAATTATATGGCAACCCATTAAAATTTCAGCCCTTTTCCAACCCCTTTATAACAAAAATCAAGGGGTATCACCATTGTACCGGCCTGTATTACCCCACCTTCCTGACCAGGCCCGAATTTTGGGTTCCTGGCTCCTGGATTTCTGCCATTTTCTTGAAATAACCATTTTCCAGCCATATTTTAAAATAACCCCGGGTAGTCCTTGTTTTATCAGGATCCGAGCCCATAACGGGCTCGGGTTCACTACACCCTTCCGTAAACAGACTCGTCGGCATAACCGGAAACGGGAGCATTAGCAAGCCTGGAATTTTTGCAGGAATACGGAAATATTGACCCGTTGTCCATGATGGTTATCTTTCAATACCCCGCTGTCCCGTTGCGGTTGCCCTGCGAAACCTGGTCCTGGTTGAGCATGTGTTTTTCGATAACCCTTGCAAGCTCAAGCAGATGGGCCTTCATGTCCTCCCCTTCCGGGAGGTCAATGACCGGGACACCCGTCCGATCGGCGACCTCCATCGTCGGGTCATAAGGAAAAGCAAATATTGTGCTGACCCCTGCCTCAGCCAGCCGTTTCGCAATCAGCCCCGGATCGTCACCGGGTCTCAATTTATTAATCACCCCGAAGAGTCGTGGAATCCCAAGGTCATTTGCCATTTTCGCGATCTGGAATGCGGTTTCGACTGATTTTACACCGGGCTCTACAATGACCAGAAGCGCCTGGGCAGACCTGGTTGTCCCACGTCCAAGATGCTCCACTCCCGCCTCCATATCCATCACCAGAATATCCGCCTCGCCAGAAAGGTGTGAAACGACTCTTTTTGCAAGGGTGTTTGCCGGGCAGTTACAACCCCCACCCCCGGTCCTGATTGCCCCAAGGACAAGGAGCCTTACCCCGTCTTTGCAGGATACGCCGAACATATCGAGCACATCGTTTACCTTTGGGTTTATACGAAAAACGACCCCTGATGCTCCCGGTGGGGCACCTGTTCGCTCTTCGATAAAATCCTTCCGGGAAATCAGTGGCGTGATCGTGTCTGGTTGCCCAGCTGCACCACAACCAAGCGAGTACCATAGATTTGGGGAAGGGTCCATGTCGAGTGCGATGACCCGCATCCCCTTTCTTGCAAAGGTCCTGGCGAGTCCGGCGGCGATCGAGGTCTTTCCAACGCCTCCCTTCCCGGTGACTGCGAGGGTGATCATTCTCATCCTGTTTGGTGTCACGGAATATAACGGCTCTCTGATACCCGATGACCCGTGATGCAATATCCGCCGGTCCAGCCATATGTTAATGGCGTACCGGGAATGAAGTATAAAACAACCATGGGCCGTATTACTGTCATACCTGAAGGGAAAAGCGGGCTCCTCCGGGAAGGGGAGACCCTGTTGTCCCATCTTCAACGACTTGGCGTCCAAATTACTATCGGTTGCAGAGGTGCCGGGGAATGTGGTACTTGCCGGGTACGGGTCCTGTCCGGTGCAGAGTCCATTTCCCGCCCCTCCCCCTCAGAAAAGAAATGGCTGGATACGAGCAGGGAGCGTCTTGCCTGCCAGGCAATAGTGCTTGATGAAACTGAAAATATTATTATTGAAACCAGGGAAATCGGGACCTTCTCGATTGTTAGGGAAGGGATCAGGGCGGAATTTGTGAAAGCCCCTGTGATCACGATAAAGGAAATGAATGGCCGGCGAGTGGTTGCACGGGATGATAAGATACTGGATTTCATGGCAGGGCGCTGTGCAGGGGTATCTTTTGATGCCGGTACTACCACCCTTGTCATCCGATGGTATGATCTTGAAGGCGACGGCAGTACACCGCTTGCGACAGCCTCGATTTTAAATCCACAGGGAAGGTTTGGGGATAATGTGATCGACAGGGTTGGTTATGCAACCACTTCTCCCGAAGGGCAATCCCGGATGGAACAGGTGCTTGCAGAGGCAATACAACGTGTGCTGTTATCAGGGCCTGTAAATCCTGCCGAAATATATGACCTCGTCGTGGTTGGTAATACCGTAATGCGGGACCTGATCTGCGGCCTGCCGGTCCATTCCCTTGGACGATCTCCCTACGAATCGTGCCATCCCGGACCGGTCGAGGTCCCGGCAGTTGATAGAAAATTTATGATACATCCAGCTGGGCACCTCTACGCACCACCGGTCCTCGGCCAGTTCGTTGGTCCCGACATGCTTGCAGTACTCCTCGCGGTCGGGATGCATGAGCGGGAAGAGGTCACCATGGCCATTGATATTGGCACGAATACTGAGATTGCGGTCGGGAACCGGGAAAAAATACTTGTCACGTCCTGTGCATCGGGACCTGCATTTGAAGGTTCGGGTGTGAAATGCGGGACCGGGGCAGTGGACGGTGCGATCATGCAGGTCCGCATTCTGCCCGATGAATCGGTGTCCTATACAACGATTGGAAATGGCCCGCCAACCGGTATCTGCGGTTCAGGACTTGTGGACACTCTGGCGGAAATGCTGGAACACGGGCTCATGGACATGGCAGGAAAGTTCACCGGCAGAAGGACACGTTTTACCCTGGCACACCGAAATGAAAAACCGGGGTCCCCAATATTTCTAGATGAAGAGGATATTGATGCCATTAAACTTGCAAAAGCTGCAATTTTTACCGGGGTGCAGACACTTCTTGGAAGATGGGGGGTAACACCAGATCATCTCTCAAGGATATACCTGGCCGGGGCATTCGGGACCTCAATTGATCCCCGGAATGCGGAACAGATTGGCATGATACCCCAGTTGCCCCGCGATCGTGTGATACAGGCGGGAAATGCGGCTATCGAGGGTGCCTCCATGATGCTCCTCTCCCGATCGAAGCGGTACGAAGCGGAGAAGATGGTGAGGATCACCGAACACGTCAGCCTTGAAAATGAACCCGGATTTGAAGATATCTATATTGATGGGCTCAGGTTTGGTCCGATCGATTAGTCTATGACTAAAAAGCACGGTAAGACTGCAGGGACTTCATCATTTTTTCGTCAGCTTAACGGTACCATGAGCTGTTATTACGATCCGGCGCTCTTCCCCAAGTTCGTTGAGATACAGGTCAAACGCCCTCCTTGTTATGCATCCTGAGGATCCCCTGCTGGAAGGCAGTCCCACAACCCGCGTTGCAAGGTCCTCAACTCCGGTTTCCCCTGATCTTTCCAGAAATGAAAGAATGGTATCTTTCGTCGCAGGGAACCCGCAAGCCTCGAACAATGAATCCTTTAACAGGTCCCCTGCTTCCTGCATCAACGGGTACCGTGGGTCCATTTCTGCCAGACAATAGTTATCCGCCTCATCGTTATGCTGTTCATCATAACAGAACCTGGTTAGGGAGTCCAGATCATTCGTATCGGTACCGGCAAGTTTTCCCGCGATGCATGATGCTGATCCACAGGGGGTATCACGGAGGACCTTGACATGGTTGATTATCCCCGACCCGCTATCTGTAGATACCAACAAGAGTGGCCTTCCAAAAAATTTCAGGAATTCGTCAACAAATGGGTCCCTGCTCCTGGAAAGGCTGCAGAACGGCTCAGGAAACTCGACGTGGATCCCCATTTCAGCAAGTTCATCGCTGATCGTCTTTTTAGCCTCCGGGATTGTGTCCCGGTCATCGATGGGGTACAGGACTGACCGGACCCCTAGTCTCCTGGCAATGGAGGGGATGAGATCGCTCAGGCGCCCGTGGACCCCGAGGACGATCAGCAGGTCTGCTTCAGTAGCCGGAAAGTCAGCGGGGATATACTGCTCCGGATTTTCAAAGAGGCTGTCTGGTCCTGTTGTATCCTCCCCAGGGACCAGTACCTTTTCTGGCCTGAGTTCGTACGCCCCGCGGACCAGATCTCCAAGTCCGCCTAGGCTGATCGTGTTGATAATCTGCTCTCCGAAGGGTCCTGAATAGAGAAAAAAAATCCTCATGCCTTTTCCTGCATGAAGTCCCGGCATTTTCGCAGGGCATCGATACAGTCCCTGCCATACGCGTCAGCTCCGATTGATCGTGCAAACTCACCGGTTACTGCATGCCCCCCGACGATAACACGGACCGTGTCCCTCAGTCCTGCATCGGTAAGACCCGTCATTACCTCCTTCATTGCCGGCAGCGTTGTGGTAAGCAGTGATGACATGGCGAGGATATCCGGGGTGTTCTCCCTCACCGCTGCGATGAACTTTGCACAGGGGACATCAACACCGGTGTCAATGACAAAAAATCCGTCTGATTCAAGGGTTACAGCAAAGATCGTTTTTCCGATATCGTGGACATCACCGGCCACCGTGCCAATTACGACGAGCCCTTTTCCGTCTTTTTTGGGAGGGAGAAGGGGTTGTAACAGATCAATGGCACGTTTCATGTTCCTTCCCGAAACAATCAGGTCAGAATTAAAATATCTCCGGAACCCTTGGTCTTCGTACCCCTTTCCAATCTCTTCAAGGCCGGCCTGGAGTTCGCCGAAAATCGCAAAAGGTTCTGCCCCGCTATCGAGTTTCGACTGGCAGTAATCCCTGATTTTTATGCCTTTAAAATCGAGCAGTACAGCGACCAGGTGGGAAAGTGTGGTCTCTATGTGTGTATCATCTGCCATATGACCTCCATCCAGAGGGGAAATAACAGGTCCGGGTAATAAATGCGGTGCTGTCGTTCATCTGCATAGTATCTTCCGTTATTGGCTTTTGTAGCCTGGTAGCCGGTTGATCAGAACACATACTATAAGTGATTTCCTGCAGGCGCCAATTGCCTTTTCATTTTCCAGGTATGATCCCCCGATGGCATAATGCGACGTGATCTCCGTCTTTAGAATTGAAAAGGGTGGCAATTCCTATCGGTAACTCCAACCGGGTTTGTGATCGATCCCTTCCCATTTTTCCTTGAGGTAGCCGGGAATTCCCGCCGAATCACGCGGACCTACCATCACATCCCATTTTATTGCATCCTCAATATCACCTTTTAACCGTGCAGCGAGACCCGGGATAATGAGTGTCCTGTGAGTAACTTTTTCCGAAATTCCCGAGGAACTGATAATATCCGCCACTTTCTGGGCATTAAATTTTCTCCCGGCAACCGCTGAGTCCACAGAAAGGCCTTCCGTATCCGCCACCAGCAGGTAACAGTTGAGTTTTTCAATATCCGAGAGGACCGTGTAATAGGTCAGGGCAAAGTTCGAGGTAATCAGCACGGGGCTTGTCACAGGGTCAGGGGTACCAAAGATCCGGAGTCCGGGTTCAACAATCACCGGTTTTCTCGGGTCATTGTACAGGTTATTGACAAGGACCACCAGGGGTAATGTTGACCACATTGACGGGTCCCGGATGATCATCAGATCGGCATACCGGACCGTCATCATTGATGCAAGGCAGGACTCCATCCAGCGGATTACCTCCTCCTGCAGGGAATTTTGCTGGTCCCAGAGGGTCACCGGGGACCCGATAAGGGGGTGCCCCAGCAGCGAATCGTCGCCGGAAATTGCGGAAGTCCTGATCATGGTCATGTTGTCGAGGGACCGCGGGAGTGCTTCCCCAAACCCACATCCCGGGTCTATAAGGAGATTTTTCACTCCCCTGTCTGAAATTGCAGAGATCAGTGACCGTATTGTACCGACGTTGCCGTCTGCATGAACCGCGAGGGGGCACCCGGAACGGACGGCCAGTTCAGCCATCTGTTCCCAGTTCGATTCATCGGCGGCGTATATGAGCGGTCTTTTGTCTCCTGCCACCCCGAGTCCTGCGGACATGATAACCGGGTCAGGTGACCAGAGGATAACTGGCATCTCTGTTATCCCCGTCACCATCTCCACGGTCTTTCTGAAGGTATCCGCATCAGCGGAAAGCGAGCGGATGGTGATACCGTCGAGCTTCAGCGTTTGACCGATATAGGGATAGGAAAACGAACTGGTCTCCCTGATACGGCGGGCAATATCGTCTGCCGCCATCGTGTCATCCACCGTGGTGAAGATCGCCGTCTTGTTGAAATAGCGGAGCTCGTGCCGGTGCATGACCAGCTGACCGCCGACCCGGATCTCCTGCTCACCCCGCCCTATCACTACCTCCTTTACCGGCGGGGCGAGGAGTGCCTCAAGTTTTTCAAGGCTAACCTGGAATTTTGGGTCTGCAAGCGGGGGACACTGGGCCAGCGTCAGGCCCCGCTCACAGAGCTGGACCGCAAATCCCATGCAGGTCTTCGGGAGGCACTCCCCACAGTTGGTCCGGGGGAGGAGCGGGTAAAGGTTCATTGGACCTAGTTTTTTCTTCGTCATCCTGGTTCCTCCTAATGCCCCACCCCGATGAAATCAGGGAACGTTGCAGGGTTTATTCCATCTGCAAGCCACCCGACGATGTCCTCAATGGTCCGTGCCCCCCCGGGATGGACCATGATAAACAGGTCAATACCTGCAAGAAGGAATGCAAGGGCCCCGGTTGTTTCCCACAGGGGGCCCCGGTACTCACGGGGCCCAAGTTCTGCATCCCGTTTCCATGCTTCCCGGGCACCCCATGAATTCGCAGTCCCCGAGGCCATCGGGCACTGGAGCTCCCGGTCACCCATCAGGC
>SESG01001520.1_pt1 | contig 13565 bp, 10 predicted proteins | sample 3171421 | NCBI WGS metagenome assembly SESG01 (sample SAMN10866946, study PRJNA518727) | freshwater metagenome | biome: subpolar coniferous forest; feature: holomictic lake; material: water; isolation source: holomictic Lake 227, 6 m and 8 m depth | place: Canada: near Kenora, Ontario | collected... | reverse complement strand
CTGACCGTAACCGAGCCCGGCCTCGATGGCGTGGCCAAAGGTATGCCCAAAATTGAGGATGGCACGCAAACCCGATTCACGCTCATCCTGCGCGACGACCGAGGCCTTGATCTCGCAGCAGCGCTTGACCGCGTGCGCCAGCGCCGCAGGGTCACGCGCGAGCAAGGCCTCGATATGCGCTTCAATCCAGTCAAAGAAAACCAGGTCGGCAATCGGCCCGTACTTGATCACTTCGGCCAGGCCGGCGCTGAGCTCACGCGCCGGCAGGGTCTTGAGCGTATCAAGGTCGCACACCACCAGCAGCGGTTGATAAAACGCGCCAATCATGTTCTTTCCCAGCGGGTGGTTGATGCCGGTCTTGCCACCAACCGACGAATCAACCTGCGCCAACAAGGTGGTCGGAATCTGGACAAACGGCACGCCGCGCATATAGCTGGCAGCGGCAAAGCCGGTCATGTCGCCCACCACGCCACCGCCGAGCGCAAACAACACGGTCTTGCGGTCGCAGCCGTTTTGCAGCAAAGCGTCGAAAATCAGGTTCAATGTTTCCCAGGTCTTGAATTCTTCGCCATCGGGCAGGATGACCTGGTGAATACAGCCGTACTTGCCCTGCAAAGCCGATTGCAGCCTGTGTGCATAAAGCGGCGCAACCGTGGTGTTGCTGACGATCAAGGCGCTGCTGGCGGGCGACAGACCGGCATAGCTCAGCGGGTCGTCAAAAAGCGAGGGGCCAATGGCAATGGGATAGCTGCGATCCTGCAGATCGATGGACACAGTTTGGGCATGCATAGCCCTTAGTTTAGAGGCAACAGCCCCGCCAATTCCAGTTGCGCCACAATCATGCCGACCAGCGTGGAAACCGAGGGGCGACCCGTCTCCATAATGAAACGCGCCGTCTCCCGGTAAAGTGGATCGCGCACGGCGTGCAGATCGCGCAGGCGGCTCAGGGGATCCGCCACCTGCAACAAGGGCCTGTTGATGTCGTGCCGCAGGCGCCGAAACAGTTCGTCGGGCGAGGAATTGAGGTAAACCACCTGCGATCGAACGCGCAGATGCTCACGATTGGCAGGACGCAACACTGCACCCCCACCAGTTGACAGCACGCATTGCGGGTGCTGTGTGAGTTCGTCGAGAACCGACTCCTCCACGTCGCGAAAACGCGCCTCGCCCTCGCGCTCGAAATACTCACGTATCGAGCACCCCAGTTGCCGCTCGATCACCTGGTCAGAGTCAAAGAAGGGCAGTTGCAGTCGCCGTGAGAGTTGACGCCCGACAGTGGACTTGCCGGAGCCAGGCAGGCCAATGAGAGATATCAATGCGCAACACCCTTCTCGTGAATCATCAGGGCGCTGAGAAACCGAAAGTCTGAGCCCCTGCAGGGGTGGTAACGGTAATGAGGACCTGATCACCTGTTACGCATTGCTTTAGATTCATCGTCAATGTCAAGGGTTCCAGTGAGTCCGGCACGGCCGTATGCGACTGGCTGACCAAGGCGCAACTGCCGATCAGCGGTGCGACGGCGGCGCCGTCGGTTGGCAGCTTGGGTGAATTGTCGGTGACCGCCACGGCAATACTACTCCCGGTTGGAACACTTCTTCCGTTCAAATCCTGAATGGAAACCGACAAGCCGGTTGTCACAACCCCATTGTTCCACTGTGCATCGGCGGCTTGCGTCCAGAAAGGACTCTGGATAACAAAATCATCGGTAGAAAAAACAATTACAACCTGCCCGCGCACATCGGCTGCACCCCAGACACCGTCACCCTGTGTCGGGCTTGGCGTGGCGCCTGATCCGCACGTTGAAGTAGAGGCGCTGCGGGGCACTGAAAATTCACCGGCCACAAACGCGTTAGTAGGCCCGGACAGCGTGGCCGTATCGTCACGGTAGGCCGTACCCAGATCGGTAAATTTCTCACCACAGTCAAACACATTGTTGAAGTTTTCATCAACAAAATCTTCTTCACCCGCAGCGTAGGCCAGTATGGAGACATAACCAAGACGTGCCGGATTACGCGGATTTTGCGTGCGAATGGTGACCGTGCATTGCGAGTCGCCCGACACGCCACCGGTAACGCAGGTTGGCGGAATCATGACGCCGGCTTCCGAGACAAAGTTGACCGCCGTGCCATCGGGGACGGGGTTACCTTGGCGGTCAGCCAGCGACATGGTCAGTGTTGTTGTTGCACCATCAAAATTGAAACCGCGGATGGCATGCTTGGCCGGAACCAGACTGACGCGCGACTGCGCTGGGCGCCCGGAGGCAATGACCACAACCGACGAATCGGTTTGAATTGACGGGTTGGATACCAGCGCCGCATTCACCAGCACATTGGTCGGAACCGTGCCGGAAAACACCGGCACCGAAATCTTGCCAAAGGAATCGGTTGTCAATGTCACCGGCGCGGTATTGCCCACGGTACCCAAAGTGGCCTTGGGTGCTGCTCCTCCGTTCAAGGTCTTGAGCGAAACCAGCACATCCTGCCCCGGCAAAGGTTCCCCGCGCGCATTGGAAAGGAGAAACTGAACAATGGTCTGCGTCACACCACCCGAGTTGGCCAGATAGATGCGCGACTTGCTGGCATCCGTCGGCACAACAAAGCTCAGATTGGTCGCCGGAGCTGCCAATACGCTGAAAGACTTGCTGACGGAACTGGCGCCCACCGCGCTCACCGCTATGTCAACTGTCTTGCCGCCGCAACCCAATGTGCTGACCACCGTTCCGGCAACATCGGTGGCAGTGAAACTGGCCGTCGCGATGCCGTTGCTATTGGTGGGCGCCGTCGCGGGTGATATCTGCCCACAACTGGAAGAGAAACTGACTTGTACCGAAGGCGCCACACTGGTTCCCAGCATCGCCCGCACCGAGATTTGACGTGTGCCGTAGGCGGCCAGGCTGGTGCTACCGACATCCATGCTGTCGAGCGCCAATGTGGCTGCGCCGACCACCGCACCAACAGAATAATCAAGTGTCCCGGTCACAACCGTGGTGACCAGCGTGCCAGATGGTGTTGTGCCGGAGATGGTGGCGGCACCAGTCAAAGTCCCGGCGCCGCCAGCCGTAGCGGATGCCCTGCTTACTTTGATGGTGGCAATGCCAGTCACCGAGTCGGTAAGTTGAGAACTTCCTTCAGGCAATGCAATCTTGGTCAAATCGCCCGTGACATCGACCCGCTTGCTCGTTACCGGGGTTCCATCCGCAAACTTCAATATCGCCTTCAATGTCGTCAGGCCGGACGATCCAATGGTGGTGGTCAACGCTGCGGCAGCATCACGCATCTCAAGTTGCAGAAGCGGAGGATCAACGCGGGACACCAGCGATGCCGATGCCGACGCATACAAAGCTGAGGACTTGGAGCTTAGAGCCAGCGTCACAGAGCCAAACTCATAAAGATTGGTGCGCCCGACCCGTATGCGGGCGACTCCGTTTACGTCAGTTGTGGCGCTCATTCCATTAGGAAAGACAAGAAGAGTTGACGCACTGCTGTCCACTGACACGTCCAGACCGGACGCCGGTTTACCGTCAGTTGTGGCCAATACGGCAACGATATCTGTCGCTGCTGTAGCCGCAACCGAGGACAATGCAGCCCCGGTGCCCGCATCCTTCAACTGCACGCTCAGCAAGGTAGTGGCGGGAGTCGCTGTTGCGCTAACGCACACACCATTCTGCAAGACCTGTGGTGCCGTGCAGGCAGACGTGCCACCACCGCCGGTCGGTGTTCCTGCGCTGCCGCCACCGCCACCGCAGGCAACCAACACGAAGGCAGCGAACAACGCAACAAGGTATTTCATAACAAGCATTTTCTTCTTCCTGAGATCCATGGGTGAATCAACGGGTGCCCGTCTTTTCCGTGATGATTCGTGGCGTCACAAACACCAGGAGTTCTTTCTTGACCTGTGTGCGCGCGGTGTTCTTGAACAGATTTCCCACGCCAGGCAAATCACCAAACCAGGGAACCTTGGTCTCATCGTTCGACTCAATCAGTTCGAAAATACCGCCGATTACAACGGTGCCGCCGTTTTCAACCAGGACTTGTGTCACAACATTCTTCTTGTTGATCGCGGGTCCGGCCTTGGTGTCGACACCCCGGGTATCCTTGCTGACATCCAGGTCCATGATGATCGTCCCCTCTGGCGTGATCTGGGGCGTGACCACCAGTTTGAGCGCTGCATCCTTGAAGGTCGGTGTGCAAACATTGGACCCGCCGCCGGTTCCGGCAGTACAGGAATCGTAGGGGATTTGCTCGCCCTGCGTGATGCTTGCCTGCTTGCGGTCGGCCGTGATGACCCGCGGACTTGAGACGACACGCCCTTTGCTATCGGCTTCCAAGGCCGAAATCTCGAGGTTCAGGAAACGGTTTGCGATATTGTTAAAAATCGACACCGCAAAAGTAGCGGGCGCGCCCAAGCCCATGCCGCTGGCCGGGAAATTGACGAAGCTGCCGCTGGTATTGACGCTGCCACCTGCGCCACTGGAGGCGACGGCATCGCTGTAAGTGTTGCCCAGCACGATTCGGTTGCCACCGGTACCGATTTGGTAGCCACCATCGCCGCCTTGCGCCGCGCGTAGATCGGTGGCGCCAAATTTGACGCCCAACGATTTGCCAAACGTATCAGCAGCCTCCACGATGCGGACCTCGATCATCACCTGGCGAACCGGCACATCGAGTTTTTGCAGCACTTGCAGAACCTGTTCCAGCCGGGACGGAACGTCAGTAACGAAGAGTTGATTGGTACGCGGATCGGCCGTCGCACTGCCGCGTGGACTGAGGGTGCGGCCAGCACTCTTTTCGCCACCCCCGGCGCCGGTCAACTGCTTGGCCATGTCCTCGGCTTTGGCGTAATTCATCTGGTATGACTGGGTACGCACCGGCTCCAGATTGAGCACGGACACCTTGGATTCGAGCTCCAGCTTTTCCTTGGCCAGGATTTCGTCCTTGGGCGCGATCCAGATCACATTTTCGGTCTTGCGCATGCCCAGACCCTTGGCCTGCAAAATGATGTCCAGGGCTTGGTCCCAGGGCACATCCTGCAGTCGCAAGGTGACGGCACCAGTCACCGAGTCGGATGTGACGATGTTGAAGTTCGTAAAGTCGGCGATCACCTGCAGCAGCGAACGGACCTCGATATTCTGGAAATTGAGGGACAGCTTTTGCCCGCTGTAACCCGGACCCTGAGTCAGCTTCGAAGGGTCAATCTTCAGGGGTTTGACTTCCACCACGAACTGGTCATCGCTCTGGTAAGCGCTGTGCACCCATTGGCCCTTGGGCTCGATCACCATGCGCACACGGTCACCGGTCTGGAAGGTTGTCACGGTTTGCACCGGGGTCGCAAAGTCCGCGACATCAAGCCGACGGCGCATACCTTCGGGCAAAGTGGATTTCATGAACTCCACTACCAATGTTTGCCCTTGCTGGCGAATGTCAACGCCAACCTGGTTGTTGGGCAGGCCGACAACAATGCGCCCCCCACCTTCGTCCCCGCGCCGGAAATCGACATCCTTGAGCGGCAGGCTGTCGCGGCTTCGGCTTTCCGCAAAAACAGGTGCTACGGTCGCTGCCGGCGTCGAACCCGCCACGGCTTCAAGCACGATCAACAAGGACTTGCCTTGCAACTGCGCCTTGTAGGGAGTCGACTGCTTCAGGTTCAATACGACCCGCGTGCGGTCACCCACCTGCACCACATTGACGGTGCGCAAATTGCCCTGGTTGACTTCCACTGTGGACCGGCCCATGGCATTCGATATACCCGGAAAGTCAAGCGCAATTCTTGCTGGCGACTGGATTGAAAAGCCGGTCGGAACCGCATTCAGGGGCTGGGAGAAATCAATCTTGACAACCTCGACACCACTTTGAAGTGAGCCTGACACGGCTTCAATGGCACTCTGCGCGTGCGCGACCAAGGTTGCCAGCGACAGCAGTGCGGCCAGTGAGAACCGCTGCCAAAGCCGGTTGGCCATCGAATCATTCTGCTTGTTCATTTCAACCTCTCTTGCAGCTGCAATGTGGCAGTGCGTTCAATCCATTCGCCCGTAGCGTCCTGCACAATCTCACGCAAAGTAACCTCTGTTTCAGTTATTTTGCCAACGCGCCCATAATTCTGCCCAAGGTAGTTGCCCGGACGAACCTGATACAACAGCTTCTCAACCTTGACCAAGGCAACCGGTTGGCCCGTCTTCGATAAAGTTCCTACCAATGCCATCACATCCAGCGGGAACGACTCCAGCGCCTCCTTGCGGCGCGCCAATTCAGGTGCAATCAAAGCCCCATTGGCCGCAGCTTGCGACGAATCCCGCTTCAAAGCCTGCGCCAGTTTCTGGTTGCTAAAAGGGTCAACCACGCTGACCTGGTTGTAAGTTTCCGGCCTGAATTGCTTGGGCTCCGCAATTGGGGCGACCCTGGGCCGGGTCTGGGCCTTTTGCTCGGCCATCCATTGGCGCAATTCGTTCTCGCTGTTTGCCCCACAGGCGGCAAGCGTCAGCGTCACGACGATGAGCATCAATCTAAAAAGGGCCTTCATTTTTTTGCCCCTTTCGGCGCTATCGCTTTGCGCTGCGCAGCGACCTCGTCGGCATCAAGGTAACGGAAGGTCTTGGCAGTGGCATCCATCGTCAAAGACCCGTCCTTGGCAGGCACGACGGCCAAATTGTTCAGCGTCACGATACGGGACAGATTGGCGATATCGGACGCAAAAGCGCCCATGTCGTGATAGCGACCGCTGACGCGAACCGCAATTGGCAACTCGGCGTAGTAGTCCTTGACACTCACTTGTCCCGGGCGAAACAACTCAAACTGCAGACTGCGCCCCAACCCAGCCTGATTGATGTCCGACAGCAGCGCGTCCATCTCGGCCTTGCTCGGCAACTGCTTTTCCAGTTGCGTTACATATTGCTGAACCTGTTCCCGCTGCTTTTTCAAAGCTTCAAGGTTAACTGCCTTGGCCAACTTCACTTTGTACTCAGAGCGCAACGTCACTTCCTTGGCCTGCTCAGCGGCCAACTCTGCCTGTGACGAATTCAACCATGCAAACCACAACGCCACCACCAAGGAAATCGTGATGCAGGCAAAAAAGGCATAGCGCGGTAGCAGCGGCCAGTTGTGCGGTTCCTTGGGATCGAGATTTCGAAATTGCGCCAGCAATTTTTCTTTCAATACAGGAACATCGAGCTTCATTCGAAATTTATTTGCCATGATGCCAACTCCTATGGTTTGACAGGAGCTGAGGCTGCGCCCTGGGGCACAACGAAATTGGCGGCACTGGCGCCAGCACGTGCCTTTTCAGCCTCACTGGCACGCGTCAACCGAACACGAATCGTGAAATTGGCAACGCGACGCTGCTCGCGCGCCGATAGGGCGACATTTCCAGCCACAATTTCGACCAATTCCGGCTTGGAAAACCAGGGCGTGTTGTTGCCAAGATTGCGTAAAAACTCGGATACCCGCTCATTCGACTGCGAAACGCCCTGCAGTATGACGTTCTGGTTATCTTGCCGCATGCTGGCAATGTAGATGCCATCGGGCACTTGCCTGACCAACTCGGTCAGCAGGTGGACCGGCAAATTCCGATCCGCCTGCAAATCCTCCACAGCCTGCTGCCGCGCGCGCAAAGCCACAATCTCAGCCTCCAAAGTGGCGATGTCCTTGATTTGCACATCGAAACGCTTGATCTCGGTTTGCAGCACCTGGTTTTTTGCTTGTTGCCCGGAGATCTGCCCCTGATACCAAAGAAAGACCATTCCCGCAAGCAAACCGCCGACCAGCGCCGAAGCACCCATGCCAACATTGAACAGATCGCGGCGACGCTTTCGTGCCGCCTCCCGGTGTGGGAGCAGATTAATCAGAATCACAGCATGAACCTCCTCAAGGCCAAGCCGCATGCCGTGAGATAGGACGGCGCCTCGCGCGCCATTTTGTTCAAACGAACACTGTCGCCGATCTCCATCCCCTCAAATGGATTGACCAGGTTGCATGCAAAGCTGGTGTGCTTTGTCACAGCAGCCGTCAAACCAGGCAAGGCGGCCGAGCCGCCGGCGAGCATCACACAATCAACCTTGTTATGCGGTGTGCTGGTGAAAAAGAACTGCAGGGCACGGCCAATTTCATGGACCATGCTTTCAACGAAAGGATTGAGGACACTGGACTCGTAGTCTTCTGGCAACTCGCCGTTGCGTTTCTTGCTTTCAGCTTCCTCCAGCGAAAATCCGTACTGACGCACAATCAACTGCGTCAGTTGGGCGCCTCCAAAAGCTTGATCCCTGTCGTACAGAACCTCGTCATTGCGAATGACCTGCATGCTGGTGGTCATGGCGCCGACCTCGAAAAGCGCAACAATGCTGCCAACACCCTTCTTGGGAAGATTCTCGATCAGGCGACTGGTCGCCAACCGCGATGCATAAGACTCCACATCCACAATGACAGGCTTCAGCCCCGCAGCTTCAGCCAAGCCCTGAATGTCTTGAACTTTCTCTTTGCGTGATGCCGCGATGAGAACTTCCACATCACCGGCAGAATTCGCACTGGGCCCAACCACACAAAAATCGAGACTCACCTCGTCCAGAGGGAAAGGGATGTATTGATTGGCCTCAATCTCGACCTGCATTTCAAGCTCTGTGTCTGACATGCCGCCCGGAAGAACAATTTTTTTTGTGATAACTGCCGACGGTGGCAAGGCCATCGCCACATTCTTGGTCTTGGCCCCGCTCTTTCTGACCAAGCGGCGGACTGCCTCGGCAACCTCGTCAAATTTTTCAATATTGCCATCGCTGATCCACCCCCGCTCAAGGGGTTCAATCGCGCAGCGCTCGAGCACCAGCGCTCCGGATTTACTCTTACCCAACTCGACCAGCTTGACGCTCGACGAACTGATATCCAGACCCAGCATGGGTGCCGATTGACGGTTGAACAAGGATCCCAAAGAGATCAAAACTATCCCCTAAAAAGGTCGACCAATGATTAGCAATACTTAAGAATTCACTTCAATGCTAGCAGCAAGCATATTGTCCCGCATAGCATTCTTCAAAATTTCCGGATTTGGAGCGTTGTCAAAAGTTAACGCTTCGGACACGGATAGTACAGAGATTTCCCAACTCGCACACGGCACCACACCAAGTTGCAACAATAAAGGATACTAGTCCGCCGCTCCTGACTGTTCAATTTTTATAATAACGACGCGCTTCCAACAAGTTACTTATGCCCACGAAACCATCGAACAAGGACACGAGTCCACCTCCAAACCCGCCATCGCGCGCGCGCGCAGTCAATTGGGCGCTGCGCATGGCACTTTGGGCCGGGGGTCTTGCGCTGGGTGGGGCGATCTCCGTCCTGATTGTTGTGGCCCTTGCGATGGCAGTTGCCTTCCCGAATTTACCCGACATCTCGGATCTATCGGATTACCGCCCGAAACTGCCATTGCGCGTCTTTTCTGCCGAAGGCGACCTGGTTGGTGAGTTTGGCGAGGAACGCCGGCATCTGACGCCAATCAAGGAAATCCCAAAGATCATGACGGACGCGGTCCTGGCGATCGAAGACTCCCGTTTTTACGAACACGGCGGGGTTGACTACAAAGGCGTCCTGCGGGCAGCCCTCGCCAACCTTGGACGCTTCAAGAGCCAGGGCGCATCAACCATTACGATGCAGGTCGCGCGCAATGTCTATCTCTCGTCAGAAAAGACCTATACGCGCAAGATCTACGAACTGCTGCTGACATTCAAACTCGAACACCTGTTGAGCAAGGACCAGATTCTTGAGATCTACATGAACCAGATCTTTCTGGGCAATCGTGCCTATGGCTTTGCCGCCGCGTCCGAGGCCTATTTCGACAAACCTCTACAGGACATCACGATCGCCGAGGCCGCCATGCTGGCAGGCTTGCCCAAGGCACCATCGGCCTACAACCCAATCAGCAACCCAAAACGGGCTCGCTCGCGCCAGTTGCACATCATCGAACGCATGGAAGAAAACGGCTTCATCACGGCTGCACAGGCCGCTGCCGCGAAAGCCGAAAAACTCAAGGTAAGAAGCCATTCCGACACCACCAAGGTGCACGCAGAGTACGTGGCCGAGACCGTGCGCCAACTGATGTTTGCGCAGTATGGCGACGAAACCTACACCCGCGGCCTGAACGTCTACACCACACTGCGCACGGCCGATCAGGACGCGGCCTACCGATCGCTGCGCCGCGGCATCATGGACTATGAGCGCCGCCAGGTTTACCGTGGGCCGGAAAGATTCGTGGCCCTGCCGGCCGATCCGCAGGAACTCGAGGACGCCATCGACGATGCATTGGACGATCACCCCGACAATGGTGATGTCATTTCGGCCATGGTCCTGGAAGCAGATGCCCGGCACATCAAGGCTGTGCGCCAGAACGGAGAAGCAGTCGATATCAACGGCGAGGGCCTCAAACCAGCCCAATCGGGTTTATCGGACAAGGCCGCCCCCAACATCAAAATCCGCCGTGGCGCCATCATCCGCGTCACCAAAACACCGAAAAACACGTGGGAAATAACGCAACTGCCCGAAGTTGAAGGCGCCTTTGTCGCGCTGGACCCGCGAGACGGCTCGATCAAGGCACTCGTGGGTGGCTTTGACTTTGAGAAAAACAAGTTCAACCACGTGACACAAGCCTGGCGGCAACCTGGATCAAGCTTCAAACCCTTTATTTATTCGGCCGCTCTTGAAAAGGGCTTTACCCCAGCAACCGTCATCAATGACTCCCCCCTCTTTTTTGATGCCGGCGTAACAGGGGGCCAACCATGGGAGCCTAAAAACTACGATGGAAAGTTCGAAGGACCCATGACGTTGCGGCAAGGCTTGGCCAAGTCCAAGAACATGATCTCAATCCGCATCCTGCAGGCCGTGGGCGCCCAGAATGCGCAGGAGTGGATCACGCGCTTTGGCTTCGACGAAGACAAGCACCCTGCCTACCTGACGATGGCTCTGGGTGCCGGCTCGGTCACGCCAATGCAGATGGCTTCGGCCTACTCCGTGTTTGCCAACGGTGGCTACCGCATCAACCCCTGGCTGATCACCAAAGTAACCGAACAAAAGGGCAAGGTTCTGGTTGAAACCAAGCAGCCGGTGCTGGACGAATCACTGCGCGCCATCGACGCGCGCAATGCGTTCATGATGGAAAGCCTGCTGCAGACCGTTACCCGCTCTGGCACTGCGGCCTCGGCACAGGCCACTTTGAAGCGCCCGGACCTGTACGGGAAAACAGGCACCACCAACGACTCGATGGACGCCTGGTTTGCCGGATTTCAACCGACCCTGACAGCCGTCACCTGGATTGGCTACGACACGCCCCACAAACTCGGTGATCGTGAAACCGGAGGTGGCTTGAGCCTGCCCGTCTGGATCCGGTTCATGGAACATGCGCTGAAAAACGTCCCCGTCATGGAGCCGGAAGCGCCAGAGGGCGTGATTCATTCTGGTGGCGAATGGTTTTTTGACGAATTCGTCAAAGGCGCTGGCATCAGCAGTTTAGGACTGCATGACAAAGCCGGGACGCCATCGGGCGTGCTGACATTGCCGCCAACCGACGAGAAGAAAAAGATTCTTGACCTGTTTAGAAACTGAGCAAACACGCAGCCTGCTCACTGGCAAGACGCGAAAGACTGCCAAAAAACTCGCCGTTCCCTTTGGTATCAATCCAGACCGCACCATCAAATTTGTAGTGATAACCACCGGCCTTGGCCGCCAGCCAGACCTCGTGCAGCGGCTTTTGCAAATTGATGACAATCTGACTGTGGTTTGGAAAAACCAGCGTCACCATGCCCCCCACACGCTGGTTATCGATGTCCGCACGCTCCTCGTCATTGATGCGATCGCAGGCAGCCTCCACTCGGTGCAGAAGGATTTCCGCACGGTCCATAAATTCTGTGTCAGTCATTACAATTTCACCATGTTGCGTATTTTGCAAATTTTAGTCAGTGCCATTGTCCTTGCCGGCAGTGTGGCGGGCCTTTGCGCCTGCGGCCAGCAAGGCCCACTCTACCTGCCAACCGACCCCGGCGTCCGCAAGCCAGTTCCGGCGCCAGCCCAGCCGCCAAATCCGAATGCCAGTCCTCTGGCCCCCGCCACCCCATCCATCCCGCAATGAATTCTCCCGATCTTCCCGGACACCCCCAACTTGCCTACCGGGGCAATGAACTTTTCCTGGAAGAGGTGCAACTCAGCGAACTGGCAAGGCAGCATGGTACGCCGCTGTTTGTCTATTCCAAAGGCGCCATGCTGGCCGCGCTGCAAGCCTACCAGCGCGGCTTTGCCGGTCGAGATGTTCAGATTTGTTATGCCGTCAAAGCCAACTCGAGTCTGAGCGTGATTCAGGTTTTTGCCCAAGCAGGCTGCGGCTTCGACCTTGTTTCAGGCGGTGAGATTGAGCGGGTACTGGCTGCCGGCGGGAAGGCCGACCGAATCATTTTTTCCGGTGTTGGAAAGACCAGGGCTGAAATGCGTCGTGCGCTCGATGTCGGTATCGGCTGCTTCAATGTCGAGAGCGAGGCCGAACTCGACGTACTGAACGAAGTGGCCGTGGCCATGGGCTTGCGCGCACCGGTAAGCATCCGGGTCAATCCCAACGTGGACCCCAAAACGCACCCCTACATTTCAACCGGCCTCAAAAGCAGCAAGTTCGGCATCCCGCATGAGCGGGTGCTTCCCACCTACCAACGGGCTGCGGCGCTCAAGGGGCTGCGCGTGATTGGCATCGATTGCCATATTGGTTCGCAGATCACACAGGAAGAGCCCTATCTCGAGACAGTGGAACGGATGGTTGATCTGGTCGAGGCCATCGAAGCCGTTGGCATTCCAATCCAACACCTGGACTTTGGTGGCGGTCTGGGTATCAATTACAACGGTGAAACACCGCCCGATGCCGAGCACCTCTGGAAGAAACTCCTGGCACGGCTCGACGCCCGTGGTTTTGGCCAGCGTCAGTTCATGATCGAGCCCGGTCGCTCGCTGGTGGGCAACGCGGGCGTCTGCCTGACCGAGGTGCTTTATCTCAAAACGGGGGCACAGAAAAATTTCTGCATCATCGACGCGGCGATGAACGACCTGCCGCGCCCGGCCATGTACCAGGCCTATCACCAGATCGTTCCCTTGCAGGCACGTGAGGCGGCGCCCCTTACCTGGGAAGTGGTCGGACCGGTCTGCGAAAGTGGCGACTGGATTGGCCACGACCGCGCACTGGCGGTGCAGAGTGGCGACCTGCTGGCTGTATTGTCGGCAGGCGCGTTTTGTATGAGCATGGCCAGCAATTACAACGCACGCGGACGCGCCGCTGAAATTCTGCTGACGGGTGACCAGGCGCACCTGATTCGTCAGCGCGAAACCATCACCGATCAAATGCGGCAAGAAATACTTCTGTAGTCAAAGCGCAAGCCGCCATCTGGCGGGGATTTCTATTTCTTCAGAAAGCGAATTGCGCGCCAGCCCAGCAGCAGCGCCAGAATGGCGACATAGACCAGCACCTCGCCAAAGTTATTCTTGCCGGCACGCATCCAGTAGAAATGCAACAGTGCCAGGCCGGCAACCAGGTACACCAGTCGATGCAGGCGTTGCCAGCGT
>SESG01018363.1_pt1 | contig 13574 bp, 14 predicted proteins | sample 3171421 | NCBI WGS metagenome assembly SESG01 (sample SAMN10866946, study PRJNA518727) | freshwater metagenome | biome: subpolar coniferous forest; feature: holomictic lake; material: water; isolation source: holomictic Lake 227, 6 m and 8 m depth | place: Canada: near Kenora, Ontario | collected... | reverse complement strand
GACACCGCCCTTTCACGGCGGCGACACGAGTTCGAATCTCGTTGGGGACGCCACACTTTTTCGAATTATCTCGAATTTTTGGTCCAATTCCGGTCCAATCGCTTATCGATTGGACCAAGGGGGTTGGACATGGCGCGCACACGGAATCCCGAGAATCAGATAGACCCAGCAACTGGCCGACCACTGCCTGCTGGGGTGGCCTATCGCGGGCCAGCCCAGTACCGCGTGCGCAAGATGGTCAACGGCAAGCGGCTCACAGAGACCTTCGACACAGCCAAGCTCGCGGCAGCACGGCTCCAGGCGGTCGAGGTTGACCTGCAACGCAGTGAGTTCGTCGACCGCAGCATTCTGGACAAGATCACCGTCACCGAGATGGTCGAGCGCTTCATCGCCGAGAAGATGCAGATTGGGGGTGCACGTCGGGGAGCGGCTGAGGATATGGGCCACACGCCATCCATCCTCAACGACGACATCGGCAGCATGAAGCTGTCGGAACTGAACTCGGCTCGAGTCCAGGCGTTCCGAAACCGCCAGCAGCGAGAGTATGCGCCTGCCACGGTCGTGAAGCGGCTCAACCTGCTTGCGGCGATCATCAATCACGCCCGCAGCGAATGGCATTACCCTCTCGGAGAGAATCCGGCGTCGTCAGACTTGGTAGAGCGTCCCGCCGGAGCGGACGTCAAACGTGACCGTCGCCTCATGGCACCGAAAGCACACGACGTCAGGCAAGCATTAGCGGCAGGCGGATCGGAGCCGAAGCACGAAGAGGATCGACTCTTCGAAGCGTTGCGGAAATCACAGAACCCCTGGGATATCTGGCTGGCGCGATGGGCTATAGCGTCGGCTATGCGCCAGTCCGAAATATTCGCGCTGGAATGGGGAGACATCGATATCGACGCCCGTGTCGTTGAGGTCCACGGGCGTGCGAGGCGCGGGACGAAGGCGCAGGCCAAGCCGATACGTTCCGGAAAAAGGAAAAAACAGGCCCACGAGTCGCACGGGGTCGAGAAAAGGCCTCTGATGCCCGATGCCGTCAAGATTCTCAGGGAACACCCCCATTACGACACCGCTAAGTCGTCCGACAAGGTCTTCCCCGCAGGCGATCAAAAGAATTTCTCGGTCCGCTTCAGGCGGTTGGTCGAAAGGGCGAAGATCGTCGACCTGACTTTCCATGATCTCCGGCACGAGGCGACATCTCGACTTGCCAAGATTTACAAAAGCCCAATGGACCTGATGCGCGTAACCGGACACAGGGAGTTGAAGAGCCTTAACCGTTACTACCAGCCCGATATGTCGGAATTGGCAGATCTGGCGGAGAAGGCGGTCTTGGCGACTCAAGCCGAAAGGGCAAGATGAACACGAAAGGGGCGCGCAGATCGCCCCACATCGGACGACGCTCGTCGTTGAGACGAAGCGCTGCGCTGCGAACGTCATTAGACCGGATATTTTCCAGGTCGGGATCGGCACGACCAATTCGTTGGCTGGCATAGCCGAACTCTACAGTTGCCACGTGATCATAGCGCACGTGGTGCGTTCAGTTCGACGCGATAGCTTGCCGTTGTGCGAACAGGCGGAAGGGGTCGTTGCCGTTGCCAACTTCCTGCCGGCGGAGATGTTGAAATACAGAATCAGGTGGCGCGGCTTAGCCACACCACCCGATATCGTCCTTCCTGAAACATTGCGGCTAGGCGGCGAGTAGTTCCAGGTCAATTCTAAGCGGCGCATTCTTAGGCCCGTTGTAGTGGCCAACACGGGGACGCAGCTCAAGCCTGCTGCGGCCAGGGCCGCACCACCGATGAGCAAACCCAGCCTCGACGTAGTGACGGAACCTCAATTTCCACCTGCGATGGCCCCGCTTTTTGACGGGATTATATCTGGTGGCCAAAAGACGACGAGCGAAGCGAAATCGGAAGATAGACGTTTGCTTCTGGGCAGTACCATGAGGCTGCTTAGCAAACAAGCGGGCTTCGAGCCCAGCGAACAAATCAAACAGGGCCTCATAATTTGCTTGATGAGCTGCCGCCTGAGCTTGTGATGCCTCTAGTTGAGCTTGTACCGCCGCTACCTGAGCTTCCAAGAGTGCAATGCGGGAGGGGCTTTCGTTGTGGCTGGCCGCCGGCACGTCGTCGCCGTCAGAGGGAGTTGGAAAGTCCGCAATTTTGCAGGAGGCGGCTTCATCGACAGCGGTTTCGACCATGGTGGTGGCCGGCACGTCGGCGCTGGCGGCAGGCGCGTCATTAACCTCGGAGGAGTTGGGATTGCCGGCGTCAACGACTTGAGCCTCCAGGAATGGTTCGCAACTGGCGTTATCGTCGTGTGTTGCCGTCTGCATGTCGGTGGAAGAGCGGGCCGTCAAGCCGGCAAGTTCACCAGCGGCATGACTCTCTGCTGTCGGAGCGACCGTGATAGTTGGCACGTCAACAGAATCAAGCTTGGCGAGCACGGTAGCATTGATCAGCGACGAAAAGTATTCCGCGATCTCCGTGGCGGCGTAGCCGTTCGGCAGATGGGCGGCGAGAATTTTTTCGATGACAAGGCAGTTCGTAAATTCCCAGGCCACACCATATGAGATCGCAACAGAATCTTTCTGGCAGAAGAGGACGGTCGCGATGACTGCGTCGCGTTGCGCATTTGGTGCGCAGATGACGGCGCGGGGGATGATGGCGCGGCGATCCGATCCGAGCGGCTTGGGCAAGTGGATGTACTGTGCGGTCGACAACAGGGCCTCAGTGACCTCGTCGGCGCGATCCAGATTGGCTTCTGTTTCTGCTAAACACTTGAATTGGGCAGGTGTGAGGCGAACTGCTTCGCAAGGATAAAAATTGAAGCGCTCACGTTCAGCGGTATTTCCGACAAAATGATATGCAGTTTCATAAATCCAGGTAAAAACGTGTTTGATGCCGCCATTGCAGCGCGCTGCATAGATTCCAGAAAGGATAGTCATCGCGGTGGCGATAGGCAATTGGGCGATGGAGTTACAGCCCAATTCCTGACGGATTTTGGTGAGAAATTCGCGGGTATGCCCTTCGATTGCGCTTTGCAGCCGCTTATGGGTCTGAGCAATCATGGTGTCGAGGCAGGTAAGATTCGTCATAATATTGTCCTCTATTTAGCAAAGAAAGGTAGAAGTCGCTTCGAGAGCCAAACCCCGTTTCCAGTCCTATCTGCTTGGAGGTGTAGATAATTTGGGACTTCATGGTATCTCCTGTAAGCTATAGCAACTATGCGTGCTAATGTTCAGTGCAATGCCGACAACTAACGAGAGCGGTAGGGCTGCCATATAACCGACATGGAGCAGACCAGGCTTGCGATTATCACAACGGCGCAAGGAAATCCTTCCGAGCGCCGCATTTGACGACTCGAGATGATTTTAAACTTACGCAAACAAATCTTGGAATGGCGCTACGCGGGAGACGGTCTCGCCGCAGCCTCTGGCTGCTACGATATCTGGCTGTGGAATCTGAAGGCCAGCATGGGGTTGTCTCCGAATGAACACGCTACTTGCGAAGCGGCGGGGTTCTTAGCAAACAAGCGCAGCTATGTCAAGCACAATAATGCGATCGGCTACAAATAGTCAGCAGCTACTCGGGTTTGGAGGCATGGCCCCGTTGCCCTTAGTCTGTTATCCCAGCAAAGGCCAACGGTTCCAGTGACGTTCCGGCGCTACAGGATTTAATGTTTGGTGTCGAGAGGCCATTTCCTCTGAGATGTTGCTGAGCTAGCGCCACGCGGCGGCCGAGCGAGGCTGGTGCTGCATCATTATCTACACCGAGGATGCCAGAATGCGTCGAATCGCACAGCTTTGACAGCGTAACCGGATTACGCTAGAGTGCCCGCGAAGATAGGGAGCCTTACCATGGACCCAACTGCAGCCGATCGGGTCCGTAAATATCGGTCTGCCCAGAAGGGCGGGCGAAACATCGCGCGTGTCGAGGTTCAGGTTCCTGCCGGATACCGCGATGATATCAAATGCTATGCTGCAGAACTAAGAAATGGTTATACAAAGCTGAAAAATGGTCAGAAGCACCTAGATTTCGCCCTTAGGACCATCAACGCGCCCAGACCACGTAAAATTAATAAGGAAATAGTTCTTAAGTGCTTGATTGGACGCGTTCACGAGAAGGTGTGGCAATCTCATATTCAAGCTTTTTTCGATGAACTGTCTGAGGAGGCTATTCATGACATTGTACTAACTGGCGTAGTCGACTTTGAAGAGCTGTATCAGGCGGCTAGATCATGGGGTGCCTCTAATGGAAAGCGTGTCAGATGGATTAAGGAAATGGCAGACCTCACACTGGCAGCGCCTTCTCCGTGACACCATAACAATCATTCAAAGCACAGAAAGCCCCCCTGCATGGCAATTTGGGGGTGGCACCGCCCTTGCTGTTCAGTTAAATCATCGGATCAGCTACGATATTGATGCCTTTGTTGATTCATCAAATGCAATTCGTGATCTAACGCCAAATCGCAATCCGATCACAAAGCGGATTCTTGGAGATGGCAAATATGAATATCCAGGGAGCTATCTAAAGCTTTGTTTTGAGCATGGTGAAATTGACTTTATCGTTGCAAGCTCAAAAACCAGCAATCCAACCTTCAAATGGATATTCGAAGGCGCTGAGATTGATATCGAGAGGCCATGTGAAATCATTATCAAGAAAATATTCTATCGCCCTTCTAGCTTCAAAACTCGCGACATTTTTGACTTTGCCGCTGTCCTTCCAGGTCATGCCGATGAACTGGCAAAGGCGCTTATTGAAGTTGAGGAAAAGCTGGACAAGGTAATTGATAGAATTATGAGAATGGGGCCATCATATCAGCAGGCGGCATTATGTGAGGTCAATCCCACGGATTCCGGTCGCCAGTTTATGTCCAAAGATTCCGTAGATGACGTTCTCGCCTTCTTGCATCGTTGGAACAGCAGTCGAGAACATTAAGGAATCAGTTTGTTGGCATGACAATCATTTGACTGTCATGCCCTATAACGCGCCGTCCGGATCATCGATATTAAGCCGCCTTATTCGAAGACTTTGTGCCCCTCTTCTTCGGCGTTGAGCCTGTAGAATCGGTATTGGTATCACCGGCAACCGAAGATGCGCGACGCTCTGCATTTAATTTACGACGTTCCTTGCTAGCCGATCTGACATTCAAAAGCACCTTGTCAAATTCTCTTGCTGGATCAGAGGCGTGGTTTTTAACCCCTTCAAGAAATCCAATCAGTCCGCTCCAGCCACCAACGACTTTAACAGGCTCGCCGATAATCAAATTGCCGAGATAGAGGCTCGTTAGGAACGCGCCTTTTTGCATTCGATACCATTTCTCTCGTTTGCCGCGAGCCTTCAGTGTGGGATAATTTTTTGGTACTTTTTGTTTAGTTCCATCTTTCATAAATTCATCGCCGTCGACTAAATCTGGATACTTATCCTGGTCTAATTTGGCCTTCGCGATTTGATCATCAACGTCATTCAGAAAACGTTGCAAATCATTCTTTTCAGCGCGCTGAGTTGGCCTCGTAAAATTCACAGGAGCTGGCTCTACGAACGCGCCAAGCCCTGGGATCACTGCAAGCAGGTCGATTTTTTCGAACGCCATAACCATCTCCTAATCCAAAAAGTGACCAGACATAACGATTTGAACGATATCAACGCACATGGCACCCGTCAACGAATCGTTTTTCGTTATTCGCAACCACATATGCGCAGAACACCCGCAGCCGAACGACGGCGATCGCAGGCTGCGACCTCTTATTTTAAGAGCGTCAAAGTCCACAGCAAAATGCGAATCACACAGGCCATCAGGCCAATGGAGCAAAATGACAGAACAAAGCGTAATCACATGGCAAGGCAACGAATCGTGCCATCGTACTAATGGCAGCGCTTATGAGATTTCCTCATTTTCATCAGAATCATTCGGGATGTATGGCTTCCGTCGCTGGAAAGGCATATTGCTTCTTGGTTCGGCCTTGTGAACAATAGCTACTGGTGGCATAAATATCGCGATGAGCTCCATGCGAATCGGCTTTGGAACGACTTTCGTTTTTGCGGTCCGCGCCATATGATCGAAAACTGTAATCCCCTCATATATGAAAGTGGCGTTCTTATAAAGACGGCGCGTTATGGCGTTGTCAAAATTCGAAATGACAACAGGAACGCCATTCTTGGCGCAACTTATCGCAAGCTCGACGAGGTCATCATGATCATCTAGCGTGAACGGAGGGCCGTAGTGCGTCGACACTTTTTTCGTCTTTTCATCAATGTAGGGCGGGTCACAATACACAGCGTCTCCATTCCTAATATGGTTCTCCATTACGTTGCGAAAGTCTGAGTTTAAGAACTCAATTCTTCCATAGTTACAGGCCTCAGTAAATTCATTGAGTTGTCCGGATGGAAAAACCATCTCCATCTTTCCTGATGGGATGCTAATCTCCCCTGAATTTGTTCTGTAACGCAAACGTTTTGAGAAGGCGTTTCTCTGCAGCCACATAATGAGCGAGGCATATTCCGCCGTTATCATTTGGCGTCTTCCAACAGTTATCCAGGATGATTTGTCGTTCGAAAGGGCGTTCTGCCTATCGAGCATTGCTTTGAAGGTTTGCTTAAATGCCTCCTTGTCATCCATTGATGCTCGAAAAACATTGAATTGATTTTCAGCATCGGCATATACGCGTCGAGCCGCAGCTTCGAAAGTCGGCATTAAGTCAGGATCGGCGGTCCACTGATGTAACGAAATAACATCAGGGTTACGATCCGCACATAAAAATCTTTGATCCCAACCTCGCGATGCGAAACGATAAGCGAATGAAAGAGAAACCGATGCGCCACCTCCAAATGGCTCCACGAGCCTATCTCTCCAGGGTATTACCTCACCGAGTAAACTTATCATGCTCCTTTTATTGCCCATGTAGGAATGCAGGATTGATTCTGGCTCTGGCGGTTTGATCTGTGATTGCCATGGCTTGCGCTCCTTGAAAAAGGCAATATCCCACAGATCATTGTCAGGGTCGTCCGGATAATCATCAGAATCTTCCCACGGAATATCATAATTCTTAGCATGTTGCTTCGCGGATAAGCCCTTCGGCGCTTTAATTGATGGAGCCTCAACCCGCCCTACAGTGATGATTGTCGGCGTTTGTGGTTCAAGTGGAGGAGTCGGCTCGTCAAGCGGTAGGCTTTCAGGCGTGCCCGACGCCCCAGCGCCTATGCCTGCAGCACTTCGAAGGGTTGTTTCCAGCGCTCCGGTGAGAGCGTGTTTTCTGATCAGCAGGAGGGCCTGCTCCAACTCAGGAAGTCCGCCATGAACACGATACTCACAACCAGGAAGCGCCTTTTTGCGGTGATGAAGCACAGCAGTTAGCGCGCCATCGATAACACGGAACCAATGTTTTTTTGAGTTATTCGTGATGAGTGATTGATTCGAATTGAACTTTCTGACAATCCTAATTTGTTCATCAAGACCACAGACGAATGCGTGGCTTTCAGTCGAATTGTCGCGGTGTTCAACGAATTTGGTCACACCCATTTTTTCGAGCAGGGCCGAAAACGTTTCAGTGTTATGATTCGTATGTGGTGACTTAGCCGTTGGCGCGTCCATGATACGGGGCTTTCTCAGAAGAATGGTTGCGCGTTTACGCTGCTTGGTGCGCTTGCGACGCCCTGTTGAATCACATCCAGGATTGACCGGCGGAATGCCGAGTGGTCTTGGTGGCTGACGGATTATGTTTGGCGGGAGCCTGATATCCAGCGGCTGAGGATGGGGATGCTCCGCCAACATAGCCGTCAAGCGACGACATATAGCAGCTCCGATGTGATAAACAGTGGGTACGCTGACGCTATTACCCGTCATTGAGAGCTGTTGACCCTTGGGCATCCCAGGGACACTGTCAAACATATTCCCATCGAACCCGAGTAACTGCAGCCGTTCTGGAATGGTTAGCTCGCGGTAGATTGGCTCCCCTCCAGCAGCAGGGTATATTTTGTACATATTTCGATTCTGCGGATGCCTCCACCGTTGATCAGGATCATCAGCACTTCGATGCCCATGCCCCTGAGCCGTCAGAGTTCTAGCGATTTCCCGCTCAAATTCCCCTTGGGCAGATGAGTAGCTGCACGGGCGCCCACCGACAATCTCCCCGAATTCGATTCGACCTGGGTGATCAGGCGCGAGCGGGACGGGGAGAACAAAATCACCTGAGCCGCCACGATGGCGGTCAAAACCAATTATGAAGACTCGCTCGCGAAGTTGAGGCAGCCCAAAGTCGGCTGAGCTAAATGTCTCATGGACAAATTTCTGATTATCAAATCTAACGATGACGTCGTATTGCAGACTTCTTAGCTCAGAAAGAATTTCTTTCCAAACCTCGCCATTATCGATTCTTAGTATATTCTTCACATTTTCGAGGAAAAAAGCTGCCGGTCGAACCTCGCTTATGACTTTGCATAACCGATGAAATAATCTCCCTCGCTGATCAGAAAATCCTAGGCGGCGGCCCGCGGCTGAAAATGGCTGGCACGGGAATCCACCGCAAAGTAGGTCCAGCCGACCTCGCCCCCCAGTTCTGATTTCTTTAATAATATCATCCGAAAATCTCCGAGCGCTGAGTAGGTCGCCGACACCATACGTAGCTGCATAGACAGCCCGTGCGCGATTATCTCGCTCACACGCATAGGCGCATTTCATTCCATGCCGCTCCAGGCCGCGATGAAAGCCGCCAATGCCACAAAACATATCGCCAAAGGTTAGGCCAGAACCAATATCTGACCTCGGCATCAACAGGTCTAGGCGGCGGGCATATTCAGTGTTATCCATATCATCCTACTAGTTTATTATGAAAATGCTTGGGGAGCATTTGTTAAGAACAGAACGGCACATATTGACACAATAATTTTATGCGTCAAGAATTTTGATGGGTTATGCCAGCTTCTGTCTCCTTAAATCCGTCACCTGATCTGCTGACGGGTCACCAATGGCTACGGCCCCGACGGCTATTACGTGTGGCAGCTGAGATGACAAGCATTCTTGATCCGAAGTCCAGACGTAATGCATGGGTTTGCGATCTATGATCAAGCTGTTGGAAGGGCCATAGAGACACAATGCCCTGCTGCTATCGATATTGGCCGATGCAATGCTCGTGGTTGGGCGCTCACTTTAGCTTGAAAAATTCGTAGCAAGCACCCATCCAGAGTGGTTCCTGTTAATTTGCTAGACCGATATCTCGCGCCTGTTCGGCTCTGGCTGATGCTTCAATGCGTTCGAGCACAGCGATCCGCTCAACAATGGTCATGCCCATCAAACGCTCGAACAGTCCCTCAGTCCAAGCGGGCGGTGATGTCTCTATACCGAAGCCGCCATTTCTATGATGGATTTCAATCCAATCAGCGATGCTGAAGGCTAAGCTCTTCCATGCCAATGGATCAATGTTTGGAGGATGCTGGAACGAGCGCTGATGGTTATGGCAACTCCTGCCTTCCCAGCAAATCAACTCCCAGGCCTCAGGCGGCAGATCAGGCAAGGACGCCTCTACAACAATGGCAAGCCGGTCAATAATCTCTGCTAGCCGATCTGAGAGTGAGCGGTAGGTGAGCTTCACCTCTTCGTGTTCACGGATAAGTGAAGAATTTATAGCGACAGGCTTTGCTAAGTCATAATATACAGAGCTATTTTCGTCGACCATAGCCAACGTTAGAATAGCAGTATCTGTGTATTGAATATTCATCTTTGCTTCTTTCTTGTTACATTTCGTAGAATAAACGACGTACTTCACAGGGAGCCGCACATCTCACTGCGCGGCTCCCCGTAGCATCAAGGACAGGCATAGTGTCTTGCAAATTTGATTTCACCGACCATAGTCTCAACCAAAATGCTTTTCCTCGTGACCGACCAGTGGTTATTTCTTGATAGACCACCATTGTGATTAGTGAGTGTTGTTTTTGCGGATGGATGCTCGGTGAGAACGGCCCGTTCAATTGCCTCAAGCTTATTGCACTCGTCGTCAGTTGCTTTCGTTGCTTCCTTCGACTCGTATTCGCAAGCATCCGCTTCACTGTCGTAGATGTCGTCGTCGTCGTTTTCCGCTTTGAGAACCTCGGCATCAGTAATCTTTACAAACCGTGTGAACTCGTTGAGCCAACCAAAAACTGTGTCGCACATCCCGTTTAAGATTTCGGCCTCCGGCAGAAGACCTCGTGCAAATCGGCGTCGCTGCCCATCAGTGGCGTGCGCCGTAACCCAGGCATCAATTTGTGCCTGTTTGCGCATGGGGGCCGCATCGGCATAGACTTTAGCTGCGTCATTTAGAGCCTGGACCTCATCAATCCGCACTTTAACCCGCTCATCACTGATTGGGAGTTCAAATCTATACCATTTGTTATCAATTAGACACGTAGCCAAACTAGATGGCAGCTTTTTCCCAATAAGTTCATGAACATCTGAATTAAGATATTTGGCGATAAGGGCTTCTAGTTTGTCGGCCTTCCACAGTTCAATAGCAGGCTTTTTGGCTGCCTCTTCTGCCTGCTGCAGCTCTTCCTTTGCCTTGTACTCAGCAACCTTAGGCTTTTCTTCAGCAACACATGCCAGAAAAATTTGAGGGTATGCGTCGAGCAACGCCTTAATACTTTCTGGACTGGCATCTTTGATGGGAGGCAATTTTTTCGTGACATGACAATAACTATTTGCCCCCCGAGGCGACTTATAGGATACCTCAGTAAGGTTAGAGCAATCATTCTCATTAACTGGTAGCGAGGCGAGGGTTTTGCGCTGCTCTTCTGACAAGTCTGCAGGGTCAATATCCACTACAGTCTTGCCATACTGCTTGCGACCTGCCAGGATTGCGGCTTCACGATTCACATTAACAAGCACATTTACCTTATTCATTTCAGCACCATATGTTTTCCGGACGCTAAGCGTCGGTTGCGTTGACTGACTCCACTCAGGCTCGTCAGCGTGGGCCGGACCCACGGACGCGGCGTTGTATGCCGCGTTTCGCCTTGCTGCCATGGGATGAAAAATGTCGGCCTTATGCCGCGATGAGCCTGCGAATTGATTTAACAATCGATTGTGCCTGAACGGTATCCATGTGCTGGTACCGTTCACGCATACTGCGCACGACCTCGACCGGAACCCCATGCACGTTACGTCTTGCGCATTCGTTTGGATTCCAGGCCCATGGAGTCTTTGGCACCACTAACTCCACCAACGCATCATGATGAGCGGCGATTTTAAGATACTCGTCCATATCGCGGTGGGTGATATGCGTATTGTCGACGACAATGTACTTGGCGCCCTCACTCAGAGCGGCATCGATACGCATCTGTGCGTCGTGGTGAGCGTCCCTGATTTTTCGGCGGTCATAGAGATATGCGCCTTCATTCGTCGTAAAATAATCATCGGCTGAGATAACCTGGCCTTTTTTGTCAGCGGCCAGCTTTCGAGCCTGTGTTGATTTTCCTGAACCAGAAAGGCCTCGCATCAGAATAACCGTCGGACGCTGATGACCCTCAGGCGCCGCTGAGTGTAACATTGAGTTATCAGTAAGAACTTGGTGGCTGGTTAACAGTTTCATGTGGATTTCCTTAGGTTTATTGGTTTCGATTAGATGGTTACTATGTTGTTATGAGCTTTAGCTAGCGGCAAAGAGTTGTCCTGCCTATGAATCATCGGTAAGTACAAAAATCATGGCAATGACAAGCTCCTGGGTTGATAGGCCTGCGTTCTTAGTTCGGAAGGTGGTGACTAAGCTGCTTGGCTTCGAGAAGGACATTGCCACAAAAATCCTATATTGCAAGAGAAATCGATATGTGCTTGCATTATATTTCGATTGTTCTGTCGATGTAAATTTTGGTTAGCATCCACGCTAACTAGAAATTACATCAGAGCTCCTAGGAGAATTTTTAGAACTGTTGTCAGCGTTTGTTTAGATTGCCGGAACTTTTATCAGGCCTTGAGTACCTGCCAACGTTTCTAAAAAAGTCTGTGCGTGCTCCATTTTTTATTTGACGAAATCTCAACTCTGAGGTGAAGTGGCTTTCGCTGCGTCATCTCGTGACCAAACGAGACATAGCAACAATTGTTTTAGATGTAACAATATTTCCGGAGGGGGCTGTAATGAATAATGTTGATGTTGAAACCGTTCGCCATCGTTATCTTGACGAAGACTACGGAGGGTGCCCAGTGTGCGGATACACCAATGGCTATGTTAACTATCATCGGAGACATATATTTGTTTGTGATGAGCATATGCTTAGTTGGTGCCCAGCCGAGAACATGTTCTCTTGTTGGCTGTACGAAGACGGGGAAATCTGGGAGAAGAACCTTAAAATGCTCCAGGCCTATCGTTTCGTTGGACCTGGGCCTAACGTCGGTCAATCGAAGGAGGCCTGCGTTATCCACGGTTACCTGACTGATATTTAGTGCTTGTTGTGGATTTGGGGTGTGCGAATCGCATTCTTTATCCAAACGTCACTCAAAAGATGCTGTGTGCATCAATACGAAAGTTATGTGCGCATGAGTTCGCTTGTGCTGCCGGTGAACTAGGTGTTTCAACGGGTTTTCACGACACCATTGAAAATCTGGTTGTTGCTGGCGGTAAGATTTACAACATTCAGGTTGTGGCCTCACCATCATATTGGCATGAGACCGACTACCAACCTGTTGGATCAGAACACCTCGACAACGGCCGACGACACATTAACGGCAATCTATCTTTTCACCGCCAATAGACGGAATTGCCGGTGACGAGCGCATGGTCCCATCTCACCCAACGGTAAGGCTAACGGTCGACCGCCCCCTCCAAACTGGACTGTTTTTCGAGATGAATGGCCGGTTGAGTAACGCTTAAAGCTAATCAATGGCATCTTTCATGTGCCTTTATAAATGAGATATAGATAGTTTTCCCGTAGAAAAATATTTGACAACAAGAAATGCATCAGATACTTTAGGGTTATGTTCAACAGCCGGATAATTAGCGGCTCTGCCTGACTAAGAAGGGTATCAGCGTAGAGTTTATTAGTAGATGAAGATTGGCCTTCCTGTTCCCTTTACGACAGAGAGGCCTGGCCAGATGGTGGCGCGATTCTGGTGACTCATAGCCCTCAGTGAAAAGATGGTGGCGGCAGTTTTCTGGCGCGACTGTCAGCCCCAACTCGCGGTGGCTGCGACTTGGTGCGTTATAATTGATGAAGTAAGTTTGCGCAGCCGCCACCGAGCCGCGCGAAAGCCCGCTGATGATTGGGAACCCATCGGCAGGGGATATCTCTCAAAACGAATTCCTGGTCAAATCTTTCCCGAAGACGCCAGGACTAGAATTTTAACCGAAGCTAATACCGGCACCAGCCGAGGTGCCGTCATGTATAATAACTATTACGTTATTTATATCGATACGCTTTTTTATCAGCGTACTCCAGTCGTCGCGACCCATTGTACGTTGTCAGGAAATGTCCGACAGAATCGTATTGGCTTCCCTGTCGCGTTCGCCGGCATCCCCTGCATTAGTCGGGAGGGCTGAGCCATGGATGGTCTCAACCTCTCACAGAGGGACCTGCAGAGCGACGCCGACACTGATATCCAGTCGGTCGTTA
>SESG01011901.1_pt1 | contig 13579 bp, 13 predicted proteins | sample 3171421 | NCBI WGS metagenome assembly SESG01 (sample SAMN10866946, study PRJNA518727) | freshwater metagenome | biome: subpolar coniferous forest; feature: holomictic lake; material: water; isolation source: holomictic Lake 227, 6 m and 8 m depth | place: Canada: near Kenora, Ontario | collected... | reverse complement strand
GCATTTGCGCATAGTGGCCAGTTGCAACTGCATCAAATCCCATTGTCTTTGCACGTTCTAGAACAGCTGCAAATTTAATCTTCTCATTGCAACGAAGGCACGGATTAGGAGTGCGGCCATTTGCATACTCTTCAATAAAGTTTTCGACGACACCATCGTGGAATTCTTCGGCCATATCCCAGATATAAAAAGGAATGCCAATCATGTCCGCTGCGCGGCGAGCATCATGGCTATCTTCAATGGTGCAGCATCCGCGAGCTCCGCTGCGATATTTCTGTGGGTTGCTCGAAAGCGCTAGGTGCACACCAATTGCTTCGTGTCCTTCTTCGTGAATGCGCGCAGCAGCAACAGCGGAGTCGACTCCACCAGACATTGCTACAACTACCTTCACTTAATAGCTCTCTTCACTACATCTGCGATAACACCGCAGAGGGCATCAATATCTTCCTGGGTTGAAGTGTGGCCTAAGGAGAATCGAACTGTGGAATCAGCCTCCTTTTCGGACAAACCCATCGCAAGCAAGACGTGGCTTGGGCGCTGTACGCCGGCGCTGCATGCAGAACCTTGGGATGCTGAAATTCCAGCCATATCCAGGAGCACTAAGAGGCTCTCATTCTTTGTTCCAGGAAATGTCACATTCAATATATTTGGCAGGATTTCCTGTGCCCAACCATTGATACGAGCATCTGGAACTTCACGCAAAATATCCTCGCGTAATTGAAATTGAAGTGATGACATCTTGGAATAGTTATCCCGCAAATTCGATAGTGCTTGATCGACAGCGGTTGCGAAAGAGACGATTCCAGGAGCATTCACCGTACTAGAACGAATATCGCGTTCCTGTCCCCCGCCATGCAGAAGTGGAGTGATATCGAGTCCGCGTTTCAATATTAAAGCTGCAACACCAAGTGGTCCACCAAGTTTATGCGCGCTTATTGTCGCGCTAGTTACGCCGAGCGCCTTAAAGTCAAAGACGATTTTTCCAAAACTTTGCACTGCATCGGTATGAACCGGGATATCTCCTGCAATCTTGACGACATCTGCAATTGGTTGGATTGTGCCGACCTCATTGTTCGAATGCATAATTGCAATAACCGCAATATCGTCGCGATGTTCGGAGACAATCTTCTCTAAAGCGGTTAAATCCAAAACTCCTAAATTATCGACTGGTGCGTAAATAACTTTTGCACCCTCGTGCTCCTTCAGCCATTCCACGGGATCGATAACTGCATGATGCTCGATTGCTGAAACGACGATTGTCTTCTTCGATGGGTTTGACCAGAAGAAGCCTTTGATCGCCAAGTTATTTGCTTCTGTTCCTGAAGCGGTAAAGATAATTTCAGAGGCATCGCATCCGGCGGCTTTTGCTATTAGCTCACGCGATTCTTCAACAGCTTTACGAACGGCGCGACCTTGCGCGTGCAAACTCGATGCGTTACCTGTCTGCGCCATTTGGCGCGCATATGCATCTATGGCAGCAGGAAGCATCGGCGTAGTCGCCGCATGATCCAGATAAATTGCCATCGGGCAATTCTAGTCTGGTCTATTAAGCCTGAAGTGCCCCGATTGCTTGAGGAAGAACAGCGAAAAGGTCTCCCACAACGCCAAAGTCTGCGACATCGAAAATTGGCGCATCGGGATCCTTGTTTATTGCCACAATTGTTTTACTTGTCTGCATTCCAGCTCGGTGCTGGATGGCACCAGAAATACCGCAAGCTACATAGAGTTGTGGGCTGACAGTCTTACCAGTCTGACCTACTTGATTTGCATGTGGATACCAACCCGCGTCAGTCGCTGCGCGAGATGCTCCAACCGCAGCGCCAAGCAAGTCGGCGAATTCCTCTACAGGAGCAAAATTGCCATCTGTTCCTCGGCCACCTGAAACAACAATTGATGCTTCAGTAAGTTCAGGACGTCCACCTTTAACGGCTGGTTCCACGGAGGTCACAACAGCTTTATCGACTCCATCAAGAGTAACCGTGAGGTTTTCTACAACAGGTGTGTTGCTATCTTGAACTACATCCACGGCATTTGATCGAAGAGTAATGATCGGAACTCCATGCGAAACCGATGAGTGAACGGTCGTTGAACCACCAAAAACCGATTGGGTTGCGACAAGTGAAGAATCTAGATCAATTGCATCAGTTATCAATCCAGACTCGCAGCGAACTGCTAGACGCCCTGCAATTTCTTTTCCTCGGGCAGAAGAGGTAATCAGTACAGCAATTGGACTCTCTTTTGCGATTACAGTTTGAAGTGCTTGCGCAGTTGCGCCAACTGAATACTTTTCAAACTCCACACCTTCGCACACAATTACCTTATCTATTGCAAATGTCGAAAGTTGAGAAATCAAATCAGCAGATTTAGATGAGCAAATGACAGCAGTAACGCTTCCTACTCGTTTCCCAAAAGTTGCTAATTCTCCAACAGCCCGCGGGACGATCCCACCAACATGATCTACGAGGATAAGGACGTTGCTCATACGAGTTTCCTTTCCTGTAGAAATTCCACCAATTTCTTACCGCCTTCACCTTCATCAACAATTTTGATTCCTGCTCCACGAGGAGGGCGGACTTGCGAGTCTTTTACTTCACTCCATGAGCTCTGCACTGCAATTCCAAGATCGGCAAGTGTTTTAGTCGCAATCGTCTTTTTCTTCGCCGCCATTATTCCCTTGAAGGATGGGTAGCGGGGTTCATTAATTTTTTCAACGACACTTATAACAGCCGGCATCGGTGCGCTCATCTGTTCGACACCAAATTCAGTTTGTCTGGCAATTGAAATTGTCGAACCTTCAAGCATCAAACTTCCCGCAAAAGTAAGTTGTGCAAAACCAAGACGTTCGGCCAACATCGAAGGAATAACGCTCATGCGAGCATCCGTTGATTCCGTCCCACAGATCACTAAATCAAAATCGCCGTCCTTGATTGCTTTTGCCAAAACTAACGATGTAGCGAGCGCATCACTTCCTGCCAACGCCGGGTCAGTTATAACAATCGCATCATCGGCACCCATAGAAAGTGCTTTACGCACAGCTTCCGTTGCCTTTTCAGGACCCATGCAAATCAAAGTGATTGTGTGTCCACTTCCCTCGCCGGCTTCGCTTGTGGGTGAATTTGCCTCAACCAATTTGAGTGCTTCTTCAACGGCATATTCGTCTAAGTCGTTAAGGACGGAGTCCACACTCGCGCGATCGAGTCGTCCATCGGCGCCCATCTTTTTCTCTGCCCATGAGTCTGGGACCTGTTTTACGCACACAGCAATCTTCATAAGAGGAATGCTACCGGTCAGTAACCCATTTGCAAGCGCTTATTCACTTGTTCACCCGACCTTCAGAAACACGTAACTTCAACCCAACCTTTAGGTCGCTTAAGTAACTGACCCTGACGCTATGAGAATTGGAATAGTCACTGAGTCCTTCCTTCCTCAGGTAAATGGCGTCACAAATTCGGTGCTTCGCGTTCTAGAACATTTGGAATCCGAAGGTCACCAGGCCATGGTGATTGCCCCAGAAAGTGAAGGAGGAATCCATGAATATCGCGGCTTTAAAGTTAAGCGAGTCCCTGCAATTCCCCTTCAATCTTTACTGCCGGTCGGCATGCCTTTTGGACTCCCAACAAAACGCCTTGAATATCTCCTAGATGGATTTGCACCGGATGTTTTACATCTGGCCTCTCCCCTAATCCTTGGTGGTTATGCCGCAAAAGTTGCGAAGAAGCTTTCTATTCCTACAGTTTCAATTTACCAAACAGATATCGCAGGATTTGCTAGTCATTATGGGCTAACTGCGGCACATAGTTCGTTGCGTAAGCTCGTAGGAAAAATTCACGCGTCAACAGATCGAACACTGGCGCCATCGAGTTCAGCTGTCGAGGAATTAAATTCCCTAGGTGTGAATGGCGTGCATCTTTGGCGGCGCGGTGTGAACAATATTCTTTTCAACCCTTCTGCTCGCTCAGAAGAATTACGCGATAGTTGGGGAGCTCCGCGAAAATTGATCGTTGGGTATGTGGGCAGACTTGCAAATGAAAAAAGAATTACCGACCTTAAGGTTCTAGACAATAATCCGCGAATTCAGTTAATCATTGTTGGCGAAGGCCCCGCCCGTGCAAAATTGGAACGCCAACTTCCACATGCAATCTTTACGGGATTTCAAAGTGGAGCAAACCTCGCAACCCATTATGCGAGTTTAGATCTCTTCATTCATCCTGGGCCTAATGAAACATTTTGCCAGGCAGTACAAGAGGCACTTGCATCGGGAGTCCCGTGCATTGTTCCCACTACTGGTGGGCCTGCTGATTTGGTTGCAGCAGAGGAAACTGGATACATCCTGCATACCGATCGACCAGAATCGCTATCGGCTGCAGTGTCGCACTTCATGCATCGCCCAGACAAAGCAAAAATGAAAATTGCTGCAAGGGCATCTGTGACAGCTCGGACTTGGGCGGATGTAAACGCTCAACTCATTAATCATTACTCGGAAGTCATTACAGGTCACACATGTGCAACGGAAGGCAGTGCTGCATGAGAATAGTTCACGTCGCAAATTTTTACGGACCAAATTCAGGGGGCATAAAGACAACACTCCATGAACTTGGAAAGGGTTATCAGGCCTACGGGCATGAGTTCATCTACATAGTGCCGGGGGTTAATGCCGTAGAGGAAATAACACCTTATGGCCGCAAAATAACGCTCCCAGGCTTAACACTTCCCCAAAGCGGTGGCTATCGAATTATCAGGCACAATGCAGAACTTAAGAAAGTACTTACAAAACTGGCACCTGACCGCCTGGAAGTATCCGACCGTTTTACACTCACTTCTCTTGGGTTATGGGCACGCGAATATGGAATCCCTTCTGTTGTGTTTAGCCACGAAACACTGCATGGATTAGTTGACAGATTTCTGCCCTTTCTTCCGTTAAGTGCCCGAAAGCGAATCGTCAATTGGCACAACGCGAAATTAGCGAATAAATTTGATCATGTTGTGGCTACAACACAATTTGCAGCAAAGGAATTCAAAGCCATAAACACCTCAAACCTTGTGAGAATCTCTCTCGGAGTTGATCTTCTTACATTTAATCCTTCACTTCGCTCAGAAGAGCTTCGAAAAGAGATGCTGAAAGGGGATCAGGTCCTTCTTGTGCATTGTGGGCGAATGTCTCGCGAAAAAGAACCGCAGCGAAGTATTGATGCACTTGAAATATTGTTACAAAAAGGAATTCGAGCCAGGCTCGTATATGTTGGAACTGGACCGCTCTGGCATAAACTTCGAAAAAAAGCTGAAGGACTGCCGATAGATTTTCTTGGATATATAGCCGATCGTCATCGCGTTGCCAAGATTCTTGCGAGTGCTGATATCTCAATGGCACCCGGTCCACTCGAAACTTTCTGCCTCGCAGCACTTGAATCGTTAGCGAGCGGTACTCCTGTTGTTGCTTCCCAAAGTAGCGCCGTCGGTGAATTCCTTCGCTTTGAAAATCAACACCCGGCGGGGGCAGTCTCTTCGGATAATCGCTTTTCTTTTGCGCATTCAATTCAACATCTCTTAAAACGTCCAAAACTTCGGGAAGTAGCTCGGGAAGTAGCAGAAACCATGCCCTGGGACGCGACGGTTAGAAACATGCTTATGTTGCATGGCGCTCTCGAGGCACAGTCAGATTTGCCGCCACTGATCATGCAATCAAATTTGCGAGTCGCATAATGTTTATGCCGCAGAAATTAACTTTTGCGGTAATTGGAGATAGCGCCGCCTTTGGCACTGGAGACTTTGATGAATCAGGAAACCCTCGAGGGTGGGCACATTATCTGAAAGAGAATTTTCGGGAGGATGTGAACTACTTTAATTTCTCAAGACCTGGAGCAAAATCAACGGAGGTAAGAGATGCACAACTTTCGCAGGCCCTTAACGTGGAGCCAGATATTTGCGCTGTTATTGTGGGAGGAAACGACCTTCTGCGAAATGGATTTGACCCCGCTTTACTTCACAAAAATCTGATTGAAACATGCTTGGAGCTTTTTTCTAAGGGTAGCGAGATTTTAATGGTTCAACTTCACGATCCTGGAGAGCTATTGCGCATCCCTAATTTATTAAAGCGAGTATTGAGACGTAGGGTTGACTCGGTAAATTCTGTTTACGAAAGCGTCGCCAGAGAATTGGATGTGCTGTTAATTCGTACCCGAGAGATTCCCGACGTACATAATCTGCGTAACTGGCATATCGACAGAATGCATCCTGGACCATACGGTCATCAATTGCTGGCTAGAGAGATGGCGATTGCCCTTCGAAGGCGAGGTTGGAATATCTCTCTCCCGCTGGTGAAGGAAGAAAAATGTGCTGCTAAATCAGCTCAAGCAATTTGGCTAATCCGTAATGGACTGCCGTGGTTCCTTAAGCGATCAGTTGACCTGCTTCCAGTGGCAATTCTTTTGATGGCTATTGAAGCTCTACATATTTGTCGAGAGTTCGTAACACAAAGCCGGTAAAGTGAAGGTGTGAAGCCAGCCGATCCGCGTTATTTAGGTGCGACCCTTACCCAAGAAGGAGCGAACTTCGCTATTTGGGCTGCTGCGGCGGATGCTGTTGAAATATGTCTCTTTAATGAAGTTAACGGAAAGATCTTGGAAACACGCTTTGCCCTCTCCCATCGAGATGGGCCTATTTTTCACGGCTATCTCGCCGGGGTGAAAGCTGGACAAAGATATGGCTTTCGTGTTTACGGCCCATGGCGGCCTGAGGAAGGATGGCGCTTTAATCCTCACAAATTGTTGATCGATCCGTATGCCCATCTTCTTGAGGGAGAAGTGCAATACGTGCCAGAAATTTATGGCCATCATGCAGCTGATGGTGAAGGAAGCGGCGACATCAACGTGATGGATACCCGTGACTCCGCTGGTTTTGTTCCGTACTCCATTGTTGTTGATATGGACCAACGGCATATCAAACATATGAATAGGCCGTGGACAAAAATGGTTATCTACGAAGCACACGTTCGTGGGTTAACAATCTTTAATGACGAGATTCCAGAAGACGAACGTGGTACATACAAAGCCCTCGGTCATCCAAGCACCATTTCATATCTGCAGAAACTTGGAATAACAGCTCTTGAACTCTTGCCCATTCACCACTTCATGACTGAACCAACTATTCAATCTCGTGGTCGAAAAAATCTTTGGGGATACAACGCAATTGCATTTTCTGCGCCTCATCGCGCTTATGCTGCAACTTCAAATCCAATTAAGGAGCTGCAAGAAGCTGTTGCAGCTTTACATGCGGCAGGTATTGAAGTCCTGCTCGATGTTGTTTATAACCACACCGCAGAAGGTGGACCTGGCGGGCCAACTCTTCATTTTCGCGGAATTGACAATAAAGGCTTCTATCGCCGATCCCACGGTGATAACTATGTGGATGTAACCGGATGCGGTAACACAGTCGATGCTAGGCGCACGTGGGTTGTGCGAATGATTATTGATTCACTTCTTTTTTGGTCAGAAGTCATAGGAGTTGACGGATTTAGATTTGATCTAGCTACCGCACTTGCTCGAAATGAATACGGAATTGAAACGCACAGTGCACTTATGACAGCAATCGTCGCCGAGCCAGCACTTCGCTCACGAAAACTCATAGTTGAGCCTTGGGACATTTCAGGATATGCATTAGGAGATTTTGCGCACCCGTGGCGTGAGTGGAATGACCATTATCGAGATACACAACGACAATTCTGGCTAGCAAATCCCGCACGAGGCTTTTCTGAAGGCGTCGGAGATTTTGCCTCACGCATGAGTGGATCACACGATATTTTTTATTACCGCGGTCCAACATCATCAATCAATTTTGTTACCGCGCATGATGGATTCACTCTTGCCGACCTTGTTCGCTACAACGTAAAGCACAACGACGTAAATCTTGAAGACAATCGTGATGGTAGCGATAACAATCGTTCGTGGAATGTTGGCGTCGAGGGTGAGACAAATGATCCAGTTATTTCCGCGACCCGACATAAACTTCAAAAATCAATGCTGGCTTCTCTCATACTTTCAACCGGTGTACCAATGATCACAATGGGTGATGAAGTTGGGCGCACTCAAAATGGATCGAATAACGCCTACTCGCTCCCCTTAAACGAAGATATATCTTCGGAGAGAGCATTTAATGGTGGTTGGGCTCTTAATTGGAATCCAAATACCGGACAAAGGGACTTGCTTGAAACTGTCGCAACACTCAACTCCTTAAGAAGTGCATATCTCTCAGATGTCATCAAGGAATTTTTCACTGGAGAGCTGGACTTAGGCACCAGCCGCAAAGACCTTGCGTGGTTCCGCAGAAATGGCGAGGAAATGGATAGCGAATCCTGGCATCAAGGAGATCGCAACTATCTTTCGATGTACGTGGATGCGAGCGCAAACCGGGCGCTACTTATGTTCTTCAATGGCAGTGCTGAAGAGCAAGAATTTGCTCTTCCCAACGAAAAATGGGGCACAGCCTTTCGAACGGTCTTCGATTCTGCCTTCGAAGTGGTCAATTTTGAACCCACTATTTCTCAGCCAGGTGGAGTGACAAAGGTCGCTGCTCACGCTGCTCAAGTCTGGCTCGTTACTCGAAAATAAAGGTATACCGAGCAGTATCGGCCTGAGGCAATAAACTCCTCCACATGCTCGCAATCGTTGCTCCGGGGCAAGGTTCACAAACTCCCGGTTTCCTAACTCCGTGGATTGAACACTTCGCTCAATTTGGCCCACAAATTCCAGCAATGGTTTCGCATTGGTCAGAAATTTGCGGCGTGGACTTGAATCACTTAGGTACCAACGCTGACGCTGATGAGATTCGCGATACTGCAAATGCGCAACCACTTCTCTTACTTGGAGCGCTCACTGGCGCAGGTGCGCTTTTCGCTGGAAATGACGAAGCGATCTCTGTAGTGGCCGGCCACTCCGTTGGAGAAATAGCTGCAGCGACATTTGCAAAGATTCTAAACGCTGATGATGCGTTCAAGCTCGTATCAACGCGAGGCAGCGAGATGGCTAAAGCCGCCGCAATCTCAAAAACGGGAATGTCAGCTGTTCTTGGTGGAGACCGCCAGACTGTTGTAAATCATTTAATCTCTCTTGGATTGACTCCTGCAAATGAAAATGGAGCAGGCCAAATTGTTGCAGCCGGTTCCCTTGAGGCACTTTCTGCGCTCTCTGAAAATCCACCTGAAGGTGCTCGTGTTCGCCCCTTGCAAGTAGCTGGTGCATTTCATACCTCTGCAATGGCTCCCGCTGTTGAAACGCTAGCTGCGCTCGCTGCGAGTACGGAAGCAAATGATCCCGCCATTCGCATTCTTTCCAATAAAGAAGGCGCTGAAATTACAAACGGCCGAGAATTTCTCGACCGCATCGTTGGGCAGATTGCAGGCCCAGTTCGTTGGGATCTTTGCATGGAGACCCTTTCGGCGATGGGCGTGACTGGCGTAATAGAAATGCCACCTGCCGGCACACTCGTTGGACTTATTAAACGTGCGCATCCTGAAATTGAAACATTCGCACTTAAAACACCAGATGATCTTGCAGCCGCACGCGAATTCGTAGCAAAGCATGGACAGGTGAATTAATTATGAAAATACAGAACACACAACCTTCACAAAACACTCGAATTCTTTCCGTTGGGGCATATCGTCCAAGTCGAGTTGTTCCAAACTCAGAGATTGTCGATGCGATTGAATCAACCGATGAATGGATTCAACAGCGCACGGGCATCAAGACTCGCCACTTTGCTGGCGAGGATGAGTCGCTCATTGACATGGCGTACGCTGCTTCAATAATTGCAATCCAGCGCGCGGGACTTAAGGCAGAAGATATTGACACTGTAATTTTTTCAACGATTACATATCCATTTCAAGCTCCTAGCGCGGCAACAGAGCTAATCACCCGCCTTGGAAATACAAAGGCGGCGGCTTTTGATATCAACGCAGCTTGTGCAGGTTTTAGCTACGGTGTTGGAATTGCCTCAGATCTCGTGCGAAACCACACATCGAGATATGTCCTGGTTATTGGCGGGGAAAAACTTTCAGATTTCACAAGCCCAACCGATCGAGCTACAGCATTTATCTTTGCCGATGGCGCCGGAGCGGTTGTAATCGGGCCATCTGATGAGGTTGGAATTAGTGCCACAACATGGGGCGCAGATGCAGATAACCGCGATGCAATCATGATGACTCCTTCATGGTTGGATTTCAAAAAAGGTGCAACAGTCGACAAGATTGGTTGGCCAGATATTTCTCAAGAAGGTCAGCGCGTTTTTCGTTGGGCAGTTTATGAAGTTTCTCAAGTAGGTAAAAAAGCGATTGCTTCGGCAGGTATTAAACCTTCAGATTTGGCCGCCTTCATTCCTCACCAAGCAAATGAGCGAATTATTGATTCCTTGGCAAAATCGATGGAGCTACCGGACGGTATTGTGATTGCGCGAGATATCCAGACCACAGGAAATACAAGTGCAGCATCAATTCCTCTCGCAATGGACCGTGTACTCGCGGAAAATCCGCAACTTAGCGGTAAATTGGCTCTTCTCATAGGCTTTGGGGCAGGGTTGGTCTTTTCCAGCCAGGTCGTTGTTCTACCGTAATATCCCTCAAGACAAGTAATAGATAAGAAAAGGAATATAAAACTATGGCACTCACACAAGATGAAGTTCTTGCAGGAATCCGCGACATCGTCGTTGAAGTTGCAGGCATCGATGGCGCTCTTGTTTCACTAGAAAAGAAGTTCGCAGATGACCTCGACGTTGACTCACTCAGCATGGTTGAAGTAATCGTTGCTGCAGAAGAAAAGTTCAGCGTAAAGATTCCTGATGACGAAGTGACAAAGATGGCAACAGTTGCTGATGCCGTTAACTTCATCGTCGCTCACTCATAATTCTCTGCACAAACGGCTAATAAAGGTATAAAAATGTCAAAGACCCGCGTCGTAGTAACTGGACTTGGAGCAACTACCCCATTGGGTGGCGATGTACCAAGCACATGGGAAGCGCTTCTGGCTGGAAAGAGTGGCGTACGCCTTCTTCCAGAAGGAATGCTGACTTCAGTAAATGTGAAGTTCGCTGCGACGATTGCGGTTGAGCCAGCTGAAGTAATGAAGCCGGTTGAAATTCGTCGTTTAGACCGCTCCGAGCAGTTTGCAGTTATTGCAGCTCGGGAAGCGTGGGCTGATGCTGGTTCACCTGAAGTTGATCACGAACGCTTAGGCGTTGTGGTTGCATCAGGAATTGGTGGTGTGACCACGATGCTCGAGCAGTACGACATCCTTCGTGAAAAGGGTGCTCGATTGGTTTCACCACACACAGTTCCAATGCTTATGCCAAATGGTCCCGCAGCAAATGTTGGATTGGAATTCAAAGCACAAGCAGGCGTTCACACTCCAGTTTCTGCATGTGCATCTGGCGCAGAGGCAATTGGCTATGCAATGGAAATGATTCGTCTAGGCCGGGCTGATATCGTGATTGCCGGCGGCGTTGAAGCTGCAGTCCACGAACTTCCAATGGCTGGCTTCGCTGCAATGAAGGCGCTTTCTACCCGCAACGATGATCCAACTCGCGCATCTCGCCCGTATGACAAAGACCGTGATGGTTTTGTCCTTGGTGAAGGTGGCGGAATTGTTATTCTCGAATCACTTGAGCATGCACAAGCTCGTGGCGCGAAGATTTATTGTGAACTTGCAGGTCAAGGACTTACATCTGATGGTTATCACATAGCCGCTCCAGACCCATCTGGTTCAGGCGTAACCCGAGCTGTTAAATTTGCTCTTCGCGATTCAGGCGTTGATCTTTCAGAGGTTGTCCACCTAAATGCTCACGCAACTTCTACTCCTGCGGGCGATGTTGCAGAAGCTAATGCACTAACCGCCGCACTTGGTGAGCATATGAGCCATGTTGCAGTTTCTGCTACAAAATCAATGACAGGCCATCTTCTTGGAGGCGCTGGAGCAATCGAATCAGTATTTGTTGTCTTGGCGCTCAAGCACCGTTTAGCTCCCCCAACAATTAACATTGAGAATCTTGATGATGCTGTGAAAGTGGACGTAGTACGTGACGTCCCTCGCCCACTTCCTTCAGGACCAATCGCTGCGATTAACGACTCATTTGGCTTTGGTGGCCATAACGTCGTATTGATCTTTAAATCGTACGAGTAACTTCTACTTCGAAGTCTTAAAACTCACAGACACGGTTACGGTCACAGTCTTTGCAATTGAGGATGTGTCGTACATTCCACCAGCGCTTGTATCAACTGAGTCTGGAGCAGTTACTTGAACTGGACCACTTGTCACTGAAAGTACTGCGCCGAGTTTTGAATTAACTGCGCCTGTTATTGCTTCTCCACGAGACTTTGCATCTTTCATTGCGTCGGCGAGAAGTTGTGGGCGAAGTGTTGCAAGATTTGAAACATAATATTGAGGACCATTGTTGTAAACGTTCACGCCTGTTGCTAGAAGAGCGCCGATGCCATCACTTAGCTTCTTTACCAAATTAACATCTTTAGAACGTACGATCACATTTTGATTTGCCTGGTAGGCCAAAACTTTACCGGTCTGATTGCCATTGATGTATTGCTGAATGGCAAATGTACTTATCGCTCCAGTTTCGATTGAGGCTGCATCGACACCACCCTTAACTAAATAGTCTGAAGCAGCAGCAACGCTTTGCTCAACTTTCTTAACAGCAGTAGCGACTGCCGGAGAACTCTCTTGTGCCATCAAACTCCATACAACGTTGTCGGCCGTTGCTGAAGCCTTAGCAGATCCAGTTACGGTGATTGCATTACCGGTGCGAGCTGAGAAACCGCTTCCCATTAATGAGCCTGCAAAAGATATTCCCAATGCAAGAATTGCTGCTGAACCTACAAGAACGAATTGGCGGGATTTAGTTGTCATAGTCAAATACTACTCCTCAGTGCCGCGTGTTCTTCCTCTATTCCTCGTCTGTAGCACTCAAGTTCTTCGTCCCATGAAATTCCCAGTGCGTTCTTGAGATTTTCTCGCAGAACTTCGTAGCCATGACTTTGTGAGAGGATTGTAAGAATTCGATTTTCATGAATCATGATGTCGCCAGTGCTCGCAGTCACAGCTTGATGCATGCCAAGTGCTGGAGTGCATCTGTAAAGAACACCTTCCCCGCCATCGGTGGGAAATTCGCGAACTTCAAAGCGAATGAAATGCCAACTCTTGAGAGTGGCCGCAATTTTGGATGCGCGTTCTTTATTTCCTGCACTTCGCCAATGTAGTTCGCACATATAGGTTCCAGCGGCAAGTGGTTGAACTACCCATTCCAACGAGACCTTTTCTTGAAAGATTTCGTTGAGAGACCACTGGACGTGCCGAAGGAGCGCCTTTGGCGCAGAGTAAATCCGAAGATCTCCAGACAGGCTAATGCTGCTCATACCCATGCTTTCTAAGAACGCATTTGATGCGACCTTCCCCAGTCCATCACGCGCTTAAAAAGCCCTTTCGGGCGATTCAGAGAGCTGATTATGCGCTTTCCGGGCGTGTTGCGCTAGTCCTGGATTCGGCCGTAGCGTTCCCAAACCATCGAGTTTGCAGTTAGACTCTCCACT
>SESG01036635.1_pt1 | contig 13580 bp, 20 predicted proteins | sample 3171421 | NCBI WGS metagenome assembly SESG01 (sample SAMN10866946, study PRJNA518727) | freshwater metagenome | biome: subpolar coniferous forest; feature: holomictic lake; material: water; isolation source: holomictic Lake 227, 6 m and 8 m depth | place: Canada: near Kenora, Ontario | collected... | reverse complement strand
GAGGAGATGCAAGCCGTAGTTGATGCACAGCTGTTGGTATCAAACATCAATGTTTATTTCAAAGCCATTGAAGCCAAACTCAAGGAGAAGAACAATGGATGACAACAAAGCACAGCCTGAACAATCTGAATGGAAATGTTACTTGTTTGGCAACACCCCACAAGACAACCAAGGCATTGTTTGGATTCCCGCTAAAGGGCAAGAACCAAATTGGTTTGTGCGCTGGATGATGAAAGTGTGCTTTGCTTGCACTTGGGAGAAGAACAATGGATGAAGACGCAATCATTATTCAATACCATGAAGCGACAATTAAAAGGCTAGAGAAACGTATTGACGAATTGATGGCACAGCCAGCACAGGAGCCTGTGGCATGGCAGTTTATGAACGGGTCAACTTTTCGGATGCGCAGACCAAAAGATTTTTCTGATTTAGCTCCTGACGGATTTCCTTATTGGAAACCAGTTTACACCACCCCGCCACAACAAGAGCGTAACTTCTGCCCCCGCTGCGGTAAACGCACAGCAGACTTGACCACTATCCATACTTGCACACCACCACCACTACAGGAGAAACACACATGAACTCACAAGAAAAAACATTTGAAACTATTAATGGGCTTGTTCAAACCAAAGGAGAAGAACACATGACTGAAGAAGTATTGGTAGAGGGATTTGAGTCAAGAGCGATTGGTGCTATCGGTATAAAGATAACAGAGGAAAAAATCGAGTTTTCTTCCGATACTGGGTTTGGGCGTTTGTTGACGAATCCATTGATGACAGACAACGGGCAGACAATTGGTGAGCGCAACAGGGCTTATTTACATGCGAAGCTGGACGCATGGCTTGATAAAACCTTTGAGGAACCCGATGCGTAAATCCAACCATTACACAGTAAGGATGCTGCTACAAAAGTACCCTGATGGGCTGACCGTATGTGACATAGCCGAGCGGGTGGAAAAAAGTACCACTTCTAGTAGGCGTGCGCTATTGGGGATGCCCGATGCGTACATAGACAGATGGATAGCCTACCGCAAACAATGGGTTGCTGTGTGGTGTGTAGTAGTACCGCCTGATAACTGCCCCAAACCAACCCAAACCAATTAACGAAAGCACACCATGACCGGAATAGAAGAAGCCATCCACGCCGTGGGCTCGCAGGCCCTGCTGGCCGACATCCTAGGCTGCACCCAGCAGAACGTCTCCATGATGTTACGCAAGGGCTACGTGCCCACCAAGTGGGTCAGGGCGGTGGAGCAGGCCAGTGGCATCCCGCGTGAGCGCTTGATCAACCCGGCACTGGCCGAGCTGCTGGCGCCCAACGAGGTCTGATAGACTGTCGGCGAGGATAGGGCAGCGCGCCCGAAAAGACGGCTCCTTTACCGTCCTGCCTCACCTCTCTACTTAAAGGCTTTGCAAAGGCAAGTACATGACCAAGACCCTCAAGAGTGCGCCAATTACATTGGCCAGCACCTACTCGCTCGTCGAAACAACATCAGATTACTTTACCCCGCTGTGCCCCAAGTGCGGCGAGACGTACACGCACCAAGGCGCGGTGCATATTTACGATAGAGATATTGAAGATGCGCCGCTTGGCCGTTATACGGTCTGTTCAGCCATCACCACAGCGGTGGTACACAACGCGCCGATGATTGAAAACCCCAGCCGACGCCGCGATGGTTTATCCATAGATATGGACTGCGAACAGTGCGGCCCTGTGGGGCGCCTTGCCGTGTTCCAGCACAAGGGGCAGACACTCATCGGCTGGCAGAAGTAAGGGGATGGCCATGCAAAATTCAGGTCAGGGGCGTCCCCCAATTGGCCGGGTATTTAACCCCGGCAACATACCTACCGACCTCAAGGCCCTGCGCCGCTGGGCGCCTTGGAAGGCCATCTGGAACGAGGAGCGCGGCAAGTGGGACAAGGTGCCCTACCGCCCCGAGGGCTACGGCTTGTCGAGTATGCAGCCCGACCGCTGGGTCAGCTTTGAGGAGGCAGTGCGCGCCTTTGACACCGGGGCGGGCAAGTACAGTGGCGTGGGGCTGGTGCTCACCGGCATGACCGACGTGGTGGGCATCGACCTTGACCGGTGCATCTCAGACGGCCAGATCGCGCCATGGGCACAGGAGATCATCGACTCGGTGGACAGTTACACCGAGCTCAGTCCAAGCGGCACGGGGCTGCGCATACTGGCCCGTGGGTCTATCCCGGAGGACGTGCAGGACAACACGGTGGGCATCGAGGTCTACAACGGCCACAAGGGGCGCTTCCTGACGGTCACGGGGGACGTGCTGCGCGACTTGCCGGTGGGCACGCCACACCCCGACATCCTGACCGGGTTGTACACACAGTACCGCAAGGCCCGCACGAGCGCCAAGGTTATCTCGCTGGTGATGCCCGAGCTGATCCACGAGCTGGCGCTGCCCGACGTGCAGGACATGGACATACCGCCCACGGCCAAAGAGTTCCTGACCAATGGCCCGGACAGCGCCGGCGACCGCTCGGCCTTGCTGCACGCCACGGGGGTCCAGCTCTACAGCGCCGGGTACAGCGACTCCATGGTGTTCTCAATTCTGGCCAACAACGACCACGCTTTTGAGATCGCCCTAGCCCACCGCCAGCAAGACGGCGACCGGGCCATGACGTACCTGTGGGTCGAGCACTGCCAGAAGGCCAAGCCCAAGGCGATCACCAAGGATTCAATACTGGCCGACTTTGACGACCTCACCAGCGACCCGGAGGTGGTCGAAGCAAAAAAGGCCGAGGACCGTTTCAAGCTGGAGACCACCGAAGAGTTCGTGGTGCGCCGCAAGGCCTCGTGGATCATCAAGAACGTGATCCCCAATGCAAATCTGGGCGTGATTTACGGGGCTTCCGGTTCGGGCAAGTCGTTCTTTGCTTTTGAGATGGCCGCTGCCATCGCCCGTGGCATCGAGTGGCGTGGGCACAAGACCACCAAGTCTAAGGTCTGCTGGGTGGCCGCTGAGGGCCAAGAGGACATGCGCAAGCGCGTGGCCGGGTACTGCGCGCACCAAGGCATCGACCCCAAGGAGCTGACCAACCTGTACTTTGTGGCTAACGCGCCGAACATGATGGAGCTCAACGACGCACGAGCGTTGGTCAAGCAGATACGGGTCCAAGGCGAGTTTGATCTGGTTGTCATGGACACGCTGGCTCAGGTCATGCCCGGCGGCAACGAGAACTCAGGGGAGGACATGGGCAAGGTGCTGGGGCACTGCAAGGAGATCACCCGGCTTACCGGGGCCATGGTTGAGCTGATACACCACAGCGGCAAGGACGAATCCCGGGGCGCCCGGGGATGGTCAGGGCTCAGAGCGGCCTGCGACTTTGAATTTGAGGTCATCCGTGCCGACGAGGAGCGCGTGGCCATTATCACCAAGCTAAAGGGCGGCGCCGATGGTGGCGAGTTTGGTTTCAGGCTGGAGACCATTGTGGTGGGTGAGGACGATGACGGCGACGATGAGACGACCTGCGTTGTTGGGTTCACCGATAGCAGCCGGTCATCGGTGGCGGTGTCGCAGGGGCCTACTGGTAAGACCCAGAAGGCGATCATGGATCAGTTCAGGACCTTGGCAGACTTGGACAAAGATGGCGCCGTGACGGAGCACGAGCTGGCGGTCGTGGTGGCCGCTAGTCGGAAGTTTGACCCCACGCCGGGTAAGCGCGATAAGCGGGTGGATAACGCAAAACGCGACATTCGGGCCGTTATCTCAGGTGGCTTTTTGCAGATGGACGCGGTCGGTCGTCTCAGTTTGCCCTCCGCATGAGTTTGCAAGCAAATGCGTATTTGTAATTTTTTACTGGATCAAGTTGGATCAAAATGGATCAGATCCAAATTGATCCAAGGGAAAACTGGATCGGATCGGATCAATCCCCTTTAGGGGTTGATCCATTGATCCACGCCGAACAGATCCGATCCGCAATTATTTACAAAAACTATCGGTGGAAGGAGAACAATAGAATTATTTTACAAAAAAGATGTTGTACAAGCAAAAAGGCGTGTACACTTCAGCCATCGCAGCAAAAACTGCGGTACTTCTTAAACACACATATCTTGGAGTATCAAAATGGCTAAAGCAAAACTGGTGGTGGAATTGAACGAAGGCTCAGTGGACCGTCTGGGCGTCCTGCTCGCACAGATCGCTGACCTGACCAAAGAGGCAGACGCGATCAAGGACGCGATCAAGCTCTCTGGTGAGTCCCGCGAAGGCAACCTCTTCAAGGCCACCTTGGTGGACATGGACCGCAAGGTGTTTGACAAAGAGTTCTTCGTTGCCCAAAACGGCGCCGAGGTCTACGATGCCTACACAAAGAACACGTCGTGCATCTCGGTGCGCGTTACCTCTCGTTAAACCCCCCGCCCCCTCGCGGGGGCTTTTTGAACCTAGGAGTACATCATGATCCGTTACGCATCCTCTTCCCAGCAGTCCAGCTTTCGTAGCCAGTCTGCCTTGTCCAACGAGCAGATCGCCTACCACGCCCCCAGCGTGATGGCCAGCGAGGCCCACGAGAGCCGTGGTGATCGCTACAGCTTCATCCCCACGATCCAAGTGATCGACGGCCTGCGCGCCGAGGGCTTTCAGCCCTACGAGATTCGCCAGACCAAGGTGCGCGATGCCAGCAAGCGCGAGCACACCAAGCACATGGTGCGCATGCGCCACGCCAGCTCCATCGCGGCAGACGAAGTCCCCGAGATCATTCTGCTGAACAGCCACGACGGCACGTCCAGCTACCAGATCATGTCGGGCGTGTTCCGCTTTGTGTGCTCCAACGGCCTGATCGCCGGCGACATGTTCAACAACGTCAAGGTGCGTCACAGCGGCAACGTGGTGGGCGACGTGATCGAGGGCGCCACCCGGGTGCTAGAAGACGCCAAGCAGATCGGTAGCCGCATCGGCGACTACAAGTCCATCACGCTGGACCGTGACGAGCAGATGGCCTTTGCCACCTCGGCCCTGCAAATTCGCTGGGGCGATGACCGCCCGGCGCATGCCGGCAACATGCTGCTCGCCAGCCGCTGGCAGGACCAGAAGAACGACCTGTGGACCGTCTACAACCGGGTCCAAGAGAACATGATGAAGGGCGGCGTAGCCGGGCGCAGCGCCACTGGCCGGCGCATCACCACCCGCGCTGTGGGCGGCGTCTCCGAGAACGTCAAGCTCAACAAGGCGCTGTGGACCCTTGCCGATACCATGGCGGCACTGAAGCTGGACAAGGCCACCGACCAGTTCATCGCGGCCCACGAGCACGCCTACTTGTAACCCCAACGGCCCCCTCGGGGGCCACAACCCGGAGAACATTATGCAAACGATCACCCTAGGCAAAGCCCGCTACACCGTGCGCGAGCAACGCACCGACTTCGTGTCGCAGTTGCTCAAGATCACCGGCAAGCCCAAGCGCACCAAGCTCACGCCGGACAAGCGCTACTTCCCCCGGACCAAGGAGAGCATGAGCACCAGCGAGTACGTGCACGCCTATTACAAGCTCAACCGTCTGGGCGAGCCCGAAGCGGTGGACCAGCTCTTTGGGCCGATGACCAAGCACATCAGCCTGCACATCGGGCAGGACACCATGGAGACGCTGCCGTGAGGTACCGCGAGCACTACCAAATCCACAAGCCCATGGCGCCGCTGCCCTACGCCATCGCTTGGCTGGCCCTTACACTTGCCTTTGCCCTGTTGGGCGTAACCCTTGCCTACTGGATGTGACCATGGCCACCAAGACACCTAAAACAGCCCAAAACGAGCCCGAAGCCGTCACGGAGTACCGTATGCCCACCGAGGTGGCCAACTGGATCAAGCAGGCCGAGAGCCGCCTTGCCTACCTGACCACCACGGTCGAGAGGCTCAAGGCCGAGAACGCAGGCCTGCGCAAGGCCAATCGGATTATGGAACAGAGGGTCATGGGTCAGAGCCAAGAGTGAGCCTATAATGGCGAAACCCCAGTCAGTTGGAGCTGTACTGGGGTCTCTGATCACAACGAAAGACACTTCGCATGACTGAACAAATTTTAACCCAAGCTCGCCTGCGCGAAATACTGCATTACAACCCCGAAACAGGGGAATTTATTAGCCGAACAAAACGCGGGCGTTTTCGCGCAGGCACAACGATGGGCACATTAGATAAAAGTGGCCGCATTCAACTACACATTGACCACAAAAAACATTTTGCCCATAGATTGGCATGGTTGTACGTTAGAGGGCGCTGGCCTTCAAACGAAATAGACCACATAAATGGCGTCCCAACAGACAACCGTTTTTGCAACCTACGAGAAGCCACTACCAAACAAAATGGGGAAAACCGAGGAAAACAAATAAACAACACAAGCGGATACAAGGGCGTCACTTGGAGCAATAAAAGCCAAAAGTGGCAAGCGCAGATATGCCATCACGGAAAGCGCAAGCAGTTAGGCGTGTTCGTTGACCCTAAAGCAGCCCATGCAGCCTACTTGGCCGCAGCCGACCAACTATTCACCCACACGACCCGCATATTTCAGGAGTAGATCATGGAAGAAAAAGAACTGAGCCCCCTCGCCCGGCAGCTGCTTGGCCACGCCAACGTCATGCCGATGTTCACCCAAAAGGAATTTGACCGGGCGCTGGAGGAGGGCAAGGCCGAGATCATGGCCTTCGCCATCGACGCAGCCCGGCAGGCCGTGGCCATGGAGAACGAGGCATGCGCACGGCTGGCCGACGAGTGCGTGAACATCGAGACGTTGGCCGACAGCATTAGGCAAAGGCTATCGAAGCGGGTGCATTGATAGAAATGTTTTTCTGTGGGCGTGATACAAACTGTAACTTTATGTTACAGTAGGGCTGTCTTCAACACACACACACACTCGGAGAAACAAAATGGCAAAAGTTACAACAGCAATCGTTTATCCCGCAATCGGATTCATGGGCGCAACAAATTGCGTTCCTGTTTTTGGAAAGTCAATTGAAGAAGTTCGCGCATTTGGTCGTACTGACCGCGCGCGTTTTGATCTGGCTGTCGAAGTAATGGCGTATTTTTATAACGGCGTGGCGACACCTCAAGTTAAGGATAATCCTGCCGCTTTTCGCGCACCTTGGGCGCAAGTATCATCACTTTAATTTTACCGGGGCTTCGGCCCCATCAATCCCGCAAAAGTTTTTTTAGGAGTTAAAAATGAATGCACATCAAGAAGCACGAATAGCAGCTTTTCGAGTCACCCGCAATGCGGTCACTCACGCCCAAAATTGTCTGGAATCGCGTAGTGGATGGGATGTTGAAACTCTCAGTTTTAACATCGAATGCGGCTACCCCGAAATTGAGTCGAACAAATGCGAACGTATAGCCACTGCGGTCATGCGTTCTCGCGGACTTGTAGCCTAATCACCCACGGGGCTTCGGCCCCCTCCCACACATCCACACCCGGAGAAACACCATGGACAATCCCCTAGAATTTCACATCAAGGCCCCGCAGATTGACGCCGACAGCATCTTTGTGGAGCAGTACGACGACGGCGTCTGGCTCTCCATCGCGGGCCTACAGTCACGGATGTACACCGTCATCCCCGTGGCCCAAGCCACGCAACTGCGCGACGCGCTGGACGCGATCCTCAAGGCCATGGAGGTGACAGCATGAGCTACGACCCAAACGGCCCTTGGATTCGCGTGGTTTCAGCAGACTCACTGTTCACGGGGGTGACCCCCGACAAGGTGCTGGACATGGCCCAAAACATTTGCGACAGGCCACATCGTTATGCAAAAAGTGTGGTGCCTGCTGTTTATCGCGCTTTGGTTCGCCTTGGTGTTTGTACAGAAGCCGAGGCTGTTGTTGGGGTTTCTGAAGTATTGAAGTTGCGCAAAAAATTATTGAGGAAAGAGGTGACAGCATGATCATCCGCACATCCCCACAGTACCCGCCCATCCCCGTGCGCGACTTTGACTGGCAAGCCTACGAGCCCGGCTACGAGCCCGGCGACGCGCTGGGCCATGGCGCCACCGAGGAGCAGGCCATAGCCGAGTTGCTGGCCGCTTTGGAGCTGCCTGCTGACACGGCCTACACAATCGGCTAAACTTCGCCCCACACGCGCTGAGAGATGCGCTAAGGGGCACAAATGGCAACTGGTAAGACAAAGCACGCGGGAGGCCGACCATCGCTGTACACCGATGTGCTCGTGGATGAAATCTGCGGGCGCTTGGCCAGTGGCGAGCCGATGGCAAAGATTGTGCAGTCCGCGCACATGCCGGACTCAGTAACAATCTACAGATGGCTGCGCGAGAAGCCAGAGTTTCAACAGCGATACGTGGACGCGCGCAAGGATGGCGCACACTGCTTGGCGGACCAAATACAGGACATCGTGGACACCGAGCCGTTGGCCGTATTCGACGAGGCAGGCAACAAACGCTATGACTCGGGCAGCATCGCCCACAACCGCTTGCGCATGGATGCGCGCAAGTGGCTGGCCGCAAAGTACCTGCCCAAGGTCTACGGCGAGCGCACGGTGGTCGCAGGCGACGACGAGCACCCCGTGGTGATTGAGGCCAGCTTTGACATCTTTGGCGAGATGCTCAAGAACCTCGCACTCAAGCGCCAAGCCAGTGAGTGACCTAGCCGAGCTGCTCCAAAGCCCGCAGGTCCGCGAGCAGTACGCAAAGCTGCCTGAGCGCGACCGGCTGGCCTTTGAGTGGCGCGCACGCTGGCTCATGGCCGCGCACAAGCACCAGCTAGAGCCCGTGGGCGACTGGTGGAGCATCTGGCTCATGTGCGCAGGCCGGGGCGCCGGCAAGACCCGTGCAGCCGCCGAGAACCTAGGCTGGTGGGCGTGGGAGCACCCCGGCACGCGCTGGCTGGTGTCAGCCCCCACATCGGCAGACTTGCGCGGCACGTGCTACGAGGGCGATTCCGGGCTGCTCTCGGTCATCCCCCCAAAGCTGGTGGAGAAGTACAACAGCAGCCTGCATGAGCTCACGCTGGTCAACGGCTCGCTGATCAAGGGCATACCGGCGTCCGAGCCCGAGCGCTTCAGGGGCCCGCAGTTTCACGGCGGATGGCTCGACGAGCTGGCCGCGTGGGAGTACCTGCAGGAGAGCTGGGACATGATCCAGTTCGGCATCCGGCTGGGCACCCACACCAAGCTCATCGCGTCCACCACGCCCAAGCCCAAGGACGTGGTGATGGACCTGATCGCCCGCGATGGCGACGACGTGGCCGTCACAAGGGCCAGCACCTACAGCAACATCAAGAACCTCGCGCCATCGTTCCAAAAGCAGATCATGCAGTACGAGGGCACCAAGCTGGGGCGCCAAGAGATTTATGCCGAGATCATCGACCCAGAAGAGGGCGGCATCGTGCGCAGGGACTGGTTCAAGCTCTGGCCTTCGGGTAAACCCTTACCCAAGTTCGAGTTCATCCTGCAGTCGCTGGACTGCGCCACCAGCGAGAAGACCGTCAACGACCCGACGGCGCACATCACGCTGGGCATCTTCAAGCCCGAGGACGGCGGCATGTGCGCGCTGGTGATCGACTGCTGGCAGGAGCACATGCAGTACCCGGACCTGCGCCCCAAGGTGCTCGACGAGTACGAGGTCGTGTACGGCGAGGGCAAGAACAAGAAGCGCGTGGACCTACTGCTGGTCGAGGACAAGAGCGCGGGCATAAGTCTTATACAAGACCTGCGCAGGGCAGGCGTGCCCGTGATCCCGTACAACCCGGGCCGGGCCGACAAGGTCCAGCGCCTGTCCATCGTGGCCAACGTGATCAAGGCCGGGCGCGTCTGGATACCTGAGAGCAGCAACAGGAAGGGCTTCGTGCGCGACTGGGCTGAGGGCATGATCAGCCAGATATGCAGCTTCCCCGAGGGCACGGCGCACGACGACTTCGTGGACGCCATGAGCCAAGCCCTGCGCTACCTGCGCGACGCCGGCTGGCTCACCATCGACTTCCCCAAGGAATGGGTCGATGAGGACGACTATGTTGACGCCGGCCAGCGCAAGAGAGAGAATCCGTATGCGCTGTAAAATCCGCGCCAATTCCCCATAGGAGGCGATGTGCAACCAACGATAGCCCAGATGAAACAGGCGCTGGCCAAGGGCGGACAGCCTGATGCGTCAAACCCAAAGCGGATACTGATTCAGGCCAAAGGACCCGGCGGCGTTCGGGGCATCGTGGTTCCCCGGCACATGTTGCACGGCACCCAGCATGCCGAGGGCATGGACAAGATCAACGCGGCCCGCGCTGCCGTTTACGGCTCCGAGAACCGCCCACCAATGACCCTCGGGCAAATGGGCTCGACCCACAAGAGGACACTGGACGAGCACTTTGCCAAGCCACTGGACGAGCAGGTAGGCGCCGAGCAAGACGCGCTTAACCGGCTGCGCGCAGCCAAGCACATCGGCAAGACGGCCAACACACTGGACAAGAGCGAGAAGCTGGACACCGTGCGCCACGAGCACGATGCGCAAGGGCGCACCTACGAGGGCTTTGCGTCCAAGGGCATCGCTGGCCACGCCCTATACACATCGGGCCATGGTGAAAACATGGAGCGCCATGTGCTCAACACCTGCGCCGGACAGACCACAGGCTGCGGTGGCGGCACCGACAAGAACGGCGTGGTTGATACCAGCAAGGGCACATGCTTTGCGCCCAACGCCGAGAGCCAGTACGTCAACGCCGCAGTGCGCAGGGCATGCCACGCGCAGGCCAAGCACGACCCGGCCATGACCAAGGACTGGATACTGGCGCACACCGGGTCGATGCGCGAAGCTGCCGACAAGGCCGACAAGAGAAACACCCGTCTGCTGTTTCGCCCCAACGTGGTGGACGAGACCGACGTGTCATCGCGCCATGTCATTCGCGGCCTGAACAAGCAGCGCGCTGCCGAGAACAAGCCGCCCATCACCGCCAACTCGTACGGCAAGACCAACGAGCTGCACGACCCGGAGAACGGCTACTACGTCACGTACTCCAACGTGGGGCCAAAGGCCAAGCACGGCAGTTCGATAGAAGAAAACATTGCCCGCGACAAGCAGCGCGTGCGCTCCACCATCCTTGCGGTCAACGGCAAGGGCGAGGACACTGTCAACGACGATGGACACAAGACGCCGCCTAAAGGCTCTTACATGGTGACCGATGTCAAGCGCGATTCGCCCATGGCCAAGAAGATGGAGAAGACCATCACCCACGCCAAGTATTGGTCTACCGGCAGGCCCACAAGTGAGCTGACCGAACAAGAGAAGGCCGAGGGCCCGATGGGGCACTTTGGGCCCAACGGCAAGCCAACAACGCCCGATGCGGCGCACTACGGCCACGCCACACTCAACGACAAGCGCTACGACTACCAGAAGCAGCACATCCTGCACCCGCGACTGGTGCAAGTTGGCCACAACGAAGATGGCACGCCGCACATGATCCCAACCGATTCGCGGTTTAAAGACGAAGACTTTTTGCCCAAGGACCGGTTCAAGTCCAAGAACGGCAAGACTGTCGGCCACCTGCTGATGACCACGCCCACTACCTCGACCAGCACGGTCCAGCACCAGTCGGCGTTCACACACCACGTGAACGAGGGCCACATCAAGCACGCGCAGGACAACAAAGGCGAGTACGAGATTGACCCACCGCACGCGCAAGAAGCCGGTGCGGGCAAAGAGTACGCGCCACCGCAGCCGATCAAGTTCATGGCCGAAGGCGGCGCAGTGCATAGCAACGGCAAGGGCGTGTTGCACGCGGCCCACCGCGCAAGCCAGTTTGACGAGTACATGGCTCACCCAGAGCAGAGCTTTGCTGCCCAGTTCCAATTGGCGCACCGCTACGACCCAGAAGAAAAATCGGAATGGGAGTATCCCAAGCGCGCTGCTAAACGCACCCGCACCATGGCCAAAGGCGGCAGCGCTGCGCCCACGATGGACGAGATGCGCGCCCACCTGATCCTGCACAAGGCCGAGGGCGGTCCCATCGACATCAAAGACATCGGCGCGGAAGAGGCGCCTAACATGGCCGTCAAGGAATACATGAGCCCCGGCGTGGACAAGATCAGCCTGCCCATCGGTGGTGTTGACTTCCAGCCCCAGATGCCGGGCAAGCAAATGCTGCCGGGCCAGCCCCCACAGCCACCCGGCGCTCCACCCCCCGGCGGATTGCCCGGCCAGCCACCGCAGGGCGGTATGCCCGGCATGCCGCCACAAGGCGGCTTGGCGCCCCCGCCGCCACCGCAGGGTGCTATGCCCATCGGCATGCCACCACCAGCCCCGCCCAAAGGCCCACCGAGCAACATCCTAGCCATGACGCCCCAAGGCCAAGCCATGCAGGCCATGCGGCCCGGCTCCATGACCCCAGTGCGCCCGCCCATGCTGCCAATGGGCAGACCACCCGTGGGCCGCATGGCGCATGGTGGATCGACCCACGACATCCACATGACGGAGCGCAAGCTGTGAAAGGCTTCTACTCACCCATTGACCAACTGGCGGCGCAGTTACCGCGCACCAAGGGCACCGGCGCTGAGTTCATGACCGAGCTGAGCAAGCGGCCCGGCTACAAGCCGCAAGAGGCGCAGGACCGCGAATTGCAGACGCTGATGGCTCTGCCCAAGATGGAGCGGGCGCAGTTTCTTGAAGCGCTTAAAGCCAAACCGCCGGTAACGCCTTTGGCCCGTGATACTCAACAAAATTACCATGAGGAATACACGTTGCCGGGCGGAACCAACTACCGCGAAATATTGTTGCAACACCCTAGGTCACCAGAAAGGTTTCCCGGCGTTAGCCAACATTTTGGCGGCGCTCCAAACATACTGGCAAGCATCCGGGTCAAGGATCGCAAAGGCCCTAACGGCGAAAAGGTTCTGCACATTGAAGAGATTCAGTCCGATTGGCACCAGCAAGGCCGCGACAAGGGCTACCTATCACCCGACACGTCCAAACGGTTGGAAGCGGCCAAACTTGCGCATTTGCGTTTAAAAGAACAGTTGGAACAAGCAAAAAGCGCATCAAACAATTACGAGCGCAAATTCAAAAGCGACATGCCGCTGTACCAAGACCCCGAGGTGCGCCAGCGCATGGAAGCGGCCAAGGTTGAACACAACAACAAGATCATGGACCTGATGCCGCAGGTCATGAAGGCCGAGGCAGAGCGCCGAGGGTTAGAAGAAGAAGCAAAATATGGCGTGCCCGACGCCCCGTTCAAAAAGAATTGGCACGAGCTGGCGCTTAAGAAGATGATCCACCACGCAGCCGCAAACGGCTACGACTCCATCGCCATCACACCGGGGCAAGAGCAGGCTGACCGATACGGGTTAGCCAAACAAGTGGCAAAGTTGCACTACAACGCGGATATAAAACGTCTCAGGGCGTTTAATCATTCCGGCAGAGAAGTTATTAGCAAAGATATGACGCCCGACGAGTTACCACAATTTGTAGGCAAAGAAGTTGCAAGTTCGTTGATGAACACGCCCCAAGAATTTGGAGTGCATACTCTTGAGGGCCAAAATTTGAATGTTGGCGGGGCGGGCATGAAGGGCTTCTACGACAAGATGATCCCCAGTTTCCTGAACCAGTTTGGCAAGAAGTACGGCGCGCAGGTTGGCAAAATTCAAGTGCCCGTCAA
>SESG01019516.1_pt1 | contig 13581 bp, 5 predicted proteins | sample 3171421 | NCBI WGS metagenome assembly SESG01 (sample SAMN10866946, study PRJNA518727) | freshwater metagenome | biome: subpolar coniferous forest; feature: holomictic lake; material: water; isolation source: holomictic Lake 227, 6 m and 8 m depth | place: Canada: near Kenora, Ontario | collected... | reverse complement strand
GAGGCGATTCACCATCCCCTTGTCTCTATTGGTCGCCATATCATCCTCCATTCTATTTGGCCAGGATCTGCGGGTCTCTCCCCTCTTTTTGAAAAATCCTGAACGCGTTGAAGTGCTCCTTGAACCCCTCCGGAATTCGGAGCAAATCAGGAGTTCCTTGGCGTCCATCCAAAGCGGTGAATTGTCCCTTCTGGAGGACGGGACCCCGACTGTACAGGCTCAATCATTCAAGCCCTTCAGTGCAACTGGACAAGGCATGGCGGTTGTTTTGGCACTGGATGTGAGTGGCAGCATGAAAGGAAGACCGCTGGAAGAGATGAAAAAAGCTCTCGCCAGCTTTGTGAAAAGCATGGGCCCAAACGACCGGCTTGCCCTCATCAGTTTTGCCGATGACATCAGGGTGGAAGTTCCCTTCGAGGCTCCCCAGAGTGATCTGCTCGCTAGGATCGCTGCTATTCAGACGAGGGGGACGATTACCGAACTCTACAAGGGTTTATTCAAATGCCTGTCTCTGTTCGAGACCGCCGGTCTCCCTATACGAAAACGGGTGGTGATCCTGACCGATGGCAAGGACGAGGGTGCAGCCTACACATTGGAGGATGCCCTTAACCGTGCCCGAGAGCGTGGTGTTCCAGTTGATTCTGTTGGGGTCACGCGGATAAATCCAAAGTATCTGAGCATCTGTGAACGCCTCTCCGACCTCACGGGCGGAAGGTACATCAATGCTACCCGCATCGCAGACCTGGAAGGCTTATTGGTGCAGGCTGCTCTTATTTTTCAATCTGACCAAGTCGCTGTTTTTCCTCCTGCCCACCTTAGACCTGACGGAAAAGAACACCGCATCGGTGTCAGGTATCGATGGGCTGACCAACGCATTGAAGGGGAGGCCAATGTTGCCCTTCCCAATGCAGGCAAAGAACCAGGGGGGGAGGGCAAACCTGGAAGGCGAAGGCTCAACTGGGCCTTGGGATTCATTGGGATTTTAGCCATTACTGTGACCACGATCCTGGTTTCTAAGCGGTCTCCGAAGCCCCAAGAACTCGACTCTGAAGACTTGACTAGCTCTGGCATCCTTCCAGAGCAAGGCAACCCCCCACGATTGATGGAAGCCGTGAACCCTTCCCCTGGACCGGGACTTGGTATACCTCCGCTTCAGCCAAAGAGGGTTCCCATTGGCGAGATGGCGGAGTCATCCAGTGCCCGTAAAACCGGGCGGAAAACAGTGTTCCTGCCGGACGTGAAATTCCCCATACCAGCCCCCGGTCAACCTGCGGCCCTTCTTAAGGCCGAGAGTGGCCCCTGCATCGGACAGGCCTTCACCATTGAGGCAGATCCGTGTTGGATTGGGTCAGTAGAAGAGGCCAGCATCTGTATTTCGGGGGACTCTTATCTCTCTGGCTACCACGCCTACATTCGTTGGCAGGTGGGCCTACTCTATCTTTTTGACAATCATTCCACCAATGGGACCTTTAAGAATGGCGTCCAGGTGGTCGATACATCTGTTCTCCTGAGCCCAGGGGACAAAATTCGCGCTGGCCAAACCATCTTTGAAGTCCATTCCTCTTGAGACACGCCACCCACGGGGAACTGAGGATGAAAAGCCTGAGGGTTGGAGCCGTGACCCATGTGGGACGGGTCAGGGATGAGAACCAGGACCGCATGTCCCGGTTTCTTAGCCCCTTGGGGGAAGTGTTCCTGATTGCTGATGGCATGGGTGGACACAACGGTGGGGCCACCGCCGCCGCCATGGCCACGAATGGATTTGAAGAGGTTCTTAGAAGGCCTAACCCAGGGACACACTCTTTGGGAATGGTCCTTCAGGATGCTTGCAGGCAGACGAACGAGGCCATTCATCGCGAATCCCGCAGTGGAAATCCAGAAACTGCACACATGGGATCGACGGTGGTGTTGGCACTCCTGTCCCACGACAGAGCCCTCATTGCTCATGTAGGAGATAGCAGGGCCTATCTCTTCCGGAAGGGACGCCTGCAGAAGCTCACTCGCGACCATAGCCGGGTCCAAAGTCTGGTCGATCAGGGCTATCTTACTGAGCAGGAGGCCTGGGATCACCCGGACTCCAACGTCTTAAGCCGCTGTCTAGGAGTGAGCCCGGAGGTCCAGCTTGAGGTTTCGCCCCCGGTAGATCTGCAGCGGGGGGATGCATTGGTGCTCTGCAGCGATGGCCTCTGTGGGTACATCGAGAACGACCGCATTGGTGAGACCTTGGCAAGGTATCCAGATCCACAGAATGCCGCCGAGGCACTCCTGCAGCTGGCACTGGATGCCGGGGGGGGGGACAACACGACGATCCAGGTCATTCAAGCGGGGGAGCGCAGGTCCACCCGCTACCTCCGAGGCGCCACTCCCCAAGGGATGAGCGGAAGCAAGGTGGCCGGTCTTGTTGCAGGATTCCTGGTGATCCTGCTTGGGATGCTGGTTACGGGCATTCAACTTGGACGCAAGGTGGGGCCCCGCAACAGTCCCGAGACTGTGGAGCCGAAGGCCCCCAGCAAGTCCGCACCGGGCCAACCAGGCGACACCAAGAATCGCAAGGGCGAGACAACTCCAGAGGGGACTGAATCAGGAGTTGGGAAGGGCGGGGGCAGCAGTCCGAAAACAGATAAATCTCTACCTTCTGGCAAGAGCAACCCAAAGAAAAACGTGAAAAGCAGCCCAAAAAAGGAAAATTCTCAATCTACCGACAAGAGTGATCCTAAATCAAAGGGAGAGGCAAATAAAGTCCCACCCACCCCTGAGCCAAGAACTGCTGACCCTGCAGCGGTAAAACATACTACTGCTCCCGCAGCGGCAACACCCACAACTGCTCCTGCAGCGGCAACACCTGCTCCTGCTTCTGCAGTGGTAAAACCCACGACTGCTCCTGCAGCGGCAACACCTGCTCCTGCTTCTGCAGTGGTAAAACCCACGACTGCTCCTGCAGCGGCAACACCTGCTCCTGCTCCCGCTAATCCTGGAGCCAAACATAAACCCGCCCCGATAATTTCCCCTGATCCCAATCTAGCGTCTCGCCCCTGATAAGTGCCTGTCACCCCTCCCCATCCACCACGGAGTTAACGTCATGAACTGCCCCACCTGTCAAACCAACAACCGTGCCGGTGCCAAGGTGTGCCGAAACTGTGGCCAGGCTTTGGCCGACACGTCAATTGGGACTCGCATGTGCCCGACGGGTCGCCACCCCATGGACCCAAGTTGGATGGATTGTCCCTACTGTAAAAATGCGGGAGGATCTACTGTAAAGCTCCCAGGTGTTCAGGATTCCTTGGAAGCGATGGGGCGCCGTCGAACGGTGGCCGAAGACGGCACAGGGGTCCCTCCTGGTCCTGCGCCCGTCGAGCCGCCCACAAAGGGGCGGCGAGGAGCGACCAAGTTCATGTCTGATGACGTTATCCCTTCTGGCAAGACCATCCCTGAGCCATCGCGGGAAATTGTCGCAATATTGGCCACCTACTCGTGGAAGCCCGAGGGTCAGGTCTTCCCGATTTTCGAAGGGCGCAACTATCTCGGAAGCGGATCCGATTGCGAGGTCTCCATCACCTCAGATCCCCAGATGTCCAATCAACATTCCACCATTGTCTACCGCGGGGGCACCTTCCTATTGGATGACGCCAGTAGCATGAATGGCACCTTCCTCGGTGATCAGGATGTGGTAGACAAAGTCCGCTTGGGGAACTACGACCGAATCCGCACAGGAGCCACACAGTGGGTGTTCATCATGATTCGCCCCGAGGCAGGGGAAAAAGGCTTAAGTTAGCTTATCTAGGACCAGGAGTGTTTCCCAAGTTGACTTAGCTCGAATCTTGGACAGACCTTCCGGAGTGCGGCACTCGTAATACCAAGGCATACATGGCAAGCGGCTTGGAAATTCTTTAGAGTTGGTTTTTCAAAACACTACCGGCTCATTGATTAGGATCCGACCCCCTTTATTCCTAGCATCAAAACCCACCCTTCACTCATGAGGAGAAATCGTGAAAGTCAAACCTATCATCCTCTGCCTGCTGATCGCAGGCTCCTTCTCTGCCTCAGCTCAGCAGACCGCCAACAGCATGCTTTTCAACGCCCACGTCGGCGGCCTCCTCCCCCAGACCAAGACGGTTGAACTCACCGATGGGTCCCTCCCGGGAGGAACGCTCCAGACAGGCTACGACTTCGGACTAAGTCTTCAATTCCTTCATTCCGAGCGTATCAGCACTCGCTGGGGTTATACCTGGACCTACCAGGACGTCGAATTTGGGGGAGTTAGTTCCACCGGAAAGTCTGCTCTGACCTCTTACCACCGCAATAGCTCGGTCATCTCTGGCCAAGCTCTCATTCACGTGGCCAACGGGATTGGCAAGACCTGGTACCTCATCGCCGGGGTTGTCGCCCAGCAGCGGAAAACGGAGGCCAAGGCAGGTTCATGGCTAGTGAATGGACACCTTATCAATGACACGATGAATAAAACCGGGGCTCAACTTGGGACCGGGGTGAGCTTCAACTTTGGGAAGTGGCGTCTATCTCCCGAAGTCATTTACCAGCAAGTCGGGAAGGAAGGTTCCATCCTGGCTCGCGTGAACGTCGGTCGCTAGTTCTCTAGGAATCAACTTGTTCAATACCCGAGTCACTCTATGTCTGGCCCTCCTCCTGGGCTCGTCGAGTCTTTCTGCGGATGCGCTGTGTGACGCAACCAGAAAACAAGCTCGGGAGGAAACCTACCTAGCTCTCGTTGCCGAGTTCAGACGGCCGAAAGCCTATTGGTCGAGTGAACAGGCATCGAAGGTTCCAGGACTGCTTCGCACGCGGCTCTCCACCGAGTTGTCAGGGGGTTCGGGATGCACTGTGCTGGGGGTCCTGGATACCATCGATAATCTTGATAAACTCTCTCAGGCTGAGAACTCTCTCCGTGCCGAAATCCTATGGTCTGAAGGAGAATTGAACGATGCAAGGAAGGCGGCCCGGGATACCCCACTGGAAGATCTTTTTGCTCGACTATTTGAGGCCAAGGTAAGTCCCGGATCTCCGGAGGTTCTGCACGATATCCTCCGTCAGGGTAGCTACAAAACGCTCAAGACAGGTCTTCGGTGGGGTGCACTTAGGCTGAAACTGCAAGGGGAGGAGGCGAAATGGGTCCTCTCCTCTGAGGCCTTTGTGATAGCTGGAACTCTTCCCGATGGTTTCGAGGCCAGCTGGTTGAATGGGCATTCGAACCCTCCAGCAAGCTGGGAATCGGCGTGGGTAAAGGCATGGTCCGCAAAAAATATCGAACACATCCGCAATCTCCTTAATCGTGCAGATTATTACTTCAAAGGCGGAATTCCCCTCTCGGCACGTAACCTAGCCGAGCAGGAAGTCAGCCGTCAGTGGGATCTCCCTTATCTGTGGGCGAGCCAGAAGTTAGGCATCTGTGCCCATCAAGAGGTCCTTACCCCTCATTTTTGGCAGAAGGTAGAGGCTGCCAGTTTAATGCAGAAGCCAGTTTCCTTGGATGTTGCCAAAAGGGTAGAAGCAATCCTTTCACCTGTTGCGAGCAATTCCCGTGATTCCTTTGAATTGGCCCAAATTCGCCTGCGAATCAACGATGAGGCCTCCCTTCAACGGATGCTCTTGGATGAAGAACGCCTGTTAAAGGATCCTGGCATTTCAGGTTGGTCTCTGGAAGCCACCCGAAAATCACTGGCGAGTGTCCGAGCCCGACTGAAGGCAATATCGGTGGATCGCCTTGGGAAGGAATCAAACCAGCGCCTTATCGAGGAACGCCGGCAGGAGTATCGGCTCTCGAAGCAGCAATGGGAGATGTTCCTGGAGGTCAAAAAACAAGTGCCGGACTACATCCGGACAGGAAATCAGTTGCTGAAAGAGATCGTCCGGGTCGCCCCCGGGGGATCCTCCCTTGAACACGCCATCCTCAATCTGCAAGAAGTGCTAGCACCAGCCATGTGCTACCCCTCCACTGCACAGGCCGTCCTCGATGGAGTTTGGAAGGAGATGGCAGGTTCTGTTGGAGTAAACAAAAGCAGAGCTCGCACTTTCGATTATCTGAAGTCAGTCCTTAGAAATCTCCAGCCCTTGGCTGGTCAGTTAGATCCGGTGGAACCGAAAAACGCCGAACCAATCACTTGATTCGCTTCCTGGACGAACCTTCTGTGCACCTAGAGGGCAATTGCTTCACAGCCGGGTCCACAGCATTAGAAGGCAATTTAAGGTAATTGTAATTCACCCAAAATTCCTTTCCCAAGCACCTTTACACCTCTGTTAGAAAACATTGCATCAACTCCTTGGAGCCTCCCATGAGAATTGCGACTTTCCGCTCTTCACTTTCAATCATGGCTCTCTGGCTCGCCGTTGTGCTGGTTGCCATCGGCTGCGGTGGTGGTGGGAGCGGGAGTGGGGGCAATGTCCTGACCAAGACGATTACCCTCGTCAGCGTGACCCCTCCTACGGCCACTTTGCCCCCAGGCGGTTCGACGAAGTTTATAGCAGTGGTAGCTGGTACAGGTGACTATAGCCAGCTGGTGGATTGGAAGGCTAGCGGAGGAACCATCAAAGACGGGTTCTATACGGCCCCAGCAACTGCGGGCACCTACACCGTGACCGCAACCAGCCTGCAGGATCCAACAAAATCCGCCTCAGCCACCGTCTCGATCTCTAGGTCGCCCACCATCTCATCTTTTGCGCCAACCCAGGGTGCTCCGGGAACTACCGTAACAGTCACAGGGACAGGGCTCACGGGCGTCACATCGGTCAAGTTCAACGGGGTTTTGTCCAGCAGTTCCACCGTAACCTCAGACACTTCGATGACGGCAGTGGTTCCGACGGGGGCGACCACCGGGGGTATTACGGTTGCTAACCAGGCCGGGAGTGCCACCAGTTCGAGCAACTTCACAGTACTCACGGCCCCAACAATCACATCCTTTACGCCAACCCTCGGGCTTCCTTTAACAACGGTCACCCTGACTGGTAGCGGGTTCACGGGGGCCACGGCGGTCAATTTCAACGGAACCCTTGCTAGCAACTATTATATTAACTCGAACACTTCTCTGACGGCTGTCGTACCAATTGGAACAACGACCGGCAAGATTTCAGTCACCAACCCGGTTGGAACCGGTATCAGTTCCAGCAATTTCACTGTCTTGGCACTCCCGGCAATAACGACCTTTTCTCCGGCCATGGGTGCAATCGGGACGACCTTGACCTTGGCGGGAACTGGATTCACGGGTACCACCGCGGTTAGGTTCAACGGAATCTCCGCCTCCACCTTCATGGCTACCTCGGATACCACTCTGACAGCCGTTGTACCGCCGGGGGCAACCACCGGGGCGATCACCGTTACCAACCAAGTCGGGAGTGCTGCCAGTTCCACCAACTTCACCGTACTGGCAGTTCCGGCGATCGGTTCCTTTTCACCAACTCTGGGTGCTGTAGGTACAGCTGTCACTCTGACAGGCACGAACCTCCTCTCGAGCACCTCCGTTAAGTTTAACGGGATCACCGCCTCCACCTTCGCAGCTAACTCGGATACCTCGCTGATCGCCGTTGTGCCTGTTGGGGCGACAACAGGTCCCATCATGGTCACAAACTCGGCCGGAACCGGAACCAGTCCCACCAGTTTCATCGTCCAGACAGCGGCCCCAACGATCAGCTCCTTTACACCGGCTTCAGGTGCTGTCGGCACGACCGTAACCCTTACGGGCACCAACTTCTCAGGGGCCTCCCTGGTCATGTTCAATCTGGTCCCTGCCGCCTATTCCGTTGTTTCAAATACCTCTATTACGGCAACGGTTCCATCTGGTGCAAGCACGGGGACAATTACGGTCACAAATGCACTGGGGACGGGGACCAGTGCCACAAGCTTCACCGTCATACCCCTTCCGACGATCACGACGTTTTCCCCGACTTCTGGAGCACCCGGGACGACGGTTACCCTTACCGGGACAGGGTTCACTGGAGCCTCAGTTACTTTTTCGGGCATCTTAGCTAGCTTTATTGGCGTTATTTCTGACACCTCCATGACAGCCGTGGTGCCCATTGGGGCATCCACTGGAGCGATTGGGGTCACAAACATGGCCGGGAGTGGAATCAGTTCTAATTTCTTTACCGTATTGACCGCCCCAACCATCAACTCGTTTTCACCAACTCAGGGAGTATTAGGGACAACGGTCACCCTCGCAGGAAGTGGCTTTACAGGGGCCTCAGCGGTTCAGTTCAACGGGACATCTGCCAGTTTCACAGTTCTGTCCAACACCTCCTTGACGACTGTGGTCCCGACTGGGGCAACCACGGGACCAATCACGGTCACAAATCAGACAGGCTCTGGGATTTCCCCCAGCAATTTCACAGTCCTAGGGGTCCCCCAAATCACTTCATTCACGCCCAATTCGGCTCCCGTTGGGACGACGGTAACCCTAGCGGGTAGCAGGTTCACAGGGGTTACAGCGGTGAAGTTCAACGGAACAGCCGCAGGCAGTTATAGTTTGAACTCTGATTCATTGATGACAGCTGTTGTTCCAACCGGGGCAACCACTGGGCTGATTACGGTCTCGAACCTGTATGGAACTGGTACCAGTACCAGCACTTTTACAGTCTCTGCGGGGCCAGGGATCACTTCCTTTACACCAATCTCAGGAGTCGCTGGGACAACGGTAACGATCACATGTACCGATACCACGGGCCTCACTTCGGTCAAGTTCAACGGGATCTCTGCCAACTACACCATCGTGTCCAGTACATCCATCCGTGCCGTGGTTCCATCCACTGCCAGCACTGGAGCGATTACGATGACAACCTCCTCCGGTCTTGCAACCAGTTCCACGAGTTTCGTCGTCTTGACAGCGGTCCCAACCCTCAGCTCCTTTACGCCAACTTCAGGTAGTATCGGGTCGATGGTAACCCTCACTGGTAACAATTTCACTGGGGCTACGACCGTTTACTTCAACGGGACCTCTGCCGGTTTCACGGTTGGGTCCAACACCTCCATTACCGCCATAGTTCCATCTGGAGCCACCACCGGAACGATCACCGTCGCAAATGCTCTGGGCAACGGGACCAACTTCAGCAACTTTACTGTCTTGACGGTTCTAACGATCACCTCACACTCTCCTGCTTCAGGTCTTGTGGGTTCGACAGTTACATTGACGGGAACCGGGTTCACAGGGACCACAGCTGTGAGGTTTAATGGGACACCTGCCACTTACACTGTTCTGTCCGACACTTCCATTTTGGCGACAGTTCCAGTTGGTGCCACTACGGGAACGCTTACAGTCACAAATTCGCTTGGGACGGTAACCAGTCCCTTGAGCTTTACTGTTCTAGCCATCCCCACAATCAGTTCATTTACACCGACTTCAGCTGCTGTTGGTGCAACTGTAACGCTTACAGGGACTGGGTTCACCGGGGTCACTTCTGTCAATTTTAGCGGGACTCCAGCGGCCTTCGCCGTTTTGTCCAACACGTCTATTGCAGCAGTGGTCCCATCAGGCGCTACTACGGGCACGATCACGGTCACAAACCCAACAGGAAGTGGAACCAGTTCCGGTACCTTTACTGTCCTAACGATTCCAATCATTTCTTCCATTTCGCCATCTGCAGGTGTCGTGGGGGGGACGGTCACCCTGACCGGGACTGGTTTCGCCGGCATCACGGCGGTCAGGTTCAACGGGACTGCTGCCAGCAACTTTGGATACTCGGTTAATTTGATGACGGTGACAGTGCCCACTGGTGCCACCACAGGCACGATCACTGTAACAAACGCGCTTGGGACCGGAACTAGTACTGCCATTTTCACTGTCCTGACGGCAGCACCGACAATCAGTTCATTCACACCGACCTCAGGCGGAGTTGGTGGCACTGTAACCATTACTGGCACCAACTTCTCCGGGGCCTCCTTGGTTAGATTCAATTCGGTCTCCGCCGTCTATTCCATTATTTCGAATACCTCAATTACGGCCACAGTTCCATCCGGTGCAAGCACAGGGGTCATTTCAGTGACCAATGCCCTGGGAACGGGGACCAGTTCCGGAGTCTTTTCTGTGTTGACGGCCCCATGGGTCGGTTCGTTTACCCCAACTTCAGGTGCAGTCGGAACCTCTGTGGTCCTGACCGGGACCAGTTTCACGGGGGCCACGAGTGTCACATTCAACGGGACCTCCGGCACCTACACAGTTGTTTCAAGCACCTCCATCGCGGCGACGGTTCCGATTGGCGCCACTTCAGGAACGATTGCAGTCACAACCCCAGGAGGGACGGGAATTAGCTCCAGCATTTATACCGTCCTGACGCTTCCGACGGTTAACTCCTTCACTCCAATATCAGGAGCTGTAGGGGCAGCAGTAACCCTTACAGGATCAGGTTTCGCTGGCGTCACGTCAGTCAAGTTCAATGGGACCTCCGCCGTTTATTCCATCCTATCCAACACCTCCATGACAGCGACGGTCCCTTATGGGGCCACCACGGGAACCATCACGGTCACGAATGCGCTCGGGACGGGGTCCAGTTCTGGTGTCTTTAACATCTATACGGGTCCTACCATCACCTCCTTTACGCCTACTTCAGGCGTGGTTGGGACCACAGTCAACCTCACTGGTACCGGCTTCACAGGGACCACATCCGTAAAGTTCAACGGGACTTCCGCCAGCTATAGCATTGTGTCCGACACGTCCATCACTGTGACGGTTCCAACCGGAGCCACCAGTGGGGCAATCACAGTCACAAACCCGGGAGGGACCGGAACCAGTCTCAGCAGTTTTAATATTAATAACTCTTATGTCTATCGGATTTCTCTCAGGTGGACCAGCAGTATCGATTTGGACACCCACTGGTATGGTCCATCTGGGAACGGTGGCATCTTTCATGTCTACTACGGAAACTATAACGATCCCTCTGCAGTCAACCCCAATACCTACTTGGCTGGGGATTCCAGCTATGGTGTGACTGGTGAGACAACCTACCTCTTGAACCAGTTGCCTGGTACCTATACATTCTGTGCCCATGACTTCATGAATCAAAGTGTCCTCACATCCACGGCGCTTGGGAGTAGCGGTGCCACCGTGACGCTCTACGACAATGTGGGAGTGATCCTTCGGACCTTCACCGTCCCTTCTGGTGTAGGAACGCTCTGGAAGGTCTTTACCCTGAGTGGGGCGACCGTTACTTCTGTTAACAGCTTGTCCTTTGCCAATCCCGGCGCGCTTCCCACTGCAGCAGGCACCCAGGTTGAGGCGAGCCTAGCCCCGACTCCAAGTGGAATCTATGGGGTTATTGGGGGGTCTCCGAATGCCCCCATGATGGGACACAAGGGATTGGATCTCAGCCAGGCCACGGTTACCCGCGACGGGATGAGGGTGGCCTCATCTAGGATTCAACCCGGTGTGGTTTTGGCAAGTGTGGCTCGTCAAGGCGTCACTGGGTTAGAGGAGCCAACGATTCTAACCGCGCAACTCACCACTGCCTTTTTGGGGGTTGTTGAAGATGTTGATATGAGCCGGGCAGCAGTAACCGTTAACGGCCAAGGGATCAGACTGAACGCCCTCACCCAGATTTCACAAGAGACACAGGACGCGTCATTTGCTGATCTTGTCCTTGCCAACCTCGCACCCAGCGATCCTGTGCGTATTTATGGGACGTTCCAATCGGATGGAGGTTTCCTGGCAAGCCGCATCGAACGACGCAGCCTGGGAGTTGATGATGGCCAGCGGGTGATCACTGGTAAGGCAACTAAACTGGACCCAACGGCAAAGACTTTGATGCTCGGAGATTGGAAGGTTACCTACCTCGATGCCACTACCGATTGCCTTCCAGTCGAAGGGCAGGCTCTTCAGGCCAGGGGTGTTGCCACAGGGAATCAACTCAAGGCTGGATCGATCAATGGGCTTCGCCAGGATGACGGTATTGCCAGAAAGGCCCATCTCCGAGGCCCGGCTACAAATATCAACATCGAGGCACAGACCTTCGAAGTCTTGGGGTATGAAGTTAGGGTGAATGCCTCCACCCCACTGAACCAGTTGTCAGAAGGTGCAGTGGTGGAAGTCGAGGGCAAGATTGCTCAGGGTCAACCTGGCGTCATATATTCCTTGTCCATGGAGACCGAGGTCGGGTCCAGCAATAGGCATGGTTCCGGCAGGTCCGACCATCAAGCCAGGGGCCCCATCTCGTCACTTGACTTCGATCGACTCACCCTCAATGTCGCTGGAAGATCCTTCTGGATGGATGGCGCAACCCTTATTATTCATAAAGATAGGTTGGTTGGGATCGACCAATTGGGGCGTGGAGGCAATGTCAGCGTGGTGGGGGACAGTAGCCGGATGGACAATCAAGGGAACATCTTCGCCTCTCGGGTCGTTGTGCTGCCATGAGGTTCTTCCTTGGACTTCACCTTGGATGTCCTGGCCGATGGCCAGACGCGACAAACCCAGTGCGCGGTCGAAATCATCACCCACGAGTGCCTGGCCTTCGAGCACGAAACGAGCCTTCCCGGTCCCCCGGGTGGGGCGAGTGCTGGGCCGGATACTCTACTAATATGGGTGCAAGGTGTAGGATCAACAAATTATCTACAAACAAACAAAACAAACAAAACACAGCATTGTTCGGTATGTAGCGTTCAAAACAAAACAAACGACACACTGACTCTTAATCAGAGGATCCCCGGTTCGAGTCCGGGAGGGACCACCAGCACTGAACCCGTGGAAGTTGAGCCACGGGGTTTATTGTGTACGATTTAACGTGACCGTTGGCGTGCGGCGAGGGGTGCGCTGGTGTTAATTGATCGTGCCGTCGAGCGTCTCCGTAGTCTGAACTTTCCGCCTCTCCGCATCGATGCGGATCGGTCGCGTTCACAGGGACCACCTGTGGCTCATTGAACGCCACAGCCACAGGCCACCCACCCAGGCCCGACAGGACCTCCCTGGCATTGGAGCGGCCGCGTGAATACACTCAACCTCTGTCCATGAACTCCCGGGCGGTTCATCGGATGCTATCTGGAGCCACCATGGGCATGTTCTCCCGTCTCCTAGTTCGGACTCTGAGTCTCCTCCTGGTCCTGCCCCTGGGCGCCCAGGATGACGGCTACAAGGCCCAGCACCAGATCAACTACAAGCGCTTCACCCGGGGCGATGACACGAAGGTGGTGGATGAGGCCTGGGGCCGCTTGGAGTGGTTCCGGGAGCGCATGGGCGGGGACCTGGGTCCGGACTTTGCGCGCCATCTGCTCAACGAGGCGGAGAAGGAGCGAGTCAAGCATCCGGCCCTCTATCCCGGCACCACCACCTTCGATCTGCCCACGGCCGTCAATGGCGCCACCTGGACCAGCCTGGGGCCCACCACCTCGGCCTTCACCCAGAACGGAATCCAGCTGGCCAAGGTGGACAGCGGCCGCCTGCGGACCATCCTGCCGGACACGGCTGATGCCACGGGCAACACCGTCTATGTCCTGGCCTCAGGCGGAGGCCTCTGGAAGAGCGTGAACTTACTCAGCGCCACTCCCACCTGGACCGCCCTCACGGACTTCGTGGGCAGCAACCTCTCCGGCTCCGTGGCCTTCGGACGCAGCACCAGCACCCTCTTCGTCGGCGCTGGTGATCCCTTCGATAATGG
>SESG01038594.1_pt1 | contig 13592 bp, 11 predicted proteins | sample 3171421 | NCBI WGS metagenome assembly SESG01 (sample SAMN10866946, study PRJNA518727) | freshwater metagenome | biome: subpolar coniferous forest; feature: holomictic lake; material: water; isolation source: holomictic Lake 227, 6 m and 8 m depth | place: Canada: near Kenora, Ontario | collected... | reverse complement strand
GATAATTATTAATTGGTAAAAAGTGTCATCACAGGCATAATCATGAGAGCATTACCCTGAAAATATGCGCAGGAATACGCAGGGGGTTCAACTCCACATAGTTCCATTCCCCGCTCCAGCTATAATGAGTGCCCGTGAGCAGCTCCTCAACAGCAAACTGGTGATTTTCCGGGAGACCGAACAGTTCAAGCGGAAAGCGCAGCCAGCCACTGTGGGACTTCGCAGAGTCGAGGTTGACAACAACAAAAATGACGTTGGTACCATCCGCTGAGCGCTTGACATACCCCATCAGGTATTGGTGCTCCTGGCCCGGTGATGCCTCAATGTTGACAATGGTCATGTCGCTGGTCTGCTGCAGTGCAAGGTTCTCTCTTCTTATTCGATTAACACGGGTAATCTCCGCCCGGATGTTGCCGGGCCGGTCAAGCTCCCACTGTTTGATCTCATACTTTTCGGAGTGGAGATAGTCCTCTTTGGTGCCGGGAACCGGGGTATTTTCGCATAGTTCATAGGCCGGACCGTACATGCCATAGTTCGATGAGAGCGTTGCAGCAAGCACCAGCCGGATAATGAATCTGACCCTTCCATCGACCTGCAACTCCTCAGGCAGAATGTCGGGAGTGTTCGGCCAGAAGTTCGGACGCATAAATTGTTTCAGAGGCAGAGAGGTAAGTTCGAGCATGTACCCTTCAATCTCCTCCTTTGTATGACGCCAGGTAAAGTAGCTGTATGACTGGCTGTAACCAACCTTGGCCAGACGAGCCATCAATTTCGGGCGGGTGAAAGCTTCGGCAAGAAACACCGCATCGGGATGCTCCTGCCTGATAGAGGCAATTGCCCACTCCCAGAAGGGAAAAGCTTTGGTATGAGGGTTGTCGACACGGAAAATCTTGACCCCTTTGTCGATCCAGAAAAGAAAGATGCTTTTAAGCTCTATCCAGAGGTTCTGCCAGTCGGCAGACTCAAAATCAATGGGAAGAATATCTTCATATTTTTTTGGCGGATTTTCCGCGAATTGAACTGTTCCGTCAGGTCTCCATTTGAACCATTGCGGATGCTCCAGCACATAGGGGTGGTCAGGGGAACACTGGAAGGCAATATCAAGAGCCACTGAGATTCCCTGTCGCTCAGCATCTTCAACAAATTCTGTAAAATCCTCTATGGTACCAAGTTCAGGATGAACAGCCTTGTGTCCTCCCTCTTTGTTGCCAATCGCCCAACAACTGCCGGGGTCTCCGGGAGCCGCAACAAGAGCGTTGTTTTTCCCCTTGCGTTTGGTCGTGCCGATGGGATGAATGGGAGGGAAATAGATAACATCAAACCCCATCCCGGCAATCATCGGCAGCAGGCGGTGGCAATCCCTGAAGGTTCCATGCTTGCCGGGTGTCAAGCTCCATGAACGGGGAAAGAGCTCATACCAGGTGCTGTATCCGGCCTTTTTCTGTTCAACCGTCAGGGTAAGGGTTTTTTCATAGAGTGTGGTACGCTCCCGGTCAGGGTTGCGCTCCATGAGCCCGGCAAGCCTTGCATCCTGCGCGGCAAGAATGGCCTTGCCTACAACCCCGGAACGAAGCTGGGCTGCAAATGAGGTGAGCGTTGCGGCATCGGATGCCACAGCCCTTGCCGCCCCCTGGTCAACAAAGAGCGCGCCAATCTGTAAGTCAAGGGATACATCCTGACCAACCTCTATCTTTTTGGAGAGCCCTTTTTTCCATGTCTGAAAATGATCGACCCAGGCCTCTATGGTATACTCATATCTACCGGGAGTTCCGGCAATACAAAAAACCTCCCATCGATCGTTGTCGCGAAAAACCATCGGCAAGCGCTGCCAGAAATCGCTTCCCGCAGGGCGAAAAAGAAGTTCCGCGCAGATCGTATCGGCACCGTCAACAAAAATATCAGCCTCAACTACAATCCGCTCACCCTCAACAGCTTTAGCAGGGTACTTGCCCCCATCAATTTCGGGGGAGACATTTTCAATAACAACCCGTTGACGACCGTCAAACTCCCGGTGGTTATAGTCAGGTTGGGCTGGGCGGAAGGTATTATGTATTATCATCAGAATCTCTGGTTGTTGTTCCGGAACTCTCCGGTACGGTTCGGGCACTGCTCTCTGTTTTTTTACAGAAAAGAAAATATGAAAACTCCTTTACTTTTTTGCTTCAATACCTGCCTATTTTCAAGATCATCCGGGAAATAACAAACATTTGCAGCCACTTTGATTTCTCCTGAAAAAATTTGTTCTTTGGTGTGAAGCCATATCGCTTTTATCCTAAACAATCTATATCGAAAACCATGTTCGAACCACAAAAAGAGAGACTGCAGGAGATTCATCGTCGCCTGGATCAGTTACGGGGGTATCTTTGACGTCGATGAACGCAAAGAGAAAATCTACGACCTTGAAAAAATATCCGCTGACCCCACATTCTGGAGCGACCAGAAGACGGCCAACAAGATCCTGAAGGAGCTGAACGAGCACAAGTCATGGAGTGATGCCTATGAAAAAATTTCTTCGAAAGCGCGGGTCGCTCAGGATGAATTTGATATTGCACTGGAACTTGACGACGAATCCTTCGGCGAAGAGCTCACCGCCTCCATTGCCTCCATCGAGCACGACATTTCGTCGCTTGAATTTAAAAACATGCTCTCGGGCAAGGATGACGCAGGCAACGCGCTGATCACCATCCATGCAGGGGCAGGAGGCACCGAGGCGCAGGACTGGGCGGAGATGCTTTACCGGATGTACATGCGGTGGGCTGAACGCAAGGGGTTCAAAATCTATACCGATGACTACCAGGAGGGAGACGGTGCAGGCATCAAGACCGCAACACTTGAAATTCTGGGCCCTTATGCCTACGGCTACCTGAAGGCTGAGAACGGAGTCCACCGGCTGGTTCGTGTATCGCCTTTCGACTCCAACGCGCGGCGGCACACCTCTTTTGCCAGCGTCTTCACCTACCCGGAGGCTCCTCCCGATGTTGAGATTGATGTGCGCAAGGAGGATCTTGAACTCTCTACCTTCCGCAGCGGCGGCAAGGGGGGGCAGAACGTCAATAAGGTTGAGACGGCTGTCCGCATAAAGCATCTCCCGACCGGCATTGTGGTGGGCTGCCAGGAGGAGCGCTCACAGTTCCAGAACAGGGAGCGAGCCATGAAGATGCTGATGGCTCAGCTCTACCAGCGGCAGCGTGAGGAGGAGGAGGCCAAAAAGCGAGAGATTGAGGGCAAAAAGAAAAAAATCGAGTGGGGAAGCCAGATCAGAAGCTATGTGCTTGATGACCGGCGCATCAAAGATCACCGCACCAACTATGAACGGTTTGATGTGGAGACGGTGCTTGACGGCGATCTTGATGAGTTCATGGAAAAATATCTCTCTGAATTCGGTGACTGATGGCCAGCCCTCTCCAAAGTCCGATCATCCGGTTCGGCATCATTACCGACATCCACTTCTCCCTTGAGAGCGAATCTGCGGCAGCCGCTGAAACTGCCGCAGATCTCCGCCGGTGGCTGGTGATGTGCCGGAAAAAAAAGGTTGACGCGGTGCTGCAACTTGGCGACCTGATAAAGGGGAGTGAGAACGAAAAGGTGGAGGAGTTGCGAGAGGCACTCAAGATCCTCAGGGAGTTCAGCGGCACCGTTCACCATCTCATCGGCAACCACTGTCTGGCGCTGCCCCGCAAGGAGCTGCTCAATGCACTCGGAATGCAAGCAGCCTTCTATGCGTTTGCCAGAAAAGGATTTCGCTTTATTGTGCTGGACGGCATGGATATCTCAACACTCAACAGAGCTGAAACGGCCCGTGACCGACAACAGCTTGAAAGCTATCTCGCCCGGCCTGAACTGAGCAACTATTGCGGGGCAATCGGAGAGGCGCAGCAGGCGTGGCTGAAACGAGAGCTTGACGACGCTGAACAGAGCGGTGAGCAGGTTATCGTTATATGCCACTTTCCACTGCTTGAGGAGACAACGGAGCCCAGATACGGCCTGCTCTGGAACCATCGGGAGATCACAAAGCTCCTTGCCTCATCCCCCGCCGTGAAGGCATCTATCAGTGGCCATTATCACTACGGCGGCTACGCACTGCATCAGGGGATACACTTTGTGGTTTTGCCAGCATTTGTGAACCGACGCGAACACCCTGCGTTTGCCTGCGGCACACTGGAGTTGCAGAACGAACGAATGGTGATACGAAATCAGAACAATGAACCTCTTTACGATCTATCCCTGAACCAATGAAGATCACCATTTTCAACCCATTTATTCTCTTCTGCGCCCTTTCGATGACGCTCATCGGCAGAGCTGATGGTGCCAGTGAAAAGCTGCATGTCAGGATAACCGATACAACCCGGCAACAGGGAGAGTTTTTTACCATCACCGTCACCAACACCACAGGGGAACCATCACTCCAGTTTCTGGATCACCCCTACCGGATGTTCCGCCAGAGCGACGGCTCATGGAGAGCGCTTGTACCCGTGGAAAACCTCACTGTTCCAGGCAGTTACACGCTGCTTGTCCGATCGGGAGAGAGAGAAGAGACGATTTCACTGACCGTTGAGCCCAACAACCGTGCAATCCAGCATATAACGCTTGACTCATCAAGAGCTAAGCTTAAAGCCACTGAGCTTGAAAAATCAAGGGTAAAAGCGGCACTCCAGACCCAAAGCCCTGAACAGCTCTTTTCCGGCAATTTTCTTCGTCCGGTTGATGGCCCAACCAGCAGTCTGTTTGGCCTGAAACGCTCCTACAACGACGGCCCGGTGGACAGCTACCACAAAGGGCTCGACATTGACGAACCAGAGGGTGCCGCGGTAAAAAGCACGGCAAAGGGAAGAGTTATTTTGACCGGCACCGTCGGCGAAGGTTTTCAGGTAAATGGCAACACCGTCATCATTGACCACGGCCAGGCTCTTATATCGGTCTATCTTCACCTGAGCGCAATCACGGCTAAAGAGGGTGAGGCCATTGAAGCAGGAGAAATAATCGGAGCCGTGGGCCAGACAGGCATCTCAACCGCCCCCCATCTCCACTGGGGCATCTACCTCTACGGCACCAGCGTCAACCCGGAGCTGTTTGTTAAATAGGCCGAATTAACATTTCGGGGGATGACAGTTATCTTATTTCCAAAATCTCCATATTTGCAACCAGAGAACGGAATTGACCCTGATACTCAATAATTCAATTCTATGTTTAAGCGCACCAAAATAATTGGTTCCGAAAGGATTCTCGAATGACTTCTTGTTGATTGTTTAGCATATAGGCACCTACGGGCGGGAAGGGCTTCCACAAGGGGCGCCCCTACGCGGAGGATGCGAATTTTGGCAGGTTGTCGTTTTTTGTCCAGCGGGTGTTTTTGGCTGTGCTTATGGCTTTGCATGCATCCAACATATCTCCAATGGTTTTATCCTTCACCACATTGGAGAGTGATGTATCGTTGCAGGGGCAATCTCTGGTGGTTGCCCCTATTCCGTATTAAGCATTCCCGCCTCAGCTCTCTTTTCTCTGCAACAATCCAAAGCCGTTATTATTTGCTCATGCTGCCAGTATATCGCTCGCCGTAAGGAGTGGATGTGTAGTGGTTCCAATAAGCGCTACCAGTGTTGCCGCTCCTTTGCCACTGCCGTCAGCGTCATAATAGAGGTTGCCGGTTGTTGTGTCGTAAACAATTCGATCGCTGGTGTCATGACCGGCAGTCACGCCTGCGCCTGACCAGAACTCGGCAGCGCTTAACAGAGAGCCTGCGGCGCTTGTAATGGCCTTAAACGCACTCTTGCTGAACAGGAGAAGATCAACGCCTTGCTGAAAATCAGTAATTGTATCTTTATTCGCCTTTGCCTTGGGCAAAACGGTAAAGGCAAAGGTGTCAGCACCAGCGCCACCCGTCAGCGTATCTGCATAAGCCGTTCCGGTCAGCGTATTGTCTCCGGTATTACCGGTAATAGTGAGGCCGTTCAAAACACCTCGTGCATCAACACTCAGAGCTGTTGTGCCGCTCGTCACCGCAGCAGTTCCTGTGCCAGTTCCAATAAAAACACTCTCAATACCCGTATCTCCGGCACTCAAAACCAGAGTTTCACCCGCTGTTGCAGAGGCAAACCGAACTTCATCACTACCTGTTTTGCCTGCATCCACAATTTTTTCAGAAAGAGGATGCTCCGTAGCAGCATAGATCATGTAGATGTCCGAACCATTGCCTCCATTCATCTGATCTGCCCCTGCTCCGCCCGTCAGGATGTTGTTGCCGTCGCTGCCCGTAATGGTATCAGCTCCCGAGCCACCTGTGGCCCCCTCGATAGCGCTGTTAAAGGCAATCGCCACATTCTGGGTCATCCCGTCAACCGAAGAGTAGGTTCCCGGAATCAGGCTGATGGTCTGATTCCCCGCGTAACCCGAACAGTCGAGCGTGTCGGTGCCAGCCGCATCCCAGATGGTAAATATCGGTGTCGCATTGACGGTAAAGTCATAAATCGCGTGCTCAGGGTCTGTTGCAGCAAGGGTGCAATTGAAGCCGTATGTGGTATTGTCAACGCGAGTTGTGGTGTCGGCGCCATATTTTGCCTGAATAGCCGCTATATCATAAACCATCAGGGTTTGGGGGTAGATATAGTTAGTGTAGGTGCCATCCTGCTGCCAGCCAACCCCCGGAAGATATCCGCCAAAATAGGACATTACCGTATATTGGCGATTATCCTGAGCAATGACCGCGCTGTTTGCAAAGGTAATAGTGCCTCCGGTTCCGGCATTGTAGACACCTGGATGTGACAACCCGATCGAATGACCGATTTCATGAATCATGGTAAAGAGCCCGTAAGAGCCGGGGCTCATACCGAAATCACCATTGGAGGGCCACTGTGAGCTTAACCAAATCTGTTCTGCCTCCAGAGTCACCTGTTTTTTGGCGCTGTTTATGGTGCCAAATGCCTGGGTGTAGGTGCCGTTTCCGCTTGTACCGGAAGAGTAATTGAGCGTAATGTTTGCTGAGGGCGAGGCTGACTGTACCAGTCGATGTGTCGAACCAGCGGGTTTCGCCACCACATCATCCCAGAATTGAAAGGCAAGGGAGGCTGTTGCAACCTGCAGCGCATCCATGTCAACCAGAGATGCACCTCCTTCAACTGGCGTGTAACCGGCTACGTTTGAAGGGGTTGCAGCGTTTATTGAATAAGAAATTGTATTGACGGTTGATGGCCAGCTAAAGGTGTACCCTGTCAGGGTGCCACCCCATGAGGTGGTAAGCTGGGAAATCATCTTGGCCGTTACGGTCGAAATAGTCGTTGTGACCGGAGTGGGCTTAGTTTTAGCCATAGCGGTTAACAGTTAAAAGTTCACTGGTCACTACACAAGAGACGAGTGTCGTTATGTTTTTGGGTAATTTTTGGAGCTACGAATGCTATAGCTTTTTTTAAATTAAACAATTGTTAATAATTTACAAAAAAACCCGCATTAAAATTATCAATAATAGCGCAGGCCGCTACACAACGCCATTAAATAAAATGAATTAGCGAGCCCTACGAACAATAAAATATTACTCATTTATTTCTTTTTTCATTTCAAAACAAACGACTTTCAGCGATATGAACCATAACAAACCAGCCATGCTCACTTGAGTGAATGCAACCCGATCATGTTGCCCTCGGTATCGAGAGCGAGGGCGATAAAGCCATATTCGCCTATCGACATCTTTTCGCGGTAGATCTGCCCGCCATATTGTTGAACCAGCTCAGCCTCGACAGCACAGTCCGCGCAGGAGAAATAGACCCGTGTGCTGCTGTGGCCCCCGGTTGCAGCACCATCCATTTTAACCAGTGCGCCACCAACTCCCATCCGATCCATTGCCGTCGGAAAGCCCCACATTTCAAATTCCTCCGTGTTCAACGGTTCAAGCTTGACCTGAAAAACCGATTCGTAAAATTCCTTTGCACGAAGCATGTCGTGCACCATAATTTCAAACCAGATAACCGCATTGTTCAGCATATTCTTCTCCATTTGGTTCCTGAGTGCATTAAACTTTTCACCTTACGATATACCCATAAAAGTAAGAGACTTTCCGGTAAAATCCTTCTGTTCGGGTGGTGGAAAACGGCTGACTTGCCTTTGGGGAGATGTTGAAATTACCCTGGGACAGAGAGAGTATCATGCCGCCTGTATGGCTTCACGGGTGAAGGCATTAAAGAAGGAGAAGAGAGCGGTTTTTACTGCGGGATGACATGCCAAGAGGTTGAAGATTATTTGTATGTGTTGGTGCGGTATAGCGATCCATCGTCGATCTCTTGATTTTGTATATTAAGCAGATTGTTCGTAAATTATATCACTAAAATGAGTTTATCAGAAGCATATATCCACGACATTATCTCGGCAATAAAAAAAGACAGCTTTTTAGCGAATCAGTGTAAAATCCTTGTTTTATTTAACGAAGAATGATGAGTCAGCCTTATGCACTTCAATTTTCGTGTTTTGATGGAAATAGTCATTTGCTCACGGCTCGATTAAGAGTGCTCGTTGTGCGGCTCCTCTTCAAGTATCAACACAATTACTCGGGTAGGTATTGATGTCAATGCTTGATGCGTCGTTTCAGATGCTCAAAAGAGGAGAAACCAGGAGCGATGCATAGATGGAAACATTTATCAATAATAGATTTGGGGCATCATGGGAATGAGATCTGATCAAGAGAGGGATCAGTGCATTGATATGCTCATGGCAAAGGTGCAGGAACTCGAACAAGAGGTTGAACAGTTACAGGGGGGAGTGCATCTCCAGGGTTCTCTATCCCCCAAACCGAAAAATGAGGCTGTTTCATCACTTCCCTCTGTCAAACCAACATTGACACCACCAACACCACAAAGTACTTTTTCTGACTCCACGCTTGAAAACGTTATCGGTACCCGCTGGATCGGACGAGTCGGAGTTTTGATTTTCATTCTCGGCATAGGCTTTTTTCTCAAGTACTCTTTTGACAATAACCTGATCGGCGAGGCAGGTCGCGTCATGCTGGGAATCCTTTGCGGAGCTGCTTTTCTCGGCGCGGGAGAGTATCTGCAGAACAAGAAGGCTCTTGCGCTCTACGGCCAGTTGCTCAGTGGTTGCGGATTGGCGGTGCTGTATCTCTCTTTCTATGCTGCGTTTGCGATCTATCATCTTATTCCTTCACCAGCCGCCGCAATCGGTATGGTGGCTATAACGACTACCGGAATGGCGCTCGCCATCAGGTATTCTGCATATCCTCTCTCTGTCGTTGTCCTGTTTGGAGGATTCCTGACTCCTTTGATGCTATCGACCGGGGAGAATCAACCGATGGAGCTGTTCAGTTACTTGCTGTTGCTGGATGCCGGAACCCTGCTACTCCAGCGATATCGCCAATGGCCCTCTCTTGTGGCTGCCTCTCTGGTCGGTACGGTGATTCTTTACAGTAGCTGGCACCTTGCCTTTTATAGTTCTGAACAACAATGGATTGCTTTTGGTACGGTTGCGACTTTTTTTCTCTGCTTCAACCTCTACATTCTGTTGTTTCGACTGGAATCAAATAAAGAGAGATCAGAAGTCGACCAGCTTATCATTTTTGGTTCCGCCTTCTTTTTCTTTCTTGCCTTCCTTGCCCAGCAAAAATTTGTTCTTTCCTGGCCGGTCAAATTCTTTGCATTGCTCCTCGCAGGTATCGAGATCGCTCTTGCCGAGTTTGCTCAACGACGCTCAAAAGGGAGACGCTTGACTGTGGTCGTTTTATATACCGCAGTGTCGCTCTTCATGACGGTTGTTACGACATTCATCGTATTCGAACAACGATGGTTATTGCCAGCATTGTCGATTGAAATGGTGCTTCTTGGGTGGTGCTGGTTCAGACTGAATGTTCCAGCCTTCCACTGGGGGGTATATCTTCTCGCCCTGATTGTCTTTCTCCAGTTTTTCGATGATATTCAACTGAGGCTCTCCCCGTTTGAAAGCTTCGTTCCACTGTTCAACGGCCGTTTTCTGGTTTGCTCAATAACAGTGGGATGTTTTTATCTTTTGCTGCATATCGTTTCGCAACACAGGAAGACGCTTCCTAATAATGAACGCTGGATTTCAGAAATTATCTTTTTCATTACTCAGGCATTGTCTCTGATAATTCTCTCTGTCGAGGCTCATGATTTCATCTATATCGCTTCCCAGGTAACAAGTGGTTCCGGCTATACTTTTCAACTCTCACTCTCTGTTATCTGGGCACTCTATGCTTCTCTCCTGACCTCAATTGGTATCTTCTATCGTATTCGCAGCGCTCGTATTGTGGGAATCCTGCTTTTAGGTATCACGGTGCTGAAGCTTTTTTTACTTGACCTGTCAACACTGAAGCCTCTTTTCAGAATAGTCTCATTTATCGTTCTTGGCTTATTGCTGCTGGCCGTTTCCTATGGGTATAACCGTTTCAGGCATCTTATTTTTGGAGAAGATCAGCCATGAAAATTCTTAAGCTCCTGATATTGCTTTGCTCGATCATGTTCCTTGGAGGAACGGAGGGGTTTTGTGCCTCGTTCGACGAGCGTTTATGGCAAAAGTATGCCGAGATTGCATCTTTGCCAGGAGGCAGCAGTGACTTTCTTGTTGCAGTAAACCTCGACGGTTATCAATTGGGTGATCTTTATGGCACCGTGCCCTTTGCCGATCTGCGCGTGGTATCGGATCGTAAAGAGGAGATCCCCTATCAGATCGTTTCAAAAAAACCGGTGGTGGTTGAAGAGGAGTTCTCAAGCCAGATGCGGAATCTCTCGACTACAGATAAAGGTGATACCTGGGTCGAACTGACGGTTGATCAAATGGGCAAAAAGGTCAATGCTTTGCAAATCATGACCTCCACGGTGAATTATATGCGCCAGGTTCAGGTTTTTGGCAGTCAGGATGGGAAAACCTGGAACATGATTCTCAATGATGGGGTTGTGTTCGATATGATTCACGGGGAAAAACTGCAGAATACCCGCATTACGCTCCCTGAAAGCATCTTTCCTCACCTGGCGATCAAAATAATCAACAACGGCGCTCAACCGTTGGTAATCGAAGAAATAAAGGCATTGCAGCACAGTAATTTTTTGGGGCAGTCCTACGCTATTTCCGGATCATTGAGCAGCATTGAGGTTAACGGTTCCCGGAAGGAAAACAGTGTCGTTGTGCAGATGCAGAGGGTATTCCCGATAGATCGTTTGATCCTCAATACTCTGGAACGCAACTTCCAGCGATTCGTCACAGTCCAGGTCCGGGGCAAGAACAGAGAGTGGATTGCGGTTGCGGGCGGAACTGTCTTCAGTTTTGATTCTCCAACAATGCATTCGTCGCAACTGGAAATTGAGTTGCCAGAGATTGCCGCCAAAGAGTTTCGCCTGGTATTCAAAAATTTCGATAGCCCCCCTCTATCACTCACCAATGTTGTTGGGAAAGGGTATACAAGATTACTGGTCTTCAAGCGATATCCTGGGCGTAGGCTTTATCTTTTCTGGGGTAATCCGTTAGCCGAAAAACCGCATTACGATATAGCAGGAGCAGTTACGCCTCAATCCGTGGAGCAATTAGCGCAGGCAACTCTTGGCCCTGTTCATGAAAATGCATCGTTCCTTGGCGAAAAAGCCCGACAGCCCTTCACTGAACGCTACAAAGTTTTGCTTTATGTTGTCGTCAGTTTGGCTATAATCGGATTGCTTCTGCTCCAGTATCAGGTCTTCAAACGCGCAAATTGATAACTGTTCGGGAAGGGAAATCCACTCCTTAATGGGGGTATCGTACCGTTAAATTTCCTCATGTAATTCAGAACTTCTTGCTCAACATCCATATCGGCCTTCACTTGTACGGTTTTAATTGCCGTTAACGTCTGTCATGCTGCATTCGTTGATTGACATACGAGCGCAAGACTGCGTTGATTTTTGTCTGATAGCCCTTGCCCTGATTGCGGAAAAATTCTAGCACATCATAATCAACGCGCATGTTGAGTACTGCCTTGGGCTGAGGTAATTCAATCGAGGCTTTTGACCAATTAATCACCATGCCTGTTTCGTCTGGGTCATCAGCAATAGCCGCTGTAATACCCGCTTCCGTCATAGCGGTGGCTTGCGCCCAGCTGCTTTTGCTCTCGCCGCGCTCCTGCATTGCGCGTAGTTCTTTATCCGTGAGCTTGACGATACGCTCTTTCCTCGCCATATTGTGCCCTCCTGAATGATATAATTCTACGGATTTCTTCTCGCCAAGTCCAAACGACGGTATAAAACTTCCCGTCGATTATGGCTGTGGTGACATACCGCGCTTCTATGGGATAGTCCGATTGAGCTGTAATGGTTTTCCGTCCGTCGAAAAGCAACCGCGAATCTATAAAGTCCAGCTTATGCTTTTCAAGGTTCAGTAACCGTTTGTCTTCGTCCCATTCGAAAATTTTTTCAATCTACACAATTTGTATACACATTATAATGAAAACCTATTGGCATGCATCGTTTTCTTTTTCCCTATTGTCCTTTTAAGGATAGCAAATCGGTGAAGAAGTAACAGTTAACGTTCAACTGGCTCTACCTTATCTTCTCTTTGGTGTGCCAGACACGAATAATAACAACCGTATCATTTTCACCCCGCATATAGCGAAGAAAAAATGCCCCGGCACCGAAAGGAACAACCCATTCGCGCCTGCCAGTATCATCGTCCATCGGGCGGCCAACATCAGGTATTGATTTCAGAAAATCCGCGCCATCCAGAATGGCCCTTGCGGCTCTTGCTGCTGCATCGGGACTTTTTTCGTACAGGAATAAATGAAGCCGCTCAACATCGGCTAATGCCTCTGGTAACCATGTTATTTCGGGCAAGCGATCACCTTCCCCTGCGCCAGATTTTCAAGCCACGCAGCAGCTTTTTCATGGGCTATAGCCTCGCCGGTTAATTGATAACGTTCCCAGCGCTCCATATCCTCGCGTTTTTCCCGCTCATAATTTTCTTCGCGATCCAGAAATGTTTCGATTGCTTTGCACATGAGCCAGTGCGGCGATCTGTCGCGGATACGAGCCAAAGCTGCAAGCCGTTGCTGCGTAGTGTCGTCCAGCTTGACCCCTTTTGTCTGTGACATAACAAAATCTCCTGTTTTGTATAAGGTAACACTTATTGTAACCTTCAGCAACCTTTGATAGAGGAAATCAAGTTACAAGCCGACAAGACCAAAGAAAGACAAAGCGCCAGCAAACTATCGCAACGAAGAACAAAGGCAAAGCGCTGTTTCTTATTGAACGCCTGAAGGGAATTCCTTGTAGCATAGCTCGCTCAAGATATAGCATGACCATTTTCTGCCGTCCCCAAAAACTATTGCATTCAGCTCTAAATTGTGCTCCATTGTAGCTACAAAAGAAGGGTACTAACATGATAGAAAATTCAGTGGTCAGGGCAAGGATTGATGCCGCAACAAAGGCTGAGGCTTCCGCTGTACTGGCTTCCATAGGGCTTTCCCTGTCCGATGCCGTTAGACTTATGTTGAAACGTGTCGTTGCTGAAAAGGCGTTACCTTTTGAGCTGCTCATACCCAATGCAGAAACAATTGAGGCCATTAAAGCCGCCCGTCGTGGAGAACTCACTACTGCCGCTTCTTTGGATGGGTTGTTTAAAGA
>SESG01004326.1_pt1 | contig 13592 bp, 4 predicted proteins | sample 3171421 | NCBI WGS metagenome assembly SESG01 (sample SAMN10866946, study PRJNA518727) | freshwater metagenome | biome: subpolar coniferous forest; feature: holomictic lake; material: water; isolation source: holomictic Lake 227, 6 m and 8 m depth | place: Canada: near Kenora, Ontario | collected... | reverse complement strand
TAATGCTCATTACGAGTGGCCTTTTTGTTACTGCCCAAGTCACTTTAATCGTGGCGGCCTCATGGCTGGCGGCACGGCATTACTCGACGGGCATCATGGAATGCGTTTTCCATGCGCCATCATCGCATGCATTGGGAGACAAAGCGACAGGAATTTGCCGTGCGGTTGGGTGGTCGTCCCGGGCTTTAGCCTGAGCAGCGTCGCGTTCCCCAACGGTGTCATCAGCCTCGGGGACCGTACGTTCCTTGCCTGTACGAGCCTGACCAAACTCACGATAGATTACAGCGTCACCAACATCGGCAGCCAGGCGTTTCGGTTCTGCATCAGCTTGACAAAAGTCTATTTTCAAGGTGACACCCCAGCCTTGGTTGGGATGTATTCGACTATGACGACAATGCGACCGTCTATTACTTGCTGGGGACCGGTGGCTGGGGCGCGACTTTTGGCGGTCGTCCGACCGCGCTGTGGACGGAAGTGCCGCCTATCCTGATCCCGCCCCAAACACAGATGGCTGCGGAGGGGGCGGCCGTTGGCTTGTGGGTGCATGCGAGTAGTTCATTACCGCTGCTCTCTGCTCACGAACAAGCCGGCCAGTTTCTGCCGCCAGCAGCTTCTCGCGGGTGACAGGTGTCCGCCGACAAACTGGCCCTCGCGCACGGCAGGGACGCGCGGCGTTGCATCGGGCAGCGCCGAGGGCGTGGTAGGCTCTCAGGGAACTAGGTGGAGGTTCGCGGGCGGGTTTGAGATCGCGACGCGGAAGACCATGTTGGTCCCACCGGTGGGAACGAAGGCGGAGATGAAATGCCCCGTTCCGATCAGGGAAGTGTTCGTGGCCTGGCCTGGTGGGCTGCTGGCAAACAAAGCCGGGTTCCAGACCGTGGTATCCCCAGTGCTCTGCCCCGCCTCAATGTGGTACGTTTTTGAAGGGACGCTGAAAAAATGCAAACAGGCGACGTTGAGAACTCCGGAACCGGAGATGGTAACCTGGAAGACATCGGCCGCGTTGGCCGGGTCGGTTCCCGCCAGGTATTCATTCAGATTGTTGACCCCATCTCCGTCCGAATCATCGCTGGCTTTGATCTTTGTGGGATCAAACGCCCCCGACAATCCCAGGCTTTGCCAGATCCAGAACCGCAACTCATCAGGCAGGCCGTCGCCCACGGAATCGGTGCTGGTGGCCAGATTCAGGTTCAGCACTGTCCCTGGGGGGACTGTCACCGTCTGGGTGCGATGAATCAAAACCTTCCCGGAATCGGCGGCGGTCACCGTGATAGCGATGACATCGCCGGCGGTTACGGAAGCCGAGGAGTATTCCGCGACGCCGGTGTCATAGGGAAGGCGGAAGATGAAGTTGTAGTTCCGCCCGGTCGCGGGTTGGAGGGGCTGGGACATCACCAACAGCCCATTGGCAGTGACGGTGACTCTAATGTTGTTCGCGTACGGCCAGCCGAACTCATCGGTTAACAGGCCGTAAAATGTGAGCGAAGGCGCAGGAGCCGCCACGACGCGGGGCAGATTGGCCGGGGCCAACACCAGAAGGCCCGCGAGAGAGTAGGTTAAGAGGCGCATAAGTTGGAGTCTAGTTGCCGGAGTAGGAGTAGGTTTCGAGCATCAGTTTGATGTCTTCTACGCCCTGGATGAAGGTGTCGAGTGACGTGGTGGTGGAGGCCGAAAGGCTGGAGGCTGGGATGATCAGGCACCATCCGGTATTCCAGATAGATCTTCCCACCAGTCGCGCGTCGTAGGGTACAGTCCCCATGACGGCGAGATCCCCATCGTCATGGGCCAGCAGGGCGGGGAATTTGCGAATGACATGCACATTGTCGGTGCCGAGATTTTGCAGCGACAAATCCACGTTGCCAGCCGCGGATGGGTAAGGTATCGGCCAGACCTGATCCACCACCTGCCAGTCCCGGACCTGAGTTCCGCCGGAGATCGGGGTTCGCTGCCGGTCAATGCCCACCGGGAAAAGGTAGGCCCGCGGCGTTTTGGTGAGGCTGGCACCGGTGTTCCGGTTGTAGGCAACCAGGCTTAAGGTGCAGCCACGGACTTTCGTTGTGAAATGGGTCGGGTCGTAGAAGGTGTCGCCCGCGGAAAGCGGCAAACCGAACAGGTTCTTGCCGGCGTTAATTTCGGTGGTGAACCGGATCACCAGAGCCGGCTCGTTTGCTTGCATGGGGCTGTAAACCTGGCAAAAGTTCTTAAATTCCGGCACCTGGCGAATGTCGGGGACCTTACAGGTATAAAGTTTGTTCTGCCATGTGGTGTCTAATTCCTCCTGAACAGCCGCGTTCGTGGGGGAAGAGCCGACGCGGAAGAGTTCCCAGCGGAGGGAGATGGCATGGGCTTCCAGAGTTGGATTGTTGATGCTGAAGCGGCCTTTAATGGCATTCCAGTTGGCCTTCATCTGCCCCAGCACGTTGGCAAGGGTGTGGCCACCATCCGCTCCGAGAGTCGGCTCCCCGTTGACCATATCCCCGAGCTGTTCGGACAACATCGTGGCCCCGAGAAAATCACCGGCCTGACCGCTAACCACTGCGGGATCCAGCAAGCCGGTTTCATAGTCGTAAACTTTGGCGGCGGCGAAAGTATAGCGAGCCGCCAGGTTGAACGAGCTGTTGTACTGTTCCAGATCCTCATTGCGGAAGGTGCGGAAGATCGTTTCCGCATAGCGCGCTTCCTGGATCTGGGAGGCGTTTCGGGCGCGAAAGGCCGTCAGGTCTGCTTGAATTTGATTCCCTTTGGCGATCAGGCTCACGTAGTTCTGCCAGGCGCGCTTGAGGGCAACGGCGGCGGCATAGACGGAATCGCGGTCAGCGTTTACCTGACTGAGGAGAATGGAGGTCTGCAGGGCGGTTTGGGACTGGTACTCCGCCGCCGCCAGGCTGGCATCATTATTAGCGATCTGGTTATTCAACTGATCGGAGAGTTTGCCGGCGGCAAAACTCGCGAAGGTGGCCGCATCTTTGGCGCTGCCGATGCTGCTCTCTCCGATAAGGTGCGTGATGGCCAGTCCGATCCGGGCCGGGAAGGTGAGATCGCCGCCAACGGCCAGGCCCGCGATGAAGGATTTGGGCATGGGATCTTTGGCCGCTTTGTATGCTTCCTTTACTTCGGCATCCAACGTGTCCAAAAAGCTAATCGTTCCATCCAACCCCTGCTTTACCAGTTGAACGCTGAGTAATTGACTGGAGAGGCTGTCCCCAATTCCTCCGTAGTGATCGGAGTAAGCATTGTGATCCTGAAGCCGTTGCAACTGGGCGCTGAGCTGTTGTCTGTGGTTCTGCTGGTTGGCGACCACGCCGCGCAGGGAAACCCAGGCATGGATGTAATCGCCCACTGCCGCCTGGACCTTTCCGTAAATCTCGCGGGTGCCAACCCACCCTGCCGGTATGACCGGCAGGCCGGCGCTATTGACCGAATAGTTTACATTGGTGCCGACCGGAGATAGGGTGTCCTGGTTGTCACCCGTGATGCTGTACTGCAGGGCGACGCTCACATTGGTGACGGCACCCGCGTCGGCCGGGTTAAACAGATCCCGGTCCACGTAGTTATAGTGATAGAGGTCCGGGCCGGCATAATCGGACACAAATGTTCCCGTTGGCCCGATGTCATCGGCGTAGGGGGTTCCGTAGAGGTCAATTAGTTGTGAATTGTATTCGGATTCCCGTTGCGCGACCTGATTTCGGAAGCTCTCCAACGACACATTCTGGCGGCGCAGATCCGCGGCCGAGGCGCTGGCGCGCTGGAGCACATTGTAGGCGGAAGCAAACGCGGAGACGGCGCGGGCGTAAACCTGTTCAAAATGGCTGACCCCGCGATCCAGCAGGGACGGGTCCAGGTCGAACGGCACTACATTGGCCGACAACTGCATCGGGCTGTCGCCGCGGTCAATGGCATCCGACGCATCCTGTAAGCCCTGAACGGTTCCGGCCAGTTGGGTCAACTCCGGCACGGTAGCGCGGGAAATGGTCTCCGGGGTGTCATTGGTGGTGGCCGCCGGCAGGAGCGAGTTGAGCACCGCCCAGTTGTAGTACGCGCCCTGGCTTCCGCGGTCACACCACTCCGAGGCCGACCACGCGCGATTGGTTTTGGCATCCTGGAACAGCACCGGCCTCTTCGCGGGGTTGAAGCTGAAATCGTGGCGGAAGGTGTGTTGTACGACATCCCGAGCCACCTTCCCCAACTGCACCGCCGTGGCGGCCATTTTCCGCTCATCCTCATAAAAGAAGGTCACGTTCACGCCGCCGACCGGAACGACTTCGGTGCGCGGCAGCCAGGTGAAGTTCGTGTTGGCGAGCAGGCGATAGTACTCCATGAGGGCCGTCAGGTAGTGGCCATAAGCATCCCCGTGCCCCTGCGGAAAGAGCTTCGCCGCGTCGGCCGCACTGATGGTTCCGTTGGGATCGCCCGCGACGCTTGAAATCCCATAATTCATAGCGTAGGCCGGTTCCCCGGCGTTGATTCCCCCGGTGAAATTCCAGTACAGCCGGTTGTAAACGGGATAGGTGCTGACCGGCGTGGAGGTAGTGCTATCGCGGCCCCGCAGCAGGGCCAGTTCCTCCTCGAGCAGATCCGGCACCATGCCCTGAAAGGCGAACAAACTCGAAGCCCGCGAACCGAAGAACACCTGGTTCAAGTCGCGTGTGCCCCACGCCACGGTGGGATCTTGCGCATCGCTGTAGGCCTCGTCCCCGAGAATGTCATAGAGATCATTCAGTTTGCTCGCCGCTTCCAGGAGCGAGGCGTTGATATTGTCGTCGCGGTATCCCGAGTCGATGCTCAGATAGCGGGCCTGCTGGAGCAGGGTCTCATACGTTTCGATCAAACCATAGTTGTCCGCGTTGGCCGTGTTGAGCGGCACATTGCCGACATAGCGTTTGCCGGCCTGCGCCAGCATGCTGCTGGTCAGATCCGGTTGGTTGACGGAAAGCGAGCCGACGCGTTGCGAATAGGGATTGATGCCATTCATGGCCCGGGTCAGCCAGCTCTGGATCAAAACTGGCGGCGTCCAATCGCTCCAATTGGTGTTGGGACTGCCCGCCGCGCTGGACCGCCAGCGGCAGACGAAATACAGATCCTGCAACGTGAGGAGGCCGGGCCCGCCAAAGACCACATTGTTCAGTCCGGCGATGGCGTTGGTGTAAGAGATCCAGCTCGCATCGGTGGACGGGGTGGTGCTGGGCATCTGGCCGTCGTTGGGGAAATTGTAGCGCCAGTCAAAGGTGATCTGCGAGGGATCCCCGCCGAAGTCTCCGGAATGTCGCAGGGTCACATACTGATCGAACTGGTTGTCGGAGAAAATGACGTTGATCACGCCCGTATAAAGCCGGTTGGTGTCCACGTAAATGGGATAGACAAATACCGGCTGGCCGATCTCGTTCAGAGTGGTGCGGGTGTTCACGCCGAGGGTGACATAGCCGCCGGATTGGCTCGTCGGGGTGAGGACGATGGCGGTAAAGGGCGTTTCGGCATTGGGGATAAGCTCGGCGCTGCGCCGCAAGGCGCTGATTGCCGTGATCCACTTCTCGTCGGTCGTCAAGGCGGCCAAGGCGTTCAAGTCGGCCGGGCTGAGCCACGCGGGCATCACGTAGGGGAAGCCGGTGATGGGCCGCACGATGGCACCGGTGAGGTAAAGTCTTCTAGCCATGGGATCCCAATACACGCGGTTGCGCAGATGGGGCGGTAACGTGGTGAAGTACGTTTTCCCATACTGAACTTCGGTGCCGCCGATGCCCGACAACTGAACCAGCGGTGCGCTGCTGGGAGTGACGGGGTCTTCGACCACCACGGTCGTTTTGCTCGGGTTCTTAAAGTGAGCATCGTCGTACAACACTTCCACCGAGAGCTGGCCAGTTACGGCAGGCAAAAAGCCATCCCCATCGGCGGAGGGAACGGCGTCGGATAGGGTTTGGCCCAAAGCCAGGACGGGGACGTTCGGATACTGCACGGTATAACTAATGGCCAGACCGTTGGCAGCATTGCCAAACGGCACCGCGCTGCCGGCAGCCACGTTCGCCGGCCAGTAAAAGCCGGGTTGCAGGGCGTAGAACCAGACCACCCTGGCCGCGTCGTAGCTGGTGCCGGAGGTCACGGCCGATTGCGCCCACAAGGAATATTGGCGATCTTGATACAGGCGGTGGTTGGGGTCGCCTCCCGGAATTGGGCCGGAGCGGCTGCTGGACGGGAGATCGGGCAGCGGCATCGGGCCCTGCAGCAACTGGCCGACGAACAGACGGGTATCGAAACTGGGGTGGATCGCGTTGGTTGGGACTACGACAATCGGCTGCAAGTAAGAGAGCGAATTCCGATTGGCGTCCTTGTATTGGAGCAGGACGTAATTGTGGGACGTGTTATCGGTATTCAGATCCCAGCGCAGGGCGTAAACCGACGAACCAATGATCAGGGCGTGTTCTTCGTTTGGGTTAAAGCCAGGTTGGGACGGATCATTGTTGTAATAAAGACTCGGCGCGGTCCACGAAGCCGGAATGACATAGCCTTGGCTGGAATTTTGACCGGCGACGACCAGCGTGGGCGGGGCCAATGGGTCCATCAAGGTGTAGGTGTTCACTTGCCCCGGGAACTGGAGCGGTTCCTGCAAATAGGGAGCGGTAAAGGTGTGCGGCCACCAAACCTCGAGGGTGGCGTTGGTCGGTATGGCGTTGACGGGAATAATCCGCTGCTCCGTGGCGTAGATCGAGGGGTGATAAGCCGTTCCGCTCCGAACCATGCCCCCCGTGACTTCGGGTGCCGGGGTCAGGTAGAACTGCGCCCCCAGGGTCGCACTGCCATAATAAGTCGCGTCAAACCCGCGGCTGGTGTCCGCAAGCACAAACAGCGGCGGCTGGCCCGATGACGCGGGCGAGATATGATCGAGGGTATAAAGGCGTATCAAGGTGGCGTCAGTAAAATCCGCGGCATTCAGGGCATCCTGAGCAATCTGGTCGAGAGTGCGGACGGCGGAATAAACCCGCACGTCGGTTACCACCCCGGGAAAATTGCCGTAGTTCAACAGGCCGCTGCCCCCAGCCACCGCAACGGCCGATGCCAGAGGCGTGGAATCAGTCCCACCGGTGATCGTGTAGCTCGCTTGCAGAGCTGTGTCCAGGTAAAGCCTGGCCACCCGGTTGCTGAGCGTTAAGGAAACGCGGTAACTGCTGTTCGGGCTAAGCGCCGTCGCGCCGGTGGCCTGGACGGTTCCACCCCAGGCCAGTTGGAGTAATCCATTCGCGAGTCCCACGGCCAGATTGGTGCCCGTTGTGGTGCTCACGCCAAGAATCGAAACGGGGTTGCTCGTGCTGTCGGGCGCCAACGTGAATTCGAGGGTGGCCAGTGAGGCATTGTTCCAGGCGATTGGAAACTGCATCCAATTCGCAACGCCATCAAACTTCAGTTGATTCCAGAGTGGAAACGAGACATTGCCCGTCGTGCTGGGAACTCCATACCCCGAGACCATCTCCCCGGTGGCCAGATCGGGCGCCTGGAAGGTGACCGCGCCGGCCGCATCGGCGGGGCTGTAGCTTTGCTGCCAGTCCGCGGTGATCAAATGCTCCAGGTTTGGTTCCATCCCGGTAAATGCGGCTGCCATGTCCGCCGCCAGATTTGCGGGAGAAACCTCCGTGGACCACATCCGGAAGTCGTCCAACCGCCCACTGAAACCCGCCAAGGCCTGCGGGGCGGCCCCACTAAGGCCAAATGACCCGCCAATAATACATTCTCCGTAGGTGACATTGCCGGGAGACTGTCCGTTAAAACTAGGCACAATGGTGGTGGCTTGCTGCACGCCATTGAGGAAAAGCTTCAATTGGCCCGCACTGCTCTTGGTAAAAGCGACGTGCGACCACCCATTGGGCGAGAGGGTATCCACCGAGGTCAAAATGGCCGACGCCGAGGTCCCATTCGTCAGCACGGAAAGACTCAGTTGGTTGTTGGTCAAGCAGAGGACCGCCTGAACCATGGCCTGCTGCGGGTAGTCCAGCCAGGCAACTAGATTTTGCACGTTCGTAAGTGCGACCGGTCGGATCCACATCTCGACGGTCAGACTGGGATCCAATTCAGTTTCCAGGGCAAGATGGTTATCCCCGCCGTTGAACTGGAGTTGCGGGGAGGTGGCGACAGGTTGCAAGGGAAGTCCGACCGGCCAGAAGACCTTCTGGTTGGAGACGTAGGCCGCGTTGGTCCGGGCGACCACGCGCACCGGAACAAACCAGACATCCCTGGAGTTCTGGTATTGCACGAGCGCGCGGCCCTCCCCCAGCGCACTGAGTTGGGAACTGCCGGAATTGAAGGAAATAACATGTCCCGCGGTGTCCTCCCACACGATGGAAGCGGAGTAATTACTCGAAACGCAGGCGCCCGGGCTGTTCGTCAGATTGCCGGGGTCGAACACGAATAGATTGGCCGCCTCATCCCCGGGCCAGGAGATCCCGTACCAATCGGCTTCGTACGGCCAGAGGACCCCGAGATTGCCTTTGCGTTGCCACAGAGCCTGGGTCTTGCTGCCATCCCCCAGCGGATGGCTGGCATCGCTGTTGGCCTTTACGGCAAAGAGCCAGTTGTAGAAATCCGAGCCTGACGTCGTCCAAATCAAGGCGTAATTTCCAGCCTTGGCCGTCGAGACGCTGATGCTGGGATCGTCCGCCACGGAAGCTCCCTCATCGGGAAGTAACCGGCTCCCCAGGAGGACATTGAAGTTGTGGACCACCGGGGGGCTGGCATAGACGATCTCGTAGGCTACACTCTTGGTGTAGCTGGAGGTGTCGAAATACTCGATGATGAAGTAGCCCGACTGGTTTCGGCAACGCAAGGTGCTGTTATCATCAATCCAGGTCGCCGCCAGATTGAGGTTCAACACCGCGTTCGTGGACCGGCTGCTGCGCCCATCCGCGGTTTCCTGGGAATGTACCGGGTCAAAGTCCGGGAGCACGGAATTGTAGTGGATCTTCGCATAGACGCCAGAGAGACTCACCGCGTAGGCGGTGTTATCAGGCGGCGCGTTGGGATTGCTGCCCAGCGAATTCGTGCTGCTGTAATTGTCGGTCCAGAACAACCGCGAGGCCATCTGGCGGGGAACGGCCCCAATGGTGTAGGTGACCGTGTTTGTTCCCCCGGTGGTGGTGGGCCACGCCACTTTGACCGGGCCGCCCTGCGCGGCGATCATTTGTCTGGTGGAGGCAATGTAGAAGGCGCCATTGGTGGTCAGAACCACCGGGGGCACCGTGAGATCGGTCAACGGGGGGGCGCTAATGGCATCCCCCAGAAAAAAGTCGGACGCGGCGGCGCTGAAGGTTGCTCCCGCGGTCCAACTGGCGATTTGATAGCGTTTGGTGCCTGTTTCAACGGGGCGGTTGGTGGCGCTATAAACGTTGCCACTCACCGGGCTCGCATAGCCGTTCTGGTTCGTGGATCCCCCCGTGACGACGGTGGGATTCAGGAAATTGGGCGTGGTTTGATAAACTTGGGCGCCCGCGGACAGAACCATCGCGCCGAATAGTACCACGGTTCTCCAGGGGCAAAGGGCCTTCAGGGGTCGCAACATAGGCAGGGTGGTTTAACCGCGGAATAAAGCACGGCGGGTCATTTACTGGAGGCGTTTGATAAAGGCCAACGCATAGTAGGGTGGCACGGTGGGCACGGAATCGTTTGCGGTCGCGGGACTGTAGTTGATGCTGCGAGCATAGAGGGTCGTACGCCAGACCCAGGATAAATTGTTGTTTTGGTCATACCCGCTGGTGCTGCCTATAGAGTTTCCCAATGTATCACATCCGACCCCCAACCCCTCCGGACCGTTGTTTAATGTGCCGCCGCAGATGTTACTTTCCGACCACACGGTATCTTTAAATTGATGCTTGTGATCGGGGATCATGCTGGCGGTGAGCGTGGCAGTGGTCGCGCCGCCTTGGGCCCCGTTGGCGTAAGAACTGCCCGATCCCACAATGAACCGGTTTCGCAAATCCGGCGTGCTTTGCGTTCCGTCGCAAAGCCCCCACCCCGCTGGAACCGTGGCCCCGGACCACATGATGATCCCGCCCACCGGCACAAACCCGCCGCCCGTCGTCGTGCCGCTGGCGCCAATCGTAAGCGGACCGTCCAACTGAACGGCGCCGGCCAATCGGGTGGCGCCGTTGGCCGTGAACGTGCCGTTGGCGATGGCCGTATTGGCCAGGGTGACCGGGCCTTGCAAAGTCGTCGCGGCGCTGCTGGCAGGCGTAAAATAGGCGGAGGCACTCAGTCCCCCCAGTTGTAGCGCGTTGGTCGCGGTGGTCGCCGAGTCGGCGAGGTGGGCCGCATGGGCCACCAGGGCATAGGGCGAGGAAAGAAAAAGCAGCCGGGGGGAAATTTCCTGCGGGTTGGGCACCGGGCCGGAACTGTCCACCGTGATCGTCAACCCTAAATACGGAGTGGTGGTGAAGGACAAGGCGTCGGCAATGGCCGTATAAGTGGCCCCAGCGATCGGGGTGCCGAATCCCTGCCCCATGATGATATTAAACAAGCCCGAGCTGACCACGACGGACGAGCTCGCTCCCCACAGCAGGGTGGAGCCAGTCGCGGCTCCGTAGATCTTGAACTGAATGGTGTAGGTGCCATCGCTGACGTTGGCGCCCGCGGCGTTGAGCAATTTGCCCTGGTAATTGACCGATTGCGGCGCGTCGGCCGCGCGCGCCGCGCCTAAGGCAAGCTGGGTGAAGGTTAGTACTAACAGTAGATGTGTTTTCATAAATTGGCTTTTGGTTTGTAGATCAACGCAGATTAGGATCCTCGCTAACGCGGGTAAGTTGGAAGGTCCCGCCCAGGGCGATGGGCTCCCGGCGGGGACCGTTAATGACCTCGAAATAGGTGCCTTGCGCAGTGCCATACGTCCAGAGTGGCACCGCGGGCACGGCGGACAGATCCAGCAGACCGGGACTGCTGGCAGCGATCGTCATCGGCCCCGGGACCAGGTTCACAAGGTTGGTGTTGGCGGCTTGACCCTGGAGCCGCAACACCAGGGAGGACGGATTGTAAAGCTCTGGCGTCAGCATGATTTGCGGGGCCAATTGAAAGGAGACGGCGCCGTTGCGAACGACCACGTCATGAACCTCGCCCACGAGGCTGGTGGCGTTGTTCGTAGCGCTGTTTCCAATCCAGGCCGCGTCCCAGGCCAGCGCGGCTCCGCCATTGGCGAGGTCGGGGAGGTAGCCGCCGCCCGCCAGTTGGCCGTTCACATAGATCTGCCCGTAGCGGCCATCGTAGGTGGCAATGAGGTTGAACCAGCTACCGAGCGGCACGGTGCCGGTGGTGGCAAAGGAAATGGTTGGGGCGGTGTCGTTGGTGCCCACGGTCATCGCCAGCTCGCCGCTATTCCCTTGGAAACCGACTTGGAATTGGACCTTCGAGGTGCCGTTCGTCAGGCGCAGCAAGGGAGCGCCGTTTTGCGCAAAAGTGGAAATGTTCGCCCACAACTGGACCGAAAAAGCCGTGGTGTTCGTAAATGCGGAGGTGGTCACAAATTCCCCATTGGTGCCGGTGAATCGCACCGGGGGAACTCCGGGGCTGAAACTCCCGGCGTCGATCGTGGCGCCAAAATAAAAGGTGACGTTCCGGCTGATGTTGAACGACTCGACCCCGGCGGGAAGCTTGTTCGTCGAGTAGCTCTCATCAAGGTTGTTGTGATCGGGATGGTAGGCGTGGACGAACGGATTGACGGGGTCGTCGTACGGAACACTCAGGGTCGCGGTGAGATTGGCGCCAAACGCTCCGGTCATCGGGCAGGGCGGAAGCCGGGGCCAGGCTGGCGCGCTGATGCGGGAGGTCAAGGTCGCCCCCGGGACCAGGCTGGCCGCGTCATGGTAGATCTGGGTGTCATAGTTGGAGCCGTTCCATAATTGAGCAAAGCAGGCCTGCTGAACTACCCGGACCACCCCATTGGAATCCACATGCAGCATGACCCGCATGTCCAGCGGGACGGCGACTTTCGTGAGCGGATTCTGAGCCATGTCCGGGCGGCTGTTCGTTGGGTCGAAACCGGGATTGTTGACCGTCCCCAGGGTGATCTTGCCGACCCACAGCCCGGCGCTGGGCGCAGTGGCTGAAATGGCGGTGGCGGTTTGCGGCTGGGGCGTGCTGCCCATCCCCAACCAGCTCTGTTTCTGTTTCGCGAGGCTGCTGCCCGGGACGGCGGCGACCACCGGCACCAGTTGACAATAGCCGTGGGCCTCCTCGGTTACTTCGATAAGCCCCTGGTAGGTTGCCTTTACGTCGGTAGTGGGCGTGAGCAACCCGGTCGCCAGGCCTAACCGAAGGGTGCGGGTTTCCCCCGGCGCCAGCATGATGTCCACGCCATCGGCCAGCAATCTCGGAGTATAAGCGCCATCGGGCCCGAGGATCAGGGCGGCGACAGGCACATCACCGGCCCGGGCGGGCGCCCCCGGCGGAGGCGCTTCGGATGGGAGTATCCGGAGGTGCAGCGTGGCGGAGACCGAACTCATGCTGTTGATCAGATTGACGCTGGAAGTTTTGCCATCGTTCAGAAACTGCACTGAGTTCATCTCCCCCGGGGCGGTCACCATAAAGGGATAGGGGTTGTCCCGGTGCCCCTTGAGCACGCACCAATAGGCCTTGCCCGGCACCATCGTCGTGGCTTCAGGATGGCGGATCTGCGTCTCCCGGGCTTGCCCTGGGCTAATATTGTAAAAGGAAGACGAACTGCCGGCCTCGGTGGTTAACTCCGGAATATCGTGAAAGAACTGGGCGAACGTCACACTGCTCTGCCTGGAAATCGGACCACCCGCGAGCGTCATGTCGAATGGCAGCCAATCCGTGCGCGGCAATCCGGGAATGCCCTTCAGACGGATGGTCATCGGCGGGGCATTGGAGCGGAGGTGGATCAGGTATGCCTGGCCACCGCGCACTTGGGATAGCGTGCTCAGAAAGTTTTTGGAGCTGCTTTTGGGAAACCACATGAGCCAATGGTCCTGGCCCACCGCCGTTCCGTTGGGAGTGGCGCCGGAAGAGGTCGTCTTCGTGTAACGATTGTACATCCACACGCTCTCAATGCTGGGGATCGCACCAAACAAACTCTCGCAATCGTTGGTGGCCGGTGTCACCTGAACAAAGACCGGATTGAAGCCGGGGACGAGTTGCAGATTCTGCGTCACCCATTGTGCTCGTGCGGCCTGCGCCAGCAAAAACCACAACAGGATCCGGCTGACGCTTGTGACCCAACGAACGGTGGCAAGTTGCCCGGGAGATGCTGTCATATTTGGTCGTTTCTCATTTTCTCAACGAAACCCGATTTCTCGGGGCCGGGCGAAGGAAGGGGGGCACGCTCCAAACCTGAGCTACTACAAACCTGCGATTGCCAAATCAAAATTACGTAGTCAGCTTGCCCTACCCTCGGAAAATCCGATTTGACTTAAGTCAAGGGTCTCGCAAATACCGACCGCGGACGTTTCGGCGCAGTACCCGTACCAGGGGCAGTCCCGGAAGCCGCCTAGGCGCACCTCCACTTCGGCCTTCGAGTTGCGCCCGGTGGATCCGGCCCGGATGGAACCGGCAGCCGGCCGTCCGCGCCTGGAGCCCTACCTGGGGTATCGGGTTTTGATGCTGCGGGG